>Ga0222426_100328_pt1 | contig 38434 bp, 28 predicted proteins | sample 2B50Ametagenome_FD_180087 | JGI IMG/M metagenome (GOLD analysis project Ga0222426, IMG submission 180087) | Enriched microbial communities from leaf-cutter ant dump, University of Wisconsin, Madison, United States - 2B50A (version 2) | ecosystem: Environmental > Terrestrial > Nest > Insects nest...
CGGCTTCTTCTTGGCGTCAAAACTCAACGATGCGAACGAGCGTTGCTTCATCGGGGATGTGCTTCCTTGGGGCCGTCGCTATGATGCCTCAGACGGGGAATAGATCAGAGCATCCTTAAAGGGATCGCCGGGATCTTGACCATCCCAATCAACAAAGTGTGTCGGCGAATTGTTGGCGTAGGCATACCGATTGAAGTTGAATGGGCGTCCCGCTACTGGCGCCTTGGGATCGACGCTCAGAAAGCGCCCTGTCTCAGGATCGCAGTAGCGCGCCTGCATATAAACGAGCCCACTCTCCGCGTCATTCACATGCCCCGTATACCCCACCGGCCCTTCTGGTGGAGCACCCAGCACCTGTATCCCATACGGGGCATAATCGTACTCTTCAACGATATTGCCTTGCGCATCCGCTTTGGCCAACACCGTACCCTGCGGATCGGTGTAGTAATATGATTTCGTCCCGGCTGGGACCTCGCTGCTTATCGACAGACACAACACGACAAGTATCCACTTCATCCAATTCGTCATCATCGGACTCCATTTATTCCCCTACAGCCCAATTCGAACACCCCGCATCATTACATGCCCTTACCGAAAAGCCGTAGTAATCGGGGAGTTGGGGTATCAGGCCTGTCTTGATGACATAGGCAGTGTTCGTACCGCTATACACGCTGGCGCCTGTGTCATTGCGCTTCGCCTCGTAATAAGTTGCGTCAGCCACTGCATTCCAGTGAGCTTGATAGGTCTCGGTTTTGGCGGTGATGCGATATTCGATATAGGCCCCTGTAGGCATTCCAGGTGCCAGCGCCACCGCCACGGTCTTGATACCGCTCCACGCCCCACACCCACCCGCATTGCATGCCTGCACCCGGTAACCATAGCTGCCGTTGCCCTTGCCGCTGATCGCCTTGGTCCTTGCACTGGTGTTCTGGATCGTCGCCCAGCTGCCCGTACCCACCCGCTCCTGCAACGTGTAAGTGGTGGCTCCCGTCACCGCCGTCCAGCTGGCCGTGTAGCTGCCCGTGCTGCTGGTGGTCACGGTGGACGGACAGGACGTCGCAGTGGGGCAGTCCACGGACCAGCTGTTGTGCGGAGCCGAGTACTGATAAGCCCAGGTTTGCGGATTCAGGCCCGCTCCGGTGACATTTTTTTCGACGAGGTTCAAGCCATACCAAAGCGATGGCGTGATGGCATATCCATCTGCTGCTGGCGAAGTGATTACTCCCCAGCAAACCCGTTGCACGCCGGACCGCCCATGAACCGCGGGTTTGACCTTGAAAGTTCCCACGAGGCCTGATGGATGGGTGATCGATCCGGCATACGCGGCACCGAGGTTCATCGGCACTGATGGTGCATAACAGCTACCTGGACTTGCCAACACATAGTCCAGCTCGGCAGACACCAACCCCGCCAGATCGTACGACCAGGCACTGGCATCCGGCAGAGTAACCCGGGTGAGTTGCGGACGATTTGCGTCAGCACCGCCATACTGATAGGTCCACGTGCGAGCTGCACCTGAAGAAGGTTGCAACGTAATGCTGGCGACACGAGGGGAACCGGATTGGTACTGGATCGTGAGTTGTCGTCCATCCGTGGCGGCAATCGAAGACAGCCGGCCGTTGCTGTAGTTGTACGTGAGAGCCTGCCCAAACCGATCTTCGATCCGGGTTACCAACATCCATGCCTTGCGTCGCGGCAGGATATTCGCTGGTGCAGCCAGGACTTTTGCCACTCCGACGGCCCCTGCGACAGCACTCGGCCCCACGCCCGAATGCAGCGGCTTGGTAATCGTGGTCTCAACTCGATAAACCAGATAGTCAAACCAGTACTTTGTGCCGTCCGGTCCAACAGCGAAAAATGCTTCACCTGGCGCACCACTGCTGGTTTGCGCAAGGCAGCCGATCTGCCATTGACCTCTGGTCACGATGGGAAAAGTGCTCCCCGTCATCGCAGGAGCGAGTGCGTTTCCGGAAGCACGGGGGAGCAGCTCCTGATCAGCCATCCCCGGAACAATCAGATGGTAGCCATTCCACCATTCGTAAGGGCTCCAGGGCGCGCTTGCCGAATCACCAGGGAACGACACCGGAGGCGGTTCGTAGAAATTGGTGCAACGTTGGTTCCTGACCGTGGTGGTCGCGGTCGTACCACTTGTCTGCCAACTGGTCAGCGTCCCTCCGTTGGCTGAAGTCGTTTCAATGCGCGGAAGATCGATTTCCCAATCACCGAACGCATGATCCAGGATGGTGTAGAAAAACGATTTTTTCCTTCGAGCTGAAACTGCCTGGACAGTTCCAACACCGGCCCCTGGCCAGCCACGCTGACGTCCGTCTGGCGAAATGACAGCTGCCCCGTGTAAAGGCTGATCTGCTCTCCGAACGGGCTCTCCCCGAGCGGCTGAATGTCCTCGCTGACCTTGATGGCCTTGCGATACTCGTCCTCCGGAGTCACGTTGCTCTGGGCGAAAACACCAGAGGCATGAACCAGCGTCACCGCTGCCCACAGGCAGATCCCTTGCCAACGGATGCACATGATTTTCCCCCACCGCCCGGCGTGATGCGCGAACTGGGCGCCAGATTGATCCTCGAATCCTTCCTATGTCAATCGGGAATCGACCGACCCGGTCGCGTGCTTCAGATCGCAGCTGACCAGACGCATATCCACGCTCATCGGAAACACCGCGCAAAAAAAGACCGACACGTTGCCGTGCCGGTCTTCGATGCCACTTCAGGGTGTGATCAGCGCAGGATCGCGGCCGGGTCCTGCTTGGCCTTCAACGCGCTGCACAGCTGGATCGATTCGCCGGTCTGGGCCAGGCCGCGTTCGATGCCGGCGGCGTCCTTCGAGCGATCCTTGAAGAACGCCTGCAGGCGGTCGAATTCGGCGCTGGAGCAGCCACCGCCGCCGGCCAGCGACGGCAGGCGGCCACCGGAGAAACTGCCGGTGCGGTCGAGGATCTGCGGATAGTGCGCGGTGAACCACTGCCACAGCGCGTTGCGCTGCGTTTCCGTGTCGCGGCCGGCGCTGAGCAGCATCGCCATCTCGCCGACCTTGACCGGCTTGGTCAGGGCAAAGTCGCGCACCTGCTCGGTCAGCGCCGGGTCTTCCACGCTGGCCAGGCCGGCGAGGATGCCGTTGCGCAGGGCCGGGTCGCTGGTCTTGGGCAGTTCGGCGATCAGTGCATCCACCGCGCTCTTGCCGTGTTCCTGCACCGCCACGCCCAGCGCGTCACCGAGCAGGTCAGGATCGGCCGCGCCCAGGTCCAGGCCACCGTCGGCCTTGGCCTTCAGTGCCGCCTCGCCCTGCTTGAGCAGGGCCGCGCGCACTTCCGGCAGCTTGAACTCGAACGCCAGCGAACCGGCCAGGGTGCTGCGCAGCAGCGAGGCGTCCTCGGCCTCACCGGCCTTGCGCTGGTAACCGAGCTGTTCCAGGCGCGGCAGGTAGGCGGCCTTGACCCACTCGGCCAGCTTGGCGCGCTGGGCGTCGGTGGCGGCGATGCGGCTGTGGATGCTGCCGATCTGGCCCAGCGGCGCGGTTGCCACTTCGCGGATCTTCGAGCCGGCCAGCGGCTTGAGCGCCACCATCACGTCGCCGGCATCGAGGTCGCCGTGGCGGAAGCTGGCGCTGACCGCGTCGGCATAGGCCAGCTGCTCGGCGTCGCTGAGCTTGCCGACCTGCGCCACCAGACCCTTCAGCGCCGCCTTGTCCAGGCTGAAGCGGTAGTAGCCGCTGGCGTTGGCGTTGGGCAGCACCCAGGTCGGGTTGCTGGCGCCGGGCAGCTCCATCGAGCCGGTGGCCTTGTCGAGCAGGTCACAGGCCACCTTGCTGCCGTCGGCGGTGCCGTAGCGCACGCACACCGGCACGCCCCAGATGCGCTCGGCGCTGCCGCTGCTGCCCACCGGCAGGTAGCGGCTCTGGCTCAGCTGCAGCACGGTCTTGCCACCGCTCTGCTCCAGCTTCGTCGCCACGTAGGGCACGCCGGACTGGTTGAGGAAGCTCTTGAACGCCTGCTTGAAGTCGTCGCCCTTGCCGGCGGCCTTGGCGATCGAGTCGACCAGGTCATCGGCGGTGGCGTTGCCGTACTTGTGGTCCTGGATGTAGGCGCGCATGCCCTTCTGGAAGGTCGACTCGCCGACGTAGCTCTCGAACATGCCCAGCACCGCCGCACCCTTCTGGTAGGTGATGCCGTCGAACGCGGTCATGATGTCGCCGTTGCCGCTGATCGGCTGGCGCACGCTGCGCGCGCTGACCAGGCTGTCGTTGCTCATCGCGCCCTGGCCGCCACGCACGCGGTCCAGGTCGGCGCGGTATTCCGGATGCACCTGCATGGTGACCTTCTGCTGCATCCACGTGGCGAAGGCCTCGTTGAGCCAGATGTCGTTCCACCATTCGGTGGTCACCGTGTCGCCGGTCCACTGGTGCGCCAGCTCGTGCGCGTTGACGTTGAACGAGCCCTGCACGTTCTTCGCCGGGGAATCCTTGTCGATCAGCAGCAGCCAGTCGCGGAAGGTGACCAGGCCGGGGTTCTCCATCGCGCCGGCGGAGAAGTCCGGCGCGGCCAGCAGGTCCAGCTTGCCGAACGGATAGCCGAAGCCGTAGTAGTTCTCCAGCGCGTGGATGATGCTCGGCGTCTCGCCCAGCACGTGCTCCAGCCGGTGGCCCTCGCCACGCGAGGCGATGCCGCGCAGCTTCAGCGGCTCGGCACGGTAGTCGTCCGGCGAGATGTCCGGGCCGTCAACGATGTCCCACGGACCCACCGCGAAGGCCACCAGGTAGGTCGGCAGCGGCAGCGTGCGGTCGAAGGTCACCGTCTTCCAGCCCTTGCCGTTGGAGACTTCCTTCACCTGGGCGGTGTTGGCCACCACGTTCTGGTCGTCCGGCACGCTGATGGTGATGTCGAACGGGGTCTTGAAGCCGGGCTCGTCGAAGCCGGGGAAAGCGAAGCGTGCGCTGATCGGCTCCATCTGCGTCATCGCATACGGTTCGCCCTTGGCGGTGACCTTGTACAGGCCCTGCAACTGCGCGTTGAGCGGCGCGGTGTAGTCGAACACCAGGCTCAACTCCTGCGGCTGCAAGGTGCTGCCGAAGTCCACCCGCACCACGCCGGCCTTGGGATCGACGTCGACGTACTTGCCCTCATGCGACTTGCCGGCAGCGTCGGTGATGACCACCTTCGACACCTTCAGCTCGGCACCGTCCAGCCACAGGTGGTCGGAAGCCTGCGTCAGCTTCACCTTGATCGTGGTGGTGCCGGAGAAATCCTGCTGCGCCGGGTCGACCTTGAACGCCAGCTGGTAGGACTGCGGCACCGCCCATTCCGGCAGCCGCCCCTGCGGCGCCTGGTCGGTGGGGGTAGCGGCAAACGCCGCGCCGCAGCAGGCGGCCAGCGCGGTCAGGGCAAGTGGACGGATGAAACGACGCATCGGAACTCTCCGGAAACACGGGAAACCCGCAACGCTAGAGCCCGCATGACTTCCGACACAGTGCCGAAAGACAGGGGCCCCTGCATTGTCACCATCAATCGCCACATCCACTACCATAGCCATCGCAAATGAGAAAACCACTTGGCTCCGGCTTTGGCTGTTGCTCCGGCTTTGGCTGTTGCTCTGGCTCTGGCTCTGGCTGTTGCTTCGGCTCGTTCAAAAAGTGCGGGCCACGATGGCCCGCTGCTTTTCCGGGGCCCCTCTGAAGCGGCGGGCGGGCTGAGGAAAGCCCCGCAGGGGTGGCTGACATGGATGTCAGCCAGTTTTTCGCCAGCCCATGGATGGGCTGTCGGAAAACCCCGCAGCCCGACCGCGGACCTTGCGGACAGGCGACGACATGGATGTCGGAGTTGAGGCAACGCAGGAGCAGTTGCCCGATGTCCGAACGGCGCGTAAGCGGGGTGGCCTTTCTCTTTGGTTACTTTCTCTTTACTCCGGGCATCCTGCCCTGCACCCTTCGGGCCAGCTGCGCTGTTCGCATGCGCACCCTGCGCATGCGTGGCCACTCAAAGAGAAAGTAACTCGCCCTCCGAAGGAGGGTGAAAGCTCTTGATCTTCAAGCTTTGGCTTCAAGACAAAAAGCATCGCCCGCAAGGGGGCTCCTACAAACACCGTGGAGTCCGCAGCACAGTTCCCCCGGCGGGGCACTCCCGCCCCACACCCCACGAGCTCGACGATGAACCTCCGCGACCTCCAGTACCTCGTCTCCCTCGCCGAACACCGCCACTTCGGCCGCGCCGCCGAAGCCAGCTTCGTCAGCCAGCCCACCCTGTCCACCCAGATCAAGAAGCTGGAAGAGGAGCTGGGCGTGGCGCTGGTCGAGCGCACCCCGCGCAAGGTGCTGCTGACCGACACCGGCCGCGAAATCGCCGCGCGCGCACGCAACGTGCTCAACGAAATCGAGCAGATCCGCAGCGTGGCCCGGCGCACGCTGGACCCGGAATCCGGCACCGTGCGGCTGGGCATCTTCCCCACCCTCGGGCCCTATCTGTTGCCACACGTGCTGCCGCTGGTACGGCGCGCCTTCCCGCGGCTGGAGCTGCTGCTGGTCGAGGAAAAAACCGAAACCGTGCTGCGCCTGCTGCACGAGGGCAAACTGGACGCTGGGGTGCTTGCCCTGCCGCTGCACGAGGACAGCCTGCACAGCGAGTTCCTGTTCGAGGAGCCGTTCCTGCTGGCCGTGTCCGGCAGCCATCCGCTGGCCCATCACCACGGCCAGCTGAAACTGCGCGACCTGTCGCACCAGGACCTGCTGCTGCTGGAGGACGGCCACTGCCTGCGCGATCAGGCGCTGGAGGTCTGCCACCTGTCCGGCGCCACCGAACACAGCGGTTTCCGCGCCACCAGCCTGGAGACCCTGCGCCAGATGGTCGCCGCCGATGTCGGCATCACCCTGCTCCCGGTCACGGCGGTCAAACCCCCGGTGGCACCGGTGGAAAACCTGCACCTGATCGCCTTCCGCGACCCACCCCCCAGCCGCCGCATCGCCATGGTCTGGCGCAAGAGCTCGGCGATGGACGGCTTCCTGCGCCAACTCGCCGAGGTATTCCGCCGCCTGCCACCAGACCTGCTCGACCCGCACAGCGCCGTGACGAAAAGCGAGGACTGAACCGCAGGAGGCCGCCCGCGGGCGATGCTCCCGCGAATCCCCAATCCCAGCGCCAAAAGCATCGCCCGCAAGCGGGCTCCTACGGTTCGCGTGCAAGCAGGTGGTGCGAAGCCAAACGCATGCCTCCCTGTAGGAGCCCGCTCGCGGGCGATGCTCTTGCGAATCCCCAATCCCGAATCCCCAATCCCGGCGCCAAAAGCATCGCCCGCGAGCGGGCTCCTACCCCTGCTTTTTTCAGAATCGCAGCAGGCTGTGCAAAGGACGTTCAAGCGGCCAGCGGCTGCGCCCCTGCAAGGCCGGCAATTCGATCACCACGCCGGCGCCGATCAGCTCGGCGCCAAGGCCTTCGATCAGGCTGGCGGCCGCGGCCAACGTGCCGCCGGTGGCCAGCACGTCGTCGACCAGCAACACGCGTTCGCCCGGTCTCAAGGCATCGCGTTGCACCTGCAGCCGGTCGCTGCCGTATTCGAGCTGGTAACCCACCGACACCACCGGCGGTGGCAGCTTGCCCGGCTTGCGCAACGGCACGAAACCCGCCTGCAACGCCTGCGCCAGCACCGCGCCGAAAATGAAACCGCGCGCCTCGATCCCGCACACCGCCTGCACCCCGGCAGCACGCCAGGGCGCCGCCAGCGCGGCAACACATTCCGCAAAGGCCTGCGCATCGGCCAGCAACGGCATCACGTCACGGAAAGTGACGCCGTCCGAAGGAAAATCCGGTACGGCACGAATCAGTCGGGACCAATCTGACATTCGGAAGCTCGGGTGGTTGTCGGCCCGGCATCATCGCATGCGCGCGTCGCCTCGCTGGCAGGCAGGTGGCGCGACGTGCGCCGAACGCATGTCCCCCTGTAGGAGCCCGCTCGCGGGCGATGCTCTTGCGAATCCCCAATCCCGAATCCCCAATCCCGGCACCAAAAGCATCGTCCGCGAGCGGGCTCCTACGGTTCGGGTGCGGGCGCGCGGCTTTGCCGATGTCGGGTGATGCCGTTCGGAATGCGGGTCAGGCGGGAAACGGAACGGCGCCGTCGTCGTCCAGGCGGGCGATGGCCTCGCGGGCCTCGGCGATCCGCGACTCGACTTGGCGCACCAGATGCTCGGCCGGCCCGCGTGCGGATTCCGGCACCATCACCGCCAGGTAATCCATCGCCGGCAGCTGGCCGACGCCGCCAGTGAGGTACTCGCCGGCGATGAAGGCGGGAATGCCCTCGGCCTCCAGCGCATCCTTCACCAGATGGGCATCGAACACGTTGTCGGCGCGATAAACCGTATGCATGCAGGGCAAGCTACGCCTCGTCCGCCGCGCCGGCAAGCCATCAGACGGGCCATCAAGGTAAACTTGCCGGTTCCCGCCACCGTCTGCGAGTTCCACCCGATGTCGACCGAGCATCCCACCGCCACGCCCGCCCAGCCCCAGAACTTCATCCGGCAGATCGTGCGCGACGACCTGGCCTCGGGCAAACACACCCAGATCCACACCCGCTTCCCGCCGGAGCCGAACGGCTACCTGCACATCGGCCACGCCAAGGCGATCTGCCTGAGCTTCGGCATCGCCGGCGAGTTCAACGGCTGGTGCAACCTGCGCCTGGACGACACCAACCCCGGCAAGGAAAACCCGGAGTTCGTCGAAGGCATCAAGGAGGACGTGCGCTGGCTGGGTTACGAATGGCACGAGCTGCGCCACGCCTCGGATTATTTCGAGGTGTTCTACCGCGCCGCCTGCAAACTGATCGAAGACGGCCTGGCCTATGTCGACGACCTCGGCCCCGAGGAAATGCGCCAGTACCGCGGCACGCTGACCGAGCCGGGCCGCAACTCGCCCTGGCGCGACCGCTCGGTGGAGGAGAACCTCGACCTGTTCCGCCGCATGCGCGCCGGCGAGTTCGCCGACGGCAGCAAGACGCTGCGCGCGAAGATCGACATGGCCTCGGGCAACATCAACATGCGCGACCCGGCGCTGTATCGCATCCGCAAGGTCACCCACCAGAACACCGGCGACGCCTGGCCGATCTACCCGATGTACGACATCGCGCACGCGCTGTCCGACGCGATGGAAGGCATCACCCATTCGCTGTGCACGCTGGAGTTCGAGGATCACCGCCCGCTGTACGACTGGTGCGTGGACAAGGTCGACCTGCCCAACCATCCCGAGCTGTGGCAGTCGGTGGTCGACGCCGGCCTCGAGGCGAAGCCGGCCAAGCCGCGCCAGATCGAATTCTCGCGACTGAACCTGAGCTACTCGATCACCAGCAAGCGCAAGCTGGCGCAACTGGTCAACGAACACCACGTCGATGGCTGGGACGACCCGCGCATGAATACCTTGCGTGGCCTGCGCCGGCGCGGCTTCACCCCGGCCGGCCTGCGCCTGCTGATCGAGCGCGTGGGCGTGTCCAAGCAGAACAGCGTGATCGACTACGCCGTGCTGGAAGGCTGCATCCGCGAAGACCTGGACGCCACCGCGGCGCGCCGCATGGCCGTGCTCGATCCGCTGAAGCTGGTGCTGACCAACCTGCCCGAAGGCCACGAGGAAACCCTGAGCTTCGCCAACCACCCCAAGAACGAAAGCTTCGGCATGCGCGAAGTGCCGTTCTCGCGCGAGGTGTGGATCGAGCGCGATGATTTCGCCGAGGTGCCGCCGAAAGGCTTCCACCGCCTCAAGCCGGAGGGCGAGGTGCGCCTGCGCGGCGTGGGCATCGTCAAGTGCGAGCAGGTGATCAAGGACGTTGCCGGCAACGTGGTCGAGCTGCACGGCACGCTCGATCCGGACACCCGCCACGGCCTGCCCGGCGCCGACCGCAAGGTGAAAGGCACCATCCACTGGGTCAGCGCGAAGCATGCGGTGGCCACCGAGGTGCGCCTGTACGACCGCCTGTTCAGCGTGGCCGCGCCGGACAACGAGGAAGACGGCAAGACCTGGCTCGACCACGTCAACCCGGACGCCAAGCGCGTGGTGCAGGCCTGGCTGGAACCGGCCGCCGCCGCGGTCGAGCCGGAGCAGCGTTTCCAGTTCGAGCGATTGGGCTACTTCGTCGCCGACCGCGTCGACCACCGCGCCGAAGCGCCGGTGTTCAATCGCACGGTCACGCTGCGCGACGTCTGGGCGCGGTAAACGGAGAACGCCATGTTGCCCCTGCAGATCCACCTGACCCTGCCGCCATGGCTGGGCGACGTTGCCGACGAAAGCCGGCTGTACACCACCGACGAGGAGCGCATGGCGCTGGCCATCGAGCTGTCGCGGCAGAACGTCGAGCGCAGCCACGGCGGCCCGTTCGGCGCGGCGGTGTTCACCGAAGCTGGCCGGCTGGTCGCTGCCGGGGTCAACCGGGTGGTGCCGCAGACCTGTTCGGTGGCCCACGCGGAAATGATGGCCTACATGTCGGCGCAGCAGCGCATGTCGCGCTTCCGGCTGAACCAGGACGGCGAGCGCTTCATCCTCGCCACCAGCGCGCAGCCCTGCTGCCAGTGCTACGGCGCCACGATCTGGGCCGGCATCGACGAGCTGCTGATCGGCGCGCGCACCGAAGACGTGGAATCACTGACCGAGTTCGACGAAGGCCCGCTGCCGGCGTACTGGATCGGTGAGCTGGAACGCCGCGGCATCCGCGTGCGCCGCGACATCCTGCGCGAGCAGGCCCGCGAAGTCCTTGCCGCCTATGGCGCCGCCGGCACCGCATATTGAGCCGCTGGCGCGCCGCGCTGCCGTTGCTGCTGCTGGTGCTGGCCGGCATCGCTCTGTTTGCCTCCGGTTCGCTTGACCAGTTGAGCCCGCCCTGGCTGGTCGCGCACCAGTCCGAGCTGCGCACGCAGATCGCCGCCCACCCCTGGCTCAGCCGGCTGGCCTACATCGGCCTGCTCACTCTGGCCATGGCCACCGGCCTGCCCGGCACCATCGTGGTGATCCTGGCCGGCGGCTTCGCCTTCGGCGTGGTCGACGCCACGCTGACCACCTCGGTGGGGCTGACCCTGGGCTCGCTGATCCTGTACCTGGCCAGCCGTTATGCCTTCGGGCCGGGCAGCCGGCAACCACCCGCTTTCGTCGACCGGCTGCACCACGGCTTCGAGCGGCACCCGGTGAGCTACACCCTGTTCCTGCGCTTCGTGCCGGTGCTGCCGTTCGGCGGTGTCACTGTCGCGCTGGCCTGGCTACGCTGCCCGCTGTGGCTGTTCCTCGGCGCCACCTGGCTTGGCGGCACCCTCACCGCGATCTTCGAAACCTCGATCGGTGCCGGGCTGGGTGATGCGATGAGCCACACCAGCCGCTTCGGCATGAGCCTGCTGATGCATCGCGAAGTGCTGCTGCCGCTGGGCGCCATCGCCTGCCTCGCACTGCTGCCGCTGTTGCTCGGAAAGCTGTTGCGCAACCATCGCCTGTTCACCGCCGCCAAGCGACCCGGCCATTCCGCCGACGGCCGATAGGCCGACAGCCAGACTACGACTTTCGCGCTAATCTGCCGGCCACGACCACGCTCGGGGGAGGCGGAAAGGCACGATGGCCAGGTTCGGGGCAAGGCAACTGTGGCGACGCGCCTCGCTGATGCAGCGACTGGCCTTCGTGGCGCTGGCCCCGACCCTGGTCACCGCCTCGCTGCTGGCGGCAATCCTCACTCACTACCAGATGATCACCCTGCGCGACATGGGGCAGAACACCGCCGAGGTGATCGCCACCCAGACCGCCTCGATCACGGCCGCGCCGATGCAGGACATGCGGCGGCGCGAGCTGATCCGCATTTCCCACTCGATCACCAGCCTGCCCCACGTCGCCCAGGTACAGATCCGCGCGGCCAACGGCGAGATCCTCGCTGACAGCCAAAGCCCGACGCCCTTCGGCCCCCGCGACAACCTTACCGTGGTGCACGACGTGCTCGACCCCGACCATCCACAGGCCGGGCCGCTGGGTTCGGTGATGGTGATCGTCAGCCTGGGTGAGGCAATCGCCGCGCAACGGGCCAGCCTGCACATCGCCCTGGTCGCGTTGGTACTGAGCCTGTTGCTGGCCGCGGTGATCGCCTGGCAGGCCGCACGCTGGATCAGTTCGCCACTGCGCCGGCTGGCCGGCGCGGTGCACGAACTGGGCCGCGGCGACACGCCCGTCACGGTGCCGGTCACCGACCAGACCGAGATCGGCGAACTGCAGCACGGCTTCAATACCGCCGCCGCTGCGCTGTTCGACATCCGCCGCGGCATGGAACGCGAGATCGAGCAGGCCACCCGCGAGCTGGCCAGCAAGAACATGGCACTGGAGGCGGCCAGCGTGGCCAGGGCCCGCTTCCTTGCCGCTGCCTCGCACGACCTGCGTCAGCCGTTGTACGCGCTGACCCTGTTCTCCTCGGCGCTGACAGTGGACGAGAACGACCCGGTACGGCTGGATCGCATCGCGCACATTCAGGAGTGCGTCAGCGCGCTCGACCATCTGTTCAGCGAACTGCTCGACCTGTCACGGCTGGAAACCGGCACGATGCCGGTGGAGATCAGCGAGTTCCCGCTCGACGGCGTGTTCGACGAGGTCAGCTGCAATTTCCGCATGATCGCCGAGCAGCACGATTTGCGCCTGGTGATGCGGCCGACCGGCGTGTGGGCAAGCGGCGATCGCTCAATGGTCGCGCGCATGCTCAACAACCTGGTCAGCAACGCGCTGCGCTATACCCGAGAAGGCGGCGTGCTGGTCGGTGCGCGGCGACGCCTCGACGGCCGCGTGCGCATCGACGTGTGGGACACCGGCAGCGGCATCGCCGACGAACATCGTGAGCGCATCTTCGATGAGTTCTACCGCGTCGACCAGGCTGATCGCAGCCTGCAGAAGGACAGTCGCAATCACGGCCTCGGCCTCGGCCTGGCCACCGTGCAGCGCCTGGCCGAACTGCTCGACACACGCGTGCACCTGGCCTCCCGTCCCGGACGCGGCAGCGTGTTCAGTTTCCATCTGGATGAGGTACCCGCACGCAAACTCACGCCACCTTCCGGCACCAGCTCGCCGATCACCGACCTGAGCGGCCTGCGCGTGCTGGTGATCGACGATGAACCGGCGATCCTCTCCGGCATCCGCCACCTGCTGCGCAGTTGGGGCTGCGAGGTCGCCACCGCCGAGGACCGCAGCCAGGCCATGGCCATCGCGGCGGAATGGACCACCCCGCCCGACCTGGTGATCTCCGACCTGCGCCTGCGTGCCGGCGAAAGCGGCCTGGACGTGCTCACCGCCCTCGACCACCACTACCGCGATCACCCGCCCTTCTCCCGCCTGCTGATCACCGGCGAAACCCGCAGCGACCGCCTGCGCGAAATCGAAGCCGCCCGCATCCCGGTGCTCTACAAGCCGGTCTCACCGGAGCAGTTGCGGGGGGCCGTGGCCGGCGGAGCCGCCGGCCACGGCCGGGAATAGGGAGTGGGGAATAGGGAATAGGAAAAGCCGGCTCCTCGCCAGATGGCTAGCTTTTGCTTTTGATCTTCCTATTCCCTATTCCCCACTCCCTATTCCCGGCTCTCAACGCACCTGATACGCCTGCGTGTTCAATTGCAGCACGGCGTCGAACTGGACTTTCTCGCGTTCGGAGCCGGATTTGAGCAGGGCTTCGACGTGGAAGCGCAGGGCGCGCTCGTAGGCGCGTTGCAACTCCAGCACCACGCGCACGCGGGTCAGGCGGGGTTCGTGCAGGGCGATGGCGGCTTCCAGCATGCGGCGGATGCGGTCGCGGTCGCGCGGGCTGAGCAGGCTGTAGGCGGAAAAATCGGGAATGCCGAAAGTCAGCGAGGACTTGCGGCATTCGGGAAAGGCCTCGGGCAGCACGCGGGCAGCCTCGGAGCGGGTATTGAGCAACGCTTCCAGGTCGCGCGAGACCAGGTCGCGCAATTCGGTCAGCGACATGCCGCGGCCACTGTCTTCGGGCAACGGGGCGTCGGTCAGGCGGTCAAGCAGCGAGCGCATGCCAGGCCACCTACATCGACGCGTTGATCTTGCGGTCCCAGCCGGCCATCTTCTTGCCTTCGGCGGTGCCGCGACGGCCTTGCGGCTGATAGGTGAACTCGATCCGGGTGTAGCCCAGCACCAGTTCCTCGCCTGGCAGGCCACCGGCCGGATCGGCCAGTACGCGCCAACGCATCACCATCACGTCCTGCAACTGGATCTGCAGGTATTCCAGCCCCTGCGCGCCGGAGGCCTTGCGGCAGGTCAGAATCGCCTTGGCGATCCGCTGCCGGCTGGTGGCCGCCCGCATCAGTGACGCCGAGGCGGCATCAACGCGCTTGCTCAGGCGCAGATCACCAACCCGCACGCTGCCGGCCAGCGACTGGCCGAACGACGCCGCATCGCCGCCATGGCGGAACACCGGCAGATTGTCGCGCCCGCCGGAACTGCGCTTGCCGCGCGGCTCCCCGGCATCCTCGTCATTGACGCCGAACGACCAGCCGAGGATCTCGATCTCGGCCGGATGATCCGAGTCGGTGGCCTCGCCCTGGATGCCGTCAAGCTTGAGGAAGAAATCGTTGTTGGACGACGTCGCCATCGTCATTTCAGGCATGTCGACAGCCATCGGCCGCGCTCCCTGGTGGGCTTGCGGCAACGGCGTGGCGGAACCGGAGATCCGTCACGCCGCCGTCCGCGGGTCAGCACCCGGCCATCGCTCCTGCGTGGATTCCAACCGGGCATCCATGCCCCTTTGCCACGGCCGGGCTTCGAGGTTGCTCAGCTGGCCTTGTTGGCGTGGCGGTCGTAACCGACCGCGACCGAGCCTTCCAGCGAGCCATCGGCCTTCTGCGGCTTGTAGTCGTAGTTGATCACGCCGTAGTTCAGCTTGATCTCCTCCTTCGGGATCGGGCCGTCCTCCGGCTTGGAGACCGACTGGTAGCTGGAGATCAGCACGTCGCTCAAGGTCAGCTTGAGGTATTCCTGCTTGTCGCCGCCGGCCTTGCGACAGACCAGCACCATGCTCTTGATGTGCTGGCCGGTGGCCACCGCCTTGAGCAGCTTGGGCGTGGACTTGTCGACGTACTTGGTGATGGTGATGTCGGAGAAGTTGGCCTTGCCGCCACCGCCACCGCCGCCGGAGCCGAAGGTGCCCTGGTTGGTCGCACCCCACGACCACGACTGCACCTCCAGCTCGTTCTTGTGCTTGTCGTCGGTGGACTCGCCATCGATGCCGTCGATTTTCAGGAAGATGTCGCTCTGTGACATGGATCAGTTCCTCGGATAGGGTTCAACGCGCCGACTTCGGAAGCTCGGCCACCAGACGCAGCGAGACGCTCAGTTCGTCCAGCTGGTAATGCGGCCGCAGGAAGGCCACCGCCTTGTAGGCCCCGGGTTTGCCGGGCACATCCACAACCTCGATGCTGGCCTCGCGCAGCGGGTACTGCGACTTCATTTCCTGCGAGGCGTTGTCGTCCAGCAACACGTACTGGGTGATCCAGGTGTTGAGGAAGCGCTCGACCGAGGAACGCGAGGCGAAGCTGCCGATCTTGTCGCGCATCATCGACTTCAGGTAATGCGCGATGCGGCTCACGGCAAAGATGTACTGCAGCTGCGATGCCAGCCGGGCGTTCGCGTTGGCGGCATCGGTGTTGTATTCCTTCGGCTTCTGCGCGGACTGGGTGGAGAAGAACGCCGCGTAGTCGGTGCCCTTGCAGTGCACCAGCGGGATCATGCCCAGGTCGGCCAGCTCCTTCTCGCGGCGGTCGGTGATGGCGATCTCGGTGGGGCACTTCAGCGCCACTTCGCCGTCGTCGGTGGCGAAGGTATGCGTGGGCATGCCCTCGACCAGGCCGCCACCCTCGACGCCGCGGATCGCCGCGGTCCAGCCGTACTTGGCGAAAGCATCGGTCAGCTTGCTGCCCAGCGCGTAGGCGGCATTGGTCCACAGGTAGCGGCTGTGATCCTTGCCGGTGACGTCCTCGACGAAGTTGAAGCTTTCCACCGGATCGGTTTCCGGCCCGTACGGCAGGCGGCCCAGCACGTGCGGCATCGCCAGGCCGACGTAGCGCGAATCCTCCGAGGCGCGGAACGACTTCCACTTGGCGTATTCGACGGTGTCGAACACCTTGGCCAGGTCACGCGGGCCGGCCAGGTCAGTGAAGCTCTCGAAGCCGAACAGTTCCGGCGAGGCCGCCGACAGCAACGGCGCATGCGAGGCCGCCGCCACGTGCGACAGCTCCTCCAGCAGGTACATGTCCTCCGGCTGCCGGCTGAACTCGAAGTCGCCGATCATGGTGGCGAACGGCGCGCCGCCGAAGGTGCCGTATTCCTCTTCGTAGATCTTCTTGAACAGGCTGGACTGGTCGAAGTCCGAGGCGTTCTTGAAGTCCTTGACCAGATCCTTCTTGGTGCAGTTGAGCACCTTGATCTTCAGCGTGGTGCTGGTCTCGGAGTTGTCGACCAGGTACTTCAGGCCGCGCCAGGAGCCTTCCAGCCTCTGGAACTCCGGCGCATGCATCACCGCCGAAAGCTGGTCGGAGAGCAGCTTGTCGATGTCGGCGATGCGCGCATCGAGCGAGGCGATCGCATCGTGCGAGATGCTGATCTGCCCCTCGGTGACCTGGTTGACCAGTTCGGCGATCAGATCACGCGCACGATCACGCTCGCTGTCGGTCTTGGCGATGCGGCTCTGCGTGAGGATGGATTCGAACAGGCTGCCTTCCGATTCGGCTTCGGTGGCGGCGACGCCCTGGGCGACTTCTTGCTCTGTGCTGGCCATGTCTGGTTCCTGCCTTGCGTGGAATGGAATGCCTCGATCGGGTCGCGGCGGCCCGGCGCCGCCGTCACCCGTGCTGCCCGGCTCAGTCTTCCGGAGCGCCGCCGACTTCCTTCGTCAGCCGGGTGATCTGGTCGGTGTTCTGCAGCACCTCGTTGAGCAGTTCCTCGAACTTGTCGTTGCCGGCCATCTTGTTGCGCAGGTCAGCCAGCTTCTGGCGCGCCTCCAGCAACTTGCGCAGCGGCTCGACCTGGTTGGCCACCGCCTCGGGCGTGAAGTCGTTCATGCTCTTGAAGTTCAGCTCCACGCCGATCTTCGAGCCGTCGTCCTTGAGCCGGTTGTCCACCTGCATCTGCAGGCGCGGCTTCATGCCCTTGAGCGCGTCGTCGAAGTTGTCCTTGTCGACGTTGACGAACTTGCGCTCCTTCAGCTTCGCCAGCGGCTCGGCCGGATTGCCGCTGAAGTCGCCGATCACCCCGGCCACGAACGGCAGCTCCTTCTTCTCGATCGCGTCGCCCACTTCCACGTCGTAGGTCAACTGCACGCGCGGTGCGCGGACGCGGTCGAGCTTGTGCTGGGTACTCTCTTTCTTGGCCATGATGACTCCCCGGCTGGTGGGCGAAGCCCGTGCGCCACATGCGCAACGGCAATGACCGCGAGTCTAGGAAGCCGCACCACGGCGGAGAATCAGCCGGACGGCCAGTTGGCGGCCTATGACTTTGTGCCGGGATTGGGGATTGGGGATGACCAGACGTCCGTCTGTTGACAGCCGCAAAAGCCAGGAGCATCGCGCGCGAGCGCGCTCCTGCATGGGGGCGGCAAACCGTAGGAGCGCGCTTGCGCGCGATGCTCCTCCCCAACACGGAAAGGCCAACGCCCCTCCCATGAAACCCCGCAAAACCGCGGGCAATGCCCGCTCTACTCGTTATCCAGCCCCACGCGGTCGCGGATCGAGGCCAGCACGCTGCTGTCGCGGACGACTTCGGCGAGCCAGGCGTCGAGGGGGGTGTTGGCCCAGGCGATGGCCTTGTCGAGCATGAAGGCGACCGGATTGTGCGGTTCGGTGCGGCGGAAGAAGGCGGCGATCTCGCCCAGCGTGCGCAACGCGGCCTCCTTGCTGGCGGCGCTGTTGGCGGAAAGATCCAGGCTGGCGCCCGCGGTGCCGACGGCCATGGCGGCAGGGGCATCGGCGGATGCAACAGCTTCATCCTCGCCGGCGACCGCTTCGGCACCGGCCATGCCCTTGGCCTGGGCGACTTTGCCAACCAGCTGGCGGATCCGCTTCAGCGCGTCTTCCACCGTCGCCAGCGACGGCGCATCGCGGCCGAGGCGACTGTCGGCCAATTGCTTGAAAGCGTCGAACGAGGCCAGCGCGGCATCGGCCTGCTCCAGCATCCGCGCCACCACCTCGTTGCCTGACTCCAGCATTGCCTTGTCGAACGCCTCGCCGGTGATCCGGCCCTCGTCCAGCGCGGCCTGCCAGGCTTCCTGGTTCTGTCGTGCGAGGTTGTCCACCTCGCGCGAATCCTGCCAGGCCATCAGGTTCATCGGGCTGGCGCCGGCAGTCAGCGGCATCCGCCGCAGCGCCTCGCCACCGTAGATGTTGAACCAGGCCAGCTTCGCCGCGCGCTCCTCCACGTCGTCGCCATCCAGCTCCGGATACAGGCCTTCCCAGTACTGGTCGAGCAGGCCATGCAGCAGTTGGAAAGCCTGATCGGCACCGGCCAGACCCTCCATCGCGACCAGCGCCTCGCCCAGCCACACCGCCATCTGCAGGTCCTTGCTCTGCTTCGCCAGCACCTCGCTGGCCTGACGGATCACCAGCCGCCAGTCGGCGGTTTTCAGTTCGGTCTGCCATTCGCCCTGGCGCAGATTGGGGTCATCGGCACGACGCGCCTCGCGCACTTGGTCGAACACGTCGTTGAAACTCACGTCCTCGCCACCGGGGCGGTCGGACGAGATCGGGGCCAGCAATTCAGCGAGGTCGATGCTCATGGTTGTCTCCAGGGCGAACGCTGTCGCCGGCAATGACGGTATGTGATGGGTCGCATCCCTTGGCAAGCCGCGATGTTTTTGCTCCGCAGGTCGGGCACCGCCCGACACCGGCAAAGCCGCGCACCCACATCTGAACCGCAGGAGCCCGCTCGCGGGCGATGCTTTTTGTCTTGAATCCGAAGCCAGAGTTTGAAGATCAAGAGCTTTCGTCCTTCTTCGGAGGCCGAGTTCTTTTCTCTGTTTGGCCAGAGAAAATGAACCAAAAGAGAGGCCACCCCGCTTGCGCGCCCAATGGACATCGGGCAACTGCTCCTGCGTTGCCTCAACTCCTCGAACGAGCCAAAACTCGGCACCGGTAGGAGCCCGCTCGCGGGCGATGCTTTTGAAGCTTCAAAGTCAGAGCACGGCTTCGGGTCGTATCGGGTGAAAGCGGGAATTCCCCGCCTCCGTTTGGCGACTTGGCGAGAAGCACCACACGAACGTTGTTCATCCTCGAGAGAAGCATCCCTCTTTGGCTCATCGCCGCCCGCGGCCAACTTCTCGAAGAAGCATTCGCGCATCGAAGCAAAGCTTTGGCTTTGGCTTTGGCTTTGGCTTTGGCTTTGGCTTTGGCTCTGGCTCTGGCTCTGGCTCTGGCCTTGGCCTTGGCCTTGGCCTTGGCTTTGGCTCGTTCGAGAAGTGCGGGCCTGGATGGCCCGCTGCTCTACCCAGGGGCCCCTCTGAAGCGGCGGGCGGGCGAAGGAAAGCCCCGCAGGGGTGGCCGGCATGGATGCCGGCCAGTTTTTCGCCAGCCCATGGATGGGCTGTCGAAAAACCCCGTAGCCCGACCGCGTACCGTTCGGACAGGATGTCCGAACGGCGCGTAAGCGGGGTGGCCTTTCTCTTTGGTTACTTTCTCTTTGGCCACTCAAAGAGAAAGTAACTCGCCCTCCGAAGGAGGGTGAAAGCTCTTGATCTTCAAGCTTTGGCTTTGGCTTCAAAGCTTCAAAAGCATCGCCCGCGAGCGGGCTCCTGCGATTCACGGGCAGGTGCGCGGCGCTGCCGGTGTCGGGCAATGCGGATGCTGGCGCGGTGCGGTCGGGTGGACATGGGGTCAACCGGCGAAGGGCATGCATGGCGGCGCTCACTCGACGATCGCGGCGGGCACGCTCAGTGGCGTGTCGCGGGCGGCGAGGTACTGCTTCATCGCGTCGGACAGGTCCACGCCGAGGAACACGCGCGCCTGATTGAAGCCGACTTCGCGCAGGCGGCCGGTGATCGCCGCCCACTGCAACGGCGTGTAGGAATCGCGGAAATCGGCCAGCGCGAACGTGTGCGTGCCCGCAGCGAAATCCTTCAGCAGTTGCAGGAAGCCGTCCCGCCCCGCGTACAGCTTGGTCAGCACCAGCGGCTCGCCCGGCGGCGGCAGCACCGCGCCGGCGGCGCTGGACGAACCGGCCGGCACCAGCGCCACCTCGTCCGCCATCGGCAACTCCAGGCTGATCCGCAGGGTCGCCTGCAAGCAATTGTCCGGCGACCAGAACACCGCCACCTTCGACTCCGCCAGCGACTGCGCGCGGTTGCTGGCGCTGAAGCTGCGGTCGCGGCAATCGATCTGCAGCACCGTGCCTTGCGCGCCCTCGACCAGGCCACCCAGTTCGCTCGGGCCATTGAAGCCGAAGCTGCCGATCAGGAACGGCTGGCTGGTGTTGAGTGCGCCCTGCGCCTGTCCCTGTGCGGTCATCATCGCCTGGAAGCCGGCGGTCAGCGGCAAGGCCACTCCGCCCACCTTGATCGGCGTGTGCTCCTTCTCGCTGACGAACGGCGCCAGCCAGTCGCCGACGAAGGCATTGAGCTTGCCCTGCACGCCGTACAACGCGGCCAGTTGCTGCTCCGGCGCCAGTTGCTTCAGCGGCACCACCACGCCGTCGTTCCAACGCTGCTGCACGTAGCCGGCGGCGCGCTGCACGGTGAGGAACAGCAGCAGGCGCGACGGTCCCTGCACGATCGACCAGCCGCCCAGATCATCACCGGCGAACGTCGCCGCATAGCGATCATCGGGGCGATCGACCGACTGCAGCAAACTGGCATATTCCGAAGCCGGCGGCTGCGCGGGATTGCCCTTGGCCCGATACAACTCGGCCATCGCCTGGTACAGGTCCTGCTCGCCGCCCTCGGCCTGCAGCCGCAGGTAGCCGTTGGCGAACAGCGCGCGTTGCGGGTCCAGCACCTTGCCTTTCGCATCCAGCATGGCCGGCAACCAGGCCGGCGGTTTCACTCCGCTGCGGAACCAGCCGGCCACGCTTTGCCCGACGAAGCGGCCCAGCGGCTTGAAGAAGCCCCAGCCGGCCGCCTTGGCCTGCGTCCACGCACGATGCCAGCGCAATGACAGCGGCAACTCCAGCGGCAGGCCGAGCAGGTTCAGCTCGGCACTGTCAAAAAAAAAGCGGTAGGGGTTGTCGTCACCGGCCGCGCGCGCAGCCAGTTCATCGGCATGCCCGCGCCACAGGCTCACGCCATCGAAGAAGCGCGACTGGAACTGCGCCCAAGCGTGGAAATAGCTGGTGAAGTAGGCGTCACGAAAGCCGTCGGACAGGCTTTTTTTTTCCGCCAGAGCGTCGCTGATGGTCGCGTTCATCGGCTGCACCACGCCCTGCCAGGTGGCCAGCGTGTAGGCACTGGAAATGGTCGGCAGGCTGCCCGCCTCGACCCCGACCAGGCGATCGGCCGGCAGCCAGTAATCCTGCAGGCGCAGGCCGTCGCCGCGGGCGTCGGCCCAGCGCTCCAGATCCTGCGGGCGCGGCGTGTAGGCGGACAGCAGGCGGTCCAGCTCGCCCTGCAGCCGGTGCTCCTCGTCGTCCAGCACCGCGCGCTTCTGCCAGCGCAGGTAACCGAGGTAGGTGGTGAACAGCGCATCGGCGTTGTCGCGGTCGCGGCGGGTGTCGGCGTCGGCGGTGAAGAACGGCGCGAACAGCCGCGAGCGTGGGTCGAACACCACGTTGTGCGGCAGCTCGCGTTGCAGGCAGCCGCTGCCGCCGCCACGGCAGTCGCGCAGGATGCGCAGGCGCTGGGTCAGCGCCAACACGTGCTCGATGCCGGCGCGGCCATTGCCCATGTCGCTGTCCAGCATCTGGTCGTACGGTGCCAGGATCAGGCTGGAGAAGTCGGCCACCACGGTCTGCTTCAGCTGCTCGATGTCGCGGTCGGAGCGACGCAGGCCGAAACCCAGCCGGCCCTGCTCGGTGGCCGCTTCGAGCTGCTCGATGGTGCGCCCGCAATTGGCCACCCAGGCGATGCGGCCGCTGGCGCCGGCGTTCTCGCGGCCCTGGCAGGCAGCGCGGGTCTGCGCCAGCAATTGCGCGTCGTCGGTGCGTGCCTGGCTCAGCCCCCAGGTGAAGTAGCCGGACAGGCCAAGCAGCGCGGCCACGCCCAGTGCGGCCACGCCGAGCCGCCCGGCGCGTCCTTTCAGGCTGGGCTCGGCCAATGATTGATCGGCCGGCAGGAAGCGGGTGAACAGGTCGCCGACGAAGGCGCCGGCCGGGCTGTCGCTGCGCGCGCCGCCGGTGAAGTACAGGCCGCGCCAGCGCGGCGTGCGCTGGAACGGGTTGTCCTCCAGCAGCAGGCCGACGAAGCGGCGCAGGCCATCCTGGAGGCGGCCGATCGAACGCACGAACTCGAACACCCCGCGCCGGCCTTTCACCTCGTGCTGTGCCGCCAGCGCGGTCAGCCGCAGCGCATGCAGGCGTTCGGCCATCGGCGCGAACAGGCTGTCGAAGCGGTCGCTGGTGCCGGCGCTGACCGCCTCGTTCTCCGGCAGCCGCCAGCCCAGGGCCTGGGCGAAGGCCTCGGCCGGCAAGGCGGCGCGGAAGGCCTCGTAGCCCACCAGCTTGTCCAACCCGGTCACCAGCACGTAGACCGGCAACTGGATCTGCAGGTGCTCCATGGTTTCGTCGACCAGCCGGCGCAGGCGCATGCTGGTTTCCTTCAGCACCTCGGCGTCGCCGAGCAGGCTGCGCACGCCAATGCACACCACCAGGCCGTTCAACGGCAACTGCTCGCGCTCGCTGGCCAGCTGCATCAGCGCCTGGTACCACAGCCCGCGTTCGGTGCGTGCCGAAGCGTCGCAGACCAGTTGCGGACGGGTCTCGATCGCCAGCATCGACTTGAAGAACCACCACTGCCACACCGCGCCGGCATCATCGTCGGCCGGCGCCGGGAACGGCGAGGTGGTCGCCGCCGCCTGCAGCAGGCCGTGCACGTCGGCGTCGGCATCACCGAGGAAAAGCATCCACGGCACCCGGTACAGCGGATGGCGCCCGCCTGCCATCTCCGGCGAGCGCTGGATCGTGCGTTTGGCCGTCTGGATGGCCGCGCTCATCTTCGCCAGCGGCTCGCGCTCGTCGTCGGGATTGCCCGGACCGAGGTCACCGATGCGCTGGCGCGCGCGGCCGACACGCGAGTACTTGCGCGCGCCCCGGGTGAACCACCACAGCACCGCCAGCGCGGCCAGGCACAGGCCCAGCAGCTGCCAGAAGCGCGCCGGGATCACCGGCACCAGCAGCGGCACCACGAACACGATCAGCAACAGCAGCGCGATGCCGCCGAGCACGAACAGCAACGGCCGGAACCAGGTCTTTTGAGTGAGGCTCATCGCGGTCATCCTCAGCGCGCCGGCTCGGTCTGGATGGTCATGAAATCGGCCACGAACTTGTCGTTGGCGCGGTTGGCGTCGATCGACTGCTTCAGCAGCGGCAGGTAATCCTTGGCCGGCTCGGCGTCCGGCCGCAGGCCTTCGTACAGCGGCGTCGGCGAGGCGACCACGGTGATCAGCTCCTGCCCGAACGGCGCATCCACGGTGATCCAGCCGCCACCCTCCACGCCCGACTGGCCCACGTCGATCTGCTCGCTGGCCGCAATCACCTGCCCGCTGTGCGGTTCGCGCTGGTTGGGGAACAGGTGGATCACCTCGCCTTCCACCGTGTAGTAGTCGACGTAGAGATAGCCGTCGCGATTGGCCTGGGTCAGCTTCACGATCACCTGCTCGTCCTTGACGAAGCGGTCGCTGTGGCCGGTGGTCGGGGTCACCGCCAGGCCGTCGTGGCGATCCAGGTTGCGCTGGCGGTACGGGCTCAGCAGGTCGACCACCTCGCAATGCGGCCAGATCAGCACCTTGACCTTGTAGCTGGCGTTCTTCACCCCGTCGATCGCACCGATGTTGCCGCGCAGGCGCTCCATGTCCACCGGTTTGGAAACGTAGCCGCTGACCGCCACCACGCCGTCCTTGTCCACCGTGGCATCGAGCGCCGCGCAGGTGTAGCCGGCGATCTCCTGATCGACCAGTTGCTGCACGCTGGGCCCGGCGACCCGTGCCGGCGACAGGAAGAACCACACCAGATAGGCCAGCGGCAGGGCCAGCGCCACCACCGCGCCCACCTTCATCAGCAGGGCATCCCATTGCCGCGGATAGCGCGGCCCGGGCGGGTCTTTCATCTGGTAGGGCTGCGGCGTGATCTGCTCCTCGCGCAGCGTGTGCAGCGGCGCCGGCGCCACCGGCAGCTGGCGGCTGTTGAGCTCCTTGATCTTGCCCAGCTCGCCGTGGTCGCCGGTCTCGAAGTAGTACTGGCCGACGAAGCCCAGCAGCAGCGCGTGGTAGTACACCTCGCGCACCTCGTCGTCGCCGCCCTTGAGGTTGGACAGATGCTCGAAGAACTCGTTGCCCGCGTTGTTGGTGTTGAACAACGCCACCTGCAGCGGACTGGCCTGGCTCCACCAGGACGGGTTGCGGGTGACGATCTCGTCGAACCAGGCCACCACCGCGAACGCCGCCGACTCCACCGCCGCAGCCGGCTTGCCCGCCGCCAGCGCGGCGCTGCGGGCCTGCTCCAGCAAGGCGCGCGCGCGGGCCTGGATCTCGTCCACGCTGCCCTGCGCGGTGCTGCCGGCGATCTGCTCGTCGACGGCCAGGCCGAACGAGAACAGCGGCGCGAAAAACTCCAGCATGCGTGCCATGCGCTACTCCTCCGCCCCGACCGGATACAGCTTGATCACCGTCTGCTCCGGCGGCAGGTCGCACGACACCGCCATGTTGCGGGCGTTGCGGATGTTCTGCCAGAACGGGTGGCGCACATCGACCAGGAAATACGTGGTGTTGGGCGTCTTCTGCGGCAGCTCCTCCGGCGGCACCGGCAGCAGGTCGATCTTCAGGCCGAACAGGGCCGCCTGCAGCAGCCGCGGCATCTCGTCCACCGAGCAGATCTTGCCGGTGCGCGACAGCCGCCCGAACAGTTCCTGCCCGCGCAGCTCCGATTCGAAAGCCAGGTAGAAGCGGGTCTTGTCCGACTCGAACAGGTTGGCCGGCAGGTCGGCCTTGAACAGCTTGCCGTCCCAGGTCAGGGTGATGCCGACCTCGGCGCCCACGGTCAGCGCCTTGATCAGCGTCTCGGCACGCTGGAAGGCCAGCCGGAAACACGCACGCAGGTTGTCGTGGTCGTAGGCCGGCAACTCGCTGTCGGCGGCGCCGTCGCGCAGGCCGCCGGCGAAGCCGATCTCCTCGGAGAACACCGAGAACTCGGCCACCAGCTCGCGCAGTTGCAGGTACAGCGGATACGGCGCGATCACGCCACCGCGCACGGCCTCCTGCATGTCGGCGATGTAGCGGGCGAAGGTCTGCATCATCACCACCCGCATCACTTCCTGTGCGCTGGTCGAGGCCGCGCGGATGCCGCGCTGGCGCTTCACGCTGGAGAAATCGGCGCCGCGCGAGACCAGCAGGTCGCGCAGGTTGCGGGTCCAGCGCAGCAGGTTGGCCGAGCCCTGCAGGGCCACCAGCGGCGGGATGTAGTCGATCGAGGGTTTGAAGCGGCCCGGGCCGTTCGGCACGATCTCGGCGAACTTGTATGCCTCGCAGGCGGCCAGCAGCGCGTCGGCCCCCTCGTCGAGGCTGCTGACGATCTGCGCCTGGTAGCCGAGGAAATCCACCTCCGCCGCCGGTGCCTGCGGGTCGTAGGGATCGCTTCGCGTCTCGCCGTCCAGCCGGTGGCGTGCCGGCAGGCGGCTGCGCTCGTCGCCACGGCCCAGGCCGTCCAGCGTGCGCTCGCGCTTGAGCACCAGGTACAGCGACACAGGATCATTGTTCGGCACCGCCAGCTCCAGCAGGCTGCGCTCGGGGACGCGGGCATTGCCGCCGCCCTCGGCAGTGGCCGCCACGCCGCCGCTGATCAGTTCGCCGCTGCGGGTCAGCAGCACGAAGCGCTCCAGCGTGGCCATGCCGTTGGCCAGCGCGTCCTCGCGCAGCACCAGCGACTCGTAGCCCCAGTGATACGGCGAGAACTGGCGGTGCAGGCGCAACGCATACGCCTGCTGCCAGGCGTCCTGCGCCTGCAGGTGCTGCGGGGTGAGAAAACCGCCCTGTGCCCAGTGGACCTGTCGTACTGCCTGCATGACTCGCATCCCGTGTCTGTGTTGTCCTGCGGTGCCCGGCGCGTCACCACGCCTGCACGCTGACCTCGAAGCCGCGTCGCGCCAGCCCGGCCAGCAGGCCGTCGTCGCCGGCAAGATGGATCGCGCCAATCGCGACGAAGCAGTCGCCCTCGCGCAGCAGCGGCTCCAGCTCCTCGATCCAGCGGGCGTTGCGCTGTTCGATCAGGCAGCCACGCGCGCGTTGTTCGGCCTGCCGCGCGGTGGCATCCAGCCCGCGCAGCACGTCCAGGTCGGCCAGCCAGCCGGCCAGGTCGCCGTCGCGATAGAACGCCAGCGCGCGCTCGGTTTCCGCGCGCAGTTCCTGCGGATCGGCCAGTCGCTGGCGCAGCACCGGCGCGTATTCCAGCGGCGTGGTGCAATCGAGCGCGGCCAGCTGGTCCTCCATCGTTTCCAGGTGCACCAGGCGCATGCCCTGTTCGCGCGCGGTGTCCTCCACCACGGTGTCCAGGTTGCGCCGGGCCGGATCGGTGTCGCCCGGATCGGAGCGATCCAGCCCCTGCTCCAGCAGGGTCATCGCCACCCACGGCTTGAAGCGGTTGAGTTGCGGCCCGTCGTGATCGGGCAGCAGGGTCAGCAACTCGATGAACTGGGTGCCGCCGATCAGCATCGCCAGGCTCTGCCCCGGTGCCAGGAAGCGGTAGCGGTCATAGCGCGGCAACCAGGGCGTGTCGCCATCGACCTCGTTGACCAGGGTGCGGCGGCCGCGCACCGCGGCACGCAGGCGCTCATCGTCCAGGCCCAGTTCGACCGGCGTGCCGATGTGGATCGTGCCCAATACCAGGTTGTCGGTTGCACCCGCCCGTGGTGAGCGCACCCGGAACAGCACCCCACGCGAACTGCGCCAATCGAAGTCCGCTGTCGTGACGTTCACCGGCGCCACGGTCGAGCTGGCAACCACCGGCACCTGCGCCATCGCCACGCTTGCCAGGCAGGACAGCAACAGGCACGCCAGCAGCGAACCACGCCCGCCTCGTCGCCTCGTTGCCGTGAGCGCCATCGCCATGACCGAATCCCAGAACCGAATCGTCAGCGATTCTGGTGAGGCCCCGCCATGACAGCCATATCACGGATCGCCTAGGCCGTTCGGTTTGGCCTCCCACGGTTGCCGCCACGCGAGGCCGGGAGCTATGTTTCAACCGGTCAGGGGACACTGCGGCAGGACCGCTGCGACACCGCCACGGGGAATGGACATGCGGATACTCATCGCCGATGACCATCGGCTGATCGTCGAGGGAGTCAAGTCGAAGCTCGCCGAGCTGGACGCGGACGCCAGCTTCACGGTGACCATGGACGTGGACGAACTGCGCCACTCGCTGGCGCACGACCCGGCCCCGGATCTGGCCCTGATCGATCTGAACATGCCCGGTGGCCAAGGCCACGCCCACCTCGGCGAAGTCCGCGAGGCTCTGCCGGGCGTGCCGGTGATCGTGCTGTCCGGCTCGGAAGATCCCGCGCTGATGCGCGAGCTGCTGTCGCTGGGCATCCAGGGTTTCATTCCCAAGGCGTACTCGCCGGACGTGATGCTGTCGGCGGTGCGACTGGTGCTGTGCGGCGGCGTCTACGTGCCGCCGATGCTGCTGCAGGACGCCGGCTTCAGCGAGCCGGCCACGCCGGCGGAACCGGCCGTGTCGCTGGAGGAACGCCTGCGCAAGCTGCTCACCGAGCGGCAGATCGACGTACTGCGGTTGCTGTCGCAGGGCAAACCGAACAAGGTCATTGCCCGCGACCTGGGCATCAGCGAAGGCACGGTAAAGATCCATCTGGCGGCGATCTTCCGCGCGCTCAACGTGCGCAACCGGGTCGAGGCCGTGGTGGCCTCACGCCGCATCAGCGGCCTCTGAGCGGGTCCGTTGCCGCCTGGAGCGTGCCACCCCGACGACAGGGCCATCCGCGCACCGGGGTGGCGCCGGCGATACCGAGGCAAGGGCGGAACGGAAGTCGCTGCCGGTACCGGCCAACATCACTGTCACACGCCGTGACAAGACTCCGGCTATGCTCTCGGCGGGGAGTGGAGCGGATGCCAGTCGCGCATCCGGCATATTGGGAAGGGGGATCGGTTTCTTGGCACGTCCATCAGGCATCGACAAGATTTCCATCCGGCGCCGATGGTGCCGGGTGCTGGCCGTGCTGTTGGCCCTGCCCTGCCTGCTGCAGGCCACTCCTGCCGATATCACGGCCCCGCCGGCGACACCGGAGAAACTCACCTTCGGCGTGCTGCCGCTGGGCGGCCCGGCCGAATCGCTGGAAGCCTGGCAACCCTTTCTCGATGACATGTCGGCCACCTTGAAGATGCCGGTGCGCAGCTTCTCGGTCAGCTCCTACCAGGGCCTGGCCCGGGCACTGGGTGAACACCGCGTCGACGTGGCGTTCGCCTCCGGCCTGCTGGCGCTGGACGCGGTGGCGCATGACCGGATGCAGGTGGTTGCCCAGCTCACCCGCTGCGACGGCTCGCACGGCTACTACTCGCTTCTGCTGGTGCGATCGGACTCGCCGATCCGCTCGCTCGCCGACCTGTACGCCCAACCCGGCCGCTGGCGCCTGGCCCGCGGCGAGACGCTGTCCACTTCCGGCTACCTGGTGCCGGAAACCCAGGTGTTCGCCAGCCGCAAGCTGGACTCGGACACCTTCTTCGCCCAGGTCATGGTCAACAGCCACCAGAACAACGCGCTGGCGGTGGCCAACGGCGAAGCCGACATCGCCACCAACAACAGCGGCGACATGGAGCGCTTCGCCCAGCGCTTCCCCGAACAGGCCGCGCGCCTGCGCGTGTTGTGGAAATCCAGCCTGATCCCGCATGCGGTGATCATCGTGCGCGGCGACCTGCCGGCCGAGCTGCGCCAGGCGATCGCCGACTTCATCACCCGCTACGCCAAGCGCGGCAACCACGCCCCGGCGGAACTGGCCAACCTCAAGCTGATCCACGACATCAGCGGCTTCTCCCCCGCCAGCAACGCCACCCTCGAACCCCTGGCCGACATCACCTACACCCTCGAGCGCCGCCGTGCGCTGGCCGCGAAATGGGTCGACGACGACGCCATGCAGGCCCAACTGCAGCGCATCGACCAGGACCACCGCAAGCTGGTCGAGGCACTTGAGGGCCGGGAGTAGGCGGGCGCCGGGCGCCGGGAGTCCGGCGCCGGGAGTCGGGAATGGGGAATAGGGAATAGGAAGAGCAAAGGCGATACGGCCTCCCTCGCAGGCATTGTGGTGCCGGCTTTGGCCCCTCTCCCTGCGGGAGAGGGGTTGGGGTGAGGGTTCGGTTGTCGCGAGCACGTTCAGCGTTGCGGCTCTTCCCATTCCCCATTCCCCATTCCCCACTCCCTACTCCCGGCTGTACAGCCATACCGCCTCCGTCGTATGGCGCGGCAACCTCGAGCGGGCCAATCATGGCGACATTCCCAGACACGGGCATCGACCATGATCTCGAAGCACCCCGTCATCGTCTTCGCGCTGCTCGCCGCCACGGCCGCACTGGCCCAGCAACCACCGGCCGAGGCGCCGGCCGGGACGCTGGGGCAGGCTTTCGTGACGCGTTACGCGCGCTTCCAGCCGGTGCCGTTCGACACCCTGCCGGGCTGGAATACCGACAGCCTGCGCGCCAGCCTCGAAGTGTTCGGGCGCAGCTGCAAGGTGCTGTCGCGCAAGGACGCCTGGAACAGCGCCTGCACCGAACTGGCCGCCACCGACGAGAGCAGTGACGAGGCCGCGCGACGTTTCTTCGAGACCCATTTCCAGGTCTACCAGGTGATGAATCCGGACGAATCCGTCGACGGCCGCATCACCGGCTACTACGAGCCGATGCTGGATGGCCGCAGCCAGCGTGACGAGGCCTACCGCTTCCCCGTCTACGGCGCACCGCACGACCTGTACCAGCTCGACGCCCGCTCGCTCAGCGGCGCCAGCCGGCAATGGTTCCGCATCGAGGATGCACGCCTGCTGGCCGCGGCACCGGGCACCGCCGACGCACGCGAATACGAAGTGCTGCTGGGCGACGATCCGCCGGGCATGGCCGACAAGCGCTTCCGCGTGCGCATCGACGACGACCGCATCGTGCCCTACTACAACCGCCAGCAGATCGAGTCGCAGGGCATCGATGCGCCGGTGCTGGCGTGGGTCGAGGATGCCTATGCGCTGTACTCGATGCAGGTGCAGGGCTCGGGCAAGATCCAGCTGGAAGATGGCCGGCTGCTGCGACTGGCCTATGCCGAGCAGAACGGCCAGCCATTCCTGCCCAATGCCACCGCCAGCGACGACGCGATGGTCAGCAGCGCGATCAAGACCCGCGGCCTGCGGCTGGGCGCCGCCAGCATCGCCGGCAAAGCCACGGCTGCGCCGGGTGACGACGTGGCGGCGATCATCGCGCGACTTGGCCAGGGCAGCACGGCAAAACCCGCCGTGCCGGCCAACGCGCCGTTGCCGGCGCCGGCAGCGCCACCACCGCGCGCGCCGGCGCTGCAGGCCGCCAATCATCAGGGCAACGCCGAGGTGCAGGCGATCATCGCCCAGCTCAGCCACGGCAGCAGCGGCGGCAGGTCCGCGCCGCCTCCGCCCACTTCCATGCCGGCAGCCGCGCCAGTGGCAGCGCCGAAGGCTCGTGATCCGCAGGTGCAGGCCATGATCGCGCAGCTACTCGGCAAGGCGCCGCCACCCGCGGCCGCCGGCGCCACTCCCGCCAGCACGACGCCATCCATCAGCGGCGCCGACGCCGCCCGGCTGGCCGCCGACAAGCAGCGCACAGGCGCCGCGCAACATCTCGCCGCCAGCCGTCCCGGAAGCGGCAGCCTCAGTGGCATCGGCGATCCCAGCTACGTGTTTTTCCGGGCGATTCCGGACAGCCCGCAAGGTCCGCTGGGCGCGCTCGGCGTGCCGCTGACCGCAGGTCGCTCGCTGGCGGTGGATCCGCGCACCACGCCACTGGGTGCTCCGGTGTTCGTCACCACCGCCGCTCCCGGAGGCGGCGGCAACCTGCAGCGATTGATGTTTGCCCAGGACACCGGCGGCGCGATCCGCGGCAGCGTGCGCGGTGATTTCTTCTGGGGCTTCGGTGACGATGCCGGCAGCATGGCCGCGTCGATGAATGCCAACGGCCGCATGTGGCTGCTGCTGCCGCGCGGCCTGACCCTGGGCGCCTTGAGCCCGCGCATGCGCACCCGCGGCCTGGGCGATCCGACCCACGCGCCGGAGTGCGTGATCCCGGATGACGACACCTGCGTCGAGGATTGAACGCCACCCCGGCCATGCCCCGTAGCCCGACGATGCCTTCGGTCGCCTGCAATGGCGCTGCAGGAGCCCGCTCGCGGGCGATGCTTTTGCCTTGAAGCCAAAAAACAAAACCCCGCAGGTCGAAGCAAAAGCATCGCCCGCGAGCGGGCTCCTACAGGGGGCCCTCCACGCGCGGGCAGGTCCAGGCCGCGACAAGGCCCGGCCTTCTCTCACTCCTCACTCCTCACTCCTCTCCACTCACCACTCGCTCCTCGCCCATCCGTACTAGGCCCAACGTGGAATGTCCGCCGCCATGCGGCTGGTCGAGACTTCGGGGAAGGCGGCGGGTGGCCGCGAGGCGATGGCGATCATGCTGGACGAACTGCTGCCGTACTACGAGGACGAGCTGACCAGCCTGCGCTCGCTGTCCAAGGCGTTTGCCGAGCGCTACCCGAAGATCGCCGCACGGTTGTCGCTGGAGGGGGATGTCTGCGAAGACCCGCATGTCGAGCGGTTGATCGAATCGTTCGCCTTCATCGCCTCGCGCATCCACAAGAAGCTCGACGATGATTTCCCGCAGGTCACCGAGGCCTTGCTGTCGGTGCTGTATCCGCATTACCTGCGGCCGGTGCCGTCGATGTCGATCGCGCAACTGTCGCCGGCGCCGGGCGCGGAGTTGAGCGCGATGCAGCGGGTGCCCGCCGGCACGCAATTGCTGACCCGGGCGATCCAGGGCATGCCGGTGCGCTATCGCACCGCCTATCCGGTCGACGTCTGGCCGATCCAGGTGGCCGAAGCGATGTTCGAGCCGGTCGAGCGTTCGGCCTTCGCGGTGCGCAGCGCCGATGTCGCGGCCAATGTGCGGATCCGGCTGGAAACCGTGGGCAAGGCCGATTTCGCCGAACTGGACGTGCAGCGGCTGCGCTTCCATCTCGACGGCGAGAGCCCGCTGGCCCATGCGCTGCACGAGCTGCTGCTGAACAGCGTCGAGTCGGTCAGCCTGGTCTCGCCGGAAGGGCAGCCGCAGGCGGCTCCGCTGCACCTGCCCGGCGAGGTGATCGAGGCGGTCGGTTTCGGCCTGGACGAGGGCCTGCTCGATTACGACCCGCGCAGTTTCCTCGGCTACCGGCTGCTGCAGGAATACTTCACGTTGCCGGAGAAATTCCTGTTCATCGACATCGGCCGGCTCGACCTGAAGCGCTTCGGCCACGCGGTGGAACTGCGCATCGCGCTGCGCTCCCATGGCCGCCCCGAGCGCGACGCGCGGCTGGAGCAGACGGTCGGGCGCGACACTTTCCGGCTGCACTGCACGCCGGTGGTGAACCTGTTCACCCAGCAGGCCGAACCGGTGCGGGTGAACCAGGAAACCACCCAGTATCCGGTGGTTCCCGACGTGCGCAGGCCACTGGGCATGGAGGTGTACTCGATCGACCGCGTGCAGCGCCTGGTGCGCACCGGCGAGTCGAGCAGCGGCAGCGAGTTCCTGCCGTTCTTTTCCACCCGCCACGGCCTCGGCGGCGACGACGACAGCGGTTGTTACTGGTACGCACGGCGCGAGCCCTCGCCGCGACCCGGCGATGACGGCACCGAAGTGTCGATCGCCCTGGTCGACCGGCAGATGGACCCGCGCGTGCCGGCGGTGGAAACGCTGTCGATCGCATTGACCTGCACCAATCGCGACCTGCCCGCGCAACTGCCGTTCGGCGGCGAGGAAAGCACGTTGCAGGTGGAGGACGGTGGCGTGATCGCCCGCGCCCGGCTGCTGCGCAAGCCCTCGCCGACCTGGCGCGCACCGATGCGCATGGCCAACCAGTGGCGGCTGATCTCGCATCTGTCGCTGAACCACCTGTCGATCGTCGAGGGTGGCCGCGATGCGTTGCTGGAGATCCTCAGCCTGTACAACTTCGCCGGCTCGGCCACCTTGCGCAAGCAGATCGCCGGCATCGTCGAGGTGCGCAGCCGGCCCTCGCTGAGCCGTGTCGGCAAGGCACCGCGGCAATCCTTCGTGCGCGGCACCGAGATCGAGCTGACCTTCGACGAGGACCAGTACGTCGGCTCCGGTGCCTACCTGCTGGCGCGCGTGCTGGAACTGTTCTTCGGGCTGTACTGCACCGCCAACTCCTATACCCGGCTCACCGCGCGCAGCCTGCAGCGCGAGGAGCCGCTGGCCAGCTTCGCCCCGCGCGCCGGCGCGCAGGCGCTGATCTGAGCGCCGCCGCGATGGACACCGCCGACGCCATCGACGCGCCCCGCCTGGCCGGCGCCATCACCGTGCCCGGCCTGCGCCCGCTGGCACCGCTGGACGGGCTGCTGGCGAACCCCGAACGCTACGGCTTCTTCCAGGCCGTGCACCTGCTGTACCGCGCCCATGGCGTGCCGCGTGGCGGCCCGCATGCCGCCAGGGATCGCGTGCGATTCACCGCCACGCCGTCACTCAATTTCCCGCCCTGCGAGCTGCAGTCGCTGCACCGTGACGATGGCGAGGACGGTGAAGCGCCGCGTTACACGATGAGCCTGAATTTCCTCGGCCTGACCGGTCCGTCGGGCGTGCTGCCGCGGCACTACACCGAACGGCTGATGGCGCTGCAGAAGTCGCGCGACCACGGCATGCGCGACTTCCTGGACATCTTCAACCACCGCCTGGCCAGCCTGTTCTGGCAGGCCTGGGCCAAGTACCGCAATGACCTTGGCGGCATGACCGGCACGGGCGTGCTGCATCACGTGCATGACCTGATCGGGCTGGGCACGCCGGCGCTGCGTGCGCTGGTGCAGCCGCAGGCGCGCGATGACGGCAGGCCGCGCCTGCCGGCCGCCGCGCTGGGCTACTACAGCGGCCTGGTCGCGCAGCATCCGCATGGCGTCGGCGCACTGGCGCAGGTGATCGGCGACGTGGTCGACGCGCCGGTGCAGGTGTTCGGCTGCCACGGCACCTGGCAGCGCATCCCCGCACGTGACCGGGTGCGGCTGGGCCAGCGCAACCACCGCTTCGGCGACGGCTGCGTGCTCGGCTCGCGCTTCTGGGACCACCAGACCACGGTGCGCGTACGCATCGGCCCGATGCGGTTGCGCGGCTTCCACGCGCTGTTGCCGGACCGCGAGCTGCTCAAGGCGGTGGTCGAACTGCTGCGCTTTCTCACCGGCCTGGCACTGGATCTGGACATCCAGCTGGTGCTGCAGGCCGAGGCCGTCCCGCGTACCCGCATCGGCGGCAGCCGCCCTGCCCGGCTCGGCTGGAACAGCTGGCTGGGCGGGCGCCGCAGCCCCAGGCCAGCCGACGAATGCCGCTTCGTTTTCACCGGCCTGGCCTGATCCCCATCCACCCCGAACCCACCTGCCAGCGGCCCGACCACGATCCCACCTGACCCCGGAGGAACGCCACCATGTCCGTCAACCTGCGTGCGCTGGTCGCGCGACTGAACACCACCTGCCGCAGCGCGATGGAGGCCGCCGCCGGACTGTGCCTGTCGCGCACCCACCATGACGTGGAAATCGAGCACGTGCTGTTGAAGCTGCTGGAGGTGGACAACAGCGACGTGCGCCGCATCCTGCGCCAGTTCGAGGTGGCGCCGCAGCAACTGGAAAAGGAGCTGGAGCAGATCCTCGCCGGCTTCAAGACCGGCAACACGCGCACGCCGGCGCTGTCCGGCCATGTCCCCGAATGGATCGAACAGGCATGGAGCTATGCCTCGATCGAGTTCGGCGAGGGCCGCATCCGCAGCGGCCACCTGCTGATGGCACTGGTGGCCGAGCCCTCGCTGCGCCGGCTGGTCGGCGCCCGCTCGCTGCAGCAGATCAACGTCGAGACCCTGCAGAAGAACTTCCACGCGCTGGTCGAGGCCTCGGTCGAGGCACGCGAGGCGCGCGGACTGCAGGACGGCGACAGCGCGCCGGTCGCCCATGAAAGCGACGCCGGCAGCCGCCCCAGCGCCACGCCCAACCTCGACAAGTACTGCAGCAACCTCACCGCGCGGGCACGCGAGGGCAAGCTGGACAGCGTGCTCGGGCGCGACGAGGAAATCCGCCAGATGGTCGACATCCTGACCCGACGCCGGCAGAACAGCCCGATCCTCACCGGCGAGCCGGGCGTGGGCAAGACCGCCGTGGTCGAGGGCCTGGCCGCGCGGATCGCCGCCGGCGACGTGCCACCGATCCTGAAGAACGTCGAGCTGCTGTCGCTGGACCTGGGCATGCTGCAGGCCGGCGCCAGCGTGAAGGGCGAATTCGAGGCACGGTTGAAGGGCGTGATCGACGAAGTGAAGGCCAGCGCCAAGCCGATCATCATGTTCATCGACGAGGCGCACACCCTGATCGGCGCCGGCGGCGCCGCCGGCCAGAACGATGCGGCCAACCTGCTCAAGCCGGCGCTGGCACGCGGCGAGCTGCGCACCATCGCCGCCACCACCTGGGGCGAATACAAGAAATACTTCGAGAAGGACGCCGCGCTGACCCGCCGTTTCCAGGTGGTGAAGGTGGACGAGCCGGACGAGGCCCGCGCGGTCAGCATGCTGCGCGGGGTGGCCCGCGCCATGGCCAAACACCACCAGGTGCGCGTGCTCGACGAAGCGGTGACCGAGGCGGTGAAGCTGTCCGCCCGCTACATCGCCGGCCGGCAGTTGCCGGACAAGGCGGTCAGCGTGCTCGACACCGCCTGCGCGCGCATCGGCATCGGCCTGAACTCGATCCCCGCGCCGGTGGAGGACGCGCGCAAGCGGCTGGAAATCCTGGCCACCGAACGCGAGCAACTGGCCCGCGAAGCGGCCGGCGGCAGCGACCACGCCAAGCGGTTGGCCACGATCGACGCCGAGAGCACCGAACTGCAGGCCTCACTGGCCTCGCTGGAAGCCCGTTGGCAGCAGGAGCTGGCGCTGGTCGGCCGGATCCATGCCAGCCTCGACCAGGCCGAGGCGCAAACCGATGACTCGCCCGAACGCGCCACCCTGCTGGCCGAGCTGGACGCGCTGCGCGGCGAACTGAAAGCCCTGCAGGGCGAGGCACCGATGGTCAACGCGCTGGTCGACGCCAACACCACCGCGCAGATCATCGCCGCATGGACCGGCATCCCGCTGGGCAAGATGGTTTCCGACGAGATCCAGAACATCCTGCGCCTGCGCGAGCTGCTGGAGGAACGGGTGATCGGCCAGAGCCACGCGCTCGACGCGATCGCCCAGCGCGTGCGCACCTCGCGCGCCAACCTGGAAGACCCGAACAAGCCCAAGGGCGTGTTCCTGCTGGTCGGCACCTCCGGCGTCGGCAAGACCGAGACCGCGATCGCGCTGGCCGACATCCTCTACGGCGGCGAGCGCAACATGGTCACCATCAACATGAGCGAGTACCAGGAGGCGCACACCGTCTCCAGCCTCAAGGGCTCGCCGCCGGGCTACGTCGGCTACGGCGAGGGCGGCGTGCTGACCGAGGCGGTGCGCCGGCGGCCCTATTCGGTGGTGCTGCTGGACGAGATCGAGAAAGCCCACCCGGACGTGCTGGAGCTGTTCTTCCAGGTCTTCGACAAGGGCGTGATGGAGGACGGCGAAGGCCGCGAGATCGACTTCCGCAACACCATCATCATCCTCACCTCCAACGCCGGCACCGACCTGATCATGCAGGCCTGCAGCGGCGATGGCGAACTGCCCACGGTGCAGGCGCTGAACGACCTGCTGCGCGGCGAGCTGCAGGACCATTTCAAGCCGGCCTTCATCGGCCGCACCACGGTGATCCCGTTCTACCCGCTGCGCGACGACAACATGAGGAAGATCGTGCGGCTGAAACTGGACAAGATCGTGCGCCGCATCCAGGCCAACCACGGCGCCGGCTTCCGCTACGACGAGCGTCTGGTCGACACCATCGCCGCCCGCTGCACCGAAGTCGACTCCGGCGCCCGCAACATCGACAACATCCTCTCCGGCAGCCTGCTGCCCGAGGTTGCCGGTGAGGTGCTTGAGCGCATGAGCCGCAACCAGCCGGTGCAACAGATCGACGCCAGCGTCGGCGACGACGGCCGCTTCATCTACGAACTGGCCTGACGCCGGCAGCACGGGCTGCCACCCCGGCCTGCCCTGCCGCGACAAGCCCGCCACCGGCGAGTGCTCCCGCGCGGTGCCCGGGGCTGCCGCTTCGCACATCATCCGGGCTGCCACGCACGGCGGCCCGGATGATGCGTGCGCCCCTGCCGGAGCCGGCCATTCCGGCCACCGACACGCCGCTCACGAAGCTTTTGATCACGGCAAGACATCCCCGGATTTCCCATGCTAGGGTGCCTCGCTGTCCGATGAACCGGGCAGTGGAAATCACCGCTTCAAATCGCTTCGGCATTGCCACATCAGGGATCAGATACAGGGGTGGCGGTTGTAATTGGGGAAAAGCAGGTCCGTTGAGGGAATTACAAGTGAAGTTCGAGTTTGCATCACATACAAGTTGTTGGTTGTCGCGCGGGCTTCCGCGCATTGCGGCAAACACCACGCCAGCAGTCGCCCTTGACGGGATGACGGGCCACCCTGCGCCCGGATTCATTCTGTCCGCCCCACCACCGCAGGCCGAATAGCCACCCCAGGCCGAAAAGCACCGGCACCACGACACCGTCATCGCGTCTGGCGATGCGGTGACCGGCAATCGACGGAGCCATCGTCATTGCCGTCGTGAAAGGGCGGAAGAAAATGCCCGGAAAACAACGTCGCAAATCATCGCGACGCTGCATCCGTTCGCCCTTCAAAAGCCTCCCGCATGTGCTGATGGGCCTTTTTCGCCATCACCGTGCATTTGCCCCGTGTTCCCGCAAAAAAACCGGATCCACGCGATCCGGATGATTTTCCCGAACTGTCGAGTCCATAACGAGGTCAACCATGAAGTTCCCCAGAAACCGTCTTTCCAGCGCAGTGAACATCGCGCTCGCACTGGGCATGCTCGGTGCAGTCACCCTGTCCGACGTGCACGCCCAGGACGTCCCCGCCGACAACCAGAAGAAGGATGTCGCCGAGCTGCAGGAGGTCATGGTCACCGGTAGCCACATCAAGCGCGTCGAC
>Ga0222426_100334_pt1 | contig 38097 bp, 35 predicted proteins | sample 2B50Ametagenome_FD_180087 | JGI IMG/M metagenome (GOLD analysis project Ga0222426, IMG submission 180087) | Enriched microbial communities from leaf-cutter ant dump, University of Wisconsin, Madison, United States - 2B50A (version 2) | ecosystem: Environmental > Terrestrial > Nest > Insects nest...
CGCCGCCCGCGCCGGCATCCTCTCCAAGTGCGACCTGGCCACCGAGATGGTCGGCGAGTTCCCGGAGATGCAGGGCATTGCCGGCTACTACTACGCAACGGCGGGCGGTGAAGCCAACGACGTCGCCCTGGCGCTGAACGAGCAGTACATGCCGCGCGGCGCCGGCGCCGAGCTGCCGGGCACCCTGACCGGTGCCGCGGTGGCGGTGGCCGACAAGCTCGACACCCTGGTCGGCATCTTCGGCATCGGCATGCTGCCCACCGGCAGCAAGGACCCGTACGCCCTGCGCCGCGCCGCCCTGGGCGTGCTGCGCATCCTCATCGAGAAGCAGCTGGACCTCGACCTGGGCGAGACCATCGCCTTCGCCGTCGGCCAGTACGGCGACAAGGTCAAGGCCGAGGGCCTGGCCGCCCAGGTCCAGGACTTCATCTTCGACCGCCTGCGCGCGCGCTACGAGGACGAAGGCGTGGACGTCGCCGTGTACCAGGCCGTGCGTGCCCTGACGCCGACCGCGCCGCTGGACTTCGACCAGCGCGTGCAGGCCGTGCAGGCCTTCCGCCAACTGCCCGAAGCCGAGGCCCTGGCCGCCGCCAACAAGCGCGTGTCCAACATCCTCGCCAAGGCCGAAGGGGAGGTGCCGCAGAGCGTGAACGCCGGCCTGCTCAACGAGGCCGCCGAGAAGGCCCTGGGCAGCGCCGTGGCGGCCGCCGAAGGCGAAGTGGCGCCGTTGGCCCGGGCGCGCGACTACCGCAGCGCCCTGGCCCGCCTGGCAGCCCTGCGCGCCCCGGTGGACGCCTTCTTCGAGGAAGTCCTGGTCAACGCCGACGACAGCGCCGTGCGCGCCAACCGCTACGCCCTGCTGGCGAAGCTGCGTGGGCTGTTCCTCGGCGTCGCCGATATCTCTCTGCTGGGCTGACGCCCGGCGGCTACAGGCTTCAGGCCCCAGGCTGCATGTGATGCAGCCCGGCCTGCAGCCTGTGGCTTGCAGCCTGTGGCCTGAACATGAAGTTATTGATCGTCGACCGCGACGGCGTCATCAACCTGGACTCCGACGCGTACATCAAATCCCTCGACGAGTGGATTCCCATTCCCAGCGCCATCGCCGCCATCGCCCGCCTGAGCCGGGCCGGCTGGACGGTCGCGGTGGCCACCAACCAGTCCGGCATCGCCCGCGGCTACTACGACCTGGCGACGCTGGAAAGCATGCACGCGCGGCTGCGCGAGCTGGTGGCGGAGCAGGGCGGCGAACTGGGCCTGATCGTCCATTGCCCCCATGGACCCGACGAAGGCTGCGAGTGCCGCAAGCCGAAGCCGGGTATGCTCAGGCAGATCGCCGCGCACTACGACGTTCCGCTCAAGGGCGTATGGTTCGTCGGCGACACCCGGGGTGACCTGGACGCCGCCCTGGCCGTCGATTGTCAGCCCGTGCTGGTGAAAACCGGCAAGGGCGAACGTACCCTGGCCAAACCGCTGCCCGAAGGCACGCTGGTCTTCGACGACCTGGCCGCCGTCGCCTCCCACCTCTTGCCCTAAGGACCCGCTGACCATGTCGACAGTGCAGGCCATCAGAACCGTTCTTTTCTACCTGCTGCTGTCCGCCAGCGCCTTCCTCTGGGGCACCCTCAGCCTGCTGATCGCGCCCTTCCTGCCGTTCCGCGCGCGCTACCGCTTCGTGGTCCAGCGCTGGTGCCGCTTCGCCGTCTGGCTGGCCTGGCACATGGTCGGCGTGCGCTACCGCCTCAGCGGCCTGGAGAACATCCCGCAGCAGCCCTGCGTGATCCTCTCCAAGCACCAGAGCACCTGGGAGACCTTCTTCCTCTCCGGCTACTTCGAGCCGCTGAGCCAGGTGCTCAAGCGCGAGCTGCTGTTCGTGCCCTTCTTCGGCTGGGCCCTGGCCCTGCTCAGGCCCATCGCCATCGACCGCAGCCAGCCCAAGCTGGCGCTCAAGCAACTCGCCAAGCAGGGCCACGAGCGCCTGCAGCAGGGCGCCTGGGTGCTGATCTTCCCGGAAGGCACGCGCATCCCCACCGGCGAGCTGGGCAAGTTCTCCCGCGGCGGCGCGGCCCTGGCGGTGAACGCCGGCCTGCCGGTGCTGCCCATCGCCCACAACGCCGGGCACTGCTGGCCGAAGAACGGCTGGGCCAAGCACCCGGGCACCATCGAAGTGGTGATCGGCCCGCTGATGCACGCCGAAGGCGAGGGCCCGCGCGCCATCGCCGAACTCAACCAGCGCGCCGAGGAATGGGTGGCGCGGACGCTGCGCGAGATGGGCGAGCTGCCGGCGCAGGCAACCCCCAAGGCCGACGTGGCCTGAGGCGGATAACCCAGCTGTAGAGAACAGGGCCCAAAGGGCCCTGTTTTCGTTTCTGGCGCACGATAAGGCGTTACGGCAACCATCCCCTGGATTTTGTCCGATACGCCCTCCACGCGCGTCCCAGGCGGCCTATAAGCTCAAGGGCAGGCCCCAGGGAAGAGCGCTCGCCATGCCTTCGATCGAACCGCGTCCAGCCACCTCCATCCTGCTTCTGCGCGAAGCGGAGGAGGGCACGGGGCTGGAAGTCTTCATGCTGCTGCGCAATCCCCAGGTGGCCTTCTGCGGCGGCGCCCTGGTGTTCCCCGGCGGCAAGGTGGAACAGGCCGACGGCCATGCGCGGCTCCGCCAGCATTGCCTAGGCGCAGATGCTCTGGACGATGACGAACTGCGTTTCCGGGTGGCGGGGCTGCGCGAGCTGTTCGAGGAGAGCGGCATCCTCCTGGCGCGGCGCAAGGGCAGCGAACAGTTGCTCGACGGTGCCGAACTGGTCGAGCTGAAAAGCCGCTGGCAGGGTCACCTCCAGGGCGATGCAGGTCGCTTCCTCGACCTGCTGCAGGAAGAAGCGCTGCACCTGGCCATCGACCTGCTGGAGCCCTTCGCCCACTGGATCACCCCGGCCTTCCTCGACAAGCGTTTCGACACGCGTTTCTTCATTGCCCCGGCGCCGGTGGGACAGGCCGCCCTCCACGATGGCGGCGAAGCGGTGGACTCGCTGTGGATCAATCCGCGGCGGGCGCTGGAGGAGGGGGAAGCGGGGCGCCACAGCCTGATCTTCGTCACCGCGCAGAACCTACGCCTGCTGCTGGGTATCGACAGTCTCGCCCAGGCCCTGGTCATGGCCCGCCAACGCCCGAGGCGTAGCGTGCAGCCTTGGCTGGAGGAAATTGGCGGCATCCGTCATCTGTGTATTCCCGAGGATGCCGGTTACCCGGAGGCGGTCTTTCCGCTGCGGCCTGGTGCGGGGTTCTGAATCCGTTTTCCGCATAAACGCCCTCCTTGGTCGGAGAGCGGCTTCGGAGCAAGCCCAACAATTGCCCTAATGGCGTTTCCTATAGGGAAGAGGCGTGAACCGATCCTCCGCCCCGACCTCGCCATATCCCGGAAAAAAGAAACGTAGGGCGCATAACGCCTACGGCGTTATCCGCCGAATCGCGAACAGAGTCCTACGGAGTCTCCTCGTAGGATGGGTTGAGCTTGCGATACCCATCACCGCAACCGCATGGGTTTCGCAAGCTCAACCCATCCTACGAAGAGCACCTCGGCGCGACCGGCAAGACAGTTGCTCCTACGGTTCAGGGAAGCACGGGCGTAGGAGCGGACTCCGTCCGCGATTGGCCTCACCAGCCCCGCCGAACGCCCCGGTGGCACGAAGAGCCCTGGCGTGAGAGATAAGCTCGAAAGAAGGCCATTTCGATGCCATTCCAGCAACCAGCACATATAAAAAACCCCGGCTGACCTTTCGGAGAGCCGGGGTTTTCAAGAGCAGCAGGGCAGCTAACGTCTAGCAGGATATCCGTTTAACGTTGTCAGCCCCACCCATCACACGTCCAGGTTCGACACCGCCAGGGCGTTGCTTTCGATGAAGTCGCGGCGCGGCTCCACGGCATCGCCCATCAGGGTGTTGAAGATCTGGTCGGCGGCGATGGCGTCCTCGATGGTCACCTTCAGCATGCGGCGCACGTTCGGGTCCATGGTGGTTTCCCACAACTGGTCCGGGTTCATCTCGCCGAGGCCTTTGTATCGCTGGATGCTGTGGCGCTTGGTGCCTTCGGCCATCAGCCATTCCAGGGCTTCCTTGAAGCTGGAGACCGGCCGCTTGCGCTCGCCCTTCTGCACGTAGGCGCCTTCTTCCATCAGGCTGTTCAGCTTGGCGCCCAGCTCGGTGACCGAGCGGTAGTCGTTGCTGGCGAAGAAGTCGCGGTTGAAGGTCACGTAGTTGGACAGGCCGTGGGCGACCATCTCCACCTCGGGCAGCCACAGGTGGCGCTCGCGGTCCTCGCGAAGGCTGGCTGTGTAGGTCAGGCCGGACTTCTCGGAAGTCTTCAGGCGCGCCTGGTACTGCTCCAGCCAGGCCTGCATGGCGGCCTGGTCGCCCAGCTGCTCGACGTCGATGCGCGGCAGGTAGACGAAGTGCTCGGTCAGGTCCTGCGGGTACAGGCGCGACAGGCGGGAGAGGGTACGCATGACGGTGCGGTACTCGTTGACCAGCTTCTCCAGCGCTTCGCCGGACAGGCCCGGGGCGCTTTCGTTGACGTGCACGCTGGCGTCTTCGAGGGCCGACTGGGTCATGTATTCCTCCATGGCCACGTCGTCCTTGATGTACTGCTCCTGCTTGCCTTTCTTCACCTTGTACAGCGGCGGCTGAGCGATGTAGATGTAGCCACGCTCGACCAGCTCGGGGAGCTGGCGGAAGAAGAAGGTCAGCAGCAGGGTACGGATGTGCGAACCGTCGACGTCAGCATCGGTCATGATGATGATGTTGTGGTAGCGCAGCTTGTCGATGTTGTACTCCTCGCGCCCGATGCCGCAGCCCAGCGCGGTGATCAGGGTGCCGACCTCCTGGGAGGACAGCATCTTGTCGAAGCGAGCCTTCTCGACGTTGAGGATCTTGCCCTTGAGCGGCAGGATCGCCTGGGTCTTGCGGTTACGGCCCTGTTTGGCAGAGCCGCCCGCGGAGTCACCTTCCACGATGTACAGCTCGGAGAGGGCGGGGTCCTTCTCCTGGCAGTCGGCGAGCTTGCCCGGCAGGCCGGCGATGTCCAGCGCGCCCTTGCGGCGGGTCATCTCGCGGGCCTTGCGCGCGGCCTCGCGGGCGCGGGCGGCGTCGATCATCTTGCCGACCACGGCCTTGGCTTCGTTGGGGTTCTCCAGCAGGAAGTCGGCGAAGTACTTGCCCATCTCCTGTTCCACCGCGGTCTTCACCTCGGAGGACACCAGCTTGTCCTTGGTCTGCGAGCTGAACTTCGGATCCGGCACCTTCACCGAAATGATCGCGGTCAGGCCTTCACGGGCGTCGTCGCCGGTGGTGGCGATCTTGTACTTCTTCGCCAGGCCTTCCTGCTCGATGTAGTTGTTCAGGTGGCGGGTGAGGGCGGAGCGGAAGCCCGCCAGGTGGGTACCGCCGTCACGCTGCGGAATGTTGTTGGTGAAGCAGAGGATGTTCTCGTTGAAGCTGTCGTTCCACTGCAGGGCGACTTCCACGCCAACGCCGTCTTCTTCGCGCTGGGTGTTGAAGTGGAACACCTGGTTGACGATGTTCTTGTTGGTGTTCAAGTACTCGACGAAGGCGCGCAGACCGCCCTCGTACTTGAACAGCTCTTCCTTGCCGGTGCGTTCGTCACGCAGCAGGATACCCACGCCGGAGTTGAGGAAGGACAGCTCGCGGATGCGTTTGGCCAGGATGTCCCAGCTGAAATGGATGCTGGTGAAGGTCTCGTCGGAGGCCTTGAAGTGCACCTCGGTGCCCGAGCCGTCGGTCTCGCCCACCGGGCGCAGCGGGAACTGCGGCACGCCGTGGCGGTAGATCTGCTCCCAGACCTTGCCTTCGCGGCGGATGGTCAGGCGCAGCTCCTCGGAGAGCGCGTTCACCACGGACACACCCACGCCGTGCAAGCCACCGGAAACCTTGTAGGAGTTGTCGTCGAACTTACCGCCGGCGTGCAGCACGGTCATGATGACCTCGGCCGCGGAAACCCCTTCTTCCTTGTGGATATCGACCGGAATGCCACGACCGTTGTCGCGGACGGTGATCGACTCATCGGTGTGGATGGTGACGCTGATCTCGCTGCAGTAGCCAGCCAGGGCCTCGTCGATCGAGTTGTCCAGCACCTCGAACACCATGTGGTGCAGGCCGGTGCCATCGTCCGTGTCGCCGATGTACATACCCGGACGCTTGCGTACCGCGTCCAGCCCCTTCAGCACCTTGATGCTGTTAGAGTCGTACGTATTGTTCTCGCTCATTCTTCACTCCCGAGGGTGGTCTGAGAGACATGCCCATGTTCCACGTGGAACATGGCAACCGGCGTGTCCGTTCGCCAGCCGTCCTTCAAAGGTTCAGGGTCGACACAGGTGATGAATACCTGGCAACCCAAGTCTTCAAGCAACCGGCACAATGAACGCCGGTGCTTTTCGTCGAGTTCCGAGGGCAGGTCGTCCACCAGGTAGACGCATTGTCCTCGCTTGGCCTGATTGATCAGGTGCCCTTGGGCAATACGCAGGGCGCAGACCACCAGTTTCTGCTGCCCCCGCGACAGGATTTCCGCCGCGTTATGCCCGCCCAGGCGAATTCGTAGATCGGCCCGTTGCGGTCCAGCCTGGGTATGTCCCATCTGCTGGTCGCGCAACAAGCTGCTGTTCAATACTTCGCTCAGCTCGCGATCCTTGTCCCAGCCGCGGTAATAGCTGAGGGTGAGCTGGTCCAATTGGATCAACTCGCCCAGCGTCTGTTCGAAGACCGGTTTGAGCGTCTGGATATAGGACCGCCGATAGCCATCGATTTCGTCGCTGGCACTGCACAATTCGCGATCCCAGGCAGCCTGCGAAGCACCGTCCAGTCTACCATGTCGGAGCCACGAGTTCCGCTGGCGCAGCGCCTTCTGCAACCGCTGCCAGGCGACCATGAAGCGTTGTTCCACGTGGAACACACCCCAGTCGAGGAACTGCCGGCGAATTTTCGGCGCGCCTTCCAGCAGGCGGAAGCTATCCGGGTTGATCAACTGCAACGGCAAGGTTTCCGCCAGCTGCGCAGTGCTGCGCGCATTCTGGCCATCGATGCGAATCTGGAACTCGCCCTGGCGCTCCCGGGAAATACCCAGGTTGCTGGTCATGCCATTGGCCAGCTGAACCTGGCCGAAGACGGTACAGGCGGCCTGCTCATACTGGATGACCGGTTGCAGGCGCTGGCTACGGAAGGAGCGGGCGAGGCCGAGCAGGTGGACGGCTTCGAGCACGCTGGTTTTGCCGCTGCCGTTTTCGCCGTAGAGGATGTTGATGCGAGGGGAGGGGGAGAAGGTCACCGGGTGCAGGTTGCGCACCGCGGTGACCGAGACGCGGGTCAGTGACATTCAGTGAAGGTCAGAGACGCATCGGCATGACGACGTAGGCGGAGTCGTCGTTGTCGGCTTCCTGCAGCAGGGCGCTGCTGTTGGCGTCGGAGAGGATCATGCGAACCTGCTCGGTGCCCATCACGCCCAGTACGTCCAGCAGGTAGCTGACGTTGAAGCCGATTTCCAGGCTGCCGCCGTTGTAGTCGACCTGCACTTCTTCTTCCGCTTCCTCCTGCTCCGGGTTGTTCGCCTGGATCTTCAGCAGGCCGGAGGTCAGCTGCAGACGAATGCCGCGGTACTTCTCGTTGGAGAGGATCGCAGTACGGCTGAAGGCTTCGCGCAGCAGTTGGCGGTCACCGATCACCAGCTTGTCGCCGCCCTTGGGCAGCACGCGCTCGTAGTCGGGGAATTTGCCGTCCACCAGCTTGGAAGTGAAGGTGAACTCGCCGGTGGTGGCGCGGATGTGGTGCTGACCGAGGACGATGTCCACCTGGCCGTCCTGCTCGGTGAGCAGGCGCGCCAGTTCCAGGATGCCCTTGCGCGGCACGATGACCTGGTGGCGATCCTGGGCTTCCGGCACGCCGCCGGTGAAGGAGCACATGGCCAGGCGGTGACCGTCGGTGGCCACGGCGCGCAGGGTGCCGCTGGAGACTTCCAGCAGCATCCCGTTCAGGTAGTAGCGCACGTCCTGCTGGGCCATGGCGAAGCTGGTGCGGTCGATCAGGCGACGCAGCTTGCTCTGCACCAGGCTGAAGGTCAGCGAGCCCGGGCCTTCCTCGACGGTGGGGAAGTCGTTGGCCGGCAGCGTCGACAGGGTGAAGCGGCTACGGCCGGCCTTCACCAGCAGCTTCTGCTCGTCGACGCGGATGTCGATCACCACGTCGCTGGGCAGGCTCTTGCAGATGTCCATGAGCTTGCGCGCCGGCACGGTGATCTCGCCCGGTTCGGCCGGCTCCTCCAGGGTGACGCGGCCAACCAGTTCGACTTCGAGGTCGGTACCGGTCAGCGACAGCTGCTGGCCCTGGACCACCAGCAGTACGTTGGAAAGAACCGGCAGCGTCTGGCGGCGTTCGACCACACCAGCGACCAGTTGCAGGGGTTTCAACAGAGCTTCGCGTTGAATGGTGAAATGCATGGTCTAATCCCTTGCCTCGTGGGGCTGCAGCTTGGCCTCAGGTGGTCAGCGTACGCAGCAGGTTCTTGTAGTCCTCGCGGATGTCCGCGTCGGATTCCTTCAGTTGAGCGATCTTACGACAGGCGTGCAACACCGTGGTGTGGTCCCGACCACCGAAAGCCACGCCAATCTCCGGCAGGCTGTGGTTGGTCAGTTCCTTGGACAGGGCCATGGCCACCTGCCGCGGACGCGCCACCGAGCGCGAACGGCGCTTGGACAGCAGGTCGGCGATCTTGATCTTGTAGTACTCGGCGACGGTGCGCTGGATGTTGTCGATGCTGACCAGCTTGTCCTGCAGGGCCAGCAGGTCCTTCAGCGACTCGCGGATCAGCTCGATGGTGATCGGCCGGCCCATGAAGTGGGAGTGGGCGATCACCCTTTTCAGGGCCCCCTCAAGCTCGCGCACGTTGGAGCGGATGCGCTGGGCGATGAAGAAGGCCGCATCGTGCGGCAGCTCCACCTTCGCCTGCTCGGCCTTCTTCATCAGGATGGCCACGCGGGTTTCCAGTTCCGGCGGCTCCACCGCCACCGTCAGGCCCCAGCCGAAGCGCGACTTCAGGCGCTCTTCCAGGCCTTCGATCTCCTTCGGGTAGCGGTCGCTGGTGAGGATCACCTGCTGGCCGCCTTCGAGCAGGGCGTTGAAGGTGTGGAAGAACTCTTCCTGGGAACGCTCCTTGCGGGCGAAGAACTGGATGTCGTCGATCAGCAGGGCGTCCACCGAGCGGTAGAAGCGCTTGAACTCGTTGATGGCGTTCAGCTGCAGGGCCTTGACCATGTCCGCGACGAAGCGCTCCGAATGCAGGTACACGACCTTGGCGTTCGGGTTCTTCTTCAGCAGGTGGTTGCCCACGGCGTGCATCAGGTGCGTCTTGCCCAGGCCCACGCCCCCATAAAGGAAGAGCGGGTTGTAGCCGTGCTTGAGGTTGTCCGCCACCTGCCAGGCCGCGGCGCGGGCCAGCTGGTTGGACTTGCCCTCGACGAAGTTCTCGAAGGTGAAGGTGCGGTTCAGGTAGCTGGTGTGTTTGAGCGCACCCTCCACCTGCACGTTGCGCTCGGTGCGCACCGCGGGCGCCGACGGCATGGCCGCGGCGGCGGCGAGCGGGTCGATGCTCGGGCTGGACTCGTCGATGTCGGGCATCGGCTCCTGCACGTTGAGCTGCATCTGTTGCACCCGGCTGGCCGCTTCGGCCTGGGCTGGCGCCTCGGCCTGGTAGGCCTGGGCCTTGGCTGCGCGCACCTGCGCCGGCGACGGCGGCGGGGTGATGGTCGGCGCGGGCATCGCGTGGCTCTGCGGCATCAGCGCAGGACGCGGAGCCCGGCTGCGGCGGCTGCCGATGAGCAGCGAGAGGGCGGGAATCTGCCCGTTGCCACGCTCACCCAGCAGTTCGAGCAGACGCCCCATGTATTTTTCGTTGACCCAGTCCAACACGAAGCGGTTCGGTGCGTAGACACGCAGCTCCTCGCCCTCGGCCTCGACCTGCAACGGCCGGATCCAGGTGTTGAATTGCTGGGATGGCAGCTCGTCGCGGAGCAATTCCACGCACTGCTGCCAGAGTTCCACGGACACGGGTATCCCCCAGGAGATTGGAAAGGAATGGAACGAAAAGGAAAGCGCAATTGTAGCCGTGCGCTAGCGACTTATCCACATGAGAAATCAACAAGTGGGCAAGCAAAATCAAGGCCTTAATGATGGCACATGGCAACAGCCGGCGCACCCTGAAAGTTGTGGATAACCCCTGCACCGATGGGGGGATGAAGCGGGCTGGAAAGCTGTTGAGAACTTCCGCTGTGGACAAACCGGTCTTTCTTCCCCAGATTATCCACTGCCACCGCACAGGAGGGTCACCGCTTCTCGACACCTTCGTCAAATCCGCCGTGCCACGAAAACAGTGGCCGGAATTGACTTATCCACAGATCTGGCGCTCCCCAGTAACAATCGCTTTCACCATCTTTTAAGAAACCTTCTCCTTGCTTTCTATTTCTGCAGAAAGCCGCTGGGCAATTACCGGCTGGTTGGAAATTGACCTGCACCGGTGTTTTCACTAGAATCGCCGGTCTCTTTAAACGGGGTCCCTGCGACCTCAGGTCATCAATCCAGGTACCGAACAATGAAACGTACTTTCCAACCCAGCACTCTCAAGCGCGCTCGCGTCCACGGTTTCCGCGCTCGCATGGCCACCAAGAACGGCCGTCAGGTTCTGTCGCGTCGTCGCGCCAAGGGCCGCAAGCGTCTGACCGTCTGATTCGCCCGGCACAGGTGGTGAGTCGAGGATTCGACCGGGAAAAGCGTCTTCTGACAGCCCGGCACTTCACAGCGGTCTTCGACTCCCCCAGCGCCAAGGTTCCCGGTAAGCACGTCCTGCTGCTGGCGCGCGAAAACGCTCTGGATCACCCCCGCCTCGGCCTGGTGATCGGCAAGAAGAACGTCAAGCTCGCCGTCGAGCGCAACCGCCTCAAACGCCTGATCCGCGAATCGTTCCGGCACAACCAGGAAGCCCTGGCTGGCCTGGACATCGTGGTCATTGCGCGCAAGGGGTTGGGTGAATTGCAGAACCCCGAACTGCACCAGCAATTCGGCAAGCTCTTCAAACGCCTGCTGCGCAACCGACCCCGGCCGGAAAGCGCAACCGAACCTCCGGGGGTCGCCGACAGTTCCCATGCGTAGACTGGCGCTGCTTCTCATCCAGTTTTACCGCTACGCCATCAGCCCCTTGATGGCCAGTCACTGTCGCTTTCACCCCAGCTGCTCCTGCTACGCGTACGAAGCCATCGAACACCATGGCTTCCTGCGCGGCGGCTGGCTGGCCCTGCGTCGCCTGGGCCGCTGCCATCCCTGGCATCCCGGTGGCTATGATCCCGTGCCGCCCGCCACTTCCAAGCACCGCCCATCCTCGACGGCCGAGTAACCATGGACATCAAACGCTCGATCCTCATCGTCGCCCTGGCTATCGTGTCCTATGCGCTGGTTCTCCAGTGGAACAAGGACTACGGTCAGCCTGAACTGCCGGCCCAGACCGCGTCGTTCAATCAGCAGCCCCAGGGCCTGCCGGACACTTCCGTGCCGGCCAGCGGCACTGCCAGCGCCGACGTACCGACCGCCCAGAGCGGCGAAACCGGGCTGCCCAGCGCCCAGCAACCGGCAGCCGCCAACGGCCAGCTGATCCAGGTGAAGACCGACGTCCTCGACCTGGCCATCGACCCGCGCGGTGGCGACGTGGTGCAACTGGGCCTGACCCAGTACCCGATGCGCCAGGATCGCCCGGACCTGCCCTTCGCCCTGTTCGAGCATGGCCAGCGCACCTACCTGGCGCAGAGCGGCCTGACCGGCACCGACGGTCCGGACGCAGCCGTCGCCGGCCGCCCGCTGTACAGCAGCGCCAAGCCCCAGTACCAGCTGGCCGACGGCCAGGACCAACTGGTGGTCGACCTGAACTTCGCCCGCGACGGTGTCAGCTACATCAAGCGCTTCACCTTCCACCGCGGCCTGAAGACCGACTGCAGCGACAAGGAAAAGGCGCAGAAGAAGCTCGACTGCATCAACCCGAACGCCTACCAGATCGACGTCACCTACCTGATCGACAACCAGAGCGCCAAGCCCTGGAGCGCCTCGCTGTTCGCCCAGCTCAAGCGTGACGCCAGCGCCGATCCGTCGTCCACCACCGCCACCGGCGTGTCCACCTACCTGGGCGCCGCGGTCTGGACCCCGGAAAAGCCCTACGTGAAAGTGTCCATGAAGGACATGGACAAGGAGCCCTTCAAGCAGAGCCTGCAGGGCGGCTGGGTAGCCTGGCTGCAACACTACTTCGTCACCGCCTGGGTGCCCGCCAAGGGCGATACCCACAACGTGATGACGCGCAAGGACGCCCAGGGCAACTACATCGTCGGCTTCACCGGCCCGACCCTGAGCGTGCCCGCCGGCGCCAAAGGCGAGACCAGCCTGACCCTGTATGCCGGTCCCAAGCTGCAGAAATACCTGGGCGAGCTGTCCCCGGGCCTGGAGCTGACCGTCGACTACGGCCCGCTGTGGTTCATCGCCCAGCCGATCTTCTGGCTGCTGCAACACATCCACGGCCTGGTCGGCAACTGGGGCTGGTCGATCATCCTGCTGACCATCGTCATCAAGCTGGCCTTCTTCCCGCTGTCCGCCGCCAGCTACAAGTCGATGGCGCGCATGCGTGCCGTCTCGCCGAAGATGGCCGCGATCAAGGAACAGCACGGTGACGATCGCCAGAAGATGTCCCAGGCGATGATGGAGCTGTACAAGAAGGAGAAGATCAACCCGCTGGGCGGCTGCCTGCCGATCCTGGTGCAGATGCCGGTGTTCCTCTCCCTCTACTGGGTACTGCTGGAAAGCGTCGAGATGCGCCAGGCCCCGTGGCTGGGCTGGATCACCGACCTCTCGGTGAAGGATCCGTTCTTCATCCTGCCGATCATCATGGGCGCCACCATGCTGGTCCAGCAGATGCTCAACCCGACCCCGCCGGACCCCATGCAGGCCAAGGTGATGAAGCTGATGCCGATCGTCTTCACCTTCTTCTTCCTGTGGTTCCCGGCCGGCCTGGTGCTGTACTGGGTGGTCAACAACTGCCTGTCCATTGCCCAGCAGTGGTACATTACCCGGCAGATCGAACGCGCCACGAGCAAGGCCAAGGCCGCCTGATCCCCGCGCTGTCGAACCACCTTCAGAACGCCCCCTCGTGGGGCGTTCTGCTATGCGGAGGAAAACCATGAACGCAGCCCGTGAAACCATCGCCGCCGTCGCCACCGCCCAGGGCCGGGGCGGCGTAGGCATCGTCCGCGTCTCCGGGCCGCGTGCGCTGCCCATCGCCATCAGCCTCAGCGGCCGCGAGCCGCAGCCGCGCTTCGCCCACTACGGGCCCTTCTACGACGACGACGGCGAGGTGATCGACGAAGGCCTGCTGCTGTTCTTCCGTGGCCCCAATTCCTTCACCGGCGAGGACGTGGTGGAACTGCACGGCCACGGCGGCCCGGTAGTGCTGGACATGCTCCTGCAGCGCTGCCTGGAACTGGGTTCGCGCCAGGCGCGCCCCGGCGAGTTCAGCGAGCGCGCCTTCCTCAACGACAAACTCGACCTGGCCCAGGCCGAGGCCATCGCCGACCTCATCGAGGCCAGCTCGGCCCAGGCCGCGCGCAACGCCGTGCGCTCGCTGCAGGGCGAATTCTCGCGACGCGTTCACCAGCTCACCGAACAACTGATCCAGCTGCGCATCTACGTCGAGGCGGCCATCGATTTCCCCGAGGAGGAAATCGACTTCCTCGCCGATGGCCACGTGCTGTCGCAGCTCGACAAGGTCCGCGCCGAGCTCGCCGGCGTGCTGCGCGAGGCCGGTCAGGGCGCGCTGCTTCGCGACGGCATGACGGTGGTGATCGCCGGCCGCCCCAACGCCGGCAAGTCCAGCCTGCTCAACGCCCTGGCCGGGCGCGAGGCGGCCATCGTCACCGACATCGCCGGCACCACCCGCGACGTGCTGCGCGAACATATCCACATCGACGGCATGCCGCTGCACGTCGTGGACACCGCCGGCCTGCGCGACACCGAGGACCATGTGGAAAAGATCGGCGTGGAACGCGCCCTCAAGGCCATAGGCGAGGCAGACCGGGTGCTGCTGGTGATCGATTCCACCGCGCCGGAGGTCGCCGATCCCTTCGCCCTCTGGCCGGAATTCCTCGACGAGCGCCCGGACCCGGCGCGGGTCACCCTGATCCGCAACAAGGCCGACTTATCCACAAGCCCGGTGGGCATCGAGGAAAGCGCCGACGGCCACGTCACCCTCACCCTTTCCGCGCGCTCCGGCGACGGCCTGGAGCTGCTGCGCGAACACCTGAAGGCCTGCATGGGCTTCGAACAGACCGCCGAAAGCAGCTTCAGCGCCCGCCGCCGCCACCTGGAAGCCCTGCGCCAGGCCGGCCAGTACCTTGACCACGGCCACGCCCAGTTGCTGCTCGCCGGCGCCGGCGAACTGCTCGCCGAGGACCTGCGCCACGCCCAGCAGGTCCTGGGCGAGATCACCGGGGCGTTCAGCTCCGATGATCTGCTGGGGCGGATCTTCTCCAGCTTCTGCATCGGGAAGTGAGGCTTGATGGCCCCGTAAAGTAGAGCGCCTCATCATCCCTCTTTAATCTGCAAATCTTTAAGGATCGTGTATGGCGCGGATGTGGATGTTACGCGGTGAAGGCGGAAGTCTGTATGAAGCCTTCAGAGAACACGGAATTGCAGCGATCGGCTGGCGACAAATCTCGGCGCAAGCTAAACCGGGAATTGCCCGCAAGCAACTGATCGCCTTGTACCAATCGGCCGAGCCGCAAATGAAGCAAGGTTCCGTGATCTCTGGCGCCTCGCAAATGTGGCGCTTCGTCAATGAGATTCAGGACGGGGACTGGGCCATTACCTATTCCCCTGCCAACCGCGCCTACATGGTGGGTCAAGTCAACGGGCCTTCCGAACACCATCCCGAATGGGTCGAGCAAGGCATGCCATTGGCACGCAAAGTGCGCTGGCAACCCCAGGAACTGGCTCGTGACAATCTCAGCGCCAGCTTGAGGCGCTGGGCTGGCAGGGCAGCACTTACCGCCATCGAACTGGTGCTGAAGCAGGCGGAATCACTGTCGAGCGCTTGGTCGAAGTGATGACTGCATAGGGGGCTTGGTATGAATGGCAAAAAACTGATCCGCAACAGCACGGCCGAGTTTCTGATCTTCACTGGCCAGGCCGGCGAACAGAGCATCGAGGCCCCCTATGAGGACGAAACCCTGTGGCTGTCTCAGAAGCTGATGGCCGAACTGTTCGGGGTGGATGTGCGCACCGTCAGCGAGCACCTGAAGAACATCTTTGCCAGTCATGAGCTCGCGCCTGAGGCAACTATCCGGAAATTCCGGATAGTTCAGCAGGAGGGCCAGCGGGAGGTGTCCCGGGCGGTGGATTTCTACAACCTCGACGCCATCATTTCCGTCGGCTACCGGGTCAACTCCATACGCGCAACGCAGTTCCGCCAGTGGGCGACTGGTGTTCTTCGCGAGTTCGCCATCAAGGGCTATGTGCTGGATCGTCAGCGCATGGAAAACGGCAGCTTCCTGGGCGAGGACTACTTCGAGCGGCTGCTGGCGGAAATCCGCGAGATCCGCCTCAGCGAGCGACGTTTCTACCAGAAGATCACCGACATCTACGCCACCAGCGTGGATTACAACAAGGACGCACCGACGACCAAGGCATTCTTCGCCAAAGTACAGAACAAACTGCATTACGCCATCCACGGTCATACCGCTGCAGAGTTGATCCGTAAGCGGGCCGATAGCAGCAAGTCACATATGGGGCTGACTTCCTGGGCGAACGCGCCCGAAGGAAAGATTCTGAAAACCGATGTGGCCGTGGCCAAGAACTACCTGACCAAGGACGAGTTGGATTCATTGGGCCGTATCGTCAACGCCTACCTGGAATTGGCCGAGGATCGTGCTCGCCGCAAGATCCCCATGAGTATGGAAGACTGGTCCATGCGTCTGGACGCCTTCCTGGAGTTTGATGACCGGGAAGTGCTACAGGACAGCGGCAAGATTTCTGCGAAACTTGCCCAGACACATGCGGAAAGTGAATTTGAGAAGTACAGAATTGTGCAGGATCGACTGTTTGAAAGTGACTTCGACAAGGCAGTGAAAAATCTGGCAGCCAGTGATCCGAACGCTCAAGATGACGGATAAGCCTCAGGTTCCCAGATAGATCGACGTCACTTTCAACCTTTCATGCCCGAGTTCATGGCTGATCTGCTGTCGGGCGTGTTGGTCACTCTATCGCTGGCTGGTACTAAGCTGAACTTTACCAAGGCCACCCGCCGCCTTGGCTCAAAGCATTGGCTATCCGCGTCCGCGCTAAAGCGATGCGCCAATTCCAGCAGAATCTCGGCCAAGCCTTTGCCGCAACAGCCCATAGCCTTGACTCGAACCCTGCGTCTCGCCCCTATCGGGTTTGCGTCTGAAAACAAACTCTCCAGTGACTTCGCTAACGGGCCGAAGCGATCGCCTCCGCGCGTTCGCAGAGTTCGGCCACGCGACGCCTGGCGGTCCCAGCGCATGGCTCCGCAGCCGCGTCCAGCAGGTCCGGGTCGATCTCGAGGAACTCCACCAGGGCTTGCTGTGCTGTGGATAACTCCGTCAGGCCTGGCGGGACCTCGGGCTCCTCATCCTCAGCTTCCAGGAAAGGCGCATCCGCCAGCCAACCCAGGTAGAGCGGGCGCAGGTCGCCGCCCTGCAATTCCTCCCGCAATGGCAGCAGGCGCGGCATCCACTGCGTGCCATTGTCCACGGCGAAACGATCGAAGTTCTCGGTCTCGTCGAGCATCCAGTTGAAGCACCAATGCGAATCGCTGGCGACGATGGAAAAACTGAAGGAGGCGATGGCGAAGGGCAATACCCGTTCCGCCGGGAGGGCGGACCTGGGCAGCCGCAACGACAGCCGGCAGCTGGCAAAACTGGCGAAATAGACAAAGGCGTCGAAATAGCGCCGCATCCACTCATCCGGGTCGCCGTTGAGGTCACCCCAGTTGTAATGGTTGGTGAAAGCGGTCGGAGTAATGACGGCGCGACCGGACCTGGCTCGCAGTTCGGCCATCTCTTGCGGAGTGAGCGGCCGATCGATGGCTGCGAATTCGTAGTACTGGTATTCACTCATGACTGGCTGTCTTGGTTCGGGTGAAGAGTGGCGATGGTACACGCTCGCTTCTGTCCAGGAACTCATTCCCAGGGGTTCGCGAGCAAGCTCGCTCCTACGAAGAGCAGTGCCCGTTCCCCACGTCTTGGTTTGAACACAGGAAGAAATGGCCTGTGGATAGCCCCTTTCCTTGCCCATATCCCTGGCAGCTTGTGGATTGATCTATCGGCGTAAACAACGAAACCACCGTGGAATCTGGCCTGGATCAACCTATTCACATGCCGCCCCGAACCCTGTGGAAAACTACCGTATAGCTACGTAGACAACCCGGTGGTCAAAACGGGGGATAACCGACCTGTGCATAACCCTGCTTTCCATACACAGGCGTTCAACCGGAAATACCCCGCTTCCGGACACCTTCGGCACAGGTTTATCCTTCGCTGTAAATATCGCTGCAGAAGGGCTCAAGGTACTTATCCACAAAAATTGTCCACACCAAACATAATCACTAGCTCTAAAAAGATTTAAAAATTCCCTCTCTCTTTATTTTGTGAATGAAGCACTCCCTCGTGTGACGCACGAAAGGCCGATTGGCTACTTTTCATACAGGTCCCTTCAATCGGCAGGGCTAAGCCCCTATACTGTGCGGCTCTCTTTTTCTTTCCCTGATCGACAGGCACGAGGTGCGTGGTGGATTTCCCTTCCCGTTTTGACGTGATAGTGATCGGCGGTGGCCATGCCGGCACGGAGGCCGCGCTGGCGGCCGCACGCATGGGCGTGAAGACCCTGCTGCTCACCCACAATGTGGAAACCCTGGGCCAGATGAGCTGCAACCCGGCCATCGGCGGCATCGGCAAGAGCCACCTGGTCAAGGAAATCGATGCCCTGGGCGGCGCCATGGCGCATGCCACCGACAAGGGCGGCATCCAGTTCCGCGTGCTCAACAGCCGCAAGGGCCCAGCCGTGCGCGCTACCCGCGCCCAGGCCGACCGCGTGCTGTACAAGGCCGCGGTGCGCGAGATCCTGGAGAACCAGCCGAACCTGTGGATATTCCAGCAGGCCTGCGACGACCTGATCGTCGAGCAGGACCAGGTATGCGGCGTGGTGACTCAGATGGGTCTGAAATTCCACGCGGACCAGGTGGTACTGACCGCCGGCACCTTCCTCGGCGGACTTATCCACATCGGCCTGGAGAACTACTCCGGCGGCCGCGCCGGTGATCCGCCGGCCATCGCCCTGGCCAGGCGCCTGCGCGAACTGCCGCTGCGCGTCGGCCGCCTGAAGACCGGCACGCCGCCGCGCATCGACGGCCGCAGCGTGGACTTCTCGGTGATGACCGAGCAGCCCGGCGACACCCCGATCCCGGTGATGTCCTTCCTCGGCAGCAAGGAAGAGCACCCGGCCCAGGTCAGCTGCTGGATCACCCACACCAACGCGCGCACCCACGAGATCATCGCCGCCAACCTCGACCGCTCGCCGATGTACTCCGGCGTCATCGAGGGCATCGGCCCGCGCTACTGCCCGTCGATCGAGGACAAGATCCACCGCTTCGCCGACAAGGACAGCCACCAGGTCTTCCTCGAGCCCGAGGGCCTGACCACCCACGAGCTGTACCCCAACGGCATCTCCACCTCGCTGCCGTTCGACGTGCAGCTGCAGATCGTGCGTTCCATCCGCGGCATGGAGAACGCCCACATCGTGCGCCCGGGCTACGCCATCGAGTACGACTACTTCGACCCGCGCGACCTGAAGTACAGCCTGGAGACGAAAGTCATCGGCGGCCTGTTCTTCGCCGGCCAGATCAACGGCACCACCGGCTACGAAGAGGCCGGCGCCCAGGGCCTGCTCGCCGGCGCCAACGCCGCGCTGCGCGCCCAGGGCCGCGAGGCCTGGTGCCCGCGTCGCGACGAGGCGTACATCGGCGTGCTGGTCGACGACCTGATCACCCTGGGCACCCAGGAGCCGTACCGCATGTTCACTTCGCGCGCCGAGTACCGGCTGATCCTGCGCGAGGACAACGCCGACCTGCGCCTGACCGAGAAGGGCCGCGAGCTGGGCCTGGTCGACGACCGCCGCTGGGCGGCCTTCGAGGCCAAGCGCGAAGGCATCGAGCGTGAGGAACAGCGCCTGAAGAGCACCTGGGTACGGCCGAACACCCCGCAGGGCGACGCCATTGCCGAGCGCTTCGGCACCCCGCTGGCCCACGAGTACAACCTGCTCAACCTGCTGGCCCGCCCGGAAATCGACTACGCCAGCCTGGCCGAAGTGACCGGAGCCGGCGCCGAGGACCCGCAGGTCGCCGAGCAGGTGGAGATCCGCACCAAGTACGCCGGCTACATCGACCGCCAGCAGGAAGAGATCGCCCGCCTGCGCGCCAGCGAAGATACCCGCCTGCCTGTGGATATCGACTACACGGGCATCTCCGGGCTGTCCAAGGAAATCCAGAACAAGCTCGGCCAGGCCCGCCCCGAGACCCTCGGCCAGGCCGGCCGCATCCCCGGTGTCACCCCGGCGGCCATCTCGCTGCTGCTGATCCACCTGAAGAAACGCGCCAGCGGCCGCCAACTGGAGCAGAGCGCCTGATGTCCCAGGTCACCCAAGCCCACGCCGACGAGCTCGTGCGTGGCGCCGCGGCGCTCGGCGTCGAACTCGACGAAGCCGGCCGCCAGGGCCTGCTCGCCTACCTCGCCCTGCTGGCGAAGTGGAACAAGGCCTACAACCTCACCGCGGTGCGCGACATCGACGAGATGGTTTCGCGCCACCTGCTCGACAGCCTCAGCGTCGTCCCGCACTTCCTCGCCGCTGGCGGCGGCAACTGGCTGGACGTCGGCAGCGGCGGCGGCATGCCCGGCATCCCGCTGGCGATCCTGTTCCCGGACAAGCGCCTGACGCTGCTCGACAGCAACGGCAAGAAGACCCGCTTCCTCACCCAGGTGAAGCTGGAACTGAAACTGCACAACCTGGAAGTTATCCACAGCCGGGTCGAGGCCTACCAGCCGGACCAGGCATTCAACGGCATCGTCTCCCGGGCCTTCAGCAGCCTGGAAGACTTCTGCAACTGGACCCGCCACCTCGGCGACGGCGAGACCCGCTGGCTGGCGATGAAAGGTGTGCACCCGGAGCAGGAGCTGACGGCACTCCCGGAAGATTTCCGGGTCGAAGCCGAGCACGCCCTCAGCGTGCCGGGTTGCCAAGGCCAGCGGCATCTGCTGATACTGCGCCGGAGCATGACGGGGACGGGGGAAAACCATGGCTAAGGTATTCGCGATCGCCAACCAGAAGGGCGGTGTCGGCAAGACCACCACCTGCATCAACCTCGCCGCCTCGCTGGTCGCCACCAAGCGCCGCGTGCTGCTGATCGACCTCGATCCACAGGGCAACGCCACCACCGGCAGCGGTGTGGATAAGTTGTCCCTGGAATATTCCATCTACGACGTGCTCACCGGCGAGGCCGACCTGGCCCAGGCCATGCAGTTCTCCGAGCACGGCGGCTACCAGATCCTCCCGGCCAACCGCGACCTCACCGCCGCGGAAGTGGTGCTGCTGGAGATGGACATGAAGGAGCACCGCCTGCGCCAGGCCCTGGCCCCGGTGCGCGAGAACTACGACTACATCCTCATCGACTGCCCGCCGTCGCTGTCGATGCTCACGGTCAACGCCCTCTCCGCCGCCGACGGCGTGATCATTCCCATGCAGTGCGAGTACTACGCGCTGGAAGGCCTGACCGACCTGATGAACAGCATCCAGCGCATCGCCGAGCGTCTGAATCCGACGCTGAGCATCGAGGGCCTGCTGCGGACCATGTACGATCCGCGCATCAGCCTGACCAACGACGTCAGCGCGCAGCTGCAGGAACACTTCGGCGACAAGCTCTACACCACCGTGATCCCGCGCAACGTGCGACTGGCCGAGGCGCCCAGCTTCGGCATTCCGGCGCTGGTCTACGACAAGCAATCGCGCGGGGCCATGGCCTACCTGGCGCTGGCCGGCGAACTCTCGCGCCGACAGCGCGCCGCCCGCAAAGCCGCCACCGCATGACCCATTAAGGAACCCGCATGGCCGTTAAGAAACGAGGTCTCGGACGCGGGCTGGACGCCCTGCTCAGTGGCTCCAGCGCCGCCACCCTGCAGGAAGAAGCCGTCCAGGCGGACCGCAAGGAACTGCAGCACCTGCCGCTGGACCTGATCCAGCGCGGCAAGTACCAGCCGCGCCGCGACATGGACCCCCAGGCTCTGGAAGAGCTGGCCCTGTCCATCAAGGCCCAGGGGGTGATGCAACCCATCGTGGTGCGCCCCGTCGACAAGGGCCGCTACGAGATCATCGCCGGCGAGCGCCGCTGGCGCGCCACCCAGCAGGCCGGCCTGGACACCATCCCGGCGCTGGTGCGCGAGGTGCCGGACGAAGCCGCCATCGCCATGGCGCTGATCGAGAACATCCAGCGCGAGGACCTCAACCCCCTCGAGGAAGCCGTCGCGCTGCAACGCCTGCAGCAGGAGTTCCAGCTGACCCAGCAGCAGGTCGCCGACGCCGTCGGCAAGTCCCGCGTCAGCGTGGCCAACCTGCTGCGCCTGATCGCCCTGCCCGAGGAGATCAAGACGCTGCTTTCCCATGGCGACCTGGAGATGGGCCATGCCCGCGCGCTGCTCGGTCTGCCCGAGGCGCGGCAGGTGGAAGGTGCGCGACATGTTGTCGCACGCGGCCTCACCGTGCGCCAGACCGAGGCACTGGTGCGCCACTGGCTCAACACCCCCAGCGAACCTGCCAAGGTGGTCAAGTCCGACCCCGACATCAGCCGCCTGGAACAGCGCCTGGCCGAGCGCCTGGGCGCTCCGGTGCAGATTCGCCACGGCCAGAAGGGCAAGGGGCAACTGGTGATCCGCTACAACTCGCTGGACGAGTTGCAAGGGGTTCTGGCCCACATCCGCTAAGACCATCGTCTGTGTAGCGATAGTCGGAAATCACTACCCGGCTGTTGAATGGGTATGCCCGGCCCCCTATACTCTGCGCGCAATTTTGTCGGCACAAAGTATGCCAAGTTGTTGATTTGCGAAGCCGACGCCAGAGGACTTTGAGACAGATGGAACCCAGCAAGCCGAACCGCCTGCCCTTCCATCGCCAACCGGCCTTGCGCCTGTTGCTCGTCCAGCTGGCCGTGGTGCTTCTGGGGGCTGCCGTCCTGTTTTTCTCCCGGGGCGTGGTTGCCGGCTATTCTGGTCTGCTCGGCGGACTGATCGCCTGGCTGCCGAACGTTTATTTCGCATACAAGGCGTTCCGCTATAGCGGAGCGCGCTCGGCTCAGATGATCGTCCGCTCCTTCTATGCGGGCGAGGCCGGGAAGCTGGTTTTGACGGCAGTGCTCTTCGCACTGGCGTTCGCAGGCGTGAAGCCGCTGGAGCCCCTGGCTCTGTTCGGCCTCTACCTGCTGACCCTGATGGTCAGCTGGTGCGCACCCCTGCTGATGGGACACACATTTACAAGACCTTAGAGCGATTGAGGCAAACATGGCAGCAGAAAGCGCTTCGGGTTACATCCAGCACCACTTGCAGAACCTGACCTTCGGTCGTCTGCCGGAAGGTGGCTGGGGGTTCGCCCACACAGCCGAACAAGCCAAGGAAATGGGCTTTTGGGCATTCCACATCGACACCCTGGGCTGGTCGGTATTCCTCGGCCTGGTGTTCATCCTGATCTTCCGCATGGCGGCCAAGAAGGCCACCAGCGGTATTCCGGGTGGCCTGCAGAACTTCGTCGAGGTCATGGTCGAGTTCGTCGACGGCAGCGTGAAGGACACCTTCCACGGCCGTAACCCGCTGATCGCACCGCTGGCGCTGACCGTGTTCGTGTGGATCTTCCTGATGAACCTGATCGACCTGGTGCCGGTGGACTTCCTGCCGCTGGCCGCCGCGAAGATCACCGGCAACGAGCACCTGTTCTTCCGCGCCGTGGCCACCACCGACCCGAACGCCACCTTCGGCATGTCCATCGCGGTGTTCGCCCTGATCATCTTCTACAGCATCAAGGTCAAGGGCATCGGCGGCTTCCTCGGCGAGCTGACCCTGCACCCGTTCCACAGCAGCAACATGCTGGTGCAGATCATCCTGATCCCGGTGAACTTCCTGCTGGAGTTCGTCACCCTGATCGCCAAGCCGGTTTCCCTGGCCCTGCGTCTGTTCGGCAACATGTACGCCGGCGAGCTGATCTTCATCCTCATCGCCGTCATGTTCGGCTCCGGCATTCTCTGGCTGGGCGGCATGGGCGTGGTGCTGAACTGGGCGTGGGCGGTGTTCCACATCCTGATCATCACCCTGCAGGCCTTCATCTTCATGATGCTGACCATCGTCTACCTGTCGATGGCCCACGAAGACAGCCACTGATCCAAAGATTCTGACCGCCCCCGCCATGTCGGCGGGGGCGGAAAGGAAGTTTCACCACCTTAACTTGCTTCAAAACTTAACCAACACGACAGAAAGTCGGGAGGAAAAATGGAAACTGTAGTTGGACTCACTGCTATCGCCGTCGCTCTGCTGATCGGTCTGGGTGCCCTGGGTACCGCCATCGGTTTCGGCCTGCTGGGCGGTAAATTCCTGGAAGGCGCTGCTCGCCAGCCGGAAATGGTTCCGATGCTGCAGGTGAAAATGTTCATCGTCGCCGGTCTGCTCGACGCCGTGACCATGATCGGTGTTGGTATCGCACTGTTCTTCACCTTCGCTAACCCGTTCATTGCTCAGGTAGCCCACTAATTTCCGGCCTCCGGAAATCCGTGACTGACAACGAACGAGCGAGGTGTTGGCGTGAACATTAATGCAACTCTGATCGGCCAGGCCATTGCGTTCGCCATCTTCGTCATCTTCTGCATGAAGTTCGTATGGCCTCCGGTCATCGCGGCTCTGCACGAGCGTCAGAAGAAGATCGCCGACGGTCTGGACGCAGCCAACCGTGCTGCTCGTGACCTGGAACTGGCCCACGAGAAAGCGGGCCAGCAACTGCGCGAGGCCAAGGCTCAGGCGGCCGAAATCATCGAGCAGGCGAAGAAAAGCGCCAATCAGATCGTTGATGAAGCCCGTGAGCAGGCCCGTGCCGAAGGCGATCGCATGATCGCCCAGGCCAAGGCCCAGATCGAACAGGAACTGAACAGCGTCAAGGATGCCCTGCGTGCCCAAGTGGGTGCCCTGGCCGTGTCCGGCGCCGAGAAGATCCTGGGTGCTTCGATCGATGCCAACGCGCAAAAGCAGCTGGTTGATCAACTGGCCGCCGAAATCTGAGCGAGGGCGATATGGCAGAACTGACCACGTTGGCTCGTCCTTACGCGAAGGCGGCTTTCGAGTACGCCCAGGCTCATCAGCAATTGGCCGATTGGTCCGCTGCTCTGGGTGTGCTGGCTGCAGTGTCGCAGGACGACACCGTGCGCCAGCTGCTCAAGGAGCCTCAGCTGACCGCGGCGGCCAAGGCCGATGCCCTGATCGACGTCTGTGGCGACAAGCTCAATGCTCCGGCCCAGAACTTCGTGCGGACCGTGGCTGAAAACAAGCGCCTGGACTTGCTGCCGACCATCTCCGAGATGTTCGAGCAGCTCAAGGCCGAGCAGGAAAAGCTGGTCGAGGTAGAAGTCGTGAGCGCCTTCGCCCTGGACCAGGAACAGCAGGACAAACTCGCCAAGGCTCTCAGCGCCCGGCTCAGTCGCGAAGTGCGACTCCATGCGTCGGAAGACGCGAGCCTGATCGGCGGCGTGGTAATCCGCGCCGGTGACTTGGTAATCGATGGCTCGGTGCGCGGCAAGATCGCGAAACTGGCTGAAGCGTTGAAATCTTGAGTTTGAAGGGGCAGCGGCATGCAGCAACTCAATCCTTCCGAAATTAGTGAAATCATCAAGGGGCGCATCGAGAAACTCGATGTCGCCTCGCAAGCGCGCAACGAAGGCACCATCGTTTCCGTATCCGATGGCATCGTGCGCATCTTCGGTCTGGCCGACGTCATGTACGGCGAGATGATCGAATTCCCGGGCGGCGTCTACGGTATGGCGCTGAACCTGGAGCAGGACTCCGTCGGCGCCGTGGTACTGGGTGAATACCAGGACCTCAAAGAAGGCATGAACGCCAAGTGCACCGGCCGCATCCTGGAAGTTCCGGTCGGTCCGGAACTGCTGGGCCGCGTGGTCGACGCGCTGGGCAACCCGATCGACGGCAAAGGCCCGATCGATGCCAAGCTGACCGACGCCGTCGAGAAAGTGGCACCGGGCGTGATCTGGCGTAAGTCGGTAGACCAGCCGGTACAGACCGGCTACAAGTCGGTCGACGCCATGATCCCGGTAGGCCGTGGCCAGCGCGAGCTGATCATCGGCGACCGTCAGATCGGCAAGACCGCCCTGGCCGTCGACGCCATCATCAACCAGAAAGACAGCGGCATCCGCTGCGTCTACGTGGCCATCGGTCAGAAGCAATCGACCATCGCCAACGTCGTACGCAAGCTGGAAGAGAACGGCGCCCTGGCCAACACCATCGTGGTGGTTGCCAGCGCTTCCGAATCCGCTGCTCTGCAGTACCTGGCGCCGTACTCCGGCTGCACCATGGGCGAATACTTCCGCGACCGCGGTGAAGACGCCCTGATCGTGTACGACGACCTGTCCAAGCAGGCCGTTGCCTACCGCCAGATCTCCCTGCTGCTGCGCCGTCCGCCGGGCCGTGAAGCCTACCCGGGCGACGTGTTCTATCTCCACAGCCGCCTGCTGGAGCGCGCTTCCCGCGTTTCCGAGGAATACGTCGAGAAGTTCACCAATGGCGCCGTGACTGGCAAGACCGGTTCCCTGACCGCTCTGCCGATCATCGAAACCCAGGCTGGCGACGTGTCCGCGTTCGTTCCGACCAACGTGATCTCCATCACCGACGGTCAGATCTTCCTGGAAACCTCGATGTTCAACTCGGGCATCCGTCCGGCGGTCAACGCCGGTATCTCGGTATCCCGTGTTGGTGGCGCGGCCCAGACCAAGATCATCAAGAAGCTCTCCGGCGGTATCCGTACCGCACTGGCGCAGTACCGCGAACTCGCGGCCTTCGCCCAGTTCGCTTCCGACCTGGACGACGCCACCCGCAAGCAGCTCGAGCACGGTCAGCGCGTTACCGAGCTGATGAAGCAGAAGCAGTATGCGCCGATGTCCATCGCCGAGATGTCGCTGTCCCTGTACGCCGCCGAGCGTGGCTTCCTGCAGGACGTCGAGATCGCCAAGGTGGGCGCCTTCGAACAGGCGTTGATCGCTTACTTCCAGCGCGAGCATGCCGCTCTGCTGGCGAAGATCAACGAGAAGGGTGACTTCAACGACGAAATCGACGCGGGCATCAAGGCCGGCATCGAGAAGTTCAAGGCCACCCAAACCTGGTAAGCCGCAGCGGGGGCCGGTAATGGCCCCCGCCTGCTAACCCGATAGGTGTGAAATGGCAGGCGCAAAAGAGATTCGCAGCAAGATTGCGAGCATCAAAAGCACGCAGAAAATCACCAATGCCATGGAAAAGGTGGCGGTGAGCAAGATGCGCAAGGCACAAATGCGCATGGCGGCCGGCCGTCCCTACGCGGAGCGCATTCGCCAGGTGATCGGCCATCTGGCCAACGCCAACCCGGAGTACCGTCACCCGTTCATGATCGAGCGCCCCGTCAAGCGCGTCGGTTACATCGTGGTGAGCTCCGATCGCGGCCTGGCCGGCGGCCTGAACATCAACCTGTTCAAGGCGCTCGTCAAGGACATGTCCGCCCAGCGTGAAGCCGGCGCGGAGATCGACCTGTGCGTGATCGGTGCCAAGGGCGCATCCTTCTTCAAGAACTATGGCGGCAACGTGGTCGCAGCCATCAGTCACCTGGGCGAAGAGCCGTCGATCAACGATCTGATCGGCAGCGTCAAGGTCATGCTGGATGCCTACCTGGACGGGCGTATCGATCGCCTGTACGTGGTTTCCAACAAGTTCGTCAACACCATGACCCAGAAGCCGACCGTGGAACAGCTGGTTCCGCTGGTGGCCGAGGACAACGAAGACCTGAAACACCACTGGGACTACCTCTACGAGCCCGATGCCAAGGCCCTGCTCGACGGCCTGCTGGTGCGCTACGTGGAATCCCAGGTGTACCAGGCGGTGGTTGAGAACAACGCCTGTGAGCAGGCGGCCCGGATGATTGCAATGAAGAACGCTACCGACAACGCCGGTGACCTGATCAGCGAACTGCAGCTGGTCTACAACAAGGCGCGTCAGGCGGCGATCACCCAGGAAATCTCGGAAATCGTCGGCGGCGCTGCCGCGGTGTAAGAACAGGTTCAAAATTCAGAGGAACCAGACATGAGTAGCGGACGTATCGTTCAAATCATCGGCGCCGTGATCGACGTGGAATTCCCGCGCGATGCCGTGCCGAGCATCTACGAGGCCCTGAAGGTTCAGGGCGTCGACACCACCCTGGAAGTCCAGCAGCAGCTGGGCGACGGCGTGGTCCGTTCCATTGCGATGGGTTCCACCGAAGGCCTCAAGCGTGGCCTGAACGTGGAAAGCACCGGCGCAGCCATCTCCGTCCCGGTCGGTAAAGCGACCCTGGGCCGCATCATGGACGTACTGGGCAACCCGATCGACGAAGCCGGCCCCATCGGCGAGGAAGAGCGCTGGGGTATCCACCGCGAGGCTCCCTCCTACGCTGACCAGGCTGGCGGCAACGAGCTGCTGGAAACCGGCATCAAGGTGATCGACCTGGTCTGCCCGTTCGCCAAGGGCGGCAAGGTAGGCCTGTTCGGTGGCGCCGGCGTCGGCAAGACCGTGAACATGATGGAGCTGATCCGCAACATCGCCATCGAGCACAGCGGTTACTCCGTGTTCGCTGGCGTGGGCGAGCGTACCCGTGAGGGCAACGACTTCTACCACGAGATGAAGGACTCCAACGTTCTCGACAAGGTAGCCCTGGTCTACGGCCAGATGAACGAGCCGCCGGGCAACCGTCTGCGCGTGGCGCTGACCGGCCTGACCATGGCCGAGAAGTTCCGTGACGAAGGCCGTGACGTACTGCTGTTCATCGACAACATCTACCGTTACACCCTCGCCGGTACCGAAGTATCCGCACTGCTGGGCCGTATGCCTTCCGCAGTGGGCTACCAGCCGACCCTGGCCGAGGAAATGGGCGTGCTGCAAGAGCGCATCACCTCCACCAAGCAAGGCTCGATCACCTCGATCCAGGCCGTCTACGTTCCCGCGGACGACCTGACCGACCCGAGCCCGGCGACCACCTTCGCCCACCTCGACGCCACCGTGGTACTGTCCCGTGACATCGCCTCGCTGGGTATCTACCCGGCCGTGGACCCGCTGGACTCCACCTCCCGTCAGCTGGACCCGCTGGTCATCGGCCAGGAGCACTACGACACCGCTCGTGGCGTGCAGTACATCCTGCAGCGCTACAAGGAGCTGAAGGACATCATCGCGATCCTCGGCATGGACGAACTGTCCGAGTCCGACAAGCTGCTGGTGGCCCGTGCTCGTAAGATCCAGCGCTTCCTGTCCCAGCCGTTCTTCGTGGCAGAAGTCTTCACCGGTTCGCCGGGCAAGTACGTCTCCCTGAAGGACACCATCGCTGGCTTCAAAGGCATCCTCAACGGCGACTACGACCACCTGCCGGAGCAGGCGTTCTACATGGTCGGCGGCATCGAAGAAGCCATCGAGAAAGCGAAGAAGCTGTAATCCGTGCGCCCGGCAACGGGCGCTTACGTGAGGCAAGGGTATGGCTATTACTGTCCACTGCGACATCGTCAGCGCCGAAGCGGAGATCTTCTCCGGTCTGGTCGAGATGGTCGTTGCGCACGGTTCCCTCGGCGATCTGGGTATCGCCCCGGGCCACGCGCCGCTGATCACCGAGCTCAAGCCGGGTCCGATCCGCGTGGTCAAGCAGGGTGGCGAGCAGGAGGTGTACTACATCTCCGGCGGTTTCCTCGAAGTCCAGCCGAACATGGTGAAGGTCCTGGCCGACACCGTGATCCGCGCGGGCGACCTCGACGAAGCGGCCGCTCAGACCGCGCTGAAGGAAGCTGAGAAGGCTCTGCACGCCAAAGGTGCCGAGTTCGACTACAGCTCCGCTGCAGCCCGCCTGGCCGAAGCCGCAGCGCAACTGCGCACGGTCCAGCAGGTTCGCAAGAAGTTCGGCGGCTGAGCCGGCTCGCAACGGCCAGGGCTTTCGGAGTCGGCGACGAATCCGGGGCCCGGGCTTTAGCGACCTAGGGGAAAAGGGTAGCCTTGGCTACCCTTTTTCTTTTTCTACATCCAGCGTTACCAGGACGGTCCAACTTCATGTCCCTCGAAATCGTCATCCTCGCCGCCGGCCAGGGCACGCGCATGCGCTCGGCCCTGCCGAAAGTCCTCCATCCGGTCGCCGGCAAACCCATGCTGGCCCACGTGATCGATACCGCCCGTGGCCTCGCCCCGCAGCGCATCCACGTGGTGATCGGGCATGGCGCCGAACGGGTGCGCGAGCGCCTGCAGGCCGATGACCTGAATTTCGTGGTCCAGGAACAACAGCTGGGCACCGGCCATGCCGTGGCCCAGGCCGCGCCCTACCTGAGCGCCGAGCGCGTGCTGATCCTCTACGGCGACGTGCCGCTGATCGAGTTGCCGACCCTCGAACGCCTGCTGCAGCAGGCCAGCGCCGAGCAGCTGGCGCTGCTCACCGTGGAGCTGGACGACCCCACCGGCTACGGCCGGATCATCCGCGGCCAGGACGGCGAGGTGAAGGCCATCGTCGAGCAGAAGGACGCAAGCGCCGAGCAGCGCGCCATCCGCGAGGGCAACACCGGCATCCTCTGCGTGCCGCGCCAGCGCCTGGAAGGCTGGCTGGGCCGGCTGTCCAACGCCAACGCCCAGGGCGAGTACTACCTCACCGACGTCATCGCCATGGCGGTGGCCGACGGCCTGCGCGTGGCCACCGCGCAACCCCAGGCGGCCATGGAAGTGCAGGGCGCCAACGACCGCCTGCAGCTGGCCGAGCTGGAGCGCTTCTACCAGCTGCGCATCGCCCGCCGCCTGATGGCCCAGGGCGTGACCCTGCTGGACCCGGCGCGCTTCGACGTGCGCGGCGAGGTCAACGCCGGCCGCGACGTGCAGATCGACGTCAATGTGGTGCTGGAAGGCCGCGTGGACATCGAGGACGAAGTACTGATCGGCCCGAACTGCACCATCCGCAACAGCGTCCTGCGCCGCGGCGCCATCATCAAGGCCAACAGCCACCTGGAAGGCGCCGACGTCGGCCCCGGCAGCGACGTCGGCCCGTTCGCCCGCCTGCGCCCCGGCAGCGTGCTGGAGAGCCAGGTGCATGTGGGTAACTTCGTCGAGCTGAAGAACGCCCACCTGCACGAGGGCGTGAAGGTCGGCCACCTGACCTACCTGGGCGACAGCGAGGTCGGCGCGCGCACAAACATCGGCGCCGGCACCATCACCTGCAACTACGACGGCGCCAACAAATGGCGCACGGTGATCGGCGAGGACGTGTTCATCGGCTCCAACAACTCCCTGGTGGCGCCTGTGGATATCGGCGCCGGCGCCACGACCGGCGCGGGTTCCACCATCACCGCCGAGGTCCCGGCGCAGACCCTCGCGGTCGGCCGCGCCAAGCAGCGGGTGATCGAGGGCTGGAAGCGCCCGGAGAAGATCAAGAAGTCCTGAGGGACTGTGGATAAACCGACATCCACACCCGCGCGGCGCCTGCCGTGAAGTTATGCACAGGCGCCCACGGCCGTCGCGTCCCCGGCTGATTCATCCACAGGGACGGCTTTCTGCCCGGCGTCCAGGCGCCGGTCGTTCTGTCCTGGAGTTATCCACATGCTCGGCGTCGCCGTCCTGATCTTCCTGATCACCGACCCCTTCGGCAACATCGCGGTGTTCCTCGCCGCCCTCAAGTCGGTGCCGGCCGAACGCCGGCTCAAGGTGGCGCTGCGCGAACTGCTGTTCGCCCTCGGCCTGCTGCTGCTGTTCCTCACCCTGGGCGAGCACATCCTCACCGGCCTGGGCCTGTCCAAGGAGGCCACCGGGATCGCCGGCGGCATCATCCTCTTCGTGGTCGCCATGCGCCTGATCTTCCCCACGCCCCAGGGCGTGCTCGGCGACATGCCCGACAGCGAGCCGCTGCTGGTGCCCCTGGCCACCCCGGCGGTGGCCGGACCCTCGGCGCTGGCCATGCTGATCACCCTGCGCACCACCTACACTGGTCCGCTATGGGAGCTGTACCTGGCGGTGATCCTGGCCTGGGCCGCCACCGCGCTGATCCTGCTGCAGGCTTCCTTCCTGCAGCGCTTCCTCGGCCCGCGCGGGCTCACCGCCGTGGAGCGCCTGGCCGGCATGCTGCTGATCATGCTCAGCGTCAACATGCTGCTGCAGAACCTGCGTAGCGTGCTGCACATCGTCGGATGACCGTGGAGCCACCATGCGCCACCTGTGCCTGATGTTCGCCACCCTGCTGCTGGCCGCCTGCGCCGGCCGGGGCGGCCTGGAAATCGACCGCGAGCACCCCTCGCGCAACCAGGACAGCCGTGTCCAGTACATCATCATCCACTACACCTCGGCGGACCTGCCGCGCTCGCTGCAGCTGCTCACCCGCGGCGAGGTCAGCGCCCACTACCTGATCGGCGCCAACCCGCCGACCATCTACCAGCTGGTGGACGAGAACCGCCGCGCCTGGCACGCCGGGCAGAGCGAGTGGCAGGGGCGGACCTGGCTGAACTCCACCTCGATCGGCATCGAGCTGGTCAACCCGGGCTACCGCGAGACCCCCGAAGGGCGGGTGTGGACACCTTATCCACAGGGCCAGATCGACGCTCTCATCCTGCTGCTGAAGGACATCGTCAAGCGCCAGGGCATCACCGCCGAGCACATCCTCGGGCACAGTGACATCGCCCCGCAGCGCAAGGTCGACCCGGGCCCGGCCTTCCCCTGGAAGCGCCTGGCCGACGCCGGCCTGATCCCCTGGCCGCAGCCCGGCGACCTGGCGCATCGCCTGGCCGAGCTGAACGGCCAGCTGCCGGCGCCCGGCTGGTTCCAGCAGCAGTTGGCGCGGCATGGCTACGCGGTGCCGCTCGATGGCCAGCTGGACGAGGCAACGCGCAACGTCATCGCCGCCTTCCAGATGCGCTACCGGCCGGCGCGCTTCGACGGCGTGCCGGACCTGGAGACCGCCGCGCTGCTGCTGGCGGTGCCCACCTCCATGGCCGCGCCGAAGGTTCAGACCGGCAGCAGCATGTAGATGCGCGTGCCCTGGCCGGGCTGCGAGCGCACGCCGATGCGCCCGCCATGCAGTTGCACGATTTCCTTGCACAGGGCCAGGCCCAGGCCGGCGCCGCCGCTGCGCCGGCCCACCTGCACGAAGGGCTCGAAGATGCGCGCCTGCTGGCTGTAGGCGATGCCCTCGCCGGAGTCCTCCACCGCCAGCATCACCCATTGGCTCTGGCGCTGGGCGAGCAGCTGCACGCTGCCGCCCTTCGGGGTGTGGCGCAGGGCGTTGCCCAGCAGGTTGTCCAGCACGCGCTCCAGGCGCAGGCGGTCGACGCTGAGGACCGGCAACTGGTCCTCCAGCACCATCCCCAGGCCGATGCCCTCGGCCTGGGCGCGGGCGAGGAAGCGCTGGCGCGCCTGCTCCAGCAGTTCGTCCACCGCACAGGGCTGGCGGTCGAGCTTCTGCTGGCCGTCCTGGTAGCGGGAGAAGTTCAGCAGGTCGTCGATCAGCCGCACCAGGCGCCGCATTTCCTCGTCCACGGTATCGGCCAGCTCGCGCTCGCGGCTGCCCTCGGGCAGCGCCAGGCGTTCGCGCAGCAGGGCGAAGGCCATGTGCAGGCCGGTGACCGGGGTGCGCAGTTCGTGGGACGCGCGCAGGACGAATTCGCTGCGCACCCGCTCGAAGGCGCGCAGCTCGGTGACGTCGCGCAGCACCAGCACCGCGCCCATGCTGCGCCCGTCGTCGTGGGTGACCGGGGCCAGGGTCCAGGCCAGCAGGCGGTTCTCGCCGCCGATCTCGACCTGCAGGTCCTGGGGCGTATCGTCGCCCATCGACTCGCCCTGCAGCACCAGGCCGGTGGCCTGCAGCAGCTCCTGGTTGTCGATCAGCTCGCCCAGCAGCTGGCCATGGGGGTCGGCCTGGGAGAACAGCTGGCGGCTGGCCACCGGGTTGGCGTGCTCGATGCGGCTGCGCCGGTCGATGATCACCAGGCCGTCGTCGATGCTGTCGAGCACTGCCTGCAGGCGCCGCTGGCCGGCCAGCACCGCTTCGATGTTGGTCTCCTTGTACTCGGCCAGGGCCTGGGCCATCAGGCCGAAACGCCGGCTCAGCGAGGCCATCTCGGCTTCCCGCGAGACCGGCAGGCTGACCTCGAAGTCGCCCTTGCCGATGCGGTCGGCGGCCTGCGCCAGGGCCTCGATGGGCGCGCCGAAGCGGCGGGCGATGCCGTGGGCGGTGACGAAGCCGATCACCAGCATGGCCACGCCCACCAGCCCCAGCAGGCTGGCGATCAGCCAGGCGTGGCGGCGCGAGCTGCGCTCCGCGTCGCTGATGGTCTGGATGGCGTGGTTGTGCAGCGCCAGCAGGTACTGGTGCAGGGAGGTGAAGGTGCGGCTGAAGTCGCTCTCCACCACCAGGCTCCAGCGGTTGCTGCCGGAGGAGCTGACCTGGCCCTGGAACTCCTGGTTGGCCTGGTCGATGCGCTCGTAGAGGGTGCGTTCGACGTCGCTGGCGGCTTTCGCCCGGCCTTCGGCGAGGTAGCGGTCGAACTGCTCGCGCAGCAGCACCAGGCGCTGCGCGTCGGGGCTGTCACTGAGCAGCTGGGCCAACTGGTCGTCCAGGGACTGGCGCAACTGCTGGCTGCTGGCGATGGTGGCGAAGTTGTGCGAGATCAGCCGTTCCTGCTCGCGGCCCATCAGCATCACGCTGAACACCCCCAGCAGCAGGCCGATCAGGGCCAGGGTGATCAGCGCCGAGATGCTCAGGAACATCCGCGAGCGCAGGGTCAGCGCGCGCTTCACAGGTTGTACTGCTTGCGCTTGCGGTACAGGGTGGAGGCGTCGATGCCGAGGATCTTCGCCGCCTGGTCGAGGGTCGGGGCGCTGGCCATCACCGAGGCGATGTGGGCCCTCTCCAGCGCCTCCAGGCTCAGCGCCTCGCCGACCCGCGGCACGACGGCGGCGCCGCTCTGCTCGCCGAGCCCCAGGTGCTCGGGCTCCACCAGTTCCTGGTTGCAGATGATGCTGACGCGCTCGATCACGTTGCGCAGCTCGCGCACGTTGCCCGGCCAGGCGTACTGCCGCAGCAGCGCGGCCGAGGCCGGGCTGAAGCCGCGGGCCGGGCGCCCGTAGTCCTTGACGAAGCGGGCGAGGAAGCGCTCGGCCAGGCCCTGGATGTCCTCGGCGCGCTCGCGCAGCGGCGGCAGGTTGAGGACGATGACGTTGAGGCGGTACAGCAGGTCCTCGCGGAACGCCCCCTGAGCCACCATGCCGGCCAGGTCGCGGTTGGTGGCGGCGAGGATGCGCACGTCGGCGCGGCGCGTCACCGGGTCGCCGACGCGCTCGTATTCCTTGTCCTGGATGAAGCGCAGCAGCTTGGCCTGCAGCGGCAGCGGGAAGTCGCCGATCTCGTCGAGGAACAGGGTGCCGCCGTCGGCCTGGCTGATCCGCCCCTGGGTGCTCTCGCTGGCGCCGGTGAAGGCCCCGCGGTTGTGGCCGAACAGCTCGCTTTCCATCAGCTCGGCGTTCAGCGACGGGCAGTTGATGGTCACGCAGGATTTCTTCGCGCGCTTGCTCCAGGCGTGGATGGCGCGGGCCAGCTCGCCCTTGCCGGAGCCGGATTCGCCGAGGATGAGGATGTTGGCGTCGGTGGCGGCCACCTGGCGCGCGGTCTCCAGCACCGCGGTCATCGCCGGGCTGTGGGATTCGAGCTGCTCGGCCTGGCTGGCCTGGGCGCCCTCCAGGGCCTCCAGGCGCGCGGTGAGCTGGCGCACCTCCAGCTGCTTGGCCGCGGCCAGGCGCAGCTGCTCGGGGCTGCAGGGCTTGACCAGGTAGTCGGCGGCGCCGGCCTGCATGGCGTCCACGGCGGTGTCCACGGCGGAATGCGCGGTGACGATCACCACGCGCATCCAGGGCGCCTGCAGGCGCATCTGGGCCAGCACGTCCAGGCCGTTGTCCTCGCCCAGGCGCAGGTCGAGCAAGCACAGGTCGAAGACCTGGCGTTGCAGCAGGGCCTCGGCCTGGGCCGCGCTGGATGCGGTGGCCACGCTGTAGCCCTGGTCCTCCAGGCAATAGCGGAAGGTGCGCAGGATGGCGGGTTCGTCGTCGACCAGCAGGATTCGGCCAAGCGTCTCCGGAGTGGGGTCCATTCGAGGTGCCTCGTAGTAGGAAATTCCTTTCGCGTATGCGTCTTTTAGTCCAGGAAATTTCTTGCAAGTTGCAATGAAAGTTAGACGCATCTCTGAAGGACATCGGCGCCTCTGGCGAAGGAAAGCGGGTGGGAAGGGGAACGGCCTGCCGGGTCCCGTGCAAAACGCACGGCCGGAACCGGCCTGTCGTGCAGGATGCGCGCTGCCGGCGGCCCGCTGATTTTTACAAGCCGTTGTTTTCAAAAGGATTAGTCAAAGTCATCGACCTGGCACGCGGCGTGCGAGACAGGTTGCGGGAGGCCCGGTGCACCCGCACCGGCCGATCACCAGTCCTTCGGGAGGAGCACGTCGATGAACGCTGATGGAGCCAAGGGGGATTCGCTGGGGCGGCTGCTGTTGCTGGCCGTCGCCGTGGTCGTACTGCTGGACCGTTGGTATCCGGTCGCTCCACAGCCTTCCGCCGCGCCGGTGCAGGAACCTGTGTCCAGCGCTTTCCTCGGACAGCCATTGAGGCTGCAGGATGAACGAATGGCCATCACGGAAGAGGCCGCCAGCACCGCGGTGGTCCGCCAGACCTCGCGGGTGAGCTGGGTGTTCTGAGGGGCGCGCACCGCCTTTCCATGACAGAGGAGACATTCCATGCTGAGCTGGGCTCTCACATTCCTGATCATCGCCATCATCGCCGGGGTACTCGGCTTCGGTGGCATCGCCGGCGCCGCGACCAGTATCGCCAAGATTCTCTTCGTGCTGTTCCTGGTGCTCTTCGTCATCTCCTTCTTCGTCGGGCGGCGCCGTGGCTGAGCCGCGCCCGCTGCGTCGGTTCCTGCTCGCGCTGCCGCTGCTGGCGGCCGGGCAGGGGTGGGCGGCCGACAACGATGCCATCTACCGCCTCAACGAGCTGCTGGACAGCGACCCGCAGTACCGCGAGACCTGGCAGGACCTGGTGAAGAAGGAAGAACGGCTGCCCGACTGGGTGATGAACCTGGACGGCACCGCCACCCCCATGCAGGTAGAAGAGGAGGACGGCGACAAATACCTGGTGGGCGAGTTGTGCAAGGCCCACGACTGCGCGGCCAACCGCCTCTACGTGGCCTTCAGCTGGAACAAGAAGGATGCCTACGCGCTCTACGTGCAGGTGCCGGAAAACCTGCCGCCGGACAAGTCGCCCAGCCGCCACGCCAGCTTCCGCTGGCTGGGCGAGCCGGACGCCGGCATGCAGCAGTTGCTCGACGAGCAGCTCAAGGCCGATCCGAACTGGTACTGAAATCCGCGCCGGCAATGGCGCATGACCAGGGGGCCGGGATGCTGGGGGGAGTGGTGAGCCCGCAGCGACCCAGGGGTACAGGGAGTGCCTCCGATGAGGGCCGGGTCGGGTGTGAGGCTGTGAGGGGGAGCTTCGATGGCTTCTGTGGAGCTTGTGGCAGTTATGGAGCTTGTGGAGCTTGAAGGGCCCCTCTCCCCAGCCCTCGGCTGCGCGCCCCGCCCTGAAGGGAGAGGGGGCAGTCCGTGCCGAGACAAGGAAGGTTTCAAATGGAAACCTTCGGTGTTGCCGACTGACTCCTGAACATCCAAGCACACTGAACGGTCCCCTCTCCCTTCAGGGAGAGGGTTAGGGAGAGGGCGCTCTTAAGGCCCCATCCCCCCACCTCCAACTTCCCTGATATCAATCAACCCCGACCCACCCCCCTGGCCCCCTAAAATATCCCCGCCGCGCCTGGTCACCCGGACGACCATCCATCGCGAACTGCAGGCCCCCACGCCTGCGTCACGGCAGCGCACCCGCGGCAGGGAAAGCGAATTCCTCCCCGGGCCTCGCTTTCCATCCACAGGGTTCGAAAAAAGCGGCCGCCACGGTCTTTTCAGCCCAATCCCATGCAAAAAAGCAATGGCCCGCGGGCCTGGAACACCCGTTCCATTTGCTTTTCCCCATGCCGGTTGTGCATGGGGTAGCCGTTTCCGGCATTAGACGCGAAGAAGGGGGGTGGGAATCATGCGCCCTTTTTTTCGCCACCCCGGCCATCCCGGCGGCGGGCGAAACCCCCGACTTCCACAAGAACCAAGGGTGAACACACTATGGGCAAAGCCAAGCTCAGCCTCGCCTGGCAGATCGTCATCGGTCTGGCACTGGGCATCGCCATGGGTACCGTGCTGAACCACTTCAGCGCGGAGAAGGCCTGGTGGATCAGCAACATCCTGCAGCCGGCGGGCGACATCTTCATCCGCCTGATCAAGATGATCGTGGTACCGATCGTCATCTCCTCGCTGATCGTCGGCATCGCCGGCATGGGCGACGCCAAGAAGCTCGGGCGCATCGGCCTGAAGACCATCGTCTACTTCGAGATCATCACCACGGTGGCCATCGTCGTCGGCCTGGTGCTGGCCAACCTGTTCCAGCCCGGCGCCGGCATCGACATGAGCACCCTGGGCACGGTGGATATCTCCAAGTACGCGCAGACCGCCAAGGAAGTGGAACACCACCACGCGTTCATCGAGACCATCCTCAACCTGATCCCGTCGAACATCTTCGCCGCCATGGCGCGCGGCGAGATGCTGCCG
>Ga0222426_100336_pt1 | contig 37955 bp, 33 predicted proteins | sample 2B50Ametagenome_FD_180087 | JGI IMG/M metagenome (GOLD analysis project Ga0222426, IMG submission 180087) | Enriched microbial communities from leaf-cutter ant dump, University of Wisconsin, Madison, United States - 2B50A (version 2) | ecosystem: Environmental > Terrestrial > Nest > Insects nest...
CCGTGGCCTGGGCCGCCACCTGCTGGGCCGGCTGCTGGACATTGCCCGCTGGAACGGTGCCGAGCGGATTTTCCTGGAAGTGCGCCCCTCCAACCCGCTGGCGAAAGCCCTGTACGAATCGGTCGGCTTCACCGAGATCGGCCGCCGCCCCCGCTACTACCCCGCCCGCGACGGCCGCGAGGAAGCGATCGTGATGGAGTTGGGGCTCTGAAGAGCCGGGAATCGGGAATCGGGAATCGGGAATCGGGAATCGGGAATCGGGAATCGGAAAAGCATCGCCCGCGAGCGGGCTCCTACGAATCCCGAATCCCGAATGCCGAATGCCGGCTCTTCAGAGCTTCGCCGCCTGCTCGCGCAGGGCGGTCAGGGTGGTGCTCCAGTCGGTGATGCGCTGGCGCTCCTGGGCAACCACCTCGGCCGGGGCGTTGGCGACGAAGTTGGCGTTGCCGAGCTTGCCCTCGCACTTCTTGATTTCGCCTTCGATCTTGGCGATCTCCTTGGCCAGGCGGGCCTTCTCCGCGTCCACGTCGATCAGCCCGGCCAGCGGGATCAGCACGCGCAACGAGCCGACCACGGCAGCGGCGGCGGCCGGCTCGTCGGTGCCGGCCTCGATCCATGCCGGCGCCTCGGTGCGGGCGAGGAAGGCGATCTGGGTGGCGAACTTGGCCGCGCGCGCCCGATCGCCGGCGTCGCCATCGGCCAGCAGCAGCGGGATGGTCTTGCCCGGCGGAATGTTCATCTCCGAACGGATTTTGCGGATGCCCGAAAGCACCGCCTTGAACCATTCGATCTCGGCACTGGCCGCGTCGTCGGCGGCGAAGTCCGCTGCCTTCGGGTAAGCGCGCTCGTACACGCTGGTTTCCGCCAGCCCGAGCCGCGGTGCCACTTCCTGGTAAATCTCTTCGGTGATGAAAGGAATCACCGGATGCAGCGCCCGCAGCACCGCTTCCAACACCACCAGCAAGGTGCGGCGGGTGGAGGCGGCTGCTTCGGCGTCATCGCCATTCAACGCCGGCTTGGAGAGCTCCAGGAACCAGTCGCAGTACTCGTTCCACACGAACTCGTACAGCGCCTGCGCCAGGTGATCGAAGCGGTAGGAAACAAAGTGCTGCTCGACCTCGGCCAGCGTCTGCGACAGGCGCGTGAGAATCCACCGCTCCGCCTCGGTTGCCGGCGCGCCGGCGGGCGAGGGGACCTGCCCTTCGGGCAGGTTCATCAAGACGAAGCGCGCCGCGTTCCACAGCTTGTTGCAGAACGCCTTGTAGCCCTCGGCGCGCTTGAGGTCGAAGTTGATGGTGCGGCTGTAGCTGGCCAGCGCGGCGAAGGTGAAGCGCAGCGCGTCGGTGCCGATCGGCTTGATGCCGTCGGGGTAGTCCTTGCGGATGCGCTTTTCCACCTTCTCGCGCACCTGCGGGATCAGCAGCGACTTGGTGGATTTGGCCACCAGCGGCTCCAGCTCGATGCCGTCGATCAGGTCCAGCGGGTCCAGCGTGTTGCCCTTGGACTTGGACATCTTCTGGCCTTCGGCATCACGCACGATGGCGTTGATGTAGACCTCGCGGAACGGCACCTGGCCGGTGAAGTACTTGGTCGCCATCACCATGCGCGCGACCCAGAAGAAGATGATGTCGAAGCCGGTGACCAGCACCGCGCTGGGCAGGAAGAGCTTGTCCTGCTCCCAGTTGGCGACGACGTTGCCGGCGGCGTCCTTGACCGGGCCGTCCAGCGGCCAGCCGAGGGTGGAGAACGGCCACAGCGCGGAGCTGAACCAGGTGTCGAGCACGTCGTCGTCCTGGCGCAGCGCGCCGACCGGCGCGGTGGCGGCATGGGCGCGCGCGTCGGCCTCGTCCTCGCCGACGAAGATGTTGCCGGCCTCGTCGTACCAGGCCGGGATGCGGTGGCCCCACCACAGCTGGCGGCTGATGCACCAGTCCTGGATGTTCTCCAGCCACTGGATGTAGGTGGTGCTCCAGTTCTCCGGCACGAACTTGATCTCGCCCGAGCGCACCGCCTCCAGCGCCGGCTCGGTGATCGCCTTGCGGCCCTTGTCGCTGGTCAGATCGACGAACCACTGGTCGGTCAGCATCGGCTCGATCACCGCGTCCGAACGCTGGCTCACCGGCACCTGCAGCTTGTGCGCCTTGGTCTCGACCAGCACGCCCAGCGCTTCCAGATCGGCCAGCACCGCCTTGCGCGCGTCGTAGCGGTCCAGGCCGCGGTATTTTTCCGGCGCGTTGTCGTTGACCTTGGCCGCCAGGGTGAAGATGGTGATCGGCGCCAGCTGGTGGCGCTGGCCAATGGCGTAGTCGTTGAAGTCGTGCGCCGGGGTGATCTTCACGCAGCCGGTGCCGAAGTCCTTGTCGACGTAGTCGTCGGCGATCACCGGGATCTCGCGGTCGGACAGCGGCAGCTTCAGCGTCTTGCCGACCAGATGGGCGTAGCGCTCGTCCTCCGGGTGCACCGCCACGGCGACGTCGCCGAGCATGGTTTCCGGGCGGGTGGTGGCGACCACCAGCGATTCGTCGCTGCCGACCACGGCGTAGCGGATCGACCACATGTGGCCGTCGCGCTCGACGTTGTTCACCTCAAGGTCGGACACCGCCGTGCCCAGCGCCGGATCCCAGTTGACCAGGCGGTTGCCGCGGTAGATCAGGCCGGCGCGGTACCAGTCGATGAACACCTTGCGCACCGCGGCGGACAGGCCCTCGTCCATGGTGAAGCGCTCGCGCGACCAGTCGGCGGCGGCGCCGATGCGGCGCATCTGGTGGGTGATGGTGGAGCCCGATTCCTCCTTCCACTGCCACACGCGCTCGACGAAGGCTTCGCGGCCCAGGTCGTGGCGGGTCTTGCCTTCGGTCGCAAGCTGGTTCTCGACGATCTTCTGGGTGGCGATGCCGGCGTGGTCGGTGCCGACCTGCCACAGCGTGTTCATGCCGCGCATGCGCTGGTAGCGCACCAGCATGTCCATCACGGTCTGCTGGAAGGCATGGCCCATGTGCAGCGTGCCGGTGACGTTCGGCGGCGGCAGCAGGATGCAGTACGGATCGCCCTGGCCGGACGGCTGGAACGCACCGCTGCCCTCCCAGCGCTGGTACCACTTCGACTCGATCTGGGCGGGCTCGAAACTCTTTTCCATGGGGACTCGCGATGGCGCACCGGCCGGGGCCGCTGCGGTCAATGAAGATGAAGCGGGCATTGTACGGGCGCGGGGCAGAGGCTGCCAAAGCGCCGAGGCAAACCGCATCACTGCCAGCAGGAGCCCGCTCGCGGGCGATGCTTTTGATGCCGGGATTCGGGATTCGGGATTCGGGATTCGCAAAAGCAAAAGCAAAAGCAAAAGCATCGCCCGCGAGCGGGCTCCTACTGGCAGTGTTGCGCGGATCACGCGCGGCGGTGTTTCGCGGGGTCAGCTGCCGCGCAGGGTGCGGCCGTAGGCGTGGACTTCGTCGACCAGCACCTTGACGTGCTCCGGGTCGACTTCCGGGGTGATGCCGTGGCCGAGGTTGAACACGTGGCCGGGGTGGTTGCCGTGGCTGTCCAGCACGGCGCGCACCTCGCGGCGGATCACCTCGGGGCTGGCGCGCAGGATCGCCGGATCCAGGTTGCCCTGCAGCGCGACCTTGCCGGCCACCGCGCGGCGGGCGTCGGCCAGGTCGACGGTCCAGTCCACGCCCAGCGCGGCGCAGCCGCTGTCGGCCATCTCGGCCAGATGGGCGCCGGCACCCTTGGAGAACAGGATCACCGGCAGCTCGCGGGCGGCCGGATCGGCCTTCAGCGCGGCGACCACCTGCGTCATGTAGCGCAGCGAGAATTCACGGAACGGGGCCGGGCCGAGCAGGCCGCCCCAGGTGTCGAAGATCATCAGCGCCTGCGCGCCGGCCTCGGCCTGGGCGATCAGGTAGCTGGCCACCGAGCGGGCCAGCACGTCGAGCAGTTGCTGGGCCAGCTGCGGCTGGTTCCAGCACATCGCCTTGAGCGTGGCGAAATCGCGCGAGCCGTGGCCTTCGACCATGTAGCAGGCCAGCGTCCACGGGCTGCCGGAGAAGCCGATCAGCGGCACCCGGCCATGCAGTTCGCGGCGGATCAGCCGCACCGCGTCCATCACGTAGCGCAGCTCGCCATCCATGTCCGGCACGGCCAGTTTCGCGATGTCTTCCGCGCTGCGCACCGGGCGGGCGAACTGCGGGCCCTCGCCCTGGGCGAAGGACAGGCCCAGGCCCATCGCATCGGGAATGGTCAGGATGTCGGAGAACAGGATCGCCGCGTCCAGCTCGAAGCGTTCGAGTGGCTGCAGGGTCACCTCGCAGGCGTACTCAGGGTTCTGCGCCAGCCCCATGAAGCTGCCGGCGCGGGCGCGGGTGGCGCGGTATTCCGGCAGGTAGCGGCCGGCCTGGCGCATCACCCATACGGGCGTGGTGTCGGTGGGCTCACGGCGCAGTGCGCGCAGGAAGCGGTCGTTCTTCAGCACATCGGTCATTTCAGCGTCCGTACGGGCCTTCCAGCCCCTGGGCGAACATCACGCGGAAGCCGCGCTTGAGCTGGGCATCGCGGGCCTTCTCGAAGGCGGCGACGGCGGCATCGCGCTCCAGGAACTGTTCCCGGCGCATGGTGGACCGGCCACCCTGGGTGCCTGTTTCGCGGTACATCGTCCAGCCGCCCAGCAGATCCTGTTCCAGCACGATCTGGACGTAGCGGGGTGGCTCGGCGCTGCCGGGCAGGTTTTGCAGGTAGAGGCGCATGGGTTCCGGGAGAGGAGCGCGGTGGACGGCACAGTTTATAGGATTTGTGCGCTTGCTCCCGGGCCGCGATGCCGCAGGGGCGGGCGGTGCTTTTGACTCCGCAGGTCGGGCACCGCCCGACATCGGCAAAGCCGCGCGTCCGCCTGTGAACTGCAGGAGCCCGCTCGCGGGCGATGCTTTTCGCCTTACGCCAGGACGGCCAGGACGTCGGTTTCGGCGACGCCGGGGATGATTTCGGCCTGGCCGATGCCGCGCCACAGGATCAGGCGCAACTGGCCGGCGGTGTTCTTCTTGTCCATCCGCATCAGCGCCAGCAATTGTTCCGGCGCCATGCCGGGCGGGATGGTCACCGGCAGTTGCAGGGTTTCCAGCAGGCGTTGCAGGCGCGCGGTGTCGCTGGCCTGGCTCATGCCCAGGCGTTCGGACAGGCGGGCGGCCAGCAGCATGCCCACGGCGACGCCTTCGCCGTGCAGCAGGGTGGTGTAGTGGCCGGCGGTTTCCAGCGCGTGGCCGAAGGTGTGGCCGAGGTTGAGCAGGGCGCGTTCGCCCTGTTCGGTTTCGTCGCGGGCGACCACGCCGGCCTTGTAGCGCACCTTGCGCGCGATCGCCTCCAGCACGGCGGCGGGATCGCGGGCGACCAGCGCGTCGGCGTGCTGTTCGAGCCAGGCGAAGAACGGTTCGTCGCCGATCGCCGCGCCTTTCACCACTTCAGCCAGGCCGGCGCGGTATTCGCGGTCGGGCAGGCTGGCCAGGGTGTCGATGTCGGCGATCACCGCGCGCGGCTGGTGGAAGGCACCAGCCAGGTTCTTGCCGACCGGCAGGTTGACGCCGGTCTTGCCGCCCACCGAGGAATCGACCATCGCCAGCAAGGTGGTCGGCATCTGGATGAAATCGATGCCGCGCATCCAGCAGGCCGCGCTGAAGCCGGCCAGGTCGCCGACCACGCCGCCGCCCAGCGCGATCACGCAGGCATCGCGGGTGGCACCGAGCCGGCCCAGAGCGTCGAGTGCCCCGCCGACGTTGGCGAAGGTCTTGTGCGCCTCGCCGTCATCGATCAGGAAGCTGGACCAATGCAGACCCTCCAGGCCGGCCTCGATCCGTGGCAGGTACAGCGGCGCCACGGTGGTGTTGCTGACCACCAGCGCATGGCGGCCGCGCAGCATCGCGCGCCAGCGTGCGTGCTGGCCGAGCAGGCCGGCGCCGATCCATACCGGGTAGCTGCGCTGGCCGAGGGCGACGTCGATGGTTTGCAACGGAGGGTTCATGCGCTCTGTCTGGAGTCGGTGGAGGGGACACGTTGCCAGCATTCGTCGACCAGCGCGATGCAGTGATCAATCGTTTCGGCCAGGCTGGCCTGGCCCACCGGAACGGCCAGGTCGGCCAATTCGCGGTAGATCGGCTCGCGCACCTCGGCCATGGCCTGCAGCCGTTGCTGCCGGTCCGGCACCGCCAGCAGCGGGCGGCGGTGGTCACGCTGCAGGCGTTCCAGTTGCTGGTCGACCGTGGCCTGCAACCAGATCACGCAGCCGCGTTCGCGCAGCCAGCGGCGGTTGTCGCTGGCCAGCACGGCACCGGCACCGGTGGCCAGCAGGATGCCGGGTCGTTGACTGCAAGCGTCGAGCAAGGCACTTTCGCGCTGGCGAAAACCTTCCTCGCCTTCGATCTCGAACACGGTGCTGATCTCCACTCCGCAGTGCTGTTCGATTTCCTGGTCAAGGTCGACGAATGGCAGTCCATAATGCGCCGCGAGCCGACGGCCGATCGAGGTCTTGCCGGCGCCGGTGGGGCCGATGAGGAACAGGTTGGGCGATGGGTTCATGGGGCATGATGCTAACAGGGCAGATCAGCGGGAATTGGCCGTGAGCGAACGTATATTGCTGGCAGGTTGCGGGGATCTCGGTGTGCGCGTGGCGCAGCTGTTGCGCGCGCGTGGCGACGAGGTGTGGGCGTTGCGACGGCAGCCGCCGGATGGCGACAAGTCCATCCACTGGCTGCGCGGCGACCTGACCGATCCGGAAAGCCTGCGTGGCTTGCCGAAAGGCATCACGCGGCTGGTCTACCTGCCGGCGCCGTCCACGCGAGACAAGGCCAGTTACCGCGCCGTCTTCATCGACGGCCTGCAGCACCTGCTGGCCGCATTGGATACGCGCAAGCTGGCGCGGGTTCTGCTGGTTTCCTCCACGGCGGTCTACGGCGAGCACGACGATGACTGGGTCGACGAAAGCACGCCGCCCCGTCCGCCCGGCTTCAATGGCGCGGCCTTGCTGGAGGCCGAGCAGTGGCTGGCCGAGCAGCCGTTTTCGTCGACCGTGCTGCGCCTGGCCGGGCTGTACGGCCCGGGTCGCCTGCAGTTGATCGAGCGCCTGCGCAAGGGCGTGGTACGGGTGCCGCGCGAGGTGCCGCACTGGGGCAACCGGATCCACGTGGACGATGCGGCTTCGGCGATCGTGCACCTGCTGCTGCTGGAGGCGCCGCTGCCGCTGTACGTGGGAGTCGACGACACGCCGTTGCCGCTGGACGAGCTGTACGACTTCCTGGCCGACCTGATCGACGCGCCGTTGCCCGAGGAGGGCGCGCCGCCGGTGGGCGTGGGCAGCAAGCGGCTGGCCAATGCGCGCCTGCGCGCCAGCGGCTGGAAGCCGCAATGGGCGGACTCGCGCGACGGCTACGCGGCCCTGCTCGACGAGGCCTGACCGCGTTGCCCGGGATCAGCCGTGGCTGAGCCCGGTGACGTGGCGATCGTCGTCGTATTCCACGCAGGTATCGGCCTGTGCGGGCAAGGTGGCCAGGGCGTGCCGGCTCAGCCGCTCGAAGTGCATCAGGAAGCGTTCCATCGTCGCGGCATCCATCGCCAGCGGGGCGTGCCGGGCCAGCAGTGCCTGCTCCTGTTCGCCGCGCCACTGGCGCACGATGTCCCAGCTGGGCGCCTGCAGCACGATCAACGCATCGAACTTGCGCCACAGCGGCTGATAGCCGCGAAGCTGTTTGTTGACCCACTTGCGCCACTCGCCGTCGGCGTCTTCCTCGCGTTCCAGGTCATTGATCGGAGTGGCCAGCGTGGCCTGCAGCTGCGGCCGGATGCCCAGCGCCCATCCTTCCACGATCACCAGCCGTGGCGGACGGGTGATGCGCAACCAGCGTGAGGGCGGAACGCGGGTGTCGCGGCCCTTGTCGAAGCGCGGGTGCAGCACCGGCAACTTGTCCGACGCGCTCGGCAGTGCCGCCAGCACCGACAGCAGCAGCTCGATCTCGTGGGTGCCGGGGACGCCACGCGTGCGCAGCAGCGGATGGATCTCGCGCGCCATCGCCTCGCGCTCGCTGCGCGCATAGTAGAAGTCATCCAGCGACAGCACTTCGGTCGGCCAGCCACGTGCCTCGGCCTGGGCTTTCATCACCCGCGCCAAGGTGCTCTTGCCGCTGCCCTGCAGGCCGGACAGGCCGATGATGTAGGGGCGGCGCGAGCGTGCGATGCGCCCGGCGTACTGGTCGAGCAGGTGGCCGGCGAGGGCTTCGTTCTGCAGGTCGGCTTGTGCAGTCATCCGCCGTGGCTCCCGGTTCCGGGAGGGATCAGCGCGCAATGGGGGGGGCGGGCGGGCTGCCGCAGGGGCGGTGTGCTGGTTGTGGTCGTACTGGGCAGGTAGGGCATTGCACTATCATCGGCAAGGTTCGTTCGCACCATGATGGCGCGTGTCGGCCACGATGCAAAAGGAAAGTTTCAGACATCATGCTCAAAATCGACATCCTCGACACGTTTCGGGCCTTGCTGGACGAGGCCGGCCGCAGCGGCGATCCCGAGCCGACGGCGATGAACCTGTCCACCGTGGACGGCTCCGGCCGGGTGGCTTCGCGCATCGTGCTGCTCAAGGGAGTCGATGAGCGCGGCTTCCGTTTCCACACCAACTATCACAGCGACAAAGGCAGCCAGCTGGAGGCGCATCCCCAGGTGGCGCTGTGCTTCCACTGGAAGCATCTGCGCGGTGGCGTGCAGGTGCGGGTGGAAGGCCTCGCCCGCAAGCTGCAGGAAGAGGAGTCGGATGCCTACTTCGCCACCCGCGCGCGCGGCAGCCAGATCGGCGCCTGGGCCTCGCTGCAGTCGCAGACCCTGCCCGATCGCGACACCTTCGAACAGCGCGTGACCCGTTACGAGCACGAGTTCGAGGGCCGTGAGGTGACGCGCCCGCCGCACTGGGGCGGTTTCGTGGTGGAGCCGGACATGGTGGAGTTCTGGTACGGCGCCGAATTCCGCCTGCACGAGCGCGTGCGCTGGAGCCGTCACGGCCAGACCTGGACCAACCGGCTGCTGTATCCGTGATCGGCGGCGCCGGGCCGCAACGCATCGTCTGCCTCACCGAGGAACCGACCGAGGTGCTCTACGCGTTGGGCGAGGAGCATCGCATCGTCGGCATTTCCGGCTTCACCGTGCGTCCGCCGCGGGCGCGCAAGGAAAAGCCCAAGGTGTCGGCCTTCACCAGTGCCAAGATCGGCGAGATCCTGGCACTGAAGCCGGATCTGGCGATCGGTTTTTCGGACATGCAGGCCGACATCGCCCGCGAGCTGATCAAGGCCGGCGTGGAGGTGTGGATCAGCAATCACCGCAGCGTCGACGGCATCCTGGCGTACATCCGCCGGCTCGGCGCGATGGTGGGCGCGCACGACAAGGCCGAGGCCTACGCGCAACGCGCCGAGCGGCAACTGGCCGACATCCGTGCCGCTGCGGCAAAGCTGCCGCGCCGGCCGAAGGTGTATTTCGAGGAGTGGGACGAGCCGATCATCACCGGCATCCGCTGGGTGGCCGAACTGGTCGGCATCGCCGGCGGCGAGGACTGCTTCCCGGAACTGTCCCGCGAGTCGCTGGCGAAGCAGCGGATCCTGGCCGATGGCGCGGAGGTGGTGCGCCGCGCCCCGGACATCATCCTGGGTTCCTGGTGCGGCAAGCGCTTCCGTCCGGAAAAGGTCGCTGCCCGTCCGGGCTGGGACGTCATTCCCGCGGTGCGCGATGGCCAGCTGCACGAGATCAAGTCCCCGATCATCCTGCAGCCCGGCCCGGCGGCCTTGTTCGACGGCCTCACCGAAATCCACCGGATCATCGCCCGCTGGGCCGCGCAGGTCGGGCACTGCCCGACATCGTTGAAGCCACGCACCTGCATGTGAATGGTAGAAACCTGCTCGCGGGCGATGCTTTTGAAGCTTTAGAGCTTTCAAGCCAGATCAAGATCAAGAGCGTTTCGTCCTCCTACGGAGGGCGAGTTACTTTCTCTTTGCGTGGCCAAAGAGAAAGTAACCAAAGAGAAAGGCCACCCCGCTTTCGCGCCTGATGGACATCGGGCAACTGCTCCTGCGTTGCCTCAACTCCGACATCCATGTCGTCGCCTGTCCGCCCGGTACGCGGTCGGGCTGCGGGGTTTTTCGACAGCACATCCTGTGCTGGCGAAAAACTGGCCGGCATCCCTGCCGGCCACCCCTGCGGGGCTTTCCTTCGCCCGCCCGCCGCTTCAGAGGGGCCCCGGATAGAGCAGCGGGCCATCGTGGCCCGCACTTTTCGAACGAGCCAGAGCCAGAGCAACAGCCGGGGCATCGCGGCGTAGGGGGGCATTGCCCGCGATGGCATGCGGTGGGAGCGGGCGCGCTCGATCAGCGCGCGACGCTCCGCTTTTCCCTACTCTCCGTTCCCGGCTTTTCTGCCTCCAAAAGCATCGCCCGCGAGCGGGCTCCTACGGTGTCATGCGCAGCGTGGCCATGCGGATGGAAGCGGTGCGCACGATCAGGGTGCGACGCTCCGCTTTTCCCTATTCCCCATTCACCACTCCCTATTCCCGGCTCTCAACTCCCGGCTCTCAGATCCTCATGCCCAGGTCCATCAGCGGGGCGGCGATCAGCAGGCGGGCGAGCAGCAGCACGATCATCACCACCATCGGCGCGAAGTCGATCTGGCCGGCGACCAGCCTGCCGCGCAAGGGGCGCAGCAGCGGGGTGACGATGGCATTGGCCAGGCGCAGCACCGGGTGGCGCTGGTCGGCGTTGAACATGCTCATCAGCGACCAGCCGAAGATCAGCACGATGCAGCAGAGCAGGGCGAAGTCCAGCAGCCCGGCCAGCGACAGCACCAGCAGGCCGGCCGGATGCGGCAGCCTGCCGATCAGCGCGAACAGCAGCAACTGCTTGAGCAGCATCGCCAGCCAGGCCAGCAACAGCGCGGCCAGGTTGAGTCGGCGCCAGTTCGGCAGCACCCGCCGGATCGGCGCCAGCACCGGATTGGTGTAGCGGTAGATGAACTGGCTCAGCGGATTGTGGAAGTCCGCGCGGCAGGCTTCGGCGGCGATGCGCAGCAGCAACAGCACGATCACCGCGTCGAAGGCCAGCCCGACCAGCAAGCTCAGCGCGTTCAGCAGATAGCTCACGGCAGCTTGTCCAGAGCGGCGGCCATCTCGACGGCACGACGGGTGGCGGCAGCGACGGCACGGGCGGTGATCGCCGCCAGGTCATCAGCGGCGAAGCTGTCCAGCGCGGCCTGGGTGGTGCCATTGGGCGAGGTGACGCGCTGGCGCAGTACTGCGGCATCCTCGCCGCTCTCGACCAGCATGCGGCCGGCGCCGAGGCAGGTCTGTGCCGCCAGTGCCCGGGCGGTGTCGCGCGGCAGGCCCTGGGCCACGGCAGCGGCTTCCAGCGCCTCGACCAGGGCGAAGAAGTAGGCCGGGCCTGAGCCGGACAGTCCGGTCACCGTGTCCAGCAGCGACTCGTCGTCGACCCAGCGGGTGATCCCGGCGGCGTCCAGGATGTGCTGTGCCAGCGCCTTCTGTGCCGGGCTGACCCGGTGGTTGGCGTACAGCCCGGTGGCGCCGGCGCCGATCAGTGCGGGGGTGTTCGGCATGCAGCGCACGATCGGCAGGGTGGCGCCGAACCAGCGCTCGAGCTGGTCCAGCCGCACGCCGGCGGCGATCGAGATCAGCAGGGGCCGTTGTTGCTGCAGGATGTCGTCCAGCTCGGCATGGATCGTCGGCATGATCTGTGGCTTGACCGCCAGCACGATCACTTCGGCGTCGGCGATTGCCTGCCGGTTGCCGGCAAAGCAGGCGATGCCGAAGTCGCGGCCCAGCCGTTCGCGCGCCTCGGCCTGCGGTTCGGCCACGCGGATCGCGGAGGCGGCCATGCCGGTTTTCAGCAAGCCGCCGATCAGGCTGCGTGCCATGTTGCCGCCGCCGATGAAGGCCAGTCGTGTCATTCGCGGGTTCCTCGCTGTTCCGGGCCGCCTACCTTACCGGAGCGCGAGCCGCGGTTGGCCAAATTCCGACCCAGTGCGCAAACCACCGGATGGTTTGCCGTGAAAGGCGTGAAAAGCTGGCCGCACGGCGGCTTGCGCGAGTAGTATCGGCGCGATCCGGGGAATCGCAGTTCGCATGCCGCCACCGAGGTGAGTGCCTGGTGGGTGGAGCGCCGTCAACTCCCCGGAAAGACTTCACATCCACGCCATTGCAGACGACTGGTTTAGGGGAACCTTTCATGGACATTGCCGAACTGCTTGCCTTCTCGGTGAAGAACAAGGCTTCCGACTTGCACCTGTCGGCGGGCCTGCCGCCGATGATCCGCGTCGACGGCGACGTTCGCCGCATCAACATCCCGGCGCTGGAACACAAGCAGGTGCACTCGCTGGTGTACGACATCATGTCGGACAAGCAGCGTCGCGACTACGAGGAATTCCTCGAGACCGATTTCTCCTTCGAGATCCCCGGCCTGGCCCGTTTCCGCGTCAACGCGTTCACCCAGAACCGTGGCGCCGGCGCGGTGTTCCGCACGATTCCGTCCGAGGTGCTGACCCTGGAGGATCTCGCCGCGCCGCGCGTGTTCAAGGAGCTGATCGAGCAGCCGCAGGGACTGATCCTGGTCACCGGCCCGACCGGTTCGGGCAAATCGACCACGCTGGCAGCGATGGTCGACCACATCAACAAGAATGAATACGGGCACATGCTCACGGTCGAGGATCCGATCGAGTTCGTGCACACCTCGCAGAAGTGCCTGGTCAACCAGCGCGAGGTGCATCGCGACACCCACGGCTTCAACGAGGCGCTGCGCTCGGCGCTGCGCGAGGATCCCGACTACATCCTGGTTGGCGAGCTGCGCGATCTGGAGACCATCCGGCTGGCGCTGACTGCAGCGGAAACCGGCCATCTGGTGTTTGCCACCGTGCACACCAGCTCGGCGGCCAAGACCATCGACCGCATCATCGACGTGTTCCCCGCCGGCGAGAAGCCGATGGTGCGCTCGATGCTGTCCGAGTCGCTGCGCGCGGTGATCTCGCAGTCGCTGCTGAAGAAGGTCGGCGGCGGCCGCATCGCCGCGCACGAGATCATGGTCGGCATTCCGGCCATCCGCAACCTGATCCGCGAGGACAAGGTGGCGCAGATGTACTCGTCGATCCAGACCGGCCAGCAGTTCGGCATGCAGACCCTGGACCAGTGCCTGCAGGACCTGGTCAAGCGCGGCCTGGTGAGCCGCCAGGAAGCGCAGGGTTACGCCAAGAACAAGGATGCTTTCCGGTGATGACGGGATTCGGGAATGGGGATTCGGGATTGGCAAGAGCCAAGCTGCCGCCTCCCTGTTCCGGCACGGCTTTTGACGAATCCCGAATCACCAATCCCGAATCCCCGAGGTAAGGCCATGAGCGAATTCGATTTCACCTCGTTCCTGAAACTGATGGTGCACAAGAAGGCATCGGACCTTTTCATCACCGCCGGCGTGGCGCCGTCGATGAAGGTGCAGGGCCGGATCGTGCCGATCACGCAGAGCCCGCTCAGCGTGCAGCAGGCGCGCGACATGGTGCTCAACGTGATGACGCCGGGCCAGCGCGAGGAGTTCGAGAAAACCCACGAGTGCCAGTTCGCGATCTCCGCCCAGGGCGTGGGCCGTTTCCGCGTGTCGTGCTTCTACCAGCGCAATTGCGTCGGCATGGTGCTGCGCCGGATCGACTCGAAGATCCCGACCACCGAGGAGCTGAACCTGCCGCCGGTGATCAAGCAACTGGCGATGACCAAGCGCGGCATCATCGTTTTCGTCGGCGCCACCGGCTCGGGCAAGTCGACCTCGCTGGCGGCGATGGTCGGTTACCGCAACCTCAATTCGACCGGCCACATCATCACCATCGAGGATCCGATCGAGTACGTGCACAAGCACGAGGGCTGCATCATCACCCAGCGTGAGGTCGGCATCGACACCGACAGCTGGGAGGCGGCGCTGAAGAACACGCTGCGTCAGGCGCCGGACGTGATCATGATTGGCGAAATCCGTACCCGTGAGGGCATGGATCACGCCATCGCCTTCGCCGAGACCGGCCATCTGGTGCTGTGCACGCTGCACGCCAACAACGCCAACCAGGCGATGGATCGCATCCTGCATTTCTTCCCCGAGGATCGCCGCGAACAGCTGCTGATGGATCTGTCGCTGAACCTCAAGGGCATCGTGGCGCAGATGCTGATCCCCACCCCGGACGGCAAGGCGCGGCGGGTGGCGGTGGAGGTCCTGTTGGGTACGCCGCTGGTGCAGGACTACATTCGCCAGGGCGAGATCCACAAGCTCAAGGAAGTGATGAAGGAATCCACCTTGCTGGGCATGAAGACCTTCGACCAGAGCCTGGTCGAGCTGTACCACGCTGGCGAGATCAGCTACGAGGATGCGTTGCGCCACGCCGACAGCTCCAACGAGGTGCGCCTGCGCATCAAGCTGGCCCAGGGCGGCGATGCGCACACGCTGTCGCAGGGCCTGGACGGGGTGGAACTGGAAGAGTCCGCAGACAACCGAGGCTTTGGCGGCAGCAACCTGCTCAATCGCTGAGCCAGCGCGCCTGGTCACGAAAAAGCCGCGGAGAACCGCGGCTTTTTCGTGACCAGAGCCATGTTTACTGCGGGTTGGCGGTACCGCCCACGTTCAGCCCGCTGCTGTTGACGCTCTTCACGCCCTTGATGCCCTGGGCGATCTGTTCGGCCTTCGCTTTCTCGGCCTGGCTGGCGACGTTGCCGCTGAGGCTGACCACGCCATCGGACGTGCTTACCGTGATGTCGGTGGCCGACACGCCACTGGTGGTGCCGAATTCCGATTTCACCTTGGTGGTGATCCACGCGTCGGCGGCCTTGTCCGGCACGGTCTGGTTGCTCGACTGCTGCATGCTGCCGCCAGCGTCCTGGGCGGAGGCCTGGGCGAAGGGAACCGCGGCGAAAGCAAGCATCAGGCCGGTGGCGAACAGGCTGTTGCGGATCGTCTTGGGGGTACGCATTGGGCTTTCTCCTTGGCGTTGGGGATGGACCGGAAGGCCGCCTGGCGGCTTTCGGTGAGGCCATCGCACCATGCGTCCCGTGAACGCCGCGTGGGATCGGGCAAGCCGGTTCAGCCGCCGATCACCGTCGCGAAAACCGCGTCACGCGCATGTTCGTCCGATGTTTGCGCGCGACCTCGCCAAGCCCTGTTCCCGGATGCCGGACGGCAACAGCCGAGCGATGGCTCACCCTTGCGCCGGATCAAGCTCCGTGCGGTTGTTGATCACCATGCCGCCCTGCTCGACGTGCATCTCCACATCGATCCGCCTGATCCGCTCGGCCTGCGCCTTCATCGCCGCGAACTGCGCCTGGGCACGACTGGCATCGCTGTCCGCAGCGTGGGCATCGGCGGCTGGCGCGTCGGGGTCCTGGCTGATCGCGGCGGTGGCGCTGGCCAGATCGCCGATGCGCGTCTCCATCAGCTTCAGCCATGCCAGGTACATCGCGCCATCCAGATGCAGGCGAACCATCTGCCCGGCTTGGCCGGTCGGATCCTTGAGCGTGGCGGCCAGTTGCTTGTCCTCGTGCTTGCCGATGCCCAGCGCCAGAGCCTGATCGGCCCTGGCGATCCAGGCCGGCTGGCCGAGCATGCCGACCATGTCCTGCGGCAGCGGGGTTGGCGTGCCATCGGCGGCCGGTTTCAGCTGGGACAGTGACGACACCATCATCTGGCTCATCGCCAGCATCACGTCCGGGTTCTTCGTCGCCAGCACCAAGCGGCCGCTGAAGTCGGGCAAGCTGGAGTCCGGGGTCGGGCTCAGCGTATCCAGGGCGAGACGCAGGCCGAGCATGTCGCCGAACGGCGGTATGGCCGCCTGCTGCATCATCGGGCCGAGCTTGGCGAAGCTGTCATTGAGGTCGAGCAACGACTCGCAGGTGAACGGCTTGGCCACCACGGCCTCGGCCTGCTTGCCCCAGAACGCCCGCAGGTCGGCAACCGGCAACGCGATGCTCAGGTCGAACGGAGCTCCGCCGTCGTCGTTGCCCAGTCCGGGCAGGGCAACCTGCAGGCCGGCGAAGGCCTGACTGATGTCCGGGGCCAGCGCCACGTCCATGCGCATGTCCTGATGGGTGGCGTCGAGGCGGGTGTAGCCGAAGCTCAGCGATGGCACGCGTGCGGCCAGCCGGACGGCATCGGCTGCGCACCCCGGCGAGGTGCGCAACTGGTTGGCCACCGGCTCGCCGGTTTTGGCGGACTCGGCCTCGGCACGACTTCTGCGGATGGCGGCGAACAGCGGGTCCTTGCCATCGATCGCCAATGGCAGGGCACGGGTCAGGTCGAGTTGGCCGATGCCCCATTTGCGATAGCCCTTGGCCTTGGCCAGGGTGGCCAGGCGACCATCGTCCTGCAGGCTTTTCTGCGGGCGGTCCAGGCCGAGTGCCTGGCGCAGCAGCGGCTGCGCCGCGTCAGCGGGCAAAAGCGCGGCAACCGCCTGCTTGCCCACGGTGGCCAGGATCACCTGGGTGCCGGCGCTGGTGAAGACATGCCGGCGATAGTTCTGGCCATCGACGGTGGCGGTTTCCAGCGGTTCGCCCCAGGCCTTCTCGAGTCGTCCGACGAAGGCTTCGAAAGCCGACGGATCGCTCAGCCCCAGACGCAGCACGGGGGCCAGGCCCACGCCGTACAAGGCCGCGTGGCCCGACGTGTCGACGCCGGCGCCGCGGGCGAAAGCCTCGGCATCCTTGCCCTGAAGTTCTGCGTGCAGCGCACGCAGCAGACGGGCGCTGGCCGGGTCGCTTTGCTCCATGCGCGAGGCCATGGCCTCGAACTGGGCCAGTTGTGCCGGCAGTTGCGCGTTGGCCCGGGCAAACAGCGCCTCGCGGGTATCGTCGTCCAGCGGTTCCAGGTTCGCCACCACGTAGGGTGTGTCCGCCGGCGCGAAGGCCAGCGGTGCATCCTTGTCCTGGTGGTGGCAGGCGGCCAGCAGCAGGCCGGCAAGGCCCAGCGCGGCATATCGCGTCGTCATTCGCATCGGCTTGTCCCCGTTTGGCTGTCGCTCATTATGCCGTGCCCGTGGAGGCCATGGCGTCCGCGACGATCGTTGCTCCCGTTCCGGCTCCGGAGCTCCAGGCGATGTCATGCGCAAGGCGAACCATGGCGGTGCGTGGCCGCCTGCGGAATCGTCGGACAAGGCATTGCCCGCGGGGCATGCGGCCCCCGGCGGGCCGGAGGGACCTTCAGCGCGCGAGCAGTTCGGCCAGCACGGCCATGCGCACGAACACGCCGTTGCCGACCTGCTCGAGAATCCGCGACTGCGCCCCGTCGGCCACCTCCGGCGCGATCTCGATGCCGCGGTTGATCGGCCCCGGATGCATCACCAGGCAACCCTTCGCCGCCCGCGCCAAGCGGCGGCGGTCCAGCCCGTAATGGGCGAAATAGGCGGCTTCGTCGGGCAGTTCCACCGCGGCCATGCGCTCCTTCTGCAGGCGCAGCATGATGACCACGTCGGCGCCGTCGATGGCTTCGTCGAAATCGTCGAAGCGGCGTCCCTGCGGAACCTCCTCCACCGACGGCATCAGCCCGGCCGGGCCGCACAGGCGGATCTCGCGCACGCCCAGCGTATCCAGCGCGTGGATGTCCGATCGAGCCACCCGCGAGTGGCTGATGTCGCCGCAGATCGTCACCGCCAGTTGGTCGAAGTCGGGGCGGTGCTGGCGGATGGTCAATGCGTCGAGCAGGCCCTGGGTCGGATGGGCGCGGTTGCCGTCGCCGGCGTTGATCACCGAGACGCCGCTCATCGCGTGGTGAACCAGTTCCTCCGGCGTGCCGGACTGCTTGTGGCGCACCACGATCGCGTCCAGGTGCATCGCCTCCAGCGTGTGCAGGGTGTCGAACAGCTCCTCGCCCTTGCTGGTGGAGGACAGCCCGATGTCGAAGTTGACCACGTCGGCGCCGAGCCGGCGGGCGGCCAGTTCGAAGGAGGTGCGGGTGCGCGTGGACGGCTCGAAGAACAGGTTCAGCACGGTGCGTCCGGCCAGCGTGTCCAGCTTGCGGGTGCCGTGGGCGCAGGCGTCGCGCAGCGACTCGGCACGATCAAGCAGGCGCTCGATGGCGATGCGCGGAAGGTGTTCCAGGGTGGTCAGGTGGCGCAGGCGTTGGCTCATGACGGCAGGTCGGCAGGTGGGGCGGCGGTCAGCCGCGGGCGGGAAGGGGCAGCACGGGTTCGCCGGCGTTCAACCAGCGCTCGAGGATCACCGCGGCAGCCTCGGCATCGATCTCCGCGGCATCGCGCTTGCGTCTGAGGCCGGCAGCGCGCGCATCGGCGAAACGACGCGCGGCTTCTTTCGAACTGTGTCGTTCGTCGACCAGCACCACCGGCAAGCCGTAGCGCTGCTGCAGACGGCTGGCGAAACCGCGGGCGCGTCGGCTGGCGGGCTGCTCCGCGCCATCCAGGGTCAGCGGCAGGCCGACCACCAGGGTGTCCGGTTGCCATTCACGCTGCAAGGTGTCGAGCCGGGCCCAGTCGGGCACGTCGTCATGCACGGCCAAGGTGGCCAGCGCGCGGGCGCTGGCGGTGAAGCGGTTGCCGATCGCCACGCCGGTCAGCCGGCTGCCCACGTCGAAGCCGAACACGCAGCTCATGCGTGACCCGCGTAACCGGGCAGCTGGCGCGGGTCGATCCCGACCAGGCCGGCGGCGGCGCTCCAGCGTTCCTCCAGCGGGGTGTCGAACACCACCCGGCTGCTGGCTTCGGCGGTCAGCCAGGCGTTGTCCATCAGTTCCTGCTCCAGCTGGCCGGCATCCCAGCCGGCGTAGCCCAGCGCCATGATTGCCTGGCGTGGTCCCTCGCCGGCGGCCATGGCCACCAGGATGTCGCGCGAGGTGGTCACCGACCAGTCGGCATTGATGCGGTAGCTGGACTCCCAGGGGCCGGGCTCGCGATGCAGCACGAAGCCCCGTTCCTGCTGCACCGGACCGCCGATCAGCACCGGTGCGTCGGCCAGCTCGGCATCGGCGCACTCCAGTTTCATCTGCGCCAGCACGTCGCCGAAGCGGTACTCGGACAGCTGGTTGACCAGCAGCCCGATCGCGCCGTCCTCGTTGTGCTGGCACAGCAGCGCCACGCCGTGCGAGAACGGCGGGTCGGCCAGGCCCGGCATGGCGATCAGGAAGTGCCCGGTGAGGATGGTGGGAAGCACGGCGCTCATGCGATGCATTGTAGATGATGCGCGGGGCCGGTCAGCGGGTCTGCAACACGTCGCCGGGCTGGAATTGCCAGCTGCGGGTGATGTTCAGCTCGTCCACGTGCTCGCCTTCCTGCGGTGCTGGCGGAAACGGTGCGGACAGCCGCACGATGCGTTCGGCCGCGGCATCCAGCACCTTTTCGCCGGAGCTGTGGATCACCTCGATGCTCTTGATGCTGCCGTCCAGGCGCAGCACCACGGTCAGCAGCACGTCGCCATGCAGGCCGCGCCGGCGGGCTTCCTCGGGATAGTTGAGGTTGCCGATCCGCTCGACCCGGTCGGACCAGTGCCGCATGTAGGCGGCATAGGCATATTCGCGGGTGCTGGCGGTGAGGTACTTCACCTTGGGGCGTTTGGCGTAGTCGACCTTCTTGCGGTTCAGCTCGGCAGCCAGCTGGGCGATCGCCTGCTGGCGCTGCAGCTCCTCGGCCGACATCTCCGGGTCCGTCGCATCGACGGCGGTGTGCGCGGTATCGCTGGCCGCACTGAAATCGCTGTGCGCGCTGGTGGTGACCATGCGCGTGGGGGTGGCCTCGCGGGGTGTCGGCGTGGCCGTTTCCAGCGGTTGTGCGGCGATGCCGGGATCGGGCTTGGGCAGCACGCCGGAGAACAGGTCCGACGGCCGCGCCGCACGGTCGCTCTGGCCACCGCCGGTGTTGTTGGCCTGGGCCAGGAAATCGGCTTTGTCCGGTGCCTGCTGGTTGGCCACGTTGACGAGGGTCACGTCCAGCGTGGGCAGCGCGGGCGTCGGCTTCACGAAATGGAAGGTGACGCCCAGCAGCACGATGCCGTGCAGCAGCAGCGAGAACAGCATGGTGGCGCCGATCGGGTCCGGCGCCGCGGTGGCGGTGGTGCTCACGCAGTGCGGTTCCCGTTGATGCGCTGCTCGATCACGTCGAACAGCTGGCCGGCGATGTTCAGCCCGAACTGGGCGTCGAGCTCGCGCACGCAGGTCGGCGAGGTGACGTTGACCTCGGTGAGGTAGTCGCCGATCACGTCCAGACCGGTGAACAGCAGGCCGCGCCGGCGCAGTTCCGGTGTCACCTGGGCCACGATCCAGCGATCGCGCTCGGATAACGGCACGCCCTCGCCGCGCCCGCCGGCGGCCAGGTTGCCGCGGAACTCGTCACCCTGGGGGATGCGCGCCAGCGCATACGGCACCGGCTCGCCGTCAATCACCAGGATGCGCTTGTCACCGGCGCTGATCTCCGGGATGTACTTCTGCGCGATGGCGAACTGCCGGCCCTCGCCATGGGCCCCGCCACCGAGCAGGGTTTCCAGCATCGAATTGAGATTGCTGTCGCCGGCCTTGACCCGGAAGATGCCTCGCCCGCCCATGCCGTCCAGCGGCTTGAGCACGATTTCGCCGTGTTCGGTGGCGAAGCGGCGCAATTCGGCCGCGTCGCGCGATACCAGGGTCGGCGCGATGCACTGGGGGAAGCTCAGCGCGAACAGCTTCTCGTTGCAGTCGCGCAGCGAACGCGGGTCGTTGACCACCAGCACGCCGCCGTGCTGCGCGGCTTCCAGCACCATCGTGTCGTAGATGAACTGCGCGTCGACCGGCGGGTCCTTGCGCATCAGCACCACGTCCAGTTCACGCAGGTCGCGCCACCGGGCCGGCCCGAGGGTGAACCAGTCGACCGGATCCTCGCGCACGCTGAGCGGCGCGATCCGCGCCCACGGTGCGCCATCGCGCAGGGCCAGGTCACCCTGTTCGAAGTAGTGCAGCGAGTGGCCGCGCCGCTGTGCCTCCAGCAGCATGGCGAAACTGGTGTCCTTGATCATCTTGATCGTGCTGATGGGGTCCATCAGCACGCCGACCGATAGAGGCATGGTTGTCGTTCTCCGTTGCAGTTCCCGTTGGCACGGGAAGGTAATGGCAGGCCGCTATAGTAATGGGGATGGGCTGGCGAACCGTGATCGGCAGCGAGTATGGGATGCCCGTCGCGATCATCTTCGCCGGAAGCTGCCAATATGCACTGGTCTGCACGGCAAGGGCTGATGGGACGGGCGGTTGCGGTGGACGGTTTTGCTTGACAGTTTTGGCGGGCAGGCAGTAAACAACGGGGCTTTGGACCGGCGGATGCGTGGCGGCGCGTCGATCGGTTCCGGTATTTCAAATCTTGTGCGCCATGCAGCATGCCGGCGGCATGTCTTCGATGCCGCTTCCGGCACGGGCGGGGCAGCAGGGGGAGTAAGTGAATTTGAACGTGAGTGCTAATGACCTGGGCGGTCTGAAAGTCATGGTGATCGATGACTCCAGGACCATCCGGCGCACGGCCGAGACCCTGCTGAAAAAGGAGGGTTGCGAGGTATTGACTGCGGTGGACGGCTTCGAGGCGCTGGCCATGATCTCGGACCAGCGGCCCGCGATCATCTTCGTCGACATCATGATGCCGCGGCTGGATGGCTACCAGACCTGTGCGCTGATCAAGAACAATCCGCAGTTCCGTGCCACGCCGGTGATCATGCTGTCCTCCAAGGACGGCCTGTTCGACAAGGCGCGCGGGCGCATCGTCGGGGCGGAGCAGTACCTGACCAAACCGTTCACGCGCGACGAGCTGCTCGGTGCCATCCATCGACACGTCGGCACGATGTCCGGTCGCTGACCGCAGATTCTGAGGGGGACCTGTGGCCAATATCCTGATCATCGACGACTCGCCGACCGATGTGCGCGTGTTCACCACGCTGCTTGAGCGTGCCGGTCACCGCGCCAGCGCGGTCGGCACGGCCGAGGAAGGCATCGAGCGCGTTCGAGCCGAGCTGCCCGACCTGGTCATCATGGACGTGATCATGCCCGGCATGAACGGCTTTCAGGCCACGCGCACGCTCAGCCGCGACCCGGCCACCTCGTCGGTGCCGGTGGTGATGATCACCACCAAGTCGATGGAGACCGATCGCGTGTGGGGGTTGCGTCAGGGCGCACGCGCGTTCATCACCAAGCCGGTGAACGAGGGCCAACTGCTGGCCTGCATCAACGAACTGTTGCCGAGCAAGACATGAATTCATCCGTCAACCGCACTCCCTTCGAGATCCTCGCCCGCTACGAGCGGTTGTCGCTGGCGCATGCCTCCGCCGCGCAGGACACGGTCGAGGCACCGGGATTGTGGCGCGGCATCGGTTTCCGGGTCGGCTCGCGCCTGCTGGTCAGTGGCATCGACGAGATCAACGAGCTTCTCGCGGTGCCGATGCTTACCCCGGTGCCCGGCACCAGGCCATGGCTGCTCGGCGTGGCCAATGTCCGCGGCAACCTGGTGCCGGTGGTCGATTTCGGCCGCTTCCTGTTCGGCGAGCGCAGCCAGACCTCCGAGCGCAGCCGCCTGCTGATCGTGCGCCAGGGTGGTGGCAGCGTGGCGCTGCTGGTCGATGAGGTCTTTGGCCAGCGCACCGTGGACGAGGAACAACGGCGGGGCGCCGAGCACGAGGACGATCCGCGGCTGGCGCGTTTCGTCGACAGCCGCGTGGGCGAGCAGCGACTGGCGATCTTCGACATGAACCGGCTCGTGCGCGCGCCGGACTTCCGGCAGGCTGCCGCCTGAGCCGGCTGTTTCCAGACATGAACCGCCGGTGCCGGATTGTTCCGGTCCGTACCGATCGAAGCATCGGAACCGGCAACGCATCAGTTAGACGGGTGAGGTGAACATGAGTACTACAGGGGGTGTCGGCCGGGAACGCGGGTATACCGCACTCATCGTGCTGCTGCTGGTCGCGATCGGTTTCGCGGCGCTCGATTTCTTCATGCTCAACCAGAAGAACGGCGAGGACCGGCAGGCGATCGCGCTGACCACGCAGATCCAGGTGCTGTCGCAGCAGACTGCCAAGTTCGCACTGGAATCGTCCGACGGCAACGTCAACTCCTTCCAGGAGCTGGAAAGCACCCGCAATGCGATCGACTCGGCGGTGCAGCGCCTGACCAAGGGCGACGCCAAGGGCGGCATGCAGGCCTATGGCGATGGCAATGCCAGCCCGGCCGGCCGCGCGGTGACCGCGCTCGGGCAGTCCTGGAAGCAGCTCGACGCCGACATCGGCAAGATCCTCTCCAACAAGGCCGTGGTGCTGGATTCCGGCCAGCGCGCCGCACGCCTGTCGCAGCAGATGCCGCTGCTCAACTCCAGCATGGAGCAGGTGATCAACATCCTGCAGCAGCGCAACGGCAGCTCCGAGCAGATGCTCGGCACTTCGCGCCAGATGCTGTCGGCTGACCGCATCATCCGCCGCGTGCAGGAGATCCTGCAGGGTGGCGATGCCGCCCAATCCGCCGCTGACGGTCTGTCGCGCGACGCCCAGCTGTATGGCAGCGTGCTGAAGGGCCTGATCGAGGGCAACGCCGACAGCGGCGTGAGGCCGATCAACGACGCCAACGCGCGCAAGATCCTCACCGACATGGATGCCAGCTGGAACGAGCTGGCCGATCCGGTGTCCAGGCTGGCCGCCGCCGCCGGCAACATCGCCGACGTGAAGCGCGCCGGCAACCAGGCCTCGCTGGACTCGCAGACCGTGTTGCTGCGCGCCAACGACCTGTCCGAGCAGATCGGCCGGTTGCCGCTGCGCCGGCTGTTCCCGAACGTGTGGTGGGGCCTGCTTGGCGCGATCGCCGCGGTGGCCTTCGCGCTGTTGCTGGTGATCATCCTGGTCCGCGACCAGCGTCGCCGGTTCTCCGAGAGTACCGAGCTGAACCAGCGCAACCAGGAGGCGATCATGCGCCTGCTGGACGAGATGGGCTCGCTGGCCGAAGGTGACCTGACCGTCAAGACCACGGTGTCGGAGGACATCACCGGCGCCATCGCCGACTCGGTGAACTACGCCATCGACGAGCTGCGTTCACTGGTGACCACCATCAACGAGACCTCCGAGCAGGTCTCCTCCTCGGCGCAGGAAACCCAGACCACTGCCCGCCATCTGGCCGACGCGGCGGAACAACAGGCGCAGCAGATCAGCACCGCGACCTCGGCGATCAACCAGATCGCCAGCTCGATGGATGACGTGTCGAAGAACTCCGCCGAATCGGCCGACGTGGCCGAGCGCTCGGTGCAGATCGCCTCGCACGGCGCCGAGGTGGTGCGCGAGACGATTTCCGGGATGGACTCGATCCGTGACCAGATCCAGGAAACCTCCAAGCGCATCAAGCGTCTGGGTGAGTCCTCGCAGGAGATCGGCTCGATCGTGGAACTGATCAACGACATTGCCGAGCAGACCAACATCCTGGCCTTGAACGCCGCGATCCAGGCGGCCTCGGCCGGCGAGGCCGGCCGCGGTTTCGCGGTGGTGGCGGACGAAGTGCAGCGACTGGCGGAACGCTCGACCAGCGCGACCAAGCGCATCGAGACCCTGGTGCAGACGATTCAGTCCGATACCAACGAGGCGGTGAACTCGATGGAACAGACCACCGCCGAGGTGGTTGCCGGTGCGCGCAAGGCGGAGGACGCCGGCAGCGCGCTGGGTGACATCGAGCGCGTCTCGCACGATCTTTCCTCGCTGATCCAGAACATCTCGACGGCGGCGCGCCAGCAATCGGAGGCGGCCACCGACATTTCCCATTCGATGAACGCGATCCAGGAGATCACCTCGCAGACCTCGCAGGGCGCGAGCCAGACGGCCGACTCGATCGGTACCCTGGCGCAGCTGGCCAGCGACCTGCGGCGCTCCGTGGCTCACTTCAAGCTGCCGGGCTGATCCTTGGCCCAGGCTGACAGCAACATAAGGACGGGGGGCATTCTCGTGATTGCCGGGTGCAGGCATCGGGCAAACGTCGAGAGAGGCGCATGAGACTTCAAGACCACATCGATTTCACCACCCTCCAATGGGTCAAGCCGGAGCTCGACGGAACCCTGTCGATTGCCCGCGAGGCTCTGGAGTCCTACGTCGACGAGCCGGGCAACCGCGATCTGATGCGGACCTGCGCCGACCACCTGCATCAGGTGCAGGGCACGCTGCGGATGCTCGAGCTCTACGGCGCCGCGCTCGTCGTCGACGAGATGGAAGCACTGTCGATCGCCCTGCAGGAGGAGCACGTCTCCCGCCGCGACGATGCCTATGCCGCCTTGATGCGCGGCCTGATGCAGCTGCCCGATTATCTCGAGCGCCTGTCCGGCGGCCACCGCGACGTGCCGGTGGCCCTGCTGCCGCTGCTGAACGACCTGCGTGCCAGCCGCGAGCTGGAGCCGCTGCCCGAGTCGGCGATGTTCCACCCCAATCTCGACGCGTTCCTGCCCGAGCAGGCTCCCGCGGCGATGAGCGAATCGCATGCCGGTGCGCAGCACGGCGAACTGGCCGAGCTCAGGCTGCGCTTCCAGCAGCAATTGCTGGCCTGGTTCCGCGGGCAGAATCCGGCCCAGCAACTGGTCGGCATGCGCAAGACCCTGCTGGCGATCACCGCGCGTTGCTATCACGTGCACGGCCGGCGCCTGTGGTGGATTGCCGCCGGCGTGCTGGAAGGCCTGGAACAGGGGGCGCTGAAGGGATTTGCCGGCGAGATCCGCCAGCTGCTGGGCAAGGTCGACCGCCACATCAAGCTGTTGATCGAGGAAGGCGAGAACAGCCTGCGTGGAGGCGAAGCCGACGAGATCGCCTCGCGCATGCTCTACATCGTGGCCCAGGCCGCGCAGTCCACGCCGCACATGGACTGGCTGCGCGGCACCTACGCGCTGGCCAGCCTGCTGCCCGATGCCAGTGAGCTGGAGCACGCCCGCGGCTCGATGTCCGGACACAATCGTGCGCTGCTCGATTCGGTCTCGCGTGCGCTCAAGGACGACCTGCTGCGGGTCAAGGAAGCGCTGGACCTGTTCCTGCGCCAGCCCGATGCCGATCCGGCCCAGCTGGCGGCGCAGAGCGAGGTGCTGGAGCGTGTCGGCGACACGCTGGGCATGCTGGCATTGGCGGTGCCGCGGCGGGTGGTCACCGAGCAGTTGCGGGTGCTCGACGAGATCGCCAACCGCATGCGCAACGCCGACGAGGACACGCTGCTCGACGTGGCTGGTGCGCTGCTTTACGTCGAAGCCTCGCTGGATGACCACATCGAAAGCCTGGGCTCGGACGAGGAAGATCCCGGCGAGGTCATGCAGGGCCTGCCGCGCAGCGAGGCGCTGAACGTCGTGGCCGCGCTGATGCAGGAAGCCATCGGCAATACCGGCCAGGTCAAGGACGCGATCGTCGCGTTCATCGAGTCCGGCTGGGAGCACCAGCGCTTGGATGGCGCGCCGCGATGGATGGATGAGGTTTCCGGCGCGATGCAGATGATGTCGGCGCCGCGGCCGGCGGAACTGGCGCTGGGCGTGGGACGTTTCATCAGCCACGAGCTGCTGGCCGACCGCCGCGTGCCCAGTGGCGCACAGATGGATCATCTGGCTGATGCGCTGGCCGCGCTGGAGTACTACCTCGAGGCCGCGCGTGAGCACCGCGGCGGTCTGGAGCACATCCTGGATGTTGCCGAGCACAGCCTGGGCCTGCTCGGCTACTGGCCGGTGCCGGCGGCACGCGAGCTGCCGGTGGCCCCGGCAGCGTTCGACGAAGCCCCGTCCACCCATCACCCGGCGATGGATGTCGAGCTGTCCGAGCCGGTCAGCCTGGCGCCGGCTGCGGATCTGGCCGGCCTGATCGTCGGCGACGCGCAGATGCCGGAAGCCGTCAGCCACGACCTGGGCGGTCTGCGCCTGGCGCAGACCGGCGCGGACACGGCGACGGCTTCCGCGGAAGACGAGGCGGAGGGCGGCGACTGGACCTGGCTCGACGAGGAAATCGTCGAGGAAGTGCCGGTTCGCGACGAGCTGGCCGCCAACACCACTTTCCGGGTTGATGCCGAGGGCATCGACGACGACATCCGCGAGATCTTCCTGGAGGAGATGCAGGAAGAGATCGACAACCTCACCGAGGCCGAGCGGAGCTGGCTGGCCGATCCGTCGGCAAGTCAGCCACTGACCGGCATCCGTCGTTCGTTCCACACGCTGAAGGGATCCGGCCGGCTGGTTGGTGCAGGCGTGCTCGGCGAGTTCGCCTGGAAGGTCGAGGACATGCTCAATCGGGTGCTCGATCACAGCATCCAGCCCGACGACAACGTGCAGGCACTGGTGCGGCACGCCATCGGCGCGCTTCCGCAATTGCTGGCTGCGCTCAAGGGCGAAGGCCGGCCGGACGCGCCGCTCAGCGCGATCATGCACACCGCCGAACAGCTCGCCGCCGGTCATCCGGCGCGGGTGGAGGATCACCTGTCGGGAGGCACCGAGACGGTACGGCGCATCGTGCGCCGGCGCGTTCCCCGTTTCGATGTCGCCGCCGCGGAGATTCCCGAGGCGGCCGTCACCGATGCCGGCTCGGCCGGAAACGGTGACGGGCGGGCCAGCGCTCCGGCGGACGCGATGGCTTTGCCGGCGATGCCGCCGGTGGATCCGGTGTTGCTGGAAATCCTGCGCAGCGAAGTGGCGCAGTACGTGCAGACCATCCGTGCCGCGATCCAGCGCAGCAGCGACGAATTGCCGGTGAGCGAAGAGTTGCTGCGCGCCGTGCACACGTTGCATGGCGCCATCGCGATGGTCGACATCCCGCTGCTGACCCATTTGCTGTCGCCGCTGGAAAGCCTGCTGAAGCGGCTGCGTGCCGCCGGTCTGCCGTTGTCCACCGAGGGCATCGGCCTGCTCGGCCGCTCGGTCGATCTGGTCGAGCAGGTGATGGGCCAGTTCGACGCGGTCGAGCCGAAACTGCCGGATGCGGACGCGCTGACCGCCGAGGTCACGGCGATGCGCGATCGTTATCCCGAATCGCAGGTGCCGCACGTGCTGTTCGAACCGCCCGTCGATGACGAGCCGGAATCGTTCGACGACTGGCAGGCTGTGCCTACCGTGCAGGACGCCGCGGCGTCGACGGATCCGCTTGCGGCTGTCGACTTCGGCGCTGGTCTGGCCGATGGCGATCAGGCTGCCGAACCGCCTTCGCCGACAGACGATGCGTCGCATGCCGATGTCACCGCCGAGCTGGTGGCTGCCCTGGGCGCGTTCGAACTTGACGAGCACGTCGGCGCCGAGCGTCAGGCGGAAGAGCAGGCCGCCGCCGAACGTGCCGCTGCCGAGCGTCAGGCGGAAGAGCAGGCCGCCGCCGAACGCGCCGCTGCCGAGCGTCAGGCGGAAGAGCAGGCTGCCGCCGAGCGTGCCGCTGCCGAGCGTCAGGCGGAAGAACAGGCCGCCGCCGAGCGTGCCGCTGCCGAGCGTCAGGCGGAAGAGCAGGCCGCCGCCGAACGTGCCGCTGCCGAGCGTCAGGCGGAAGAGCAGGCCGCCGCCGAACGTGCCGCTGCCGAGCGTCAGGCGGAAGAGCAGGCTGCCGCCGAGCGTGCCGCTGCCGAGCGTCAGGCAGAAGAACAGGCCGCCGCCGAGCGTGCCGCTGCCGAGCGTCAGACGCAGGCGCCTGCGATGTCCGATGCGGTGCCACCGACGGACCTGCAGGGCATCGATGCCGACCTGCTCGAAGTGTTCATCGACGAAGCACGCGAACTGCTCGATCACGCGGATGACGTGCTGGCCCAGTGGCATGCGCAACCGACCGAGCTGGCCCATGTTCCCGAACTCCAGCGCGACCTGCACACCCTCAAGGGCGGTGCCAGGATCGCCGGTCTGGTCGCGGTGGGCGATCTGACCCACGCGATTGAGACCTTGCTGGAGAAGCCGATCCACGACAGTTCGTCCGCTGCTCCGCTGATCGCGACGCTGGAAGCCAGTTTCGATCAGTTGCATTCGTTGGTGCAGGACGTATCGCAGGGGCGCGCGCCGGCATATCCGCAGGCGACGATCGCGCAACTGCTGGCCATGGCTGGCGAGACCTCCCTGTCGGAAGGTTCATTCCAGGTCGGAGGCACCGAGCCGGCGGTCGGGGCAATCGATGTTCCGGCCGAGGCGCCCACGGTCATCGAGCCGGTCGAGTTGCCGGAACTGCTGCCTGAGCCGCAGGAAGAATCACGTTCGTCGCAGGAGCAGATCCGCGTCCGCGCCGACCTGCTCGACAACCTGGTCAACCACGCCGGCGAGGTGGCGATCTATCGATCGCGCCTGGAACAGCAGGTGGCCGGCTATCGCTTCAACCTGGTCGAGCTGGAGCAGACCGTGACCCGTCTGCGCAGCCAGCTGCGCATGCTGGAGATCGAGACCGAGGCGCAGATCATCGCGCGCTTCCAGCGCGAGCATCGCGAAGCGGGCATGGCGACTTTCGATCCGCTCGAGCTGGACCGTTTCTCGCAGCTGCAGCAATACTCGCGTGCGCTGGCCGAGTCGGTGTCCGATCTGGTGTCGATCCAGAGCATGCTCGACGAGCTGACCCGACAGGCCGAGACCCTGCTGATCCAGCAGTCGCGGGTCAGTACCGAGCTGCAGGACGGCTTGCTGCGTACCCGCATGCTGCCGTTCGACACGATGGTGCCGAACCTGCGCCGCACCCTGCGCCAGACCGCGCAGGAGCAGGGCAAGCGCGCTCAGCTCTACGTCGATGGCGCCCACGGCGAAATGGACCGCAACCTGCTCGACCGCATCAAGGCGCCGTTCGAGCACATGCTGCGCAACGCCATCGCCCATGGCATCGAGGCGCCTGAGGAGCGCCGCCGGTTGGGCAAGCCGGAGGAAGGTGCGGTGCACATCCACGTCGCCCGCGAGGCGACCGAGGTGGTGGTGCGGGTCAGCGATGATGGCCGCGGCCTGAACCGCGAGGCGATCCGCCAGCGTGGCATCGAGCGTGGCCTGTTGCGCGCCGAAACCCGGCCCACCGACAACCAGCTGCTGTCGCTGATCACCCAGCCCGGCTTCTCCACCGCCAGCCAGGTGACCCAACTGGCCGGTCGCGGCGTCGGCATGGACGTGGTGGCCAACGAGATCAAGCAACTGGGTGGCTCGCTGTCGATCGACTCGGAAGAGGGCCAGGGCACCACCTTCGTGCTGCGCCTGCCGTTCACGCTGGCAGTGACCCAGGCCATCCTGGTGCGCATCGGCGAGGCCACGTTCGCGATCCCGATGACCTCGGTGCAGGGCGTGGCACGGGTCAACCCGGAGGATCTGGCCGGCATGCTGGCCACGGACGAGCCCTCATTCCGTTACGGCAACGAGGACTACGGCATTCACGATCTGGCCGAGCTGCTGGGCCTGCCCCCCGGTCTGCCGACCGAAGGCGAGCAGATACCGCTGCTGCTGACCCGCGCCGGCGATCTGCGCGCGGCGATCCGTCTGGATGCCGTGCTCGGTTCGCGCGAGATCGTGGTCAAGTCGGTCGGTCCGCAGATCAGCTCGGTGCCGGGCCTGCTCGGCGCGACCATCATGGGCGATGGCTCGGTGCTGATCATTCTGGATCTGGCTCCGCTGGTACGCCACGGCATCATCCGCCGTGAACAACGTCTGGCCGAGGGACTGGCAGCGGTCGAGGCACCGGTGGTCGAGGAAACGCAGGAACGCCCGCTGGTGATGGTGGTGGACGATTCGATCACCATGCGCAAGGTTACCGGTCGCGTGCTGGAGCGCCACGAGTACGAGGTGGCCACCGCGAAGGACGGCGTCGACGCGCTCGAGAAGCTGCACGAGCGCGTGCCTGACCTGATGCTTCTGGACATCGAGATGCCACGCATGGACGGCTACGAGCTGGCCACCCTGATGAAGGCCGACCCGCGCCTGAGCGGGGTGCCGATCATCATGATCACCTCGCGCAGCGGCGACAAGCATCGCCAGCGCGCGTTCGACATCGGCGTGGACCGCTACCTGGGCAAGCCATATCAGGAAGCCGAGCTGCTGCTGCAGATCGGCGAGGTGCTGGACCAGCGCGCCACGGCGTCGCAGACGATGGAGTCGGTGCATGGCGACTGATGCCGGCGGCACGGTGGTGCTTCTGTTCGACGATGTCGAGCTTGGCGCGCAGTTGCGCGAGGCCTTGCAGGAGCGTGGCGCACGAATCGTGCATGAAGGTGGGGCAGCGGGTTTCGACCAGGCGATGCTGCAGCGGCTGGATGCCGACGTGCTGGTGATCAATCTCGACGAAAGCGCTGGCGACGATGTCGACCGGCTGTACGACCTGATCGACGGCGACCGTCCGCGCGTGGTGTTCAACGACGCCCAGGCCAGCCGTGGACTCGCCGGCTGGGATCGCGCGCGCTGGGCCCGTCATCTGGCGGTGAAGGTGCTGGCCGCTGGTGATCTCGATCCGCCGCGACCGGACGATGCCCGCGAGATCGATGAGGTTCCGGTGGTGCTGGCCGAGACGATGCCGGATGAGGCCGTCGTGGCGACTGGGGCCGCGACGCTGGTCGAGGCCGGGGCTGATCCGGTTTCCGGCAGTGATCACAACGAATACGAGGAGCAGGTGGCGGCAGCCGAGTCGGAAACACTGGCTGCGGAACTGGAAGCGCTGCTCGCTTCCGGCGAGCTGTCGGGTGAGGACGAGGTCGTGGAGGGCAGCGGCCTGCGCAACTTCGACGACGAAAGCCTGCCACCGCTGCATGACGGCGATTTCGGCACGATGGCGGAAGCCATCGTGCCGGCGCTGGAACTGGATGCCACCGAGCCGGCGACCGGTGCCGCAACTGATGCGTCCGCGCCGGTGGCGCCGTCCTGGGATATGGAGCTGGCGCCGATCAGTGATGCCGCCGCCGCGGTGCCGAGCGCCGCACCGATCGTGGCACCTTCGGCTCCAGACAGCTGGGCCTTGCTGGACGCCGACGCGGAGCCGATGGTGGAGGTGCCGGAAGCCACCGATTTCGGCGTCGAGAAATTGAGCGCTGCGGATTTCCTGGCGCCGGACATCGAGCCGGTGACGCCGGAGTTCGAGCCGATGATGAGCCTCGAACTGGTCTCGATGGAAGAAGCCATCGCGCCGCAATCCTATGTGCGCGACATCGACCACGAGCTGGTGATGGACGAGCTGGGCGGCGCATTGAGCCGGGTGATCCTGCTGGGTGCCGCGGTGGATGCGGTCGATGCGGTTGGCGGCTTCCTGGAGGCATTGCCGGGCACCACCCGGTTGACCTTCGTGCTCGCCCAGCATGCCGAGGGGCAGCCGTTCGAGGCATTGGTGGAAAGTCTGGCTGCACGCAGTCCGCTGCCGGTACGCACGGCCAGCCATGGTGGTCGTGTTGGTGCCGGCGAAATCTGCGTGGTGCCGCCGGAGCAATCTCTGCGCCTGCGTCGCGACGGCCGTACCGAGCTGGTCGATGCCGGGGATGGCGGCCAGCTGTCGATCGACGCCACGCTCAGCATGGCCGCGAATGCTTTCGGCAGTGATGCGCTGGCCATCGTGTTTGCCGGCAAGGGCAATGACGGCGTGGCCGGTGCGCAGGCGATCCATGACCGTGGTGGCCGGGTGTGGGTGGAGTCCCCGTCGGGCGAGCGGTCCAGCGACATGGTCGACGGCATCCTCGCCGAGCGACTGGTCAGTTTTTCCGGCACGACCGCTGAATTGGCGGCGCGCCTGATCGAGGTGTTTCCATGAGCGATCCGTTGCCGCGTGAAATCCGCTGCGTGCTGGTGCCGGTTGGCAACCTGCGCCTGCTGCTGCCCAATGCCACCATTGCCGAAGTGATCACGCAGAGCGACCCCGAGCCGGTAGCCGGTGCGCCGGAGTGGCTGCTGGGGCGCATCGCCTGGCGCGGCTGGCGAGTGCCACTGGTGTCGTTCACCCGCCTGACCGGTACCGAGGAGGGTGACGCCGATCTGAGCGTGCGCGTGGCCGTGCTCAAGGCGCTTGGCGGCAATCCGGAGCTGCCGTTCATCGCCGTGCAGACGCGCGGCTTTCCGCGCCTGACCACGCTCAATGCCGAGCTGATCATTCCCACCCACGATGGTTCCGAACTGCCCGCTGGCGTGCGCGCGCATGTGCTGGTGCGTGACGACGAGGCAATGATTCCCGACCTGGAATGGATCGAGTCCGAGCTCCAGCCGTTGCTCGGCTTTTCCGGTCAGCTGGCGGCCGAGGGCTGAGCCGGCCCTCGCTCAAACGTCGCCGTGCAGGGCCTGCAGCGCCGCCAACGCGGCCAGGCCGGCGGTTTCCGTACGCAGGATCCGCGGCCCCAGTCGCAGGCCGGTGAAGCTGGAGGCATCCAGCGCACGCACATCGCGTTCGCCCAGGCCTCCTTCGGGACCGACCACCAGCGTGCCGCCATGCCCGGCGAAATCCAGCTCGCGCGGCGAACGCGAGGCTTCGGGCAACAGCGCCAGTCGCAGCGCACCGTCGTCGGCCAGTCCGTCCAGCCATGTCTGCAACGGCAGTGCCGGCACGATTTCCGGTAGTCGTGCCCGGCCGCTCTGCTCGCAGGCACTGGCCGCCACCGCCTGCCAGTGCGCCAGCCGCTTGGCTGCCCGTGCCGGATCCAGCTTCACTTCCGAACGCTCGGTCAGCAGCGGCACGATGCGCACCACGCCCAGCTCGGTGGCCTTCTGCACAATCAGGTCCATCTTCTCGCCGCGTGCCACGCCCTGGGCCAGGGTCAGCGGCAACGGCGATTCGTTGTGCAACGCCCGCGCCTTGTCCACCCGCAGCAACACCTCGCGCTTGCCCACGGCGACGATGCTGCCGTCGTAGTCATGGCCATCGCCGTTGAACACGGTCAACGGATCCCCGGCATTCATCCGCAACACCCGCGCGACATGCTCGGCCGCCTGTTGCGGCAACGGAATCTCGCTGCCAGCGGCCAGCGGAAAATCGACGTGGATGCGGATGCTGCGCATGGGACGTTTCGGCAAGAAAGGGCGCGCCAGCATAACGCGCCCAGCCCACCCCATGCCTCATCCGTCCCCATCTGCAGGAGCCCGCTCGCGGGCGATGCTCCTGGGCTCGCGCAGGGAATGAGGGCAAAGGCATCGCCCGCGAGCGGGCTCCTGCGGTTGTGCGGGAGGGCGCGTCCACGCGCAGGGAGATCGTCGGGTGATGCCCGACCTGGGCGACGGCGATACCCGACTTGCATCGCTCCTACGGGCGTTGGCGGCTGGTGACGGCTGACTCGATGCCGGTGATGGCGGTGTCGACCAGCAGGTCGATTTCCGCTTCGTTGACCACGTAGGGCGGCATGAAATAGACCACGTTGCCCAGCGGGCGCAGCAGCACGCCTTGTTCCAGGCCGTGCAGGTACACGCGCAGGCCGCGCCGCTCGTCGGCGGGATAGGGGCGGCGGCTGGCCTTGTCGGCGACCAGCTCGATCGCGGCGATCATGCCGGTCTGGCGCACGTCAGCCACTTGCGGGTGGTCGCGCAACGGTGCCAGCCGTCGGGCCAGGTGGGCGGCCAGTTCCTGATTGCGTGCCAGCACCGGCTCGTCGCGGAAGATCGCCAGCGTTTCCAACGCCACGCGGCAGGCCAGCGGGTTGCCGCTGTAGCTGTGCGAATGCAGGAAGGCTTTGCCGGCGGCGTATTCGGCGTAGAACGCCTGGTACACGGATTCGCGGGTCAACACCGCTGACAGCGGCATGAAGCCGGCGGTCAGCCCCTTGGACAGGCACATGAAGTCGGGTGTCACCCCGGCCTGCTCGCAGGCGAACAGGCTGCCGGTGCGGCCGAAGCCCACCGCGATCTCGTCGGCGATGAAGTGCACGTCGAACTCGTCGCACAGCGCGCGCAGCCCGCTCAGGTAGGTGGGGTGGTACATGCGCATGCCGCCGGCGCATTGCACCAGCGGCTCCACGATCACCGCGCAGGTCTCATGCGCATGGCGTTCGAGCAGGTCGCGCAGCTCGCCCAATCTGCGGGTGGCGGTCTGTTCGGCCGACTCGCCCGGTTCGCCTTCATAGGCGTCGGGCGAGGGCGCCAGGAACGGTGTCAGCAGCAGCGGCGCATAGGTCTTGCGGTACAGCGCCACGTCGCTGACCGACAGCGCGCCCAGGGTCTCGCCGTGGTAACTGCCAGTCAGCGCGATGAAGCGGGTCTTCTCGCCATGGCCCTGGTTGAGCCAGTAGTGGAAGCTCATCTTCAGCGCCACCTCGATCGCCGAGGAGCCGTTGTCGGCGTAGAACACCCGCTCCAGCCCGGGCGGGGTCACGCGCACCAGTTCTTCGGCCAGGGCGATCGCGGGCTGGTGGGTGAAGCCGGCGAAGATCACGTGCTCCAGCGTGCGTGCCTGCTCGGCCAGCGCTGCGGCGATGCGCGGATTGGCGTGGCCGAACAGGTTGGTCCACCACGAACTGACGCCGTCCAGGTAGCGCTTGCCGTCGGCATCGACCAGCCACGCGCCTTCGCCGCGGGTGATCGGCAACAGCGGCACATGGCCGTTGACCGGGTCGTGGTCGTGCATCTGGGTGCAGGGGTGCCAAAGGTGGGCCAGGTCACGCGTGGCCAGCGCGGCGTTGCCGCTTGCAAGGGAATTCATCCGGCTATGATCGGTGCAGCGCCCGGTGCGCTCAAGTTCGTTGGCCCCACGTTGCGGAAACCGTCGTTTGAGATATCTGCGCAAAGCCCTGCTGGTGATCGGCCTGCTGTTGCTGGCCGCCATCATGTTGCTGTGGTTCCTGCCGGCACGCTGGGTGCTGGCGTGGGCGGCGCCACGGCTGCACGGCGTGCAGCTGCAGCAGGTGCACGGCTCGGTATGGGATGGCCGCGCCGGCGCCGTCACGCTGCCTGATGGACGGGCGCTGGGCAGCCTGCAGTGGCAGCTGTCGCGGCGTGCCCTGCTCGGCCAGCGTCGAATGCGGCTGGCATTGGACGGGCCGGTGCTGGCGTTGGCCGGAAACATGCGCGAGCTGGATGGTGGCCGGACCGAATGGAGCGCGTTGCATGGCCGCGCCCGGTTGGATGCGCTGGGCGTCGGAGCGACGTTCGCGGGTGGCGTGCCGCATGGCGAACTCGAATGGCAGGCCGATCATCTGCTGCTGCAGGGCAACTGGCCGTTGCAGCTCGGCGGGCAACTGCGCTGGCGCGATGCTGCGCTGGATACTCCGCAGGGCCATGTGGTGCTGGGCGAGCTCCGGTTGCAGGCGCATGCCGATGGCGGCGTGATCGAAGCGCAGTTGAGTGATGCCGGCGGCGGGCCGCTGGATCTGGAGGGCCAGTTGCAGCTGAGCCCGTTTGGCTGGCGTCTGGACGCCACGCTGCAGGCCCGACAGACTGAGCCGGCACTGCGCCGCTGGCTGGCCACGCTGGCTGAGCCGGCTGCCGACGGCAGCGTGCACCTGCAGCGCCACGGCGGGCTTGCCCTGCCATCGACCCACTGAGGAAATCCCGTCGCCATGAATCCCGACATCGCAGCCACGGCACTGGCCGCCGCCCGCGAAGCCGCTGCCGCCGCAGGCGAGGTGATCCGCCACTACTGGCGCCGCGGCGTCGAGGTGGAGCTGAAGCAGGACGCCACCCCGGTCACCGTGGCCGACCGCGAGGCGGAACGGGCGATCCGCCAGGTGTTGCAGGCGGCACTGCCGGAGGCTGCCATCTACGGCGAGGAATTCGGCCTCGACGGCGCGCGCGACGGCCTGCTGTGGCTGGTCGATCCGCTGGATGGCACCAAGAGCTTCGTTCGCCGCACGCCATTCTTCTCCACCCAGATCGCGCTGATGGATCGCGGCGAGCTGGTGCTGGGCGTTTCCAGCGCGCCGGTCTACGGTGAAACCTTGTGGGCCAGTGCCGGGCAGGGTGCCTGGTTCGATGGCGAGCGCGTGCAGGTGGCGCCGACCGCGTCGATGGCCGAGGCGGCGCTGTCGATCGGCAACGTGAAGACCTTGACCGCCGACGCGCGCTGGGATGCGCTGGGTGCGATGATCCGCGACAGCAACCGGATCCGTGGCTACGGCGACTTCTGCCATTACCATTTGCTGGCGCGCGGCGGACTGGATCTGGTGATCGAGTCGGACGTGCACATCCTCGACGTCGCCGCGCTGGCGGTGATCGTGCGCGAGGCCGGCGGCGTGTTCAGCGATCTCGACGGCGGCGCGCTGACACTGGATACCCGCAGCGTGCTGGCCGGCGTCCCGGCGATCCATGCGCAGGCCCTGCGTCGCCTGGCTCCCATCCATGACCGGAATGCCTGATGTTCTCCCATCTGTTTGACCTGCCCAGTTGGTGGGCGATCTTCGTTTCCACGCTGCTCGGTCAGTTGCCGCGGCTTCTGGTCAAGCTGGCCGGCATGCTGGTGGCGATGTGGTTCTGGCGGAGTGTGCCGCGCACGGCCCGGCTGGTGCTGGCGGGCTGCTTGCTGATGTTCCTGGTGAACCTGTTCGAGGTGGGGATATTCGGCATGTGGCTGCCCTGGGCGCAGTCAAACAACCGTGCCTCGGACGAGATGATCATGCACGTGATGGGCCTGTGGTCGTTCGTGGGGCAGCTGCTCGATGGCTGCGCGACCGGCCTGCTGGTCTGGGCGGCGTTCAGCGGTCGTGCCAGGGCCGTGAGCGCCTCGTAGCCGGACATCGTGCCTGGCGTTTGCGGATCGCCACCGTCACCACGCATCAATCTCCGGATGCCCAAGTTGTGGATCGTCCACGCCATCCGCGATGACACCGCAGGTCGGGCACTGCCCGACATCGGCAAAGCCGCGCCCCTGCATTTGAACTGCAGGAGCCCGCTCGCGGGCGATGCTTTTTGCAGGAGCCCGCTCGCTGGCGATGTTTTTTGTAGGAGCCCGCTAGCGGGCGATGCCCTTGAGGCTTTCAAGCTTTCAAGCCAGAGCAGGATCAAGAGCTTTCGTCCTCCTTCGGAGGCCGAGTTCTTTTCTCTGTTTGGCTGTATGGACCGGAAACATGGGTGACACACGTGCCAAGACATGGGTAACAGTTTAGGCCGTCTCGTGCAGGTCGATTCGCGTCAGC
>Ga0222426_100337_pt1 | contig 37746 bp, 27 predicted proteins | sample 2B50Ametagenome_FD_180087 | JGI IMG/M metagenome (GOLD analysis project Ga0222426, IMG submission 180087) | Enriched microbial communities from leaf-cutter ant dump, University of Wisconsin, Madison, United States - 2B50A (version 2) | ecosystem: Environmental > Terrestrial > Nest > Insects nest...
CCGATGGCCAGCAGGCTGCCCACCCAGCCCGGCGAGGTCCAGCCGTAGCCGGCGGCCAGGGCCAGGCCGCCGAGGAACGGGCCCAGGGCGTTGGCGAAGTTGAAGGCCGAGTGGTTCAGCGCCGCGGCCAGGCCCTGGGCGTCCTCGGCCACGTCCATCAGGCGCGTCTGCAGCACCGTGCCCAGGGCGCCGCCGAAGCCGACGAAGAACACGCAGAGCGCGATGCTCCAGATGTTGCCGGCGGTGAACGGGAAGATCGCCAGCACCACCGCGCTCCACACCAGCAGGCCGCCGGCGGTGGGCATCAGCGCGCGGTCGGCGAGCACCGGGATGAACATGTTGCCGAGGGTCATGCCGACGCCGAACACCGCCAGCACCAGCGGCACCACGGCGGGGGAGACGTGGGTGACCGCGCCGAGGATGTCGGCCAGGTAGGTGTACACCGCGAACAGGCCGCCGAAGCCGATGGCGCCGATGCCCAGGGTCAGCCACACCTGGCCGCGCTTCAGCGCGCCCAGCTCGCGCAGCGGGCTGGCGCCGGCCTCGGGCGGCGAGTACGGCGCCAGCAGGCGCACGCAGAGCATGGTGGTCGCGCCCAGGGCGGCGACCAGCGCGAAGCTCCAGCGCCAGCCCAGGGCCTGGCCCAGCCAGTTGGCCAGGGGCACGCCGATGATGGTGGCCACGGTCAGGCCGAGGAACATCCGTCCGACCGCCACCGTGCGCCGGTGCGGCGGCACCAGCGAGGCGGCCACCAGCGCGGCGATGCCGAAATAGGCGCCGTGGGGCAGGCCGCTGATGAAGCGGAACAGCAGCATCCAGTGGTAGGTCGGCGCCAGCGCGCTGAGGCCGTTGCCGATGGCGAACAGCCCCATCAGCAGCACCAGCAGGGTGCGCCGCGGCAGGCGCGCGCCGAGCACCGCCAGCAGCGGCGCGCCCACCACCACGCCCAGGGCGTAGGCGCTGATCACATGGCCGGCGGTGGGCGCATCGATGCCCAGGGCCGGGGCGAAGAGCGGCAGCAGGCTCATGGTGGCGAACTCGGTGGTGCCGATGGCGAAGCCGCCCACGGCGAGGGCGAATAGCACCAGGGCCGCACCGCGGCTGCGCGGTTCGGTTGTGGAGGTAGTCATCAGGGGTCCTTTGGTCTTATGCGGTGCGCCGGGGCGCGGCTGTCACGGGGAGCACGGTCAAGGCAGTGACCGACAGCGAAAGGACGCACAGGATAGCAGAAGGTTCCGCCGGGGTGGACGGAAGGCTCGGAATAGACGGGTAGGGCGTTGGTCGTTTGGACTGGGTAAAGCGGCATCCATGTCTGTAGGAGTGTTCCTGGTAGGTGTGGCTATCAGGGTGATGGGTATCGCTTCGCTCTACCCATCCTACGTCAGGGTTTGTGCTGCTTTGCGGGATGGGGGCTGGGTCGGGAAGCGTCGGCGGAAGGGGGCTGGAGAGGGGCGACACCTTGCTTGGCGGGCAGCGGGGGCGGGCTGCCGGTGGGGCGATGACGGATTTGGATACTGAGTAGTATGTTGATTGCAAGACGGGATTCCGGTCTGCCCGGGATGCGTCGTCACTTTTCGAAAACCTACTCGGTAGTATTTCCCATGAGCATTATCTGGAGCCCACCGCTGACCGCTGACGAGCGCCGCTGGCAGGAGATCGCCCGGCTGCTCGGCGAGCGGCATTTCCGCCCGCTGGCCGCCGAGATCGACCGCGACCAGCGCTACCCGCTGGAACACCTGCCCGTGCTGCTGGAAAACCGCCTGAGCGGCATGTTCGTGCCCCGCGAACATGGCGGCGAAGGGGCATCGCTGTGCGCGCTGGTGGCCGTGGTCGAGGAACTGGCGCGCGGCTGCGCTTCCACCGCCGCGATCATGGCGGCCTTGTCCCTCGGCGCGTTCCCCGTGTTGCTCGGCGGCAGCGACGCGCAGAAGCGCCGGCTGCTGGGCGGGCTCGCCGAAACCGGGGCTGCGGTGAACTTCGCGCTCAGCGAGCGTGGCGCCGGTTCCGACCCCGCCGCCCTGCAGACCACCGCCATCCGCACGGGCAAGGGCTGGCGGATACGCGGCGAGAAATGCTGGCTGGGCAACGGCGGCCACTCCCGGCACTTCATCGTCTTCGCCGCCACCGGCGAGAACGCCGGGAGGAAGGCCATCAGCGCCTTCGTCGTGGCCCGGGACGCCGAGGGCGTGGTGATCGACCACTACGAAGACAAGCTGGGCATCCGCGGCACCACCACCACCAACCTGAAGCTGGACACCTACGTCGAGGACGACGCCGTCGTCGGCGAAGCCGGCAAGGGCCTGGGCCTGGCGCTGGCCACCCTTGGCGTGGGGCGCGTGGTCATCGCCGCCCAGGCCAACGGCATCGCCCTGGCGGCATTCGAGGAGGCCGCGGCCCATGCGGTGGAACGCAGCACCTTCGGGCGCCCGATCATCGACCACCAGGGCGTCGGCTTCAAACTGGCCGACGCCGTCACCTCGCTGTCCGCGGCCCGCATGCTGACCTACGAAGCCGCCCGCGCATACGACCGCGGCGACGACATAACCGGGCTGGGGGCGATGGCCAAGCTGTTCTCCAGCGAATCTTCCCACCGCATTGTGGACGATGCCCTACAGATTCTGGGTGGCCGGGGCTACGTAAAGCCCAGCGCGATGGAACGTTATTATCGCGACCAGCGGATCACCGAAATCTACGAAGGCACTTCGGAGATCCAGCGGGTGGTCCTGGCGCGCCAGGTAAAACATTCGTTGTGTGCAAACCCGAACAAGAAGGAATGAAGTGTGGCTAATAAATCCGTCCGTTACGAAAACATGCCGCTGCGTCAGTCGGCGATATTGGATGCCGCGGCAGAGGCGTTTTCCAGAGTTGGTTATGAAGCAACTTCGATCGATTACGTGGCGGATCAGATACAGGCTACCAAGGGCAGTGTTTATTACTACTACCGGAGCAAGGGGGACCTGTTCGCCGCCGTGCACCGGCGGGCCATGGAAATGAACCTGGAAAGCGTTGCGCCCATCGCCGCGGACGTAGCCCTGGGCGCGGACCAGCGGCTGCGGCGGATGGCGATCGAACATACCCGGCTGATGATGGAATACACGTCCTACCAGCGGGTGACCGTGCAGGGCGTCGAGATGCACCTCACCGGCAGCCTGACCGATGCCCAGCGCGCCGAGATGCAGCGGCTCATCGTCATGCGCGACGAATACGAAGCGCTGTTTCGCGAAGTGATAGAGGAGGGAATCGTCGCCGGCATATTCAAGTCCGTCGATTCGCACCTGTTGGTCAAGCCGCTGTTGGGGGCATTGAACTGGACGACCATGTGGTATCGCCGGCAACCGGGCGAAACGGATATGCAGCGGCTGAAAGTTGCAGAAGATATTGCGGATTACGTCGTAGATGGTCTCAGGCAAACCTAAAACAACTAGAAGGTAGTAGAGATGAATACGGTAGTCGATAAAGAAACCAGCGAGGCATGGCATGCGGTAGCGCACTGGTACCACTCGTTTTTCACTGGGATGGTACTTTCCTCGGTGACCCGGCAAGGCACATCCCGCGCGGCGGAACTGGTCTACCAGGTGTTCTGCCGCCAACGCTCGGAACGGTTCCTCCAGGGCCTGGCGAAACTGGGCATCGACAAGCTCCCGCCCGCGGTGGCCGCCGCGCAATATCACTACCTGTCGAACAACATCGGCGGCGTCTGCGTCGAGTACATGTACGAGAGCGACCGCAAGGCCTGGGTGCGCTACACGCCGCCGCGCTGGATCTGGTCGGGCACCGCGCTGTGCGGCATCCCCTCGGAGGTTTCCGCGGCCATGCTGCGCGGCTGGCATGCGCAGAACGGCGTCACCCTGGGCAACCCGCGCCTGGGCTTCGTCTGCACCAAGCAGACCGCCGACGGCCAGTCCGGCCTGGAAGGCTACTACTACGAATACGACGCGCCCCTGGCGCCCCACGAGCGGCTGCGCTTCGCCCGCCACGAAGACGCCCCGGACTTCGACCCGGCCGCCGCGCCCACGCTGCCCTCCAGTGATTGGCCGCAGGCGCGCATCGAGAAGGCCAGCCGCAACTATGCGATGGAATACGTCCGCTCGACCCTGCCCACCGCCGTCGACCTCTTTGGCCCCAGCGAGGCGGTGAACGTGCTGCGCCTGTCGGCGCGCCAGGTCGCCATGCAGTGTTATCACGAGACGGCGGCGCGTCTGGGCGTGGCGCAGGACAAGTCGCTGCACGCCTTCGTCGACTTCCTGGCCAGGCTGGCCCGGGCCCAGGGCGACGAGGTCACGGTGCAGGAAAGCGCCGACGGCTACGCCATCACCCAGCATGGCTGGACGCTGTTCGGCCAGGCCCGGGCCCTGCACCCGGCGGTCTTCGACATCTGGAACGGCCTGCTGGAAGGCGCCGCCGATGCGCACAACCACCGGCTGGCGCTGAGCGTCACCCACAAGGACCTGGCCAACGGCCGCTTCGCCTGGCACGTCGGGGGAGGTGTGTGATGGCCGGCGCACTGGAAGGACTGCGCGTCATCGACGCCTCGCGGGTCCTCGCCGGGCCCTTCGCCGCGCAGATACTGGCGGACCACGGCGCCGACGTGGTCAAGGTGGAAGGCCCCGAGGGCGACGAGTGCCGGGGCTTCGGCCCGCCGTTCGTGGAGGGCAGCGCGGCCTACTTCAACGCGGTGAACCGCAACAAGCGGGCGATCACCCTGGACATGGGCTCCGAGGCCGGCCGCGAGGTGTTCTGGACGCTGCTGGAAAGCGCCGACGTGCTCATCGAGAACTTCAAGGCGAGCACCCTGCGCGCCTGGGGCATCGAATCGCCGCTGGAGATCACCCGGCGCCTGCCCCGGCTCGTGCATTGCCGCATCACCGGCTTCGGCGACGACGGCCCGCTCGGCGAACTGCCCGGCTACGACGCCGTGGTCCAGGCGCTGTCCGGCCTGATGAGCATCAATGGCGAACCCGGGCGGCTGCCGGTCAGGCTGGGCTCGCCCATCGTCGACATGTGCACCGGCATGAACGCGGCGCTCGCGGCCCTGCTGGCGCTGCACGAGCGCAACGGCACCGGCCGCGGGCAGATGGCCGACGTCGCCCTGTACGACAGCGGGGTGAGCATGGCGCACCCGTACCTGGCGAACTTCCTGGCCTCGAAGGTGCCGCCCAAGCCGGTCGGCAATGGCCATCCGAACATCGTGCCCTACGACCTGTTCGAGACGGCGGGCGCGCCGATATTCGTCGCCGTGGCGAACAACCGGCAGTTCCGCCTGCTCGCCCAGCTGCTGGGGGCGCCCGGCCTGGCGGACGACCCGCGGTACGCCACGAACGGGCTGCGCGTCGAGAACCGGGCCGCGCTCGAAGTCGAGCTGAAAAGACTGTTCGGGCAGGTCCGCGGCGAGGCGTTTGGCGAGGAACTGCTGCGCAAGGGCGTGCCGGCGGCGGCCATCCTCGACGTCGGGACGGTGGCGCAGGCGCCGCATACGCTGCACCGCCAGATGGTCATGGACGAAGAGGGCTACAGCGGCCCGGGCATCCCGGTGAAGCTGGCGCGCACGCCGGGCGCCTTGCGCAGGCGGCCACCCCGGCTCGACGAGCACCGCGACGAAGTGCTCATGGCGTATGGCTTTTCCAGTGCGCAGATAAAGGCGCTCGCCGAGCGCGGCGTATTCGGCGCCGAACGGGAGCCTTGAGGCCTCCCACTCGTCTTTCGCGCCTGGGCCGGCCGCGAGGCTGACCCGCACTCACCAGCACGATCAATCGAATAGCGGCTGTCCCTCTGCGAAGAGCGGGCAAGGGCTTTTGCATGCTTTTCGCAGGCAGCCAACGGGTGGAGAACAACGATGCAATCAGCAACCCCCGCAATAACGCTGGCCGATCTGAACCCGTCGGACGTCGACGCGACCTATCGGAAACTCAACCTCAGAATCCTGCCTTTCCTGTTCATCTGCTACGTGCTCGGCTTCATCGACCGGGTGAACATCAGCTTCGCCCACCTGGAGTTCAGCGCCGACATCGGCCTCAGCGAAGCCGCCTACGGCTTCGGCGTGGGCCTGTTCTTCGTCGGCTACATCCTCTTCGAAGTGCCGAGCAACCTGTGCCTGCAGCGATTCGGCGCGCGGGTCACCATCTCCCGGATCATGATCCTCTGGGGGCTGATCTCCACCTGCATGATGTTCGTGCAGACCCCCATGCAGTTCTACGTCGCGCGCATAGCGCTGGGCTGCGCCGAGGCGGGTTTCCTGCCCGGGGTGATTCTCTACCTGACCTACTGGTACCCGTCCGGGCGCCGCGCCCGCGTCACCTCCAGGTTCATCCTCGGCATCGCCGCGGCCGGCACCATCGGCGGCATCGTCTCCGGCTGGATCATGCACAACATGGGCGGCGTGTACGGGCTGAAGGCCTGGCAGTGGCTGTTCCTGCTCGAAGGCTCGCCGTCCATCGTCGCCGGCGTGATCGCCTACTTCTACCTGGCCGACAAGCCGGAGCAGGCGAAGTGGCTCAGCCCGGCGGAAAAGGCCATCGTCCAGGCGCACCTGGCCGCAGACGCCAGCGCCAAGGCCGCCGTCGAGAAGGGCCATGACTTCTCCGCGGCGCTGCGGAACCCCTGGGTCTACATCGCCGCCTTCGGCTACTTCGTCATTCCCTGGGCCGGCTCGGTGCTGAACTTCTGGGCTCCCACGCTGATCAAGCAGTCGGGCGTGACCAACGTCTGGTACATCGGCCTGCTGTCCGCGCTGCCCTGGATGGTCGGCGCGATCGGCATGCTCATCGTCTGCTGGAACTCCGACCGGGTGGTGGAGCGCCGCTGGCACTTCATGGCTTGCATCCTGGTGGTGGCCGGCGCCGTCGCCGCCATCGGCTACCTGCCGTCGAACTGGACGCTGTCGATCGTCCTGCTGTCGATCATGTGCGTCGGCTATCTCTCGGTGACGGCGCTGTTCTGGACCATTCCCACTGCGTTCCTGTCCGGCACGGCGGCGGCGGGTGGCATTGCGCTGATCAGCAGCCTGGGGCAGGTGGGTGGGCTGACCGCGCCCATCGTCATTGGCTGGGTGCGTGGGGCGACGGGGAGCTTGTCGTGGGGGATGTATACGGTTGCCTTGGTATTGATCGCGGGGGGCCTGACCATATTGCTGGGGATTCCCAGGCGCATGCTGCGGGAGAACAAGGCGAAGTAGGGGGCTTTTCACCGATGGGGCCGAGGTGCTTTTCGTAGGATGGGTTGAGCTTGCGAAACCCATGCGGTGGTGGTGATGGGTATCGCTTCGCTCAACGCCATCCTACGGGGCGTTGTGTTCACCGGTGGCTTCGGTGTTTTGGTTTGGCGCCTTTCCCTCTCCCCAGCCCTCTCCCTGAAGGGAGAGGGCTGGGGAGAGGGCGCGGAGTCGACCAGACACACCAAGACAACAACATATCGCTGATCTGAAAATAATGATTATCATTCGCCATCTACCGCCACACCCCACCAGGACACCCCATGCCCCCAGCCCCCGCCCCAACCCAGGGCACCCCCGGCCTGGCACTCACCCGCGATGGCCGCGAGCTGTTCTACCAGACCCTCCCAGGCCCGGCGGAAGGGCAGGCGCCCACCGTGGTGTTCGAAAGCGGCCTGGCCGCCAGCCGTTCCTTCTGGGGGCTGGTCCAGCCTTTGGTGGCCCAGTGGACCCGCGCCGTGGTCTACGACCGCAGCGGCCTCGGCCGCAGCCCGGTGGACGCCCGGCCGCGCAGCATGCAGCGGATGGCCGACGACCTCAACGACCTGCTCGACCACCTCGGCCCCGGCCCCTTCGTGCTGGTGGCGCACAGCGGCGGCGGCCCCCTGGTGCGCGCCGCCACCGCCGCGCGGCCGGAGCGCATCGCCGGGCTGGTGCTGGCGGACGTCTCCGACGAAGCCTGCGAACTGATCTTCACCCCGGCCTTCCGCCGCCTGGAGAAGTTCGCCCACGCGGCCAGCTGGCTGCTGGCCCGCTGCGGCTTGCTGGAGCGCTGCTACCGCAAGGTCATTGCTGTACTGCCCGAGGACGTGCTCGCCGACCTGCGCCGGGAAGGCTTCAGCATGCCGGTGATGCGCACCCGCGGCGCCGAGCTGGCCGGCCTGGTGGCGGCGCTGGAAACCTATCGCAACCAGCCGCCGGTGCTGCCGGACATTCCGCTGACGGTCATCTCCGGCGCCCTGGCGGACTTCGGCATGAGCGAGCGCATCCGCGCGGCGGCCAACGCCGCCCATGGCTACCGCGCCCGGCAGTCGCCCCAGGGCCGCCACGTGCTGGCCGCGCGCTCGGGCCACGGGCTGATCCTCAGCGAACCGGCGCTGGTGGCCGAGGAGATCGCGCGGCTGCTCGGCGTGGCGGTCTAGCCAAGTGGTTGCTTTTGCCTGACGGAATGGTCTTACGGCTCTGGCTGACAGAGGCCGCGAACCACTAGACTCGCCGGACACAAGAATGCCGAGAGCCGTGACCTTGTCCCGAGCCGCAACGAGATTCGCGTCCCTGCTGCCCCGCCTGTGCCTGGCGTTGCTGGCGCTGCTGCCGGCCCTGGCGCCGGCCTGCTACAAGACCCTGCGCTGGGACGACGACCCGCCCTTCAGCATGCTCCTGCCCAATGGCGAGATCGGCGGCATCAACGTCGACATCAACCGGCTCACCCTGGAGCGCCTGGGCTGCCAGGTGACGCTGGTCAAGCTGCCCTGGGCGCGGGCGCTGAAGGAGCTGGAGCAGGGCCGTCTCGACGTGTTGCCGGGCGCCTTCCGCCGGCCGGAGCGCGAGGTCTACGCCTACTTCTCCGGGGTCATCCTGCAGCCCTCGCGGAACATCCTGTTCATGCGCAAGGGCGACCCCGCCCGGGACGGCCTGCATGGCCTGCTCGACCTGCTGGGCACCTCGTTCCGCCTGGGCGCGCAGGTCGGCGTGAGCTACGGCGAGTCCTACCAGCAACTGCTCGCCAACCATGACTTCGCCAGCCGGGTGTTCTTCAATCCCAGCCGCGGCAACCTCTGGCACATGATCGACAAGGGCCGCCTCGACGGCATCATCGCCGACGAGAACAGCGGCCTCTACGAGCTGGAGCAACTGGGCCTGAACGAACGCATCGGCCCCACCGCCGTGGTGGTTTCCAGCGATGCCGCGGAAGTCGCCTTCAGCAAACGCACCACCACGCCGGCGTTCGTCGAGCTCTATGCCCGGGCGATGCGCGAGCTGGTCGAGGGCGGGGAGTACCAGGCGATCCTGCAGCGCTATCTTAGCCCCCTGTAGGAGCGCGCCCTGCGCGCGAATCGCGGGCAGGGCCCGCTCCTACAGGTCAGGCACGGTAGTCCTCCCCCCGTAGGAGCGGACCTCGTCCGCGATAGCCGGACATATCGGCGCGATTCGCGGATGAGATCCGCTCCTACGCTGCTCCACCCACACCATTCCCCTGTAGGAGCGCGCCCTGCGCGCGAAATCGCGGACAGAGTCCGCTCCTACAGGTCAGGCACGGTAGTCCTCCCCCCATAGGAGCGGACCTTGTCCGCGATAGCTGGACATATCGGCGCGATTCGCGGATGAGATCCGCTCCTACCGCACCGGCAGGCCCGGCTTCTCGTAGGAGCGAGCTTGCTCGCGAACCGCATGGCACCGCGTTTGTTCGCGAGCAAGCTCGCTCCTACGAAGAGCACGGCCGCGGGGATTCTGGAGAATGCGCCGAGCCTCACCCCAACCCCTGCGCCCGCAGGTGCGCCTTCAGGGCCTCGATGAACACCCGCACCTTGCGCGTGTTGCGCCGGTGCGGCAGGAATAGCACGTGGATGGTGGCGCCGAAGGCGCTCTGGTCGCGCCAGCAGTCCGGCAGCTGTTCCACCAGCTCGCCGCGGGCCAGGTAGGGCAGGGCGCTCCACTGCGGCAGGAACTGCACGCCGCGGCCGGCCAGCAGGCAGGCGAGCAGGAAGTCGTAGTTGTCGCTGGCCAGGCGCGGCACCGGCTGCTTCAGGCGGATGCGCTCGCCGTCGCGGTTCACCCACCAGAAGTTCCGGTTGAGCATGGGGTGGCGGAAGATCAGCCAGTCGTGCTCGGTGTAGTTCTCCAGGGTCACGTCCATGCCCTTGCGCGCCAGGTACGCGGGGCTGGCGCACAGCAGCAGGTGGTTCTCCAGCAGCGGCTGGGCGATCACCCCGGGCAGGTCGACGGGGCCGTCGCGCAGGGCCAGGTCGTAGCCGCCTTCCACCAGGTCGGCGAACTCGTCCTGCAGGTCCACCTCCAGGCGCACCTGCGGGTATTCCTCGAGGAAGGCGCCGCACACCTGGTTGAGGAAGGCCGGGGCGAAGGAGGGCGGGGCGGCGATGCGCAGGGTGCCGCGCAGGTCCTTCTGCAACTGCTCCACTTCCGCGCCGGCCGCCTGCAGGTGCAGCAGCGCCTGGCGCGCGCCCTCCAGGTAGATCTGCCCGGCCTCGGTCAGCGCCATGCGCCGGGTGGTGCGCTCGAACAGCCGCGCGCCGAGTTCCGCCTCCAACTGCGCCACGCCCTTGGTCACCGCCGAGGGCGTCTTGCCCAGGTGTTCGGCGGCGCGGCTGAAGCCACCGTGGTCGGCGGTGGCGACGAACATGGTCAGGGCGGTCATCTTGTCCATTTATCTATTCCTGTCAGGCACAGAAGTTGTGCAAAAAATCGGCATTAAAGCCGTGCCGGGCTTTGGTTAACCTGCGTTCACACAACAAGAACCTGGGCGAACCCATGAAAATACTGATTCCGGCGCTGGTGTCCATGGCCTGTGTTTTTTCCTCAGCGGAAAGTATGGCCGCCGCTGACCTCATCCTCCACGGCGGCAAGGTCTACACCGCCGAGCCCGGCCAGGGCCTGCAACAGGCTGTGGCCATCGAGAACGGCAAGGTCCTGGCTGTGGGCAGCGACGAGCAGGTGCTGCGCCTGAAGGCCGCCGGCACCCGCGTCGTCGACCTGCAGGGCAAGGTGCTGATGCCCGGCTTCATCGACTCCCACAGCCACACCGTGAAGGGCGGCCTGCAGATGCTCCAGGCCAACCTCGACGGCGAGCTGCTGCCGGTGCCCGAGCTTGAGAAAAAGCTGCGCGAGTGGCGCGACAACGGCAAGGCGAAGCGCGGCGAGTTCCTCAGCGTCGGCGGCCTGCCGTCCACCTACTGGGGCGACATCCCGGCGCTGGAGAAGACCTTCAACCAGGGCGAATGGGCCCAGGTGCCGATCCTCTTCGTCGGCTGGGACCTGCACACCGGCTGGGCCAACCAGGCCATGCTGAAACTCGCCAAGGTGGACGCGGCGAAAGTCGCCACCCTCAAGGGCGAGGAGAAAGCCACCCTCGGCGTCCATGCCGACGGCACCCCCAACGGCTTCCTGGTCGACGCCGGGCTCTACCCGCTGCAGGCGCTGCTACCGCTGCCCAGCACCGAGGAGCTGACCCGCGGTGCCTACGCCGCGCTGCGCTACTACAACAGCCTGGGCATCACCGCCTGGATGGACCCGCTGGCCAACGAAATCCCCGGCGCCGACATCACCAACGCCTCCACCGGCGTGCTGCCGATCTACAAGGCCCTGGCCGAGAAGGGCGACCTGTCCGCCCACGTCGCCGCGCTGCTGATGGCCGACTCCAAGGCCACCCCGAAGGACCTCGACGAGCTGGACAAGGTGCGCCAGCAGTTCCTCGGCGTGCCGAACCTGACGCTGCCGGGCATCAAGGTCTTCGCCGACGGCGTGGCCGAGGTGCCGGCGCAGAGTGCGGCCATGCTCGAGCCCTACAAGAACTCGCACAAGTTCGGCGAACTGCTGATCGACCCCAAGCACTTCGGCGAGCTGGTCAGCGCCGCCGACGCCCGCGGCTGGCTGGTGCACGTGCACGCCATCGGCGACCGCGCCATCCACGAGGCGCTCAACGGCATGGCCCAGGCGCGCCGCGACCGCCACAGCGGCATCCCGCACTCCATCACCCACCTGCAGATGGTCAACCCCAAGGACTTCGACCGCTTCAGGCAGTTGGACGTGATCGCCTCCATGCAGCTTTACTGGGCCAGTGCGGATGAATCGAGCATCGACCTCGTCAAACCCTACGTGGACGCCATGGTCTTCATGTACACCTACCCGGCCCACTCCCTGCTCAAGCACGGCGCGACCCTCGCCGGGGCCAGCGACTGGCCGATCACCACGCCCGACCCGTGGAAGGCCATCTACCAGGCGGTGACGCGCAAGGGCCCCAAGGGCGTGCTCAACGCCGACGAAGCCATCGACCGCCAGGTGATGTTCCAGGCCTACACCCTCAATGCCGCGCGCATGATCCGCCTGGAAGACAGCATCGGTTCGCTCAAGCCCGGCAAGCAGGCCGACATGGTGGTGCTGGACCGCGACGTCTTCACCGCGGAACCCGAAGCCCTGCGTGACACCCAGGTGCTGACCACCTGGTTCGCCGGCCGCGAAGTCTACAGCCGGCCGCTGACGGCCCAGCGCTGATCAGCCGGGCGGGGAAACCCGCCCAGCGTTTTTCCAAATCGACAAAGGAGCCTTGCAGTGATCATCCATTCCTTCGTGAGCGAAACCCGCGAGCCGTTCGAGCGCGGGCGGCAGATTGGAGAGCGGTGGGCGGAACAGATTCGGCGCACCGTGGCGCTGTACCTCGACTTCTTCCCCCGCGTGGGCGTGCCCGCCGAGCAGGTGCGCGGCATCGGCGAGGCCAGCCTGGCCGCGCTGGACGCCTGGTGCCCGGCCCTGGCCCGGGAAGTCGAGGGACTGGCCGCTGGCGTGCAACTGCCGCTGTGGCAACTGGCGGCGCTGAACGCGCGCACCGAAATCCTCGCGGTGATGCCGGCGCAACCGCTGGAAGGCGAGTGCTCCACCGCGGTCTACGCGCCCCATGGCGCCGCCGCGCCGCTGAGCATCCAGACCTGGGACTGGCACGACAGCCTGGTGCCCCACGGCCTGCTGCTGCAGCTGGTTGCCGGCAGCGGCCTGACGGTCAAGCTGTTCACCGAGTTCGGCATGCTCGGCAAGATCGGCGTCAACAGCGCCGGCCTGGGCATGCACTTCAACATCCTCCACCACGCCGGCGACAACGCCGAAGCCGGGGTGCCGGTGCACGCCATCGCCCGCCGCGTGCTGGAAGAGGCCACCAGCGTGGCCGAGGCCATCGAACTGGTGGGCACGGCCCGCGTCAGCGCCTCCACCGTGCTGACCTGCTTCAGCCGCGACGACGCCGAACTGCGCGCCGCCAGCATCGAGATGAGCCCGGCGGCCACCGCCGTGGTGCCGCCGCGCGCCGACGGCTGGGTGCTGCACACCAACCACTTCGTCGATCCGCAGCAGGCCCGCGGCGAGCGCACCGCAGACGTCTCCACCACCTACGCGCGCTTCGACCACCTGGCGGCCATGGCCCCGGGCATGGCCCGCGAGGGTCTGGCGCAGCGCGCCGAGGCCTTCTGCGGCGAGGCCGGCGAGCAGGCGGTGGTGTGCTTCCACCCGGACCTGTCGCAGCCGGACACCGAGCGCTGGGAAACCTTGCTGACCATCGGCCTGGACAGCGTCGGCTGCAACCTGGAGTACCACGCCGGCAACCCGAAGGCCCTGGCCCGCGACGGCTTCCTGCGCTTCTGAGCTGAACGACCCACCCCCGCGGCGGCCACCCGGCCGCCGCGCGGAACACTGCTGCCACAAGAACAAGAGCAGACCACCATGATCGACCACACCCCCACGCCCGGCTCGCGCTCGGCGTTCAAAACCTTCTGCGTCTCCGGCATGGGCACCGCGCTGGAGTTCTACGACTTCGTCATCTACGGCTACGCCGCCGCCCTGGTCTTCCCCAAGCTGTTCTTCCCCGGCATGGACCGCCTCACCGCGGTGCTGGTGGCCTTCGCCGCCTTCGGCGCCGGCTTCTTCGCCCGGCCCCTGGGCGGCGTGGTGTTCGGCCACCTGGGCGACCGCTACGGGCGGCAGAAGGCGCTGGTCGCCACGCTGCTGCTGATGGGCATGAGCACCCTGCTGATCGGCTTTTTGCCGGACTACGCCAGCCTCGGCATCGCCGCGCCCATCCTGCTGGTGGGCCTGCGCCTGGTGCAGGGCTTCGCCGCGGGTGGGGAGTGGGGCGGCGCCGCGCTGTTCGGCATCGAAGTGGCGCCCCGCGGCCGCCGCGGCCTGTGGGGCAGCTTCACGAGCATGGGCATCGGCATCGGCGGCATCTTCGGCTCCGCGGTGTTCGCCCTGGTCAGCCTTGCCTTCGACGACGACCTGGGTGGCATCGCCTGGCGCATCCCGTTCTGGCTCGGCGGCATGCTGGTGCTGGTCGGCCTCTACGCGCGCCTGCAGAACCCGGCGCCGGCGCAACCGGCCAAGGCCCAGCCCAAGGCGCGCATGCCGTTGCTCGAAGCCCTGCGCCAGCACCCGCGCGAACTGCTGCTGTGCACCGGCATCGCCTTCGGCTACATCACCGTGGCCTACATCAGCACCTTCTTCCTCGCCTACGCCACCGACATCGGCTACAGCAGCAGCCAGGCCTTGCTGTTCGACTTCGCGCTGTCCATCGCCATCGTCATCTCGGCGCCGTTCTTCGGCCACCTGTCCGACCGCTATGGCCGCCGCACGGTGATGATCTTCGGCGCGGCCATCATGGCCTTGGGGTTGTTCGCCTTCTTCCCGCTGCTGGGCACTCACCACCTGGCGCTGGCCCTGCTGGCCTACCTGGCCGTGGGCTTCTTCATGGGCGCCACCCAGGGCCCGATCCCGGCCTTCCTCGCCGAACAGTTCCCGCGGCGGATGCGCTACTCCGGTATTTCCGCCAGCTACCAGCTGGGGGCTGCACTGGGTGGTGGGACTGCTTCCAGCGCGGCTACCGCGATCCTTATCGCCAGTGGTCACCAGCCGGTCTACGTGGCGCTGTATGGCGCGGCGGCGATGGCGCTGGTGGCGGTTTGTTCGTTCGTGATGCGCGAGACGGCGTATCTGGAGATGGAAGAGGTGGACAGGGGCGTGGCGTCGACGGGGGAGGGGGTGCGTAGTTTGTCCTGAGGCGGGGAGCTTTTTCTTTTTTGTAGGAGGGAGCTTGCTCGCGAACAGGGCTCCGAATTGGGCATGGTGTGGGCCCTGAAGAGCGCCCTCTCCCTAACCCTCTCCCTGAAGGGAGAGGGGACCGTTGGGCAGATGCTGATAGTTCGGCGTTAGTCGGCTAGCACAGTGATTACCGACTGAAACCATTCCTTCTCTCGGCACGGACAAGCCCCCTCTCCCTTCAGGGAGAGGGCTGGGGAGAGGGGACGGAGTCAATCCGAAGTACCACAGCTACCGGGTAACTCTGTTCGCGAGCAAGCTCGCTCCTACAAAAGCCCAAAGCCCAAAACCCAAAACCCAAAGCCCCAACCTCAAACCGCCCCCCGCCGCCGCACCCCGGGCACCAACCCCAGCACCAACGCACACCCCGCCAGAATGATCAGCGCCCCCAGCCCCTGCACCAGCGACAGCGGCTCGTGCAGCCACAGCGCCCCCACCAGCACCGCCACCACCGTCACCACGAACTCCACGCTGATGGTGCGGGTGGCGCCGATGCGGGCGACCAGGTGGAAGTACACCACGTAGTTGAAGGCGCTCATCATGCAGCCGCACAGCAGCAGGTAGAGCACGTCCAGCGCCGAGGGCACGCCCGGCGGCGGCACCCAGTACAGCAATGGGAGGGTCAGCAGCCCGCCCACCAGGAAGGCGCCGCAGGTCACCTCCCAGGGGCCGGCCGTGCGTAGGCGCAGCGCCGCGTAGTTGCTGCCGAAGGCAGCGCACACGCCGCCGAAGATCGAGGCCGCGCAGCCGAGCATGAAGGACGGCGTCACCGGCACCGCCGGGAAGCCCACCAGCAGGAGCATGCCCAGCAGCCCCAGGGCCAGCCCGGCGGCTCCGGCCAGGGTGATGCGCTCCAGCCCCCAGAGGCGGCCGATGACCATGGAGAACAGCGGGATGGCCGCCACGAAGATCGCCGCCATGGCGGTGCCGATCAGCGGCGTGGCGAAGGTCATGCCGATCAGCTGGCCGGCCACCGTGGTGGCGCCCACCACGCACAGCGGCCGCCACAGGCCGCGGAAGTCCAGCCCCCGGCCGCTCAGCCGCGCCGCCGCCAGCAGGGTGAGGCTGGCGATCAGCGCGCGGAAGCTCACCGCGCCCACCCAGCCGAAGCCGGCTATCGCCTTGAGCAGCACCAGGAACGACAGGCCCCAGGCCACAGCGAGATACAGGTAGGCGACGAGATCGCGAGGTTGCATGGGGCACCGGCAGAAAAAGGGAAGGGGACACGCGCGAAAGCACCCCGGCGGGGCGTGCCTATCTTGTCCGAACGGCCAGCTCGGCGGGAAGGGGGCTGTCGCTTCTGGCTGTCTGCATGCCGCAGCGATGCCAGCCGGGCGAACCACACGCCCCGGGCATTAGGAAAACTGATCGCGCATTCGCTTAAATCATCGGGATCGATCTGGAGTGCGCCCCGCCGCGGTGCTAGAAATAGCCCGCGCCAGCCCCTTCGACCGCCGATAGAGAGACGCTTCGATGCAACCCGTACTGCCCCTGATCGACCCTGAGGTCGCCCGCCTGGCCCCCGGCTTCCGCGCCCTGAGCCTGACGGTCGAGGCCGCGCCCATCCTGCACCCGGAGGTCGCCGGCCAGGCCGTGGAGCACGCTTGCCGGGTGCTGCTCGACGGCGGCCCGGCCTGGGCCGAGGCGCACATCGCCGCCTGGGCCGAGGTGTTCCGTGGCTTCGGCGCCAAGCCCCAGCGCACCTCCTGCTCGGTGGAAGCCCTGCGCAAGCGCGTGCTGCGCGACGGCAGCCTGCCAAGCATCGACCCGCTGGTGGACCTCTACAACGCCATCAGCATCCAGTACGCGCTGCCGGTGGGCGGCGAGAACCTGGCCGCCTACGTCGGCACGCCGCGGCTGGCCATCGCTGACGGCAGCGAGCCGTTCGACACCTTCAAGGAAGGCCAGCCGGCCAACGACCCGCCGCTGCCCGGCGAAATCATCTGGCGCGACGACCTGGGCGCCACCTGCCGCCGCTGGAACTGGCGCCAGGGCGTGCGCACGCGCCTGGACGCCGAGGCCCGGCAGATGTGGTTCATCCTCGAAAGCCTGCCGGCCATGCCGCTGGAGGCCCTGCACGAAGCCGGCGAGCGCCTGGCCGAGGGCCTGCGGCAGGTGATGCCGGGCGTGCGGGTGGAGCAGCGGCTGGTGAGCGCCACCGGAGCGAACTGACCCGGCTACCCATTGCCCATCAAAGCCGAAGGCCGGAGCCCGCGCCTCCACAAGGAAGCACAGGCCCCGGCCTTCGGCCATCCAGGCGGCGCGATCAGCCGCCGCTACGCTCGGCCCGTTGCTGGGCCAGCTCGTACAGGTGCCGCGCCTCGCCGGCCAGCGGCACCAGCGCCGAAGCCAACCGCGAGGTTTCCTGCACCAGCACGTCGTCGCCATCGTGGCATTCCAGCACGTGCAACAGGTCCTCCAGCGCCGCCAGGCGGCGCGCGGCGGCATCGTACAGATGCGCCGCGGGCGCGCCGGCATTCACGAACAGCACATCCTCGAAGGACTGATGGTGCAGCGGCACCAGTTTCGGATCAGCCATGGCACACCTCCAGGGCGAGGGCGCAGGGCAGGGGGGACGGCAAGGTGAACACAGCAAGATGTAAGCGACAGTGCATTTCCGTTGCTCCTTCTGGGAGGGAGAAACCGCCAGCCTGGAAAGAGGGGCGGCGGATCGTGCGGGGGTCGCAGTACCGGCACCGTTGATGCGCATATAACCGGCCAGGCCGAAGCCTGCCCCGCACGATCCGCCATGACTGCACTACGCAGCAGGCAAGAAAAAGCGCCTGTGCAGGAATGCTTTGGCGCTTATACGCGAACAACGGTGCACGGGGCTGCGACACCCCGGCCACGGGATTGACCGTGACAGGGAGCGAATCTAGCGACGGCCTTTGTAGGCCCACAAGGGCGAATGTGGGTGGGAAATTTCAGGTGAATCCGCAGCTCGCGTCACAGGCCCAAGAGGTAGCCCAACACAGCCGCCGTCATGGCCAAAGCCGCCACCACAAAAGCCGGCCTGGACGTAACCAGCCTCAGGAAAAGCTGTCGGTTCCGCCGACGTATCTCCACCAACTCCCGCGCCGCCTCCGGATGAATGTCCCGGAGAAGATGTTGGCTGCTATAGATCAAATGCCGCGCCTGCCCAAGCTCACTCGCATTCAGGCAGACAATGGAAAACATCGCCTCACCCTCCGGGCTGACGCCGGTGTTGAAGACATAAGAATCCAGCCCATGCCTGCGCAGCGCCGAGTTCAGGTACTCGGCGAGGGCTTCTTCCTTGAAGTCGAGGAGGGTGTACATGGGGTAGTTTGTTGTTTAGGGGCGGAGGAGTTGCTAGGGCTGTCGTGTGGCGATGGTCAGAGCTGATCATGATCGTCTTCCTTGGGGCCATCTGGAGCTGCACGCGGAGCTAGCCTGCCTGGCTAACTTGCTAACGAGAAAGAGCACTTGGCTTCGCAAGGTTTCCCTGAATCACGAGGACGCAGATCACTACTCCGCTTTCTTCATGCAGGCGCAGTTCTAGCAGTGACTCAGGTGGGCGAGGGGATGCGGCCTTTGGGCTACAGTCCAGAACGCATAGAATTGCGGTACGTTTTCCTTTTGCAACGGCATAGCTTGCAGTCTGCGCGAAATAACCAGAGCAATCGTCTACAGTGGGAAGGAATGTCCGAGTTGCTTTCAGTTCAATTGGCATTCCGCGCAGTGAAAGATCGGTGATTCCGCCAGCGGCATGGGCATGTTCATCCAGATGAGATCCTATGAGTGGATTCCGACGGAGTTCAACTCTTACTCGGTCTTGAAAATCAGACTCTAACCAAAAGGATGGAAACTCAGCATCTTGAACAGCCCGGCCAGCTAGATTGCACAGTGGTCCCAGCAGTAGAAGAGCGTCAGTGGTCTCATCCTGAGGAACGCCTCCTCGGCGCCGAAGGGTGTCCCGAATCTCCCAGAGTTTGTGATCTAATCCTGGGTAGCCGCAGACTTGAAATCTTGAGACATCAGTACCTTCGATCAATAGAGTACGATGACCTACGACAGCTACAGGTTGCTCCCCTTTCTCAGGATAGAATTCAGCCATATATTTGAACTCGAAAGGTCTAGCATGTATCCCTTGCGGCAAGAAAACGATGGCGCGCCCTCGTTGTTGCATAATATATGGCGGACCACCTGAAGGCTTTCTAAAAGTGAAAATTGGAAAATCGTATGTGCTTTTCGGCTCCACTGATATAGGGGTCAACTGAAGTTCTGCTTGATCCTCAGGCCAGCGAGAGACTCTAACTTCAATCTGCAAATCATGAACCTCACCAGGAGCAATGTGCTGTAGTTCAATCGCAGGCTGTCCATCAATATGGAATTTTAAAAATGCAACGGTCAAGTCGGTTAATTTTTCTTCTTGTGTATTTTGGGGCTGCTTGAACCCATCCGGCGGCACCCAGCGCTCAGTTTCGAAAACTCCTATCGGTAGCGGTGTAAGAACTACTGAATGTGCAATTTGAGAAACCTCTGAAATCGAGCTGATTTTAGCGAGTGTTGATGTGGCTATAAGTAATCCATTCGCTGCTGGTTTGTCTTTATATTCACTTACCCAAAGTGAGTATCGTTCGCGAGCACTACGAATAAATCGGTCTGCATCGATCTTTGCTTCTAGAATAGATATTCGCCATTGCAACAGTGTGTCGATAATTCGTGTTAGATCGGCAAGTGCTGCATAGGCATTCGCAGTATTTGTATCCAAAAAGAGCAAGGACAGAGATTCTAGCTCGCTTGCGATTTTTTTTAGATCAAGTTCTGGATTTTTGTTTTTTGATATTTCCCATAGGGCCTTAACTATGTTTCGGCGAGCCGGGAAATTATTTAAGATGATCTTTTTTCTCATTTTTTGAGTATCTGATTCAATTCAAGCTCTGCGGCATCCCAAGAGTGCCCAATTGAAAGCGCTCCCTCAATATCATTTTGTGAAATTAGTAGCTCAAACTCTACTCTATAACGTTGCTGTAAGCTTAGAAGCCAATGTGCGCGCATTCTGGTAGTATTAGGTACTGAGTCAAAATATGATTTGGCGATCTGAAGTGCAGCATTCCATTCTGCATCGCGGGAGAGCACCTCAAGAAAAGTTCCGATTATAATGGAGCTCTGGGGGGCGTTTGCGATGGCTTTTTTTATCAAATCAATGTGTTGGCCGATAGTATTTATTGGAATGTCGCGCACTAACTCTAATACATTATCCGTTGCATATTCATGTTCGCAGTGGTTCAGCAGGTCTAGGACCAGTGGCGCATATCCTTCAATGTCGGAAAATTTTCTTATTAACCACTGGTGCTTATCGTGTGTAAGTAGCTCGGGTTCTACTTCATCCAGCAAGCCAATCAGGATTTTTCCTATGCCTGATTTGAATCTTGCTTCATTCTGTATGTGTGAAACGTATACATCGATGCATGTAAGTAGGAATTCTTGATCTTTGTTTCCTCGATAAGCTTTGATTAGGTTGCTAAGTGCTTGAATAACTTGTGGTTGGAGGCTCTCAGGAAGATTTATTTGCCGTAAAGCACGCACTGATGATTTATGGACATGCACATAGGGATCATAAAGCATCAATAGAAAAGCTTCTCCGATTAGGCTGGGGAGTTCGTTGAAGCGACGAGTCGATATCTCTCCAATTGCTTTTGCTGATGCAGCCCTCAGTTGCACGGAGTCTCCGACCATACAGGTATACAGGAATGGTAGTAAACTACTCAAGCCAATGCTGCTTTTTATTAGAGGTGGAAGCTCCTCAACAATGACTGCGGTGAGTTCCTCGCTTAGTGTTCTGGTCTTGCTTAAGAACTCCGTAAATGAGGTGAGGCTAGTCTCGTTTGTGGCGGCCCCATGAACCGCCCAGCGGATACAGGAGGCACGAAGATACCAAAGTCGCTGCAAGCGATTTTGCCTCTCAATAGGTGCCCAGGGATCTTCCTTTATAAGAAGGGGAGAGTCTTCTGCCGAGGTATTGACCTTGTCATCGATTACTATCGCCATGCCCAACAGTATATCCATCTGCTCACATGCAAGTGGTGTCAGCTCTCTAGGGTCACCACGCAGTGCCTCAATTACATCTTGGATAACCTTATCGTTTTCAGAGGTTCCTGAAAGCGTAAGAAGTCTTCGCAAGGCGGTTCTGTATGGAGCTAGTTCAGATGATGAATTTTTATCATTCTCTCGCCGAGCAGCGAGGCGGATCATTCGTTCGTAAACACCACTTATATGCGCCTCACCATCATGAGAGGCACTGTCGAAATAACTCATAAGCTCAGTGTCTGCCCGAAGAGGGTCTGTCATGAGTGCGCAAATCAATGCTTCAGACAGGTCATGAATAACGTGGCGCAATTCGGAATCATACTCGGTGTCTATCAGAATTTCCGCTCTAGATAATCGTGTGGCGAGAGTGCTGAGTAATTCGAGTGGTAGCTCGGGGTGTGCAGAGGAAAGTACTTTTACCGAGCATGCGCCCGCCCTCACATGATAAGGGTTTCGGTCTGAAATTAGATTTTTTATTCCTTGTATGGTTTCAGTAGGGAAATACTCATAAAAGCGATGAAGTGGAGCTGGATTCTCCGGTGTCGAGTCATTAGAGAATGGCGACCTCAGAGGATTAGCGACATAGGAGAGACCTTTTACAGCGGCCACCACCTCCTTGGCGTCGACGTGCGTGATTATTCCGGTTGCAATCCCTGCAGCGAGGTTTATGCATCGCATTTCTTTAAGGCATTGCAGGGCACAACTGGCCAACCGAGATGGAGAGCGAGAAGAGAAGGAAAGGACAGAAAGGCTCGCTTCATCCGACCAGCACTCTCCTTCCTCTAGAAGTGTAAAAAGGTGATGTTCCAACTCTTCTGTGAGGAGCTCAGGTGCTAAATGGATGCTTTCAATCAATCGCTGGGAAATAGCAATATCCCGCGTGGCGTCTAGGCTTTCGAGATCTTCTAGAAAAGTTGCAGTGCTAACAGGAGATATTGAACGTAACGCATTGCGTACGGAACATCGTAAATCGAAAGCGGATTTTAATTGTCGCTGTTCTGCTTCTTGGCGTAATTGGGCTTGCTCATACTCCCAATCCCGACGAGCAACCAAAGTCGATATGTTCGGTAGTCGAACAGGTTGTCTTTTGGTGCAGCTAGCGCAATAAGAATCATGGAACTGAATTGCTGATTCCTCAAGAAGCCAGGTTCCCCAGCCTCCATTGGGAGCGTGATCGCAGACCATCATATGATGTCCGATGGGAAGGCCTGTCTGCATCTCGATCAGACCGATTCCCCCGAGCTTCTCTATTTTTGCGTGGCTACACCAGTTACGGATTAACTTTTGGGCTTCTAGGTTACGCTGGCCCGCCTCAATAGTCCGTTGGAATTCATTCTCAGAGATCAAGTATGCCTCCAATTAAAATTCTGAACGATGTTATGGCTCGGCAGCTCAAAGGCAGCTTTTATGTGCTGGAAAAGCTCTCTAGCGTCATCCTCTGATTTTGGAGGAGAAGCACAGCAGGGATGCTGCCATGATGGTCGAGGTGATTACCAGCATTGGTGAACGGTGCCGCACGAGTGCGTCAATCCGCATCAGCAGCCCGTTGTGCTGGAGGTGGGCAATTCTTCAATCCCCGCTCGACAACCTCAACGTCCTGATCAACAGGCTCCGCAGGCTGTCCAAGGCCTTGGAGCCCTGGGAGGTGCGGCTTCGATAGACGGCGACCTCCATGGGCTCCAGCGGGCGGAGACCCTGTTCGATGCCCAGCCCCGTAGGATGGGTTGAGCGAAGCGATACCCATCGCCACAGCCGCATGCGAAGTGCGCCCTGGCGCACCTGGGGGCGGGAGGTTCCGCCAGGCGGCTTGATTCGGAAAAGGCTTACGCAAGGGGGCTGGAAACCCTCAAGGCCTCACGCCGAGTAGGGGAATAGAGTCCGCCGGGTCAACGATTACCCCGCGCGAGCCCCCCGATATGGACATCCGCCAGCCCCTCCACCAGGCCATCGCCAGCGCCCTGGCCGGCCTGCTATTCCTCAACCCCATAGTCACGGCCGCCGCCCAGTTGGCGGTGGATGCGGCCTCCGGCGGCAACACGCAGATCGGCGCAGCGGGCAACGGCGTGCCCATCGTCAACATCGCCACGCCCAATGGCAGCGGCCTCTCGCACAACAAATTCAGCGACTACGGCGTTGGCCAGCAGGGCCTGATCCTCAACAACGCCACCGGCAAGACCCAGGGCACCCAGCTGGGCGGGATCATCCTCGGCAACCCCAACCTCAAGGGTCAGGCGGCGCAGAAGATCCTCAACGAAGTCACCGGCGGCAGCCCCTCGCAACTCAAGGGCTACACCGAAGTGGCCGGGCAGGGCGCCCACGTCATCGTCGCCAACCCCCACGGCATCACCTGCAACGGCTGCGGCTTCATCAACACCCCGCGCGCCACCCTCACCACCGGCAAGCCGATCCTGGCCGGCGAGCGCCTGCAGGGCTACGACGTCGACGGCGGCGAGATCGCCATCGAAGGCGCCGGGCTCAACGCCGGCAACCTCGACCAGTTCGAGCTGATCACCCGCAGCGCCAAGCTCAACGCCGACCTGTACGCCAGGCAGCTCACCGTGGTGGCCGGGCGCAACACAGTGGACGCGCAGACCCTGGCCGCCACCGCCAAGCCCGACGACGGCAGCGCCAAGCCGCAACTGGCCATCGACAGTTCCGCCCTCGGCGGCATGTACGCCAACACCATCCGCCTGGTCGGCACCGAACAGGGCGTGGGCGTGAAGCTGGCCGGCAACATGGCGGCCAGCGCGGGCGACATCCGCATCGACGCCAACGGCAAGCTGCAGCTGGCCCAGGTGGCGGCCAGCGGGGACCTGGCTCTGAAGGGCCAGGACGTGGCGCTGAACGGCCCGGCCTATGCCGGGGGCAGCGCCAGCGTGCAGGCCGGTGGTGCGCTGAGCAATGCGCAGAGCCTGGCGGCGGGCTCGGCCATCGAACTGAAGGCGAACCAGCTCAGCAACAGCGGCGTGATCGAGGCCGGCGTCAATGCTGACAACAGCCGCAACGCCGGAGGGGATCTCTCTATCGATGCGCAGCACCTGCGCAACAGCGGCAGCCTGATCGCCACGCGCCAGCTGCAGGCCCGCGCTGCCGTGCTCGATAACCGCAACGGCCAGATCGGCGGCCAGCATATCCACATCAGCGGCGGCGCCCTGGACAATCGCCTCGGCCTGTTCGCCGCCGAACAGAGCCTGCGCCTGGACCTGGCCAGCCTGGACAACCGCGAGCAGGGCCTGCTGAGCAGCCAAGGCGGGCTCACGGGACGCGTCGGCAGCCTGAACAACCAGCAGGGCGGCATCACGGCCCGGGCCGTCGAGCTGCAGGGCGACAGCCTCGACAACCGCGGCGGCCAACTGTACGCCGAGACCGAACTGGCGCTGGACCTCGGCGCCAACCTGGATAACCGCGGCGGGCGCCTGGAAGGCCAAGGCGTGCAGGTGCGCACCGCCAACCTGGACAACTCCGCCGGCGGCATCCTCAGCGGCGCCGGAGGCTTGCTGCAACTGGCCACCGGGCACTTCGACAACCGCGCCGGCATCGCCCAGGGCGCCGCGCTGCTGCTCGACGCCGACAGCATCGCCAACAGCGATGGGCACCTGGCAGCCACCCACGGCGACGCCCGGGTGAACAGCGCCGGCTTCGACAACCGCGCCGGCGGCCTCTTCGCCAGCCAGGCCCTGGCCCTGTATGCCGGCGACTTCCTCAACCACGGCGGCCAGGTCGGCGCCCGGGACATCGACTTCAGCCTGCGCGGTGCGCTGGACAACACTCTCGGCCTGATCGAGGCCGGCAACCAGCTCACTCTCACCGCCGCCGGCCTGTCCAACGCACAGGGCCGCGTGCGCGCCCTTGGCCAGCAGGGCGCCACGCGCCTGAGCATCGGCGGCCTGCTGGACAATCGCGAAGGCCTGCTGGAAAGCGCCGCTGCCGACCTGCTGCTCACCAGTGGCGACCTGCGCAACGACGACGGCAGCGTGCGCCACCTGGGCAATGGCGGGTTCGGCATCGACCTGGCGCAACTGGGCCTTGCGGGCGGCAGCTTCGTCACCAACGCCGCGCTGAACCTGAGCGCGGCCAGTTGGACTAACCGCAGCAGCCTGCAGGCGCGCGAACTGACCCTGGATATCGGCCAGCTGGAACAAGCGGCCGAGGGACGTCTACTGGCCAGCCAGGCCCTGCGCGGCACGGGTGGCGACTGGCGTAACGCCGGCCTGATCGCCAGCGACGGCGACCTGGCGCTGAACCTGGGTGGACGCTACAGCGGCAGCGGGCAACTGAGCAGCCTGGGCGAGCTCGGCCTCGATGCCGCCAGCCTTGCCCTCGATGGCAGCGCCAGCATCATCGGCGGTGGCGCCACCCGCATCAGCATTGGCGGCAGCCTGGACAACACCGGCCGCATCACCGCGGCCGGCGACTTGCTGCTCCGCGCAGCCAACCTGAACAACACCGGCACCCTCGGCAGCGCTGCCGGCCTGCGGATCGAGAGCGCGGACCTGCTCAACGAAAACGGCCTGCTGTTCAGCGGCGGCGACATGGCGCTGCGCGTGGAGCGCTTCGTCAACCGCTACGCCGACGTCTACAGCCTGGGCGCCCTGGACATCGCCGCGGACGACCGGCAAGGGCGCGCCCGTGTGGTGGAGAACCGTTCGGCCACCCTGGAGGCGCAGGGCGACCTGGCGATCGCCAGCGACAGCCTGAAGAACACCCAGGACAGCTTCCGTCTCGGGCAGAAGCTGATCTCCGGGGAAATCATCGTTCGCTGCTACGACTGCTCCGGCGACCACTACAACGTCGACTACATCGCCCGGGAGGTCTATGCCAGCGAGGTGCAGGAGGCATCCCCGGCCGCTTTCATCCAGGCCGGCGGCAACCTGCGGGTGGATGCGCAGGACTTCGAGAACACCGCGAGCACCCTGGCCGCCGGTGGCGACATCGCCATCAGCGCCGGCAGCTTCGTCAACCAGGGCATCAGCGGTGGCGAGAGCATCCGCACGCGGATATTCAACAGCGGCAGGGTCACCGACGGCACCGTCGAACGCTTCGTCGGCCATTACGTCCTGCCCTACAACCTGGCGAACAATGCCGATCCCTCGGTGTTCAGCTACTGGGACAACCTCATCGGCGGGCTCAACCAGGGCACGGTGACCCCCACCGAACTGGCCAACGGTCTGCTTCTGCACGTCTACCGCGACGCCGATGGCAACCTCCACCGGCCGATGCACGTGCCGGACTACCAGGCCAACCACTACGACCCGGACAACCTGCTGGAACTGCCGTCGGCGCTGTACGACCTCGGCTTCCTCAGCGACGTCTGGGAATACCGGCCGGGCGGCGCCACCTCCGCCAACGCCGTTATCCAGGCGGCCGGCGCGGTGCAGATCAGCGCCGGCGAGCGCCTGGACAATGGCGTCATCCACCCCGGCATTGCCTACGACGGCGGGGTGGCGCGGATCGAGGACGTTCAGGTCGACGGCCAGTCGCAACCCCTGGTCGCGGTGCTCAACCCACAGCTGCCGCCGGACCTCGCCCAGCAGGCGGTCAACCCCATCACCCTGCCGGGTTTCCGCCTGCCCCAGGGCGAGCATGGCCTGTTCCGGCTCAACGCCCCGGACAGCGGCCACCCCTACCTGATCGAAACCAACCCGGCGCTGGCCGGGCTCAAGCAGTTTCTCGGCTCCGACTACCTGCTGGCCCAGCTGGGCTACGACCCGGCCCAGGCGCAGCAGCGCCTGGGCGACGGCCTCTACGAGCAGCGGCTGATCCGCCAGGCGCTGGTGGCGCGCACCGGCCAGCGCTTCATCGCCGGGCTGTCCAGCGACGAAGCGCTGTTCAGGTACCTGATGGACAACGCCATCGGCTACAAGGACCGCCTGGGCCTCAGCCTCGGCGTGGCCCTGAGCGCCGAGCAGGTGGCGGCGCTGACCCACGACATCGTCTGGCTGGAAGAGGCCGAGGTGAACGGTCGCAAGGTGTTGGTGCCGGTGCTCTACCTGGCTCAGGCCGAGCATCGTCTGGCACCCAACGGCGCGCTGATCCAGGGGCAGGACCTGGCGCTGATCAGCGGCGGCGAACTGAACAATGCCGGCACCCTGCGCGCCAGCAACGACCTCGGCGCCACTGCCGCCAACATCGGCAACAGCGGCCTGATGGAAAGCAACCGGCACCTGCAACTGCTGGCCACGCAAAGCATCCGTAACGCCGCCGGCGGCATCATCAGCGGGCGCGATGTCAGCCTCGCCGCGCTGACCGGCGATGTCGTCAACGAACGGACCCTGACCCAGGTGCAGGGCCAGGCCAGGGGCGCCAGCCTGCAGACCAGCCTGCTCGACAGTGCCGCGCGCATCGAGGCCGGCGGCGACCTGTCGATCAGCAGCGGGCGCGACCTGCTCAACCTGGGTGGCCAACTGCAGGCCAAGGGCGACATCCAACTGCAGGCCGGGCGCGATGTGCTGATCGGCGCCGTCGAGTCCGTCGACAGCAACGCCCGCCAGGACAAGCGTCATAGCTGGGAACAGACCGAGGTCCGCCAGCACGCCGCCGGCGTCCAGGCCGGCGGTGACCTGCAGATCAGCGCCGGCCGCGATATCGGCGTGCTGGCCAGCCACCTGGAAGCCGGCGGCGACGCCAACCTGGCCGCCGCCGGCAACCTGCTGCTGGGCGCCGCGCAGGAGCAGAGCAGCCGCGAATACCACTACCGGCGCAGCGGCAAGAAGGTTGACAGCGAAGACAGCCGCGTCAGCCAGCGCGGCACGACCCTGAACGCCGCCGGCGACGTCACCCTCAGCGCTGGCCAGAACCTGACCCTCGAAGCGAGCCAGGTCGGCGCCGGCAAGGAAGCCTTCCTGGTGGCTGGCGACAAGCTCCAGCTGCTGGCCGGTCATGACAGCGAACACTCGCTGTACCAGAAGCAGAAGAAGGGCAGCCTCGGCAGCAAGAGCTTCAAGCGCGACGAAGTCACCGACGTGAAGGCCGTGGGCAGCCAGATCAGCGCCGGCTCCGACATCACCCTGCTCAGCGGCGGCGACCAGAAATACCAGGGCGCGAAGCTCGAAAGCGGCAACGACATCACCATCCTCAGTGGCGGCGCGGTGACCTTCGAAGCGGTCAAGGACCTGCACCAGGAAAGCCACGAAAAGAGCAAGGGCAACCTGGCCTGGCAGTCCGCCAAGGGCAAGGGTCAGACCGACGAAACCCTGCGCCAGAGCCAACTGATCGCCCAGGGCGAACTGGCGATCAAGGCCGTGGAAGGCCTGAAGATCGACATCAAGCACATCGACCAGCAGAGCGTCGGGCAGACCATCGACGCCATGGTGCAGGCCGATCCCGACCTGGCCTGGCTGAAAGAGGCCGAGGCGCGGGGGGATGTGGATTGGCGGCGGGTGCAGGAGGTGCATGACAGCTGGGAGTACAGCAGTTCGGGAATGGGGCCGGCTGCACAACTGGCGGTAGCGATCGTACTCAGCGTTGCCACATATGGGGCCGCAAGTACCGCAGTCGGCACAGCAGCAGGGGCCACCGCAGGTTCCAGCACCGCTATGGCCGCTGCGGGAGTCAGTGCAACGGGGGCAACAGTCGCGGCGGGTTGGGGCAATGTGGCGCTGGCCAGTGGAGCGGCCTCACTCGCCTCTACTGGCGGTGTCAGCGCCATCAACAATAAAGGCGATATCGGTACAGCGCTAAAGGACACCCTGAGTAGCGACGGCCTTCGCCAAGCGATGATCGCTGGTGCGCTAGGTGGATTGACCACGGGCTACTTCGACGATCTGGTCGGCACCCAGACCAAGTTCGTCAACGGCAAGGTGGTCGTGGACCTGAGCAGCCCGAATGGCGTCGCCGCCTTCGCAGCCAACCAGGCGTTGCAGAACATGACCAGTGCCGCCCTGAACAAGGCCACCGGTGGCTCGGCCAGCTTCGGGGATGCGCTCAAGGGCAGCCTCTACAACACCTTGGCGGCGGCCGGCTTCAATGCCGTGGGTGATTTCGGCCAGGCCCACAAGCTGGATACCGGCAGCGGCCAGATGGTGGTCCTGCACGCCTTGATGGGTGGCCTGGCTGCCGAGGCGCGAGGGGAAAGCTTCGCTACCGGTGCGCTGGCTGCTGGTCTCAACGAAGCCGTGGTGAAGGATCTAGACGCGCTGGTCAGCAGTTACTCGCCCGAGAACCGCGAGGCCCTGCTGAGCATGAGTTCGCAGTTGCTCGGTCTGGTCGCCACGGTGGCGCAGGATCCGGATGCGGACACGAACAAGCTGGAAACCGGCTCCTGGGTAGCGAAGAACTCGACGCAGTACAACCACGAACTGCATCGAAAAAATGCCGAGAGTTTTGCTGAAGGCGCCCTGGATTTCTGCAAGAAGCAGCCGGCGTACTGTGGCCCTGGAGCCGATCAGGTCAGCGAGCAGGACATGATGGATGCCCTGGCTGCGACTGCGGCACACGGCGAGGGGATCGATAAGGTCAAGCCGGAAGCCCTGCGCTTGGTAAACCAGTTCCTGGTCAATCCGGACCTTGCGGATACACTGCAAACCGATCTGTTCGCCCCTACGGCTTCTGAACAGCAACGCCTGAACACCTTGGAAAAGGCGGAGCTGGCAGCAGCAGGTGTTTCAGCAGCGGCGCTGGCAAAGGCTGTAATGGCAGGTGGTGGCCAACTGCTGAGTAAGCTAGCTGGGGCGTTGAAGGGGCAGGACTCAAAAGGATCGGCGACGGCTCTTCAGATCTTCGGTGGCCGCCGTGTTGATGATCTTGCAGCAGCCGCTTCGAATCCGATTAATAAAGAGGGTTTAACACAGGCGGCTAGAGCATTGACTAAGCATGCATCCGGACAGAGGGAAACGGGGACATTCCCTAAACTTTCTGGCGGTATTAAGCAGCAGAATGAAACTGCTCAGAAGATAGTTGATGAGATTCTTAATAATCCTAAATCAACATTCACAAATTTGGGGCGAGGTGGTCTTGAGGTTCGAGCACCCGATGGCCGAGGGCTTCGCTATAATAGTGATGGCTCGTTCTCTGGGTTTGTGGATTAAGTGATTAGAATGATAATACTTGAAAGCAATCCTGATTTTGAAGTTGTGCGATATAGCGATTCGCGCTATGAGAATTTAACTGCTGAGATCCGGTACAAAGGAGAGCCAGTTGCGCAGGTAAATCAAGACATGGGAGTTGACAGTCTTGAGCTTGAGGTGTTTGCTGACTTAAAGGATTCTATATTACGAGTTCCATTGGATGGTTTTTTGGAGTCTTTAAAGCTGGCAAAAGAGTTGCTTGTTCAGTAATTTTTTGGTGCAAAAGGAATAGAAATTGCGCCGGGTAAGTTTGATTATCTATTTGGCCGTGTCGCTAGTAACTCCCATAATGCTGCTCGTTCAAACCAGCTTGCGCTCGAAATGAAAAGACTTGGTGTTCCAGACAATTCTGCTGGACGTCAGATGCTAACTGATCACTTGACGCTTTCTGCCAAAACTGAGGGTAATGTGATAAATACCTTTTCCAACCAGTACGGAAAATTTGAGGTCAGAGAATCATTTTTTATGGGGCCATCAGGTAAGGCTGCTAACTTCCAGAGCACGTTCCAGGTTCTTGATGATGGCACTCGTAAGCTCAGCAAAGTCATACCGCTTCACTGAGGAGGTCGCAGTGGAATTTCCAAGCCCAACCGATTTTTTGGAGGAGTTTGGTATCGAACCTGTTGAGGTAGATCCAAGCTTGGCTTTATGCCGTTATACAAGAAAATCAAAAAAATACGAGATCGAAATTGATATTTCTTTTAGCGCTGTCATGGAGTCGTTCCAAGTGGTTCTGAGACTTGCCATGCAGGAGTTGGCAATTGTTTCCTCGGAAAACGTCAAATCTATTGAAATAGTACGTGATAGTTCGGGAGCGGGAGTCCGAGTTGTTTTTGATAATTGCGGATCAACTTCGGAGGCTAGGGTGATGCTTGAACCTGAGGTGAGTCTTTGATGGTGGACGTTGCGTAACGTTTAAATTGCGGCAAAAGGGGCTATAGATGCTCCAAAGATCACTATCAGAGATCATTACCTGAACATGGTGGACGACATTAAAGTTCAGCTTTCGTCCCAAGAATACAGAGTTAATACGAAAGAAGTTTTTGGTAGTTCCCGCGGAGCTGGTCGCTGTAGACCAGGTATTGTGGCGGCACCCCTAGATGGAAAGCTGAGAATTATTGAGATTAAGACAGGAAATGCGGATTTGAGTATTCGGCAATCTGAAATATTCCCGCAGATTCGGGATGGTAGTTCAATTCCAAGAGAGAAAGTTGCTGATAGCTTCGGTCTGGCTCCAGGGGTGCCGCTCAGAGATCAGGGCTATCCAAACGGTATTCCTAGACGAAATCTGATGATATTGGAGCAATGCTAGTCTCGTTGGACTGGAAGATTTGGTTGAATAATTCGGGGCCTGCTGATCCAGCAGCATGGGGAGATTGGCTAGATGCTGTAAAAAAGCGCGGAAAGATAACCTGAAGTGGTAGTTTTGTCTTTAGGCCGAAAAGGGGCAGATTTATTTTTCCTGCTCTAAAGCTGGCTGACTGGACAGAATTAGGGTGTGAGAAATAAATCGTCCCTTTTGTTCTGGCAACGGGGAAATCACCGCAACCAACGAAAGGTCTTTCTAATGCTGAAAGGAAACAATGGATTAGAGAAAGAACGCATATTGAGCAGGTGAACTAATGTTTGATTTCCTAAGGGTTGTTATGTCTTTTCTTCCTCTCGATATAAAAAATGTTGAGTGGGATAGTGATTCCTTGGTTGTTTCTGGTGACGATTGGAGCTTTGTCACCACTAGTGCATGGCGGGTTTCTCAAGGTAAAGAGCTATTGTTTACATGCTGGGATAATCAGCTAGATGTAAATATAGAAGGTCTGGTAGGGCTTACAATTGTTGATGTTTCATGGGTCTCTGATGGTCAGCCAATTGATCCGTCATTTATTCTCTCTGATGGAAGAAGACTTGATGTGTTTTGCTCTTTTATTTGTGAGCCCTGGGTGATGAATCTTCCGGGTAACAGCGTTTATGTTGGGAATTCGTAGGTGGAACAATATTTCTTGTGCTCAACTCTGTAGAGTTTGGAGTACTTGATTAGGTTAAAATGATTATTAGTGTCAGTTAGTTGGCTAGGGTTGATATTGGATAAGGCCGAAAAGGGGGGCTTATTTTTTCTGCTCTAGAGCTAATTGATTGGGCAGTATTAGAGTTCACCCCTATTTTTCATCACATATAATGGTGTTTAGCAATATGTCTCAATTGGCGTCGACTCAAACGGTTTCGTGGTTCGAGCGAATCCAGTCAGCTCTTGGAGACCATTGCCATGATCAAGTTGAGATTAGCGAGTGAATATTTGGCTGGACCGATATTTTGTCCGGAGCCGGATATTATGGGGCACATTGATATTGACGACTTGCCCCTTTCTCAAGAACTGAAGGCTGAAATCACCGCATGGGACAGTGAGTATCAGGCGACGTTCAATAGCGACTACCCGCCTGATTCTGGGTTTAGCTCGCCTGAGGTGGCGTTTCGACATATAGCTGAAGGGCAAGAATTGGCCAAAAAATTACAGCAAGAACTAGGAGGGGGGTATGCGGTTGAGTACTGCCTATAACAGATAGTTCTTCGGTGCGAAAGGTAGCGTCGGTGCAGGGACCGAAATGCCGAAATGGGGGCGGATTTGAATGGCACTTACTTAAGCGCTAACTAATTTATTCAGAAAAGAAAGGCTGGTCTTGGTCTACGGTGATGGTTGCGAACACACCGAGCCCAAGGAGCCGCCCAGATGAATCCTAGGCGCCAGGCCGTCATTCATCAACAGCAGTGCGCCCGTCGGTATACATCGAATACGGATGCTTACGCCTTCTTCAACCTGCTAATCGGCCCTGAATTATTCGACCCTGTCGAGTTGCTGCTGCCGGTTCATCGGGAGCGCTTGTTCCCGCCGCCAGCCGCGAACACCAGCTGATCGGCGAAGGCCAGCTGTCCGGTCCCTTCGAGCTGTTCGACCGCCAGCACGAGCTGACCCTCGGCGCCAACTACGGCCGCTCGCACCTCAAGGCTGGCGCCGACACCATCGCCGCCAACGGCTACTACACGCCCTGGTGGACCTGATGGCCAGCTACGACATCGACAGCCACTGGAGCACGGCACTGAACCTGAACAACGTCACCGATCGCAAGTACCTGCTGTCGCTGCACGAAAGCACCACTACCGCCAACTATGGCGTGCCGCGCAACCTCACCGCCTCGGTCACCTGGAAGTACTGACCCGCAGCTCTCGGCTGCATGCCCGGCAGGTTCAACACCAACCTGCGGGAGCGGGCCCTGCCCGCGATTCGCGCGCAGGGCGCGCTCCTACATGGGAGCGGAGTGGGTGGGGAGGCGTAGGCGGATCTCATCCGCGAATCGCGCCGGAGCCTCCGACTATCGCGGACAAGGTCCGCTCCTTCCGGTGGGCACCCCGGCGCGACCTGCAGGGCAGTTGCTCCTACGGGCAGGCATGGAACGGAGTGGCACCCGCCAGCGGCGGATAACCGCTAGCCGCGTTCCTCGCTGGGTGCACCTGATTCAGTCTTCCGCCTTCCGACGCCAATCGGGGAGAGCGGATCGCACAGGTTATGGCCGCTTTTGGCCCAAATCTGCCCGTGATGGCGGGAGCGCCTGGCAATCCAATTTGACTCGGCCTCTCTATAGCTATCGAGTCAGACTGAACTGAGCAACTGATAACTGCTGAGGCCAACAGAGACCCAAACTAGTTGTGGGACAGGATACGGGTTGCTTGGTCGCGGATGCTGCAGACTTCGTCTTCGGTAAGTGGAGAACCTTTTCTGTTTTCGGCAGCGGTGAGCAGTGTCATGAGAGCGGGTACAAAAACCAGGGATTGAGGATCGGCTGACATCAAGTCCGCTCCCTTTCCCCATTGCGCTCGGTGAACCAGATGGCAACGGCCATCACCGCGACGCCCATCAACTGCAGAGCACCCAGGCGCTGCCCGTAGAACAGCCAGTCGATGACGATGGCCACGGCCGGGTAGATGAACTGGTAGACCGCGATCCTGTCGGTGTTCAGGCGCGCCATGCCGGCGTACATCAGCGAATAGGCGAGCCCCGTGTGGATCAGCCCCAGGCCTGCCAGCCATGCCCAGGAGGCGCCCCATTGCGGCCAGCCGTGGAGCATGGGCCACGCCAGCAGGGCCAGCGTTCCGATCGCGCATTGCCACCAGGCAAGAATGCCGGCCGACATGTGCCGTAGCCGCCGGGCGACGATGGTGACGCAGGCGGTGCAGAAGGCGCCGACCAGGCAGAACGCCACGCCCCACCAGTAGCTCGCGGGGTAGGCCTGCTCCGCGCCGAACAGCGAAAGGTGCTCCAGTATGCCGGTCGCCAGCACCAGGCCGGCCATGGCGACGATCACCGATACCACGCGCCGCTTGGCGATCGGCTCCTTCAGATACCAGGTACCCAGGATCAGCACCCACAGCGGCTGCACATGGAAGAGCACCGTGGCCACGCCCGCCGAGGTGCGCTCGATGGCGGCGAAGAACAGGCTCCAGGCCAGCACCATCAGGCCGCCCGCCGCGAGCAGCGCGAAGGTCGCCTTCCTGCCCGGGAGCAGGCCGCGCAACTGGCGGCGACAGGCTGCCCAGAGCGTCAGCCCCAGCAGGCCGAAGGCGCAGCGGAACCAGGTCGCGGTCAGCGGATCGGCGCCGGACTGGTGCAGGAAGAGGCCGATGGTGCCCAGGACGACGCTGCCCAGTACGAAGGGCAGCGTTCCGCCGGTGGCGTCGGAAGCGGAGGGTGCGGTTCGCTGGCTGAAAGGCGAAGCCTGCGGCCCCGCTATCTGTTCATGTGTGTTCATGCGGCGAGTGTGGGGCTGGCCCGTTGGAACGAGAAGCGCATAATGCCGCAGGCAAGTATTCGATAAACGAATGGAAAGGGCGATCAAGATGATGCCGCGTGACCTGCAGCTGGACTGGCTGAAGTGCTTCGTTTCCGTGGTCGATGCGGGCTCGCTGTCGAACGCTGCGAGCGAGGTGCATCGCTCGCAGTCGGCGGTCAGCATGCAGTTGAAGAAACTGGAAAGCGCCCTGGGCCGGCAACTGCTGGTACGCGGTCCGCGCAGCCTGCAGCTGACCGCGGACGGCCAGACGCTGCTGGGCTTCGCCCGCCGCATGCTCGACCTGCACGCCGAAACCCAGGCCGCCTTCCATGGCGAGGAACTCAGCGGCCGGGTTCGTCTTGGCGTGCCCGATGACTATGCGGCCAAGTACCTCACGCCGGTGCTCAAGCGTTTCGCCCAGCGCTATGGCAGCGTGGAAATCGAACTGAACTGCGAGCAGTCGACGGCGCTCATCCCGCGGGTGGCCAGCGGCGATCTGGACCTGGCGCTGGTTTCCCGCGACCACTCCCGGCGCGGAACGCTGCTGTTCCACGAACCCATGGTCTGGGTGGGCTCGCCGCAGTTCGAGCTTTGGCGGCGCGACCCGCTGCCGATCGCGGTCTACGAGAGCACGAGCCTCGCACGGCGCAGCGCGATCAACTCCCTGGCGCTGCAGGGCCGGCGCTACAAGGTGGTGTACAACAGCTCCAGCCTCGCCGGGCAGCTCGCCGCGGTGGAGAGCGGCCTGGCGGTGGCGGTGCTGACGCAATGCAGCGCCCCCGATCACTTGCAGATACTGGGCGTCGAGCAGGGGCTCGGCCCGCTGGAGCCCATGGAGGTCGCCGTCTATCGAAGCCGCGCTTCCCAGGGCTCCAAGGCCGTGGACAGCCTGCGGAACCTGTTGATCAGGACGTTGAGGTTGTCGAGCGAGGGCTGAAGGATTGCTGGTGGAGTTCGTTTCCTTCGAGGCGAGCGACATTCGACGCTGGTGCCGGCCCAGGTCAATCCGCTAGGCTTGCCGCTCCCGGCGCAGGTGCCGGGCCCCAGGAACGCCACTTTCAAGGAGATGCCCCATGGCGAACATTCCCCAGGCGCTGCCGCGCGCCTTTCCCCTGAAACTCGTCGCCGGCGGCCTGATCGGCCTGCTGGTGCTGGTCGCCGTGGGCGGCTCGTTCTACACCATCGACGAGAAGGAGCGCGGCGTGGTGCTGCGCAACGGCAAGCTGGTGGACGTGGCCGAGCCCGGGCTGGGCTGGAAGGTGCCGTTCATCGAGACGGTGAAGACCCTGTCGATCCAGAACCACACCAGCCGCTACGAGCAACTGCAGGCCTACAGCCGCGACCAGCAGAGCGCGGCGCTGGTGGTCTCGGTGTCCTGGCACGTGACGCCGGACGAGGTGGCGAAGGTCTACTCCGGCTACGGCGACCTGCAGGGGCTGGTGGACCGTCTGATCAGCCGCCAGGTGCCGACCCAGGTGGAAAACGTCTTCGGCCGCTATACGGCGATCCAGGCGGTGCAGAACCGGGGGCAGTTCGTTGCCGACGTGGCCACCGCGGTCAAGGCCGCGGTCAAGGGCCCGGTGGTGATCGACGGCGTGCAGGTGGAGAACATCGACTTTTCCGACGCCTACGAACGCTCCATCGAGGAGCGCATGAAGGCCGAGGTGGCGATCCAGACCCGCCAGCAGAACCTCGCCACCGAGCAGGTGCAGGCGCAGATCCAGGTCACCCAGGCGCAGGCCGAGGCCGACTCCAAGCTGGCCCAGGCCAAGGCCGACGCCGAGGCCACCCGCCTGCGCGGCCAGGCCGAGGCCGATGCCATCCGCGCCAAGGCCGAGGCCCTGGCCTCGAACCAGAACCTCATCGAACTGACCAAGGCCGAACGCTGGGACGGCAAGCTGCCGGAAACCATGCTGCCGGGCTCGACGCTGCCGTTCATCGATGTGAATCGCGCACGTCCCTGATCCTGGCATCGGTTCTTTGTGGGGCCGGGCCCCGGTGGGTCCGGCGCCAACCTGTAGGAATAACTGTCTGCGCCGAGGCGCTTTCCGTAGGATGGGTTGAGCTTGCGAAACCCATGCGGTTGCACTGATGGGTATCGCTTCGCTCAACACCATCCTACGAAAAGCCATGCTCGCTCATGCGGGAGCGGACTTTGTCCTCGATGGGGCGTGTCCTGAGCGGGGCCAATCGCGGACGGAGTCCGCTCCTACGTTCGTGTGTCCCTGGAACTGGACTGTGTTCCGTGCCGAGGTTGAGATCGGAGCGGGGGCGCAGAAGAGCACCCTCTCCCCAGCCCTCTCCCGCAAGCGGGCGAGGGGGCTGCCCGGCATGCTCGGGGAGTTCGGCACCAACCTGTAGGAGCGGGCCCTGCCCGCGATTCGCGCGCAGGGCGCGCTCCTACAAGGGGCTTGGTGTGGGGCAGCGCTCATCCGCGAATCGCGCCGGAGCCTCCGGCCATCGCGGACAAGGTCCGCTCCTACCCCCGCCGGCAAACCACCCCGTAGGATGGTGTTGAGCGAAGCGATACCCATCACCGCGGCCGCATGGGTTTCGCAAGCTCAACCCATCCTACGAAGAGCATCTCGGACGTAAAAGGGACCAGGACGTAAAAGGGGACGGATCTGAATGGCACTTACTTAAGCGCTAAGCGATTGATTCAGAAAAGAAAGGCTGCTCTTGGTCTACGGTGATGGTTGCGAACACACACCGAGCCCAAGGAGCAGCCCAGATGAATCCTAGGCGCCAAGCCGTCATTCATCAACAGCAGCGCGCCCGTCGGCATACATCGAAT
>Ga0222426_100338_pt1 | contig 37593 bp, 34 predicted proteins | sample 2B50Ametagenome_FD_180087 | JGI IMG/M metagenome (GOLD analysis project Ga0222426, IMG submission 180087) | Enriched microbial communities from leaf-cutter ant dump, University of Wisconsin, Madison, United States - 2B50A (version 2) | ecosystem: Environmental > Terrestrial > Nest > Insects nest...
CGAGCATCAGCTTGATGCTGGTGGTCTTGCCGGCGCCGTTGTGGCCGAGCAGGCCGAGCACTTCGCCGGCGGCCAGGTCCAGGTCGAGCCCGTGCAGGGCGGTGAAGGCGCCGTAGCGCAGGCTGGCGCCCTGGATTTGCAGCAGCTTCATGGGGACGCCTCCGCTTGCGGTTCGCGCATCAGTGGGTGGCTGTCGCGCACCCCCGGCGAGCGCGTCACCGGGAAGGCGCGCTGCACCCAGCGCAGCAGTTCGATGGATGGGCTGGCGAGCAGCAGGCGCACCTGCGGGTACAGCCACAGCAGGCGGTCGACGTTGTCGTTGGGCTCGTAGAAGACGTCGCCCAGGCCGTCGTCGTCGCGGTCCCAGCCCAGGTAGTCGCTCCAGTAGTTGCCGCGGCCGTCGACCGACCATTCCTGGGTGCGGTTGGCCACGTAGAGCACCTGCCGGCGGTTGCCGACGAAGGCGTTGCCGGCGATGCGGTTGTCCTCCGAGCCCGCGGTCAGGTGGATGCCCAGGGCGCTGCCGGCCAGGCGGTTGCCCTCGATGCGGTTGTACAGCGAGTTGTAGATGAACAGCGCCTTGCCCTCGGCGCCGGCGATCATGCCTTCGCCGGTCACGCCGCTGCCGCTGCGCACGCCCTCGACGCGGTTGCCTTCGAGGGTCGAATAGGTGATGTAGTTCATCAGGATGCCGTAGTTCTCGTCGTCCACCGAGCGGTTGCCGATCACGCTGAGCTTGCGGCTCTGCATCAGCGCGTAGCCGGTGCGGGTGTGGCGGGTCAGGTTGCCGATCACCCGGCTGTCGTTGGTGAACATGTAGTGCACGCCGTAGCGCAGGTCTTCCAGGCGGTTGTGCTCGATGGCGCTGTCGTTGGCGGTGTCGATGTAGACGCCGTCGCGGGTGTGGCGCACCCGGTTGCCGCGCACCAGGGCGTTGCGCACCGCGTAGAGGTGGATGCCGTTGCCGCGGTCCTGGGAGCGCAGTTGCACATCGCCCTCGATGCAGTTGTCCAGCACCTGGGCGTCTTCGCTGGCGTCGAGCCAGATGCCGAAGCCCGGGCCCTGCAGCCGGTTGCCGCGCAGGACCACGCCGCGGGCGCGCTTCTCGACGAAGATCGCCGAGTCCATGTCGGTCAGGTTGCGGCCCCAGTTGCGCACCCGGCAGCCTTCGAGGGTGACCTCGGCGCTGCGCACGGTGAGGGCGCTGCCCTCGCCCTGGCCATCGAAAGTGGCGCCGTCTTCACAGCGCAGGTGCATGGGCCGGTCGATGAGGAAGTGGCCGGCGTAGGTGCCGGCCGCCAGCGTCCACTGTCCTTCGCCCGCGGCGCGCAGGGGCAGCTCGTCGATCGGCTGCAGCGCGGCCAGCGCGGGGCCGGCGAGCGTCAGCAGCAGGGCGAGGCAGGCGCGGGAAGTGGGCACGCGGAAGCATCCTCCGGGGGCGTTTGCAGGTGGCGCTGCCGGGCCCCCGAGCCCGGCAGCGCCCGCGGCCTGTATCAGGCCCTTTCCACCAGCATGCGGCCGACCATTTCCATGTGCAGGGCATGGCAGAACCAGCTGCAGTAGTACCAGTGCACCCCGGGCCTGTCGGCGACGAAGGTGATGGACGAGGTCTGCTGCGGGCTGATCTCCATGTTCACGCCGTGGTTGACCATGGCGAAGCCGTGGGTCACGTCCTCGATCTCGTCGAGGTTGGTGATGGTCACCGTGACCTCGTCACCCTGCTTCACGGTGAACTCGGTGATCCCGTAGGTGGGCGCCATGGAGGTCATGTACACGCGCACCTGCTTGCCGTCGCGGATGACCTTGTTGTCCTTGAGCAGGTCGATGCCGTCCTTCTTCGCCCGGGCCACGGTCGGGGCGAAGAAGGGGTCGTCGCGCGACCAGATCTTGCGCGGCTTGATCTGGTCGCGGCGGGCCATGATGCAGTCGTGCGGCTCGGCGAAGGTGGGGCCGTCGTGGACCAGTTGCATCTCGTCGCCGGAGATGTCGATCAACTGGTCGTTCTCCGGGTGCAGCGGGCCGGTGAGCAGGAAGCGGTCCTTGGAGAACTTGCTCAGCACCACCACCCACTTGCCGTCGGCTTCGCGGGTCTCGCAGAGCGAGGCGTGGTTGTGCCCCGGCTGGTAGTGCACGTCGAGCTTCTGGCGGATGTAGTCGACCTTCTCGCCCTTGTAGGCGCGCACCGCGTCCTCCAGGTTCCACTTCACCAGCTGGCTGTCGATGAACAGCGTGGTATAGGCGTTGCCGCGGCCGTCGAAGGTGGTGTGCAGCGGGCCCAGGCCCAACTCCGGCTCGGCGACTATGGCCTCGCGCGGGTCCTTGAGCTTGCCGGCGAAGAGGTCCGGCAGTTTGTCGATGGCGATCATGCTGCAGGTCGGCGACAGCTTGCCGTTGGCGATGAAGTACTTGCCGTCCGGCGAGGTGTTCAGGCCGTGGGGGTTCTTCGGCACCGGGATGTAGCGCGTCACCGCGCTGTCCTTGCCGTCCTTGCGGCGGCCGTCGACCACCGGGACCTTGGAGTCGCCCAGGGTGACGAAGCGCTTGGCCTTGATCTCGGCCTCGATGCGCGGGATGTCGAACACCACCACCCAGTCGCGCTCGTTGCGCATCATGCCGGCCAGGTCCACCGCCTTCTCCGAGTTGTAGCAGGTGGAGGCGGCGAAGCGGCCGGTGTAGTCCATGTCGGTGTTGTCCAGGTTGCCGTCGACGATCACCTGCCAGGCCACCTCCATGGTCTCGGCGTCGATGGCGTTGTACATGGTGAAGGCGTTGTCCGCGCCGGGGTCGAAGCTGGAGCCGTCGTTGGGGTGGGGAATGATGAACTCGGCGTTGCAGAACACGTACTTGGTGTGCGGCACCTTCTGCAGGCGCAGGCCGTGGATGGCCTGGACGTTGGGGACGGTGACGATCCTGTCGCACTTCATGATGTCCAGGCGGATGCGCGCGACGCGGCTGTTGGCCTTGTCGTTGATGAACAGGTACTTGCCGTCGTACTTGCCGTCGGTCATGGAGATGTGCGGGTGGTGGCAGTCGCCGTTGTGGAAGCGCGCGCTGTCGCCGAGGATGTGCTTGCTCTCGTTGGTCAGGCCCCAGCCGGTGGCCGAGTCGACGTTGAACACCGGGATGCGCATCAGCTCGCGCATCGAGGGGATGCCCAGCACCCGCACCTCGCCGGAGTGGCCGCCGCTCCAGAAGCCGTAGTACTCGTCCAGCTCGCCGGGGCCGACGTGGGCCTTGGCCTGCGCCGCCTTGACCGTGTCGGCCCAGGCCTCGCGCGGGATCACCGCGCCGCCCAGGGCGCTGGCGCCGACCAGCGCCGCGGCGCCGGTGACCGCCGAGGCGCCGAGGAAGTCACGGCGGCTGAAGCCGCTGGCGTCTTCGGGTTGCGGGTGTTTCTTCTCGTTCATGTCCGATCCTCCCAAGTTGCTATTCAAAATTGGCGCATCAGAGTTGGCGCACGGCGATCCGCTCGCCGTCGTCCGCCGGTGCCTGCTTGCTACGTTTCTTGCGCTTGTTCACCAGCGGCGGGCACTTGTTTTCGTCGTGGTAGGTGAGTTGGCAGTCGAGGCAGTAGTGACACTCGTTGGCGTTGATCCGGCCGTCCGGGTGGATGGCCTGGATCTCGCATTCGCGGGCGCACAGCTGGCAGGGTTGGCCGCATTCCTTGCGCCGCTTGAGCCAGTCGAACAGGCGCGCCTTGCCGGGGATGGCCAGGGCCGCGCCGAGCGGGCAGAGGTAGCGGCAATAGACCTTGCGGGTGAACAGGTTGACCAGCAGCAGGCCGGCGGCGTAGGCGACGAAGCCCCACTGGCGGGCGAAGCCCAGGGTGATGGTGGTCTTGAACGGCTCCACCTCGGCGGCGCGCTCGGCAGTGGAGAGCGATTCGAGGGACAGGCCGAACAGCGCCAGCAGGATGATGTACTTGATCGCCCAGAGCCGTTCGTGGACCGCGAAGGGCAATTCGAACTGCGGCACCCGCAGCTTGCGCGCGGCCTCGTTGAGCAGCTCCTGCAGGGCGCCGAACGGGCACAGCCAGCCGCAGAACACGCCGCGTCCCCAGAGCAGCACGCTGGCGGCGGTGAAGGTCCAGAGGATGAACAGGATGGGGTCGCTGAGGAACAGCTCCCAGCGGAAGCCTTCGAACAGCGCGTGGACGAAGGTGAGCACGTTGACCACCGACAGCTGGCCCAGGCAGTACCAGCCGATGAACACCAGGGTGAACGCCAGGTAGCCGCGGCGCACCCAGTGCAGCAGGTGCGGCCGGCGGGTGAGGGCGTCCTGCAGGAAGAGGATGGTGGCGAGCAGCGCCAGGGCGCCGAGCAGCACGCCGATCTGGAAGCTCTTCTGGTACCAGATGCGCAGCCACAGGGGGCGCTTGGCCTCTTCCAGGGCCGCCAGTTCCTCGGCGCTGGGCTGCGGCCGCAGCAGGTAGGCCTCGGGCGTCTGGTAGGGCAGGGCGAAGCTGGTGAACAGGCTGGCCACCGGACCGGTCTGGCGGCGCACCAGCAGCTCCAGGTTCCACGGCGTGCCGGGGTCGAAGCGGTGCTGGGCGCGGACGATGAAGATGGCCATCTCGGCGAAGGCCGGCATGCCCTCGGCGTAGACGTCGGACAGGCGCTGGTAGTCGAGGTCGCGGAAGCTGAGGATGTCGCCGAACTGGCGCAGCTGCACCCGGTCGAAGATGCCGCCGCGCACGTAGCCCGAGCCCTTGAACGAATACTGGCCGTTGCCCAGCACGGCGATGGCGTATTCGCCGGGCTTCAGCGAGTCCATCAGCTCCTGGTACTGGCGTTCGCCCAGCAGGTTGCGGCCGACGGTTGGCGGGTTGAGCAGGGCGGTGTAGAGGTCGATGAAGTCGTCCGCGCGGTGCGCCGCATCGGCCGCGCCGACGCCGGCGGCCTCGGTGCCCTTGAAGGCGTCGTCGATCTGCCCGCGGTTCAGCTGCAGGCGGCGGATCGCGCCGTTGCCGGTCAGCTCGGCCCAGGTCGCCGGCTGGAAGGCATCCAGGCGCACCTGCGCGGGCTTGGGCCGCACGCTGCCGGCGTCCTTGATCAGCCCCAGGGACACCGCCACGGTATGGGCGGCGCGCATGACGATCTCGTTGACCACCATCACCGTGACAGTGGCGCCGGCGACGGCATCGATGGTGGTCGTCCGGGCGTCGCTGGAGCGCCCCACCACCACGCGCTGGTCGGCCCGCACGCCGGCATAGCCGGCGGTGAAGGCGTGCAATTTCTCGACGGGAATGCCGATCAGCAGGATCGGCTCATGGTGTTCCAGCACATAGGCGTCGCGGATCACCGCATGGGGATCGAGGATCACCTGCAGGTTGATCGGCTTGCCGGAATAGGCCGGCATCTGCGTGACGCGGATGCTCTGGAAGGCGTAGCCGAGCAGCTCGTCGCCCTTGAACAGGCGGCGCACGCCGAATTCGCCCTCGGCGTCGCCGATGCGCTCGACGCTGGGGAACACCTGGGTGATGCGCGTGCGCTCAAGGTCGCTGAGTTCGGCGCCTTGGGCGGCCAGGCCGACCAGTAGCAGCAGCCAGCCCAGCAGCAGATGGAGGCACCAGACGACGCCTTTGCGCCCAGCATCGGGCTCCGTTCTACAGTGGGCATCCTGGTCGGCGGCCATCGGGTTTCCTCCCCTCGGCGACAACTTACTTGAGCGTGACTATCCACTCGGCCAGGGTCTTGGCCTCGTCCTCGCTGACGGCGTTGGGCGGCATCGGCATCGCGCCCCAGACGCCCTGGCTGCCCTTGCGGATGCTGTGCATCACGTGGGCCACGCCGTCGGACTGGTCGCCGTACTTCTTCGCCACGTCATGGAAGGCCGGGCCCACCAGCTTCTTGTCCAGCGTGTGGCAGGCCACGCAGGCCTTGGCCTTGAACAGGTCCTCGGCGCTGCTGGCGAAGGCTGGCGCCTGTGCCAGCAACCCGGCGGCCAGCAGTACGGCCATTGCTTTGTTCATGGTTCTCTTTCCTCGCAGGCTTGGCGCCGCAGCGCCGGATCCAGATGCCGGCGTCCCGCCCGGCGGTGGCTGCGATTCTAGGAGGGGCCCTTCGCGCGGGCGCTTGATGACAATCAAGAACTTCCGGCGCGGCGCTTGAGGCGGATCGTCGCGCTGGCTAGCGTGCCAAGCCGTGGAACCCGATGGAGAACCCCCGCCCATGAACGCCCCCGCCCAGGAACTTCCGCTCTTCTACCAGCCCAGCGGCAACGAGGTGACGCTGTTCGGCGAAGCCGCGGCGCAAGGCATGCCGGTGCTGATCAAGGGCCCCACCGGCTGCGGCAAGACGCGCTTCGTCCAGCACATGGCGCAGCGCCTGGGCCGGCCGCTGTACACCGTGGCCTGCCACGACGACCTGTCGGCGGCGGACCTGGTGGGCCGCCACCTGATCGGCAGCGACGGCACCTGGTGGCAGGACGGCCCGCTGACCCGCGCGGTGCGCGAGGGCGGCATCTGCTACCTCGACGAGGTGGTCGAGGCGCGCCAGGACACGGTGGTGGTGCTGCACCCGCTGGCGGACGACCGCCGCGAGCTGTTCATCGAGCGCACCGGCGAGTCGCTGGTGGCGCCGCCCGGCTTCATGCTGGTGGTGTCCTACAACCCCGGCTACCAGAACCTGCTCAAGGGCATGAAGCCGAGCACCCGCCAGCGCTTCGTGGCGCTGCGCTTCGATTACCCGGCGGCGGAGGTGGAGGCGGGCATCATCGCCCGCGAGGCCAACGTCGACCGCGAGCTGGCCCAGCGCCTGGCGCAGCTGGGCGTGGCCCTGCGCCGCCTGGGGCGGCAGGAGCTGGAGGAAGTCTGCTCGACGCGCTTGTTGGTGCTCACCGCGCGGCTGATCCATGCCGGGCTGGCGCCGCGCGAGGCGTGCCGCGCCGGGCTGGCCGAGCCGCTGTCCGACGACGAGGGCACCGTCGCCGCGCTGATGGACCTGGTCGATGTCCACTTCGCCTGAGGCCCTGGCCGGCACCCGGCGCCTGCCGGGCGATCTGGCGATGTGGCTGTTCATCCTCGCCGAGCTGAGCGTTTTCGCCATCCTCATCCTGGTCTTCGCCGTGGCCCAGCGCCTGGATGCCGAGGGCTTCCGCGACGGCCGCGCGGCGCTGGACCTGTCCCTGGGCCTGGCCCTGACGCTGAGCCTGCTGACCGCCGGCTTCCTCGCCGCCGCGGCGGTGGAGCTGGTGCGCCGCGGCTACCAGCGCCGCGCCGGCTTCCTGCTGCTGGCGGCGCTGGCGCTCGGCCTGCTGCACGTCTGGCTGAAGGCCGGCGAGTACCTGCACCTGGCGCAGCGTGGGCTGGACCTGGAGCACAGCACCTTCTTCACGCTGTTCTGGCTGGTCACCGGCTTCCACTTCCTGCACGTCTGGCTGGGCCTGGTGATCCTCGGCTGGATGGCCCTGCGCTGCCTGCGCGGCGCCTATGCCGAGGGCGCCCTCGGCGGGCTGGAGTCCGGGGCGCTGTACTGGCACATGGTCGACCTGGTGTGGGTGATGCTGTTCCCGCTGGTCTACGTGCTGGCGCCGCTGCCATGAGGTCGCTGGCCCTGGCCTGGGCACTGCTGGTGCCGCTGGCGCTGGCCGGCATCTGGCTCGGCAACCACGCCGCCAGCGCGCTGCTGCCGGTGGCGAGCATCCTGCTGCTGGCGCTGGGCAAGGCCTGGCTCATCGTGCTGCGCTTCATGGAGCTGGGCCACGGCCCGGCGCTGTGGCGCCGGCTGCTGCTCGGCTGGCCGCTGGCGCTCGCCGTGCTCCTTCTAGCCGTCCACGCAAGCTACTGATTTACCTGAAAATAAATACCTGACAGGAAGCATTGGTCTTTCTTGATCGCCATCAAGCGGATCGGCCCGGGGGCCTTCCTAGAATGGCCGCAAATCGAGACCGAGGAGGACCCCATGTCAGACACCTTCACCAAGGGCATGGCGAGGAACATCTACCTGGGGGGAGGCGTTTTCTTCTTCCTGGTGTTTCTCGCCCTGACCTATCACACCGAAACCACCTTCCCCAAACGCACCAACCAGGCCGAGCTGACCGAGTCGGTGGTGCGCGGCAAGCTGGTGTGGGAGCAGAACAACTGCGTCGGCTGCCATTCGCTGCTCGGCGAGGGCGCCTACTTCGCGCCGGAGCTGGGCAACGTGATCGGCCGCCGCGGCGGTGACGCCGCCTTCGACAGCTTCCTCGCCGCCTGGATGAAGATGCAGCCGCTGGGCATCCCCGGGCGCCGGCAGATGCCGCAGTTCCACCTCAGCGACCAGGAGGTGGCGGACCTGGCGGCCTTCCTGCGCTGGACCTCGAAGATCGATACCAACAAATGGCCGCCGAACAAGGAGGGTTGAGCATGAACCCGGGCAATCCCCATCTGAAATTCGCCTCGCAAGCGGTGGCCAAGCCGTACTTCGTGTTCGCCCTGATGCTGTTCGTCGGGCAGATCGTCTTCGGCCTGGTCATGGGCATGCAGTACGTGGTCGGCGACTTCCTGTTCCCGGCCATCCCGTTCAACGTCGCGCGCATGGTGCACACCAACCTGCTGATCGTCTGGCTGCTGTTCGGCTTCATGGGCGCGGCCTACTACCTGGTGCCGGAGGAGGCCGACCGCGAACTGCACAGCCCGAAACTGGCGATCGTGCTGTTCTGGGTGTTCGCCGCGGCCGGGGTGCTGACCATCCTCGGCTACCTGCTGGTGCCCTACGCGGGGCTGGCGCGGCTGACCCACAACGAGCTGCTGCCGACCATGGGCCGGGAGTTCCTCGAGCAGCCGACCATCACCAAGCTGGGCATAGTCGTGGTCGCCCTGGGCTTCCTCTACAACATCGGCATGACCTTGCTGAAGGGCCGCAAGACGGTGGTCAGCGTGGTGATGATGACCGGCCTGGTGGGTCTTGCGGTGTTCTTCCTGTTCTCCTTCTACAACCCGGAGAACCTCGCCCGCGACAAGTACTACTGGTGGTGGGTGGTGCACCTGTGGGTGGAAGGCGTGTGGGAGCTGATCATGGGCTCGATGCTGGCCTTCGTGCTGATCAAGGTCACCGGCGTCGACCGCGAGGTGGTGGAGAAGTGGCTCTACGTGATCATCGCCATGGCCCTGATCACCGGCATCATCGGCACCGGCCACCACTACTTCTGGATCGGCGCGCCGGGCGTGTGGCTGTGGCTCGGCTCGATCTTCTCGGCCCTTGAACCGCTGCCGTTCTTCGCCATGGTGCTGTTCGCCTTCAACATGGTGCGCCGCCGTCGCCGCGAGCACCCGAACAAGGCCGCCTCGCTCTGGGCCCTGGGCACCACGGTGACCGCGTTCCTCGGCGCCGGCGTGTGGGGCTTCCTGCACACCCTGGCCCCGGTGAACTACTACACCCACGGCACTCAGCTGACCGCGGCTCACGGCCACCTGGCGTTCTACGGCGCCTACGTGATGATCGTGATCACCCTGATCAGCTACGCCATGCCGCGCCTGCGCGGGATCGGCGAGGCGGCCGACGCCCGGGCGCAGAGCCTGGAGATCTGGGCCTTCTGGCTGATGACCATCTCCATGCTGCTGATCACCCTGCTGCTGACCGCCGCCGGCGTGGTGCAGGTGTGGCTGCAGCGGATGCCGGCCGACGGCGCGGCCATGCCGTTCATGGCCACGGTGGAGCAACTGAAGGTGTTCTTCTGGCTGCGCCTGTATGCCGGCTTCGGCTTCCTCATCGGGCTGATCTGCTACCTGCTGAGCTTCCGCCAGCGCGGCCGCATCGCGGTGGGCGTGGCGCAGCAGGCCGGTTGAGTTCCCTCCCCCGGGGCCCGTCTGCCTGGCAGCGGGCCCTTTTTTTCGCGAGGCCGCGATGACCATTCACCTGGAACTGGAGGAAGGCTTCGGCCGCGCCTGGCACCGCTTCATCACCCGCCGCGCGAGCCCGACGTTCGAGGACGCGGCGGTGAGCCTGGACGAGGTCCGCCGCAGCCTGCTGCTGCTGTTCCGCGGCACCGGCGGCGAGGCCGGCGTCGGCGTGGAGGCGGCCAGCCCGCGCGAACTGCTGGTGCGGCGCAGCCTGTTGCAACAGGTGGCCGGCACCTGCCAGCAGCTGCCGGTGGCCTGGTTCGACGCCGACTCCCTGCGCCTGCCGCCCAGCCTGGCGGTCTACCCCGATGCGCAACTGAATCGTGAACTCTACCGCTGGCTGGCGCTGCTCGCGGCGCACAGCCAGCCGCTGCGGCACTGGGCCGGCGACAACCAGGCCTGGACCCTCGCCGTGTTGCAGCGCTACCCGCTGCTGCGCCCGCGCTATGAACGCCTGGTGGAGGCGCTGCTGCCGCTGCGCCCGGACCCGGCCCAGCTGCCGCCGGCCGAGGCGGTGCTGGAGCGCGCGCTGCGCCAGGCCCTGCGCGAGCCGGGCAGCGTACTCCGCCTGCCGCGCAGCGAGCGCGCGCCCTGGCCGCTGCCGTTGTGGCTGTATCCACCGCAGCAACTGGCGGCGCCGCAGCGCACCGAACTGGTCGACGGCGACGAGCAGGGCAGGCCGGCGGGCGACGCCCGCAACGGCATCGCCCGCAAGCGTGGCGAGCGCACCGAACAGGACCCGGGGCGCGGCGGCCTGCTGCTGTTCCGCCTGGAGAACCTGTTCAGCTGGTCCGAGCACGTCGAGCTGGACCGCGCCGGCGACGACAGCGAGGACCTGGACGCCGCGCGGGTGGCCGAGGACCTCGACCACCTGAGCCTGTCCCGGCAACGCCAGCGCAAGGGCGGCGGCCTGCGCCTGGACCTGGACCTGCCGGCGGCCGAATACGACGACCTGCCGCTGGGCGAGGGCATCCGCCTGCCGGAATGGGACTACCGGCGCCAGTGCCTGCTGCCCGACCACGTCTGCCTGCAACCGATGCTGCCGCGCGATGCCGCGCCGGCGCCGCTGCCGGATGCGCTGGCGCCCATCGCCCGGCGTCTGCGCCGGCAGTTCGAAGGCCTGCGCCAGCAACCGCAGTGGCTGCGCCGCCAGCCCCAGGGCAGCGAGCCGGACCTGCAGGCCTGGCTGGACTTCAGCGTCGAACGGCGCCTGGGCGCCTGCGCCGAGACCGGCCTGTTCCTCGAACGCCGGCAGACCCGCCGCGACCTGGCCTGCCTGCTGCTGGCCGACCTGTCGATGTCCACCGACGCGCACCTGGACGACCGCCACCGCGTCATCGACCTGATCGGCGACAGCCTGCTGCTGTTCGGCGAAGCATTGCAGGCGGTGGGTGACCGTTTCGCGCTGTACGGCTTTTCCTCGCTGCGCCGGCACCACGTGCGCCTGACCCAGCTGAAGAGTTTCGAGGAACGCCACGGCGACGCCGTGCGCGGCCGCATCCGCGCCCTGCGCCCGGGCTACTACACGCGCATGGGCGCGGCGATCCGCCGGGCCACGCAACTGCTGCTCGAACGCGGCGAGCGCCAGCGCCTGCTGCTGATCCTCACCGACGGCAAGCCCAACGACCTGGATTGCTACGAGGGCCGCTACGGCATCGAAGACACCCGCCAGGCGGTGCTGGAAGCCCGCCGCGCCGGGGTGCTGCCGTTCTGCCTGACCATCGACCGCGAGGCGGCGGACTACCTGCCGCACCTGTTCGGCCACCAGGGCTACCAGATGCTGCACGACCCGGCCCAGCTGCCGCTGCGCCTGCCGCAGCTGTACCGCCAACTGACCCGCCGCCGTGAGTAAGGCGCCATTGTAGGAGCGGGCCCTGCCCGCGAATCGCGCGCAGGGCGCGCTCCTACAGGGGAACGATGTGGCGAGTGAGGCGGTGGACAGCCCGTTGTAGGAGCGAGGGGGACACCTAGTTCTTGCTCGCGAACCAATCCCCGCAGCGAGACACGTTCGCGACCGGATTTACCGGCCGCTCAGGACAGCCCCCTCTCCCGCTTGCGGGAGAGGGTTGGGGAGAGGGCGCTCTTGAGTTCAACACCTGCGCCACCGGCAAACCCTGTTCGCGAGCAAGCTCGCTCCTACGAGAAGCATTCGACGCAGCGACGTAGCCAGGCGTATCAGGATGGCTCCAGATTTTTCGGCCACTCAGGACAGCCCCCTCTCCCGCTTGCGGGAGAGGGTTGGGGAGAGGGCGCTCTTGAGCCCAACACCTACGTCACCGGCAAACCCTGTTCGCGAGCAAGCTCGCTCCTACGAAAAGCACCTCGTAGCCAGGCGTATCAGGATGGCTCCGGATTTTCCGGCCGCTCAGGACAGCCCCCTCTCCCGCTTGCGGGAGAGGGTTGGGGTGAGGGCGCTCTTGAGCCCAGCACCTGCGCCACCGGTAAACCCCGTTCGCGAGCAAGCTCGCTCCTACGAGAAGCATTCGGCTGTCTATTGGGTTCCCGCGTTCGCGGGAATGACGTCGGAAAACACGAATCTTAATCCCGTCATTCCCGCGAACGCGGGAACCCAGAAAACAGCGAGGGAGCAACTGTCTTGCAGGCTGCGCCGAGGTGCTTTTTGTAGGATGGGTTGAGCTTGCGAAACCCATGCGGTGGTGGTGATGGGTATCGCTTCGCTCAACCCATCCTACGAGAAGCCTCCCGGCTCCGTCAGCGCGGCAACCAGACGGCCATGGCCACGCAGAACAACGCGAGGACGACGCAGAAAACCCGGAACCGACGCAGCCGCCTCTGCCGGGCCAGGGCCTGTTCGGCCGGCAGCGGCATGCCGCAGTGCGGGCAGTCGGCCTGGTCGTCGGGACTGGCCTGCTGGCAATACAGGCATTGGCGCATACCTATTCGAACTGCTCCAGGCGCAGCGGGTCGAGGACCTGCACGGTGCGGCCCTGCAGGTCGATGATGCGTTCGTCGATCAACCGGCGCAGCACGCGGGAGAAGGTTTCCGGCTGGATCGACAGATGCCCGGCCACCAGTTGCTTGGCCATCGGCAGGTCGAAGCGCAGGTCGGCGTCGCCGTGGCGGTTGAGCAGCGTCAGCAGGTAGCGCACCACCCGGTGGGTGGAGTTCTTCAGCGACAGCGTCTCGATCTCGTTGATCCGCCGGTGCAGGCGGATGCACAGGGTGCCGAGCAGGGCGAAGGGCAGCTGCGGGTTGCTGTGCAGCAGCTCCAGGTAGGTGCGGTTGGCGAAGCGGTAGACCTGCGTCGGCTCCAGCGCCTGGGCCGAGGCGACGTAGTCGGGGGTGTCCATGAACATCATGGCCTCGGCGAAGGTCTGTCGGCCGACCACCACTTCCAGGACCTTCTCCTGGCCCTCGGGGGTCAGCCGGAAGATCTTCACCGCGCCGGATATCACGAAGAAGAACGCATGCGCCGGCTCGCCCTGGTGGAACAGCTTGTCGCCCTTGTCGAGGTTGAGTAGCTGGCAGGTGGCGAGCAGCTGTTCCAGCTGCGCCTCGTCGAGGGCATCGAACAGGTGATGCCCGCGCAGGATCTGCTGGTGGACGCGCTGGGACTGCATGGCGGAGCTTTCCTGGGCCGGGGACATCCGCCCAGTATGCTCGCCAGGCGCGGCTTGGGGGGTGAGACATGCTGTCACGCCGGGCTCCGGCCGATGGATGGTCATTGCGCTTGGTTGGCGCCGACGAACAGCAGGTTGTTCTCCAGGTGGATGTGCTGCATCAGGTCGCGGCGCAGCTCCTCCAGCCCGGCGTAGAGCGCGCGCCAGCTGGTGCAGGCGTTGGCCGGGGCGGTCAGGTCGTCGGTCAGCTCGGCCAGCACGGCCAGGGACTGGGCGTGTTCGTCGTGCTCGTGGCGCATCACCCCGATCGGCCCCTGCACGTGTAGCAGCGACACGCCCTGGATCAGCCAGGGGAACAGGATGTGCTCCTCCTTGCACATGTGCGATTCGAGTTCTTCCTGCATCCGCTCCAGCAGCGCCACCAGGCCGTGGGGGCAGTACGGGTGCGCGGCGTGGGTGCGCTCCACGCGCTGGGCCAGCGGCAGCAGCGCGGGGAACTGCTGGCGATGGCGCTGGTGGTAGCGCTCGAGGATGTGCTCGATCAGTTCGGCGTTGCTCGCCTGGCGCCAGTCGCGCTCTTCGCTGGCCGGGCGCAGGGCGCGCAGTTCGCTGGCGATGCGCTCGGCGTCCAGGCCCAGTTCACTGGCGGCTTCGCGCAGGCTGCGCTGGCCAGCGCAGCAGAAGTCCAGCTTGTAGTCGCGCAACAGGCTGGTGCTGCCGGGCAGGCTGCAGGCCAGGTCGCTGAGGGTGCGTTCGGTCAGGTTGTCGTGCATGGCGGCGGGCCTCGGGAGTCGGTGCGGTAGGCAGGCGCCAGTCTAGGAAGGGCGGTGCTCCGGGCTCCTTGATTGCGGTCAAGCGTCGCAGTGCGCGGCTTCCCGTTCGTCGTCGCCCTCGGCGATGTGCAGCAGCTGCTGCGGGTTGCGCACCAGCAGCTTCTGCCGGCCGCCGCGCACCAGGCCGCGGCCTTCCCAGGCGCAGAGGATGCGCGAGACGGTGTGCAGGGTGGTGCCGGTCATCTCGGCGATGTCCTGGCGGCTGACCGGGAAGTCGATGCGCACGCCCTCGGACTCCGCCCGGCCGCTGTTGCGCACCAGGCGCAGCACGGCGTGGGCGACGCGGCGCTCGACTTCCTCGGTGGCCAGTTCGCAGAAGCGCACGTGGGCTTCCTGCAGGCGCACGCCGATGGCCTGCACGGTGTTCAGGGCGAAGCCGGGGTGGCGCGCCAGCAGCGGTTCCCACAGCGCGGTGGGCCAGGCCAGCGCCAGGCTTTCCTGGGTGGCGCTGGCGGTGGCGGGGTAGTCCTCGCGGCCCAGGGCGCGGACGAAGCCGAACAGGTCGCCGGGGTTGACCAGGCGCACCAGCACGCGCTGGCCGTCGCAGGTCAGCTGGGTGGCCTTGAGGCGGCCGTGGACCAGCAGGTAGAAGTGCTCGGCCGGCTCGCCCTGCTCGAACACCGTGGCGCCGCAGTGCAGCGGCAGCACGCTGGCCGGGCGGAGGATGTCGTCCTGTTCCTCGCGGGTGCAGTTGGCAAAGGGTGGCAGGTTCGCCAGCCAAGCGCGGTTGATCGTCGGCTTGTCGCTCACACTCGGGATTCCCTGGGGGCCCGCCGCAGCATACCCGTTTCGCGGGGGGGCGAAACTTGAGTGGGATCAAGTCAAGGCAGCTCTCTGACCAGGCGGAAACCCAGGTTGTCCGGCGGTTGCCCGGCGCTGCAGCCGCCGCCGCGGGCGTCGCGGACGAATTCGTTGATGGCGGCGCGGTGGCGGCCCTCGGCGATGCGGATCGAGCAGGCCTCGACGCGGCTCTTTTCCGCGCCGCCGGCATCCAGGCTGACCCGCGTGTGGCAGCTCTGCGTCCACTCCCAGACGTTGCCTGCCAGGTCGGCCACCCCCAGTTCGTTGAGGCCATGGCTGCCGCGCGGCTGCGCCCGGGCCGGGCCTTCGCTGGCCGCCGCGGCTTCGAAGCGGTAGCGCGCCAGCCAGCGGCGCGCCGGGTTGCGGCCGTCGTCGTCGATGCGCAGGGCGTCGTCGGCCCAGCGCGAGCCGGCGAAGAACGCCCATTCCTCATCGCTGGGCAGGCGCCAGCGCTGGCCGGTGCGCTTGGACAGCCAGTCGGCGTAGAGCTGCGCATCCAGCAGGCTGGCACCGGTGAGCGGCAGGTCGGCGCCGGGCGTGGCGGCCTGGCCATCCAGCGCCAGGCAGGCGCCGGCGTCCACGCAGCGGGCGTATTCGGCCTGGCTGACCTGGTATTTCATCACCGCGAAGCGCGGCGCCAGGCGTTCGCTGCGCAGCGGCGCATCCACCGGGCGGGCGTCGCGCCAGTAGTCGCCGGCGGGGCGGAAGCGGTATTCCCGCGGCGTCAGGCTGACGGTCTCCGGCGCCAGGCCCGGATCGCTGCGCGGCAGCCAGGCGCCCAGGGCGATGGCCACCAGCAGCAGCGGAAGGGCGATGATCAGCGCCTTGCGCATCGGCGTTCCCTCGTGGCGGGGCCGGCCCTCGCAGGCCGGCCGGTGGCGTCACTTGATGGGCGAGGGCGGTTCGACCTGGCTCATCAGGTCGGAGTCCCACTGCCCCTCGACCTGGAAGTGCGCGGTGGCGCCCAGCGCCACGCCTTCGATCAGGTTGTGGTTGAGGTAGGCGTACAGGCCCGGCTGGCGGAAGGTGTACAGCGCCGCGCCGGCGGCGCCGCCGGGGATGAACCAGGTCTCCAGGCCTTCCTCCGGCGGGTTGCCGAACTTGCCGGTGGCCCAGACGTGGTCGCCGTGGCCGCCGATCAGGTGCGGGCGGGTGTCGCGGTTGGCCTGGGAGTGGACGATCAGCACGGTCTCGCCGACCTTGGCGGTCAGCGCGTTCTTGCCGGTCAGGGCGCCGACCCGGCCGTTGAACACCACGTGGCTGGGGATCAACCCCTTCATGGTTTCCATGGTGTCGTTGAAGCTCTCGGCGGGCGTGGCGTAGCGCTTGAATTTGCCGTCCTTGTCGCGCGGCACGTAGAAGTCCTGCTCGCCGACGTAGAACACCTTGTCGTACTTCAGCGGGCGGCCGTCGCGGTCCTTCAGACCGTCGCGCGGCAGCACCATGATCGCGCCGTTCATGCCCGAGACCACGTGCCAGGGAATCATCATCCCGCCGGGCGCGCAGTGGTAGACGAACACGCCGGGGCGGGTGGCCTTGAAGCGCAGCTTGACCTGCTCGCCGGGGTTGACGATGGTCAGCGAGCCGCCGCCCAGGGCGCCGGTGGCGGCGTGGAAGTCGATGTTGTGGGCCATGCTGTTGCTGGCCGGGTTGACCAGGGTGAGCTCGACGTAGTCGTCCTGGTGCACCACCATCAGCGGCCCGGGCACCGAACCCTCGAAGGTCATGGCGTGGATGTGGGTTTCGTCATCGTCGATGATCAGGTCCTTCTCCTGGATGACCATGCGGAACTCCACCACCCGCGGCTTGGCGCTGGTGCGTTGTTCGTGGGCATGGACGAAGGGCGGGGCGAGCAGCTCGACCTTGCTCCTGGCCAGCTTCGACAGGTCCGGCGCCGGCCCGGTCTGCAGCGGCGCCGACTCCTTGGCGAAGGCCAGACCGCTGCCGAGGACCGAGCCGGCGACGCCGAGCGCGACGGCTCCGGCGAGCAGGCTACGGCGCGAGAAAGGCGTTTTTTCCAGGTCAGCCATGGGTACTTCTCCTAATGGACGAGATTGCGTTGTCCACAGGGAAACCCCTTGGGCGAAAACCTTCTTTGCGCCGCAGCAAATAGCGGCGCAGCTGGACAATCTGCCGCAGCGCGCCGTCTGGTTTTTCCTACGGCGCCTGTGTGAATGCGGCAAGTGCCTGTGCGCCGAGGTAAGATTCCAGCCCAAAGAGCGAACCTCCCGCGCCAAGGCGCGGGCTCCAACGGACAAGGACCTTGCATGCGCCCGCGTGGACTCCCCCTCCTGGCCCTCACCTTTGGCGTGCTTGCCGCGCAGCAGGCCTACGCCAGCAGCGACGACTCCTGCTACCCGAGCTGGAACCTCAAGCGCGACACCCTGGACGTGTGCAACAGCCTGCCGTTCCTGAGCCCCGGCAACGACAGCCGGGTCAACCTGCAGCTGCTGTTGGCCGATACCGGCCGCGCCAGCCTGCCGGTCAAGGCGCTGTCCGATGACGAGCAGCAGCTGGGCTACGGCCTGGTGCCCTTCCCGCTGACGCGCCTGTTCGACGAACCCCAGGCCATGGATCCTGCACCGGGCGCCGCCAAGCCGGCGGCGCCCCTGGCAGAGCTTGCGGTGCGCATCGGCCTGTCGGCGGACGCGGTGCCGGCCGACGGCGAGCGCTTCGCCAGCGGCGAGGGCAGCCGCTGCCGCAGCAACAACCCGGCCACCGCCCAGGACTTCCTCGCCCAGCTGCTGGCCGCCGACCTGCCGCCCGCCGAGCGGCAGGGCCTGGCGCGGGCGCGCCTGGCCCTGTTGCAGGGCTGCCAGTGGGACGACGCGCAGCTCGCCGGGCTGCTGCCCAAGGACGTGGATTCCCCCGCCGGGCGTGATTTCGCCGGCTACCTGCAGGGCGTCGCCGCCTTCTACAGCGGCCACTTCCAGGCCGCGCGCAAGAGCTTCCAGGCCCTGCACGACAGCCGGCTGCCGTGGCTGCGCGAGACGGCGCGCTACATGCTCGGCCGCAGCCAGCTCAACCAGGCGCAGCAGAACGCCTTCGACGACATGGGCTACCCCGACCTGCGCAAGGTCGACCAGGCCGCGCTGAAGGTCGCCGAGAGCGACTTCAAGGCCTACCTGCAGGCTTATCCACAGGGCCGCTACGCCACCTCGGCCAAGGGCCTGATGCGCCGCGTGTACTGGCTGATGAACGACCCCGGGCGCCTGGCCGCGGAGTACGCCTGGCTGTTCGCCCAGCCGGAAGCGGCCCAGGGCAACGCCGACCAGGCCCAGTTGATCGCCGAGGTGGACAACAAGCTGCTGGTCAGCGCGCACCCGGCCGAGGTCAAGAACCCGCGCCTGCTGGCGGTGCTCGACCTGATGCAGATGCGCCACCACGAAGCCGGCGAGGGCCGCGCCCTCGACCTGCCCGGGCTGCAGGCGCAGAAGCCGCTGTTCGCCGAGCTGCCGGGGCTGCACGACTACCTGCTGGCCGCCTGGCAGCTGTACGTCGAGGAGCAGCCGGCCAAGGCGGCCGAACAATTGCCGAAGGCCCTGCCGCAGAAGCTCGACTACCTCGCCTTCAGCCAGCAGACCCTGCGCGGCTTCGCCCTGGAGGCCGGCAACGACTGGCTGGGCGCGGAGAAGCTCTGGCTGCAACTGCTGCCGCTGGCCCGCCAGCCTCTGCAGCGCGAGCAGCTGGAACTGGCGCTGGCCTTCAACTACGAGCGCAGCGACCGCCTGGTGAAGGTCTATGCGGAGAACTCACCGGTGCGCACCCCGGCGATCCGCGAGCTGCTGCTGCGCCACATCGCCGGCCCCGAACTGCTGCGCCAGCAGGTGAAGTCCGAGACGGCGCCGGCCGAGGAGCGCGACACCGCGCTCTTCACCCTGCTGTACAAGGACCTGCTGCACGGCCGCTACGCCAACTTCGTCAACGACCTCGCGCTGCTGCCGGCCGAGCCCTCGACCAAGCCGCTGAGCGCCAGCCTCGGCTTCGTCTATGGCGGCGGGCAGCCGCTGAGCCTGTTCCAGTGGCCGGGCGGCAAGGGCAACGCCGGCTACGACTGCCCGGCCATCCGCGACCTCGCCCTGGCCCTGCAGCAGGAACCGCAGCCGCCGCAGGCGCTGAACTGCTTCGGCGAGTTCATCCTGCGCAACAACCTCGACAGCTTCCCGCTGGACAACCAGCCCGGCGTGCGCGAGCTGGGCGGCAGCCCGTCGCTGTTCGAGGGCGAGCCCTACTCGCGCCTGGACGGCTACCTGAAGGTGATCGCCGACGACCAGGCCGGCAGCGACGACAAGGCCTATGCGCTGTACCGTGCGATCAACTGCTACGCGCCCAGCGGCTACAACGGCTGCGGCAAGCAGGACATCGCCCCGGCGCAACGCAAGCGCTGGTTCCGCACCTTGAAGACGCAATACGCCGACACGCCCTGGTCGAAATCGCTGAAGTACTACTGGTAGCGCGGCCATGGGCCTGGCCGCGAAGAGCCTGGCGCTGGGCCTGCTGCTGTGGGGCGCCACGGCGCATGCCGGGGTGGTGGACGCCGCCGACTACGACGCCTTCTGGCTGTGGGGCGGCGTGCAGGCCCAGCCGGTGCTGCGCCAGGCGCGCACGCTGTACGTGCTGCAAGGCCAGGTCAGCGCCCCGCGCGGCGCCCCCGAACAACCGGCGCGCCTGCACGCCCAGGGCATCGCCATGCCGCGCCTGCGCACGGGCCAGGTGTGGCTGGTCTACCGCGCCCACAGCCTGCGCTGGAGCGAGGACAGCTACGCGACCCTGCTGGCCCAGCTGCGCCGCTGGCAGCGCGCCGGCAATCCGCTGCTGGGCGTGCAGATCGACTTCGACGCCCGCACCCGCTACCTCCACGAATACGTGGCCTTCCTGCGCGACTTCCGCCGGCGCCTGCCGATCGAATACCGCCTGAGCATCACCGGCCTGCTGGACTGGAGCAGCAACGCGGAGCCGGCGACCATCAATGAACTCAAGGACGTGGTGGACGAGGTGGTGGTGCAGACCTACCAGGGGCGCCGGACGATTCCCGACTACCAGCGCTACCTGCCAAGGGTGGCGCGCCTGCAGCTGCCGTTCCGCATAGGCCTGGCGCAGTATGGGCAGTGGCAGGCGCCGGAGTATCTGGAGCGCAGTCCGTGGTTCCGGGGGTATGTGGTGTTTTTGCAGAATCCGTGAGTTGGTGGTCGGGGGGATTTTGTAGGAGCGAGCTTGCTCGCGAACGGGGTTTGTCGGTGGCTGTAGTGTTTCGGGTTGACTCTTTTCCCTCTCCCCAGCCCTCGGCTGCGCGCCCCGCCCTGAAGGGAGAGGGGGCTAGTCCGTGCCGAGAGAGGGTGTGGTTTCACCTGAAACCTGCGGAGCTGCCGGCTGACTCAGGAATACCCAAGCACGCCGAACGGTCCCCTCTCCCTTCAGGGAGAGGGTTAGGGAGAGGGCGCTCTTCAGGTCAAGCGCCGAGATTGCCGCCGAAGCCCCCGTTCGCGAGCAAGAACTAGGCGTCCCCCTCGCTCCTACGAAAAACCTCCGCAACCACAACTCCCCCCACACCCCGCCTTAGCCGGCCGCTCCAGCAGATCCCGCATCAGCAACCCATGATCCAACCCCACCCCCTCAGGCACCGGCAGATACACGACGTGCCCATCGCCCGGCGCCACCTCGATGGCTTCACCACGAGCATTCTCCAGGCGTTCCAGGCGCAGCGTGCGGTTGCCGGCCGGCGTCATGAGTTCGAGGCTGTCGCCCACCGCGAAGCGGTTCTTCACCCTTACCTCGGCGAGGTCGCCGCGGCGGGCGCCGCTGAACTCCCCGACGAACTGCTGGCGCTCCGCCCGCGAGCTGCCGTACTGGTAGTTCTGATACTCGTCATGCACATGGCGGCGCAGGAAGCCCTCGGTGTAGCCGCGGTGGGCCAGGGACTCCAGCTCGTCCATCAGGCCACGGTCGAAGGGCCGGCCGGCCACGGCGTCGTTGATCGCCTTGCGGTAGGCCTGGGCGGTGCGCGCCACGTAGTAGTGCGACTTGGTGCGGCCCTCGATCTTCAGCGAGTGCACGCCCATCTCGGCCAGGCGCTGCACGTGCTGGATGGCGCGCAGGTCCTTGGAGTTCATGATGTAGGTGCCGTGCTCGTCCTCGTGGGCCTCCATCAATTCGCCAGGGCGGTTGCCCTCCTCCAGCAGAAACACTGCGTCGGTGGGCGCGCCTTCTCCGAGGGTCGGCTCGCGCACCAACTGGCCCAGTTCGTCCTCCCGCGCCGGGTGCGCCTGGTACTGCCAGCGGCAGGCGTTGGTGCAGGTGCCCTGGTTGGGGTCGCGGCGGTTGATGTAGCCCGACAGCAGGCAGCGCCCGGAGTAGGCCATGCACAGGGCGCCGTGGACGAACACCTCCAGCTCCATGTCCGGGACCTTCTCGCGGATTTCGCCGATCTCCTCCAGCGACAGCTCGCGGGATAGGATCACCCGGCTCAGGCCCTGGTCGCGCCAGAAGGCCACGCTGGCCCAGTTCACCGCGTTGGCCTGCACCGAGAGGTGGATGTTCGCCGCGGGGAAGTGTTGGCGCACCAGCATGATCATCCCCGGGTCGGACATGATCAGCGCATCCGGTCCCAGGGCCAGCACCGGCTCCAGGTCGGCCAGGAAGGTTTTCAATTTGGCGTTGTGCGGGGCGATGTTCACCACCAGGTAGAAACGCTTGCCCAGGGCATGGGCCTCGGCGATGCCGATGGCCAGGTTGGCCAGGTCGAATTCGTTGTTGCGCACCCGCAGGCTGTAGCGCGGTTGCCCGGCATAGACGGCATCGGCGCCATAGGCGAAGGCGTGGCGCATGGCTTTCAGCGAGCCGGCGGGGGAGAGCAGTTCGGGGGCTTGGAGCATGGCGTGGGGACGGTTGTGGATAAAACGCTGCACTCTAGCGGGGGCGGGGGTTCGGTGCCCTGAGCGGGGTCAATGTTGCTGGTGGGCTTTTCGTAGGAGCGAGGGGGACGCCTAGTTCTTGCTCGCGAATGGAGTTTCCAGGCTGCAGCGGAGCTTTGGATTGACTCCGCTCCCTCTCCCCAGCCCTCTCCCTGAAGGGAGAGGGGGCTAGTCCGTGCAGAGAGGAGGAGTGGTTTCAGTTGGAAACCTTCGGTGCTGCCGGCTAACTCCAGAGCATCCAGTTCTGCCCAACGGTCCCCTCTCCCTTCAGGGAGAGGGTTAGGGAGAGGGCGCTCTCCAGGTCAAGCACCGAAATTGCCGGCGAACCCCCAATTCGTAAGCAACCTCACTCCAACCACCGCCGCCCCTGCAGCTCCAACAACATCTGCGCCTGCTCCGGCCCGTTGCTTCCGGCGGGGTAGGGCCTTGGGCGCTGGTAGTGCTCCTGCCAGCCGGCGATGATCGGGTCGATCCAGCGCCAGGCGGCTTCCACCTCGTCGCGGCGCATGAACAGCGTCGAGTCGCCCTGGATCACGTCCAGCAGCAGGCGCTCGTAGGCGTCCCAGCGGCGCTTGCCGGGGCTGGCCGTCTGCGCCAGGTTCAGGTCCAGCTCGGCCGGTTCCAGGCGCATACCCTTGCCGGGGGTCTTGGTCATCAGTTGCAGGCTGATGCGCTCCTCCGGCTGCAACCTTATCCACAGACGGTTGGCCGGGCCGCTGCCGTCGCCGATCAGGGCGTGGGGCACCGGCTTGAACTGGATGACGATCTCCGAGCACTTCTTCGCCATGCGCTTGCCGGTGCGCAGGTAGAAGGGCACGCCGGCCCAGCGCCAGTTGTCGATCTCCGCGCGCAGGGCGACGAAGGTCTCGGTGTCGCTGTCGTTGTCCACGTTCTTCTCGAACCAGTAGGCCGGCACCTCCTGGCCGCCGATCCGCCCGGCGCCGTACTGGCCGCGCACGGTACGGTCCTGCACGTCGAGGCCGCCGATCGGGCGCAGGGCCTGGAGGATCTTCAGCTTCTCGTCGCGCACCGATTCGGCGTCGAAGTGCACCGGCACCTCCATGGCCACCAGGCACAGCAGCTGCAGCAGGTGGTTCTGCACCATGTCGCGCATGGCCCCGGCGTGGTCGTAGTAGGCGCCGCGGTTCTCCACGCCGAGGGTCTCGTTGACGCTGATCTGCACATGGTCGACGTAGGCGCTGCGCCACAGCGGCTCGAACAGGGTGTTGGCGAAGCGCAGGGCCAGCAGGTTCTGCACCGTCTCCTTGCCCAGGTAGTGGTCGATGCGGAACACCCGCGACTCGTCGAACACCTGGCCGATGGCCTGGTTGATCGCCCGCGCCGACTCCAGCGAGTGGCCCAGCGGCTTCTCCAGCACTATGCGCGTGTTCGGCCCGGCCAGGCCTGCGACCTTGAGGTTCTGCGCGATGGGCGCGAAGAGGTCCGGGGCAGTGGCCAGGTAATGCACCAGCACGCGCTCGTGGCCGAACTTCAGGCGCTGGCGCAGGCGGCTGAAGTCGGCGCTCTGCGAGGCGTCCATGGCCAGGTAGTCCAGGCGCGTGGCGAAGCTCTGCCAGTCGGCGACGCTGAAGTCGGCCCGCGCGACCTGCGCCCGGCAGTGCCGCTCGGCCAGCGCCAGGTAAGCCTCCTGCGAGCGCTGGCTGCGGGCCAGGGCGAGGATGCGGGTGTCGGCCGGCAGGCGCTCCTCGCGGTGCAGGTGGTAGAGCGCCGGCAGCAGCTTGTGCAGCGCCAGGTCGCCGGTGCCACCGAACACCAGAATGTCGCAGGAAAGGGGAAATGCGGAAGATTCGGACATCATCAGGTACTGCTCCACCACTTATTGCCTGGGCGTGACCACCTGACTTGTAGTATAACTACAAGCCGACTACATCCCATCCGCCGATCATAGCCGAGTCCAGCCCAGTGAACCTGTTGCAGCACATTGCCCAGTCGCGTCATCTGCTTCGCAAGTCGGAACTCAAGGTCGCCGATCACGTGATGCAGGACCCCGCCTCGGTCATGCACAGCTCCATGGCCGACCTCGCCCACGGGGTGGGCGTCAGCGAGCCGACCATCGTGCGCTTCTGCCGCGCCATCGGCTGCACCGGCTTCCAGGACCTCAAGCTGAAGCTGGCGCAGAGCCTGGCCGCCGGCGCCAGCTTCGGCCAGTTCGCGATCAGCGAAAGCGACTCGGTCACCGACTTCAGCCTGAAGATCTTCGACACCACCCTGCATTCGCTGATGGAAGTGCGCGAGAAGCTCGACACCCACGCCCTGGAGCGCGCCATCGCCGCCATCGCCCACGCCCAGCGCGTGGAGTTCTACGGCTTCGGCGCCTCCGGCGCGGTGGCCGCGGACGCCCAGCACAAGTTCTTCCGCCTGCTGCTCTCGGCCGCGGCCTATTCCGACCCGCACATGCAGGCGATGTCGGCGGTGACCCTGAAGCCCAGCGACGTGGCCATCTGCATCTCGCAGTCCGGCCGCTCCAAGGACCTGCTGGTGACCGCCAACCTGGTCCGCGAGGCCGGCGCGACCCTCATCACCCTGTGCCCCAGCCAGACCCCGCTGGCCGACCTGGCCACGGTGAACCTGGCGGTGGACGTCCACGAAGACACCGACATCTACACCCCGCTGACCTCGCGCATCGCCCACCTGGTGGTGATCGACGTGCTGGCCATGGGCGTGGCCATGGCCCGCGGCCCGGACCTGGTCAACCACCTCAAGAGCGTCAAGCGCAGCCTGCGCAGCCTGCGCCTGTCGCCCAAGGTGGTGAAGAGCCACGAGGAGCCGCGGCCGGAAGAGACGTCCTGAGGCACCTGCCTCAGAGCGCGCGGATCGAGGTGCGGATCGCCCGCGCGCACTCGATCACCGCCGGCGCCAGCTTGCGCTCGGCATCTTCCCGGCTCCAGCGGCTGGTCGGCGCCACCACGTGGACGGCGGCCACCGGCTGGCCGCGGCTGTCGAGGATGGGCGCGGCGATGCTCATGTCACCCAGGAACATCTCTTCCGCATTCACCGCATAGCCCTTGCTGCGCGCCGTGCGCACGGTCTCGAGGATCGCCTCGACGTCGGTCAGGGTGTTCTGCGTCAGGCGCTGCGGCTCGCTGCGTCGTAGCATTTCCGCGGCCTCGTCGTCGTCCAGGCCGCTGAGGTAGGCGCGGCCGCAACCGGTGCAGTACATCGGGATGCGGCTGCCGATGGGCATGTGGATGGGGATGAACTTGGGCGCCACGAAGCGCGCCACGTAGACCATGTCCAGGCCGTCGGGCTCGGTGAGGTTGGTGGTTTCCCCGGTGATCTGCGACAGCTCGGCCAGGAAGGGGTTGGCCACGTCCACCAGGGTGTCCGCGGCCAGGTAGTTGTAGCCGATCTCCATGACCTTCGGCGTCAGCTGGAAACGCCGCGTCTGCTCATGCTTGCGCAGGTAGCCCAGCGCTTCGAGGGTGTGCACCATGCGCTGCGCCGAACTCTTGTTGATTCCCGCTGCCTCGGCCACTTCCGCCAGGCTCATGGTGCGCCGGCGCGCATCGAAGGCGCGCAGCACCGCCAGGCCCTTCTCCAGCGACTGATTGAACAGCAGGCTCCCTTCAGACATTTTTGTCTTCTCCATATCGATATTCGATACTTATAAATCTCTTTGCGATTTTTGTAAATTGAATATATCGTCCGAATCGCCTCCTGCCGATCCAGAGGTACCCACACGCACAACCACAACAATGAGCGTCCACTGGGAGACCCACCATGCATCAGAGCATCCGTGCCTTCGTTCTCGCCTGCGCCGCCTTGGCGCTGTTCGCCGGCCCCGCCGCGGCCGAGACCCTCAAGGTCGGCGCCACCTCCACCGGCGTCCCCTTCACCTTCCTCGACATCCAGAGCCAGAGCATCCAGGGGATGATGGTCGACACCGTGGAAGCGGTGGGCAAGGCCGCCGGCTTCGACACGCAGATCCAGCAGACCAACTTCGCCGCGCTGATCCCCTCGCTGACCTCCGGGAAGATCGACCTGATCTCCGCGGCCATGCTCAAGACGCCGCCACGGGAAAAGGTCGTGCAGTTCTCCGACCCGGTGTTCTCCTATGGCGAGGGCCTGGTGGTGCGCGCCGACGACAGCGGCGCCTATACCCGCATGGACGACTTCAAGGGCGAGGTGGTCGGCGCCCAGGTCGGCACCGTGTTCCTCGACGAGCTGAACAAGCGCGGCATCTTCAAGGAAGTGCGCGGCTACGACTCCATCAACGACCTGCTCCGCGACCTGGCCCTGGGCCGCATCAAGGCGGCCTTCGCCGACCAGCCGGTGCTGGCCTACCAACTGGCCAAGGGCGGCCAGTCCAAGGTGCGCCTGGTCCGCGACTACCAGCCGGTGATCCACGGCGACGTCAGCCTGGTGCTGCGCAAGGACGACCCGGCGCTGCTGCAGCGCGTCAACCGGGGCATCGCCAGCATCCGCGCCGACGGCACCCTGCAGCGCATCCGCGCCAAGTGGAACCTCGACTGATCCGCCGCCGCCCGCGCCCGTGGGCGGCGCCTTCGCGCTCTACCAGGTAATCGCCATGTTTCTTCAGAACGCCATGGATTTCCTGCCCATCCTGCTCAAGGGGGCGGTGATCACCCTGCAGGTCACGGCGGCGTCCTTCCTGCTCAGTTCGCTGATCGGCCTGGCCCTGGCGCTGATGATGGTCTCCCGCTACCGCGCCCTGGCGCTGGCCGGTACCACCGTCGTCAACGTCATCCGCGGCCTGCCGATCATCGTCCAGCTGTTCTACATCTATTTCGTCCTGCCGGATTTCGGCGTCCAGCTCAGCGCCTTCCAGGCCGGGGTGATCGGCCTGGGCATCGCCTACTCGGCGTACCAGGCGGAGAACTTCCGCGCCGGCATCCAGGCCATCCACCAGGGGCAGATCGAGGCCGCCGAGTCCCTCGGCATGCGCGGCGCCATGGTGATGCGCCGGGTGGTGCTGCCGCAGGCCTTCCGCATCGCCCTGCCGCCCTACGGCAACACTCTGGTGATGATGCTCAAGGACTCCTCGCTGGTCTCCACCATCACGGTCGCGGAGATGACCCGCGCCGGCCAGCTGATCGCCTCCTCGACCTTCGAGAACATGACCGTCTACACCCTGGTGGCGCTGCTCTACCTGGCCATGAGCCTGCCGCTGTCGTTCGCCCTGCGCCGCCTCGAGGCGCGTATCGGCCGGAGGAGCAAGCGATGATCCGCATCCGTGACCTGCACAAGAGCTACGGCGACGTGGCGGTGCTCGAAGGCATCGACCTGAGCGTCGACAGCGGCGAGGTGGTGTGCCTGATCGGCCCGTCCGGTTCCGGCAAGTCCACGCTGCTGCGCTGCATCAACGGCCTGGAGGACTACCAGAGCGGCGAGGTGCTGGTGTCCGACGCCAAGGTCGACCGGCACGCCGGCAGCATCCATGCCATCCGTACCCAGGTGGCCATGGTGTTCCAGCGCTTCAACCTGTTCCCCCACCGCAACGTGCTGGAGAACGTGATGGAAGGTCCGGTCTACGTGAAGAAGGAGCCGGTTCGCGAAGTGCGCGAGCGGGCCCTGGCGCTGCTCGACAAGGTCGGCCTGGCGCATCGTGTCGAGGCCTACCCCGACGAACTCTCCGGCGGCCAGCAGCAGCGCGTGGCCATTGCCCGCGCGCTGGCCATGCAGCCCAAGGCGATTCTCTTCGACGAGCCGACCTCGGCGCTCGACCCCGAACTGGTCGGCGAGGTGCTTGGCGTGATGCGCCGCCTGGCCGACGAGGGCATGACCATGATCGTGGTCACCCACGAGATGGGCTTCGCCCGCGAAGTGGCGGATAAGGTGTGCTTCCTGCACAGCGGCCGCATCGTCGAGGAAGGGCCGCCGCAACAGGTGCTGGGGGCGCCGCAGCATCAGCGCACCCGGGACTTCCTCAGGCGCCTGCTGGAACCGTCGGGGGTGCAGGCATGAGCGTCGCGCCACGCCACCTGCCCCAGTCCCTGTGGGCAGCCAGCGCCACGCCGGCGCAAGCGACGCCGCCCCTGCAGGGCGAGCTGGAAACGGATGTCGCCATCGTTGGGGCCGGCTTCACCGGCCTGTCCACCGCCCTGCACCTGGCGGAACTGGGTATCCGCGCCTGCGTGCTGGAGGCCGGCGAGCCAGGCTGGGGCGCCTCGGGGCGCAACGGCGGCCAGGTCATCCCGGGGCTGAAGTTCGACCCGGAGCAATTGCTGGCGAAATTCGGTGAGCAGGGGGAATACCTGTGCGAGGTGGCGGGAAGCGCCGCTGACGAGGTGTTCAACCTGATCCAGCGCCACGGCATCGACTGCGATGCCACCCGCAAGGGTTGGATCCAGCCGGCGGCATCACCGGCGGCATTGCGTGGCATCGAGCAGCGCGCCGAGCAATGGCGCCGGCGCGGCGTGCCCGTGGAACTGCTGGACCGTGAGGCGGTGGCCCGGCGCATCGGCAACGAACATTATCTCGGCGCCTGGGTCGATCCGCGCGCCGGCAGCGTGCAGCCGCTGAGCTACGTGCGTGGCCTGGTGCGCGCTGCGCTGGCCGCCGGGGCGCGGGTGCATGGCCACAGCCCGGTGCTGAGCCTGCAGCGCCAGGCCGGGCGCTGGCAGCTGGAGTTGGCCGGCGGTGCGCGGGTACGCGCGGAAAAGGTGCTGCTGGCGACCAACGGCTACACCGACGGCCTGTGGCCGGGCCTGCGCCGCACCTTGATCGCGGCGAACAGCTTCATCATCGCCACCCGCCCGCTGTCGCCGGAACTGGCGGCGAGCGTGCTGCCCGGCGGCGAGGTCTGCTCGGATGCCCGGCGCCTGCTGCTCTACTTCAAGCGTGACGCCCAGGGCCGCCTGTTGCTGGGGGGGCGAGGGCCGTTCAGCGAACCCGCCGGCGACGGCGACTGGAGCCATCTGCAGCGATCCCTGGCGCAGCTTTATCCACAGCTGGCCGGGGTGCCCATCGAGTACCGCTGGAGTGGCCGGGTGGCGCTGACCCAGGATTTCCTGCCGCACCTGCACGAACCGGCGCCGGGGTTGTCGACGCTGTTGGGCTACAACGGCCGCGGCGTGGCCATGGCCACCACGCTGGGCCGGCATATGGCGCTGCGCCTGGCCGGGCGTGGCGAGCGCTTCCCGCTGCCGCCGGCGCCGCTGAAGCCGATCCCGCTGCATGGCCTGCAGCGGCTCTATCTGGGTGCGGCCATCGCCTGGTACCGCTGCCTGGACACGTTGTTCTGAGGGAGGCCTGGAGGGGCGCCGACCACTCGTCGGCGTCACCGGCGCTTCACCGCCGCGCCCTCAAACTGTCATCCGTCGTCAGCATCCTGGCGTCTCCAGCCCTTCGGCCTTGGGAGATGCGAGATGCAACGCCATATCGACGACACCCAGCACCTGGACAGCAAGACCCGCCGCAAGCTCGAGGACCAGCGCCGAATGCAGTTCCGCCGGGCCATCGAAGAGCGCCTCGAAGCGCAACGCCTCGACCGCGAGATGTCCGATTATCCCGACCTGATCGCCGCCAACTACCTCAATTCTGCGCGGGCGTCGGTGAAAAGCGCTCGGCCAGCTGGCTGATCAGCGCGCGTTCCTCGCGGATGAAGGCGACGAACGCCTGGGCGACCGGGCTCAGGCGCTTGCCGCGGGCGTGCACCAGGCACCAGCTGCGGTAGAGCGGCAGTTCCTCCACCGGCAGTTCGCGCAGCAGCCCGGCGCGCAGTTCGCGGCTCACCGCGTGGCGCGGCAGCAGGGCCAGGCCGAGGCCGGCCAATACCCCTTCCCGTGAGCCTTCCAGCGAGGCGAATTCCAGCGTCTGCGGGAAGTGCGCGCGCTTCTGCTGGAAGTGTTCCTCGCAGGCCTTGCGCGTGCCCGAGCCGGGCTCGCGGATCAGCAGCGGCCAGGATTCCAGGTCCTTCAGCGACAGCTTGGCAGCGCTGCACAGCGGGTGGTCGGGCGGCGCCACCGCGACTATCGGGTTGTTCAGGAAGGGCAGGAATTCCAGGGCCATGTCCTGGGGCACCAGGGACATGATCACCAGGTCGTCGCGGTTGTCCGACAGGCGCTTGATCACCTGGGCGCGGTTGACCACGGTGAGGTGCAGGCTGACGTCCGGGTGCTGCTTCTGGAAGGCGGCGAACAGGTGCGGGGTGATGTACTTGGCGCTGGATTCTACCGCCAGGCGCAACTGGCCCTGCAGCGAGCCCTTGAGGTCGGAGAGCTGCATGTCCAGCACTTCCAGGCGCTGGAAGATGTCGGTGCTGGCGCGCAGCAGGGCGTCGGCGGCGTCGGTCTGGTAGAGCTTCTTGCCGATGTACTCGAACAGCGGCTGGCCGACCAGTTCCTCCAGCTGGCGGATCTGCAGGCTGACCGCCGGCTGCGTCAGCGCCATTTCCTCCGCGGCGCGGCTGTAGGAACGGCTCTCGCACACCGCACGGAACACCTGCAGTTGGCGAAGTGTCATTCGCATCAAGGACTTACGCATTCGCACCGGCTCCCGCATGGGTCAGTTCGCTCGACTATAAGTCAAAAATTATGGCTATCCCAATAAATATTGATTTTGGGTAATCCTCGATCCCGCGTAGGGTAAAAAAACGCCGGAACCCTGCTCCGGCATTGCGCCGAACCGACGCGGATCGCTCCGCGGCGGATTGCCGATTGGTTCAAGTGCCGGGTCTACGAGCCCCGGTCGAGGGAAACCGCAAGTGATCAAGAAAATCCTGATCGCCAACCGTGGGGAGATCGCTGTCCGCATCGTGCGTGCCTGCGCCGAGATGGGCATCCGTTCGGTGGCCGTCTACTCCGACGCCGACCGCCACGCCCTGCACGTGAAGCGCGCCGACGAGGCGCACAGCATCGGCGCCGACCCGCTGGCCGGCTACCTCAACCCGCGCGCCCTGGTGAACCTGGCGGTGGAAACCGGCTGCGACGCGCTGCACCCGGGCTACGGTTTCCTCTCCGAGAACGCCGAGCTTGCGGAAATCTGCGCCGAGCGCGGCATCAAGTTCATCGGCCCGTCGGCGGAAGTGATCCGCCGCATGGGTGACAAGACCGAAGCGCGGCGCAGCATGATCGCCGCCGACGTGCCCTGTACCCCGGGCACCGAGGGCAACGTCGCCGACCTCGCCGAGGCGCTGTCCGAGGCCGAGCGCATCGGCTACCCGGTGATGCTCAAGGCCACCTCCGGCGGCGGCGGCCGCGGCATCCGCCGCTGCAACAGCCGCGAGGAGCTGGAGCAGAACTTCCCCCGCGTCATCTCCGAGGCCACCAAGGCCTTCGGCAGCGCGGAAGTCTTCCTAGAGAAGTGCATCGTCAACCCGAAGCACATCGAGGCGCAGATCCTCGCCGATTCCTTCGGCAACACCGTGCACCTGTTCGAGCGCGACTGCTCGATCCAGCGCCGCAACCAGAAGCTCATCGAGATCGCCCCCAGCCCGCAGCTGACCCCTGAGCAGCGCGCCTACATCGGCGACCTGGCGGTGCGCGCGGCCAAGGCCGTGGGCTACGAGAACGCCGGCACCGTGGAGTTCCTGCTCGCCGATGGCGAGGTGTACTTCATGGAGATGAACACCCGGGTGCAGGTGGAGCACACCATCACCGAGGAAATCACCGGCATCGACATCGTCCGCGAGCAGATCCGCGTGGCCTCCGGCCTGCCGCTCTCGGTCAAGCAGGAAGACATCCAGCACCGCGGCTATGCCCTGCAGTTCCGCATCAACGCCGAGGACCCGAAGAACAACTTCCTGCCCTCGTTCGGCAAGATCACCCGCTACTACGCGCCCGGCGGCCCCGGCGTGCGCACCGACACGGCGATCTACACCGGCTACACCATCCCGCCGTACTACGACTCCATGTGCCTGAAGCTGATCGTCTGGGCGCTGACCTGGGAAGAGGCCCTGGACCGCGGCCTGCGCGCCCTGGACGACATGCGCGTGCAAGGCGTGAAGACCACCGCGCCCTACTACCAGGAAATCCTCAAGAACCCGGAGTTCCGCAGCGCCCAGTTCAACACCAGCTTCGTCGAAAGCCACCCGGAGCTGACCCAGTACTCGATCAAGCGCAACCCGTCGCACCTGGCCATCGCCATCGCTACCGCCATTGCCGCCCACGCTGGCCTGTGAGGATTATCGAATGAGCAAGACCGTTGAGTCGAAAAAAATAAGCGTCACCGATACCATCCTGCGCGACGCGCACCAGTCGCTGCTGGCCACCCGCATGCGCACCGAGGACATGCTGCCGATCTGCGACAAGCTCGACAAGGTCGGCTACTGGTCCCTGGAAGTCTGGGGCGGCGCCACCTTCGACGCCTGCGTGCGCTTCCTCAAGGAAGACCCGTGGGAGCGCCTGCGCAAGCTCAAGGCCGCGCTGCCCAACACCCGCCTGCAGATGCTCTTGCGCGGGCAGAACCTGCTGGGCTACCGCCACTACAGCGACGACGTGGTGCGCGCCTTCGTGGCCAAGGCCGCGGTCAACGGCATCGACGTGTTCCGCATCTTCGACGCGATGAACGACGTGCGTAACCTGCGCGTCTCCATCGAGGCGGTGAAGGCCGCCGGCAAGCACGCCCAGGGCACCATCTGCTACACCACCAGCCCGGTGCACACCATCGACGCCTTCGTCGCCCAGGCCAAGGCCATGGCGGCCATGGGCGTGGACTCCATCGCCATCAAGGACATGGCCGGCCTGCTGACCCCCTACGCCACCGGCGACCTGGTCAAGGCCCTGAAGGACGCGCTGCCCCTGGAAGTGGTGGTGCACTCCCACGACACCGCCGGCGTGGCCAGCATGTGCCAGCTCAAGGCCGTGGAGAACGGCGCCGACCGCATCGACACCGCCATCTCCAGCATGGCCTGGGGCACCAGCCACCCGGGCACCGAGTCGATGGTCGCGGCGCTGCGCAACACCCCCTACGACACCGGCCTGGACCTGGAGCTGATCCAGGAAGTCGGCATGTATTTCCACGCCGTGCGCAAGAAGTACCACCAGTTCGAGAGCGAATTCACCGGCGTGGACACCCGCGTGCAGGTCAACCAGGTGCCCGGCGGCATGATCTCCAACCTGGCCAACCAGCTGAAGGAGCAGGGCGCCCTCAACCGCATGGCCGAAGTGCTCGAAGAGATCCCGCGGGTGCGCGAGGACCTGGGCTTCCCGCCCCTGGTCACCCCGACCTCGCAGATCGTCGGCACCCAGGCGTTCTTCAACGTGCTGGCCGGCGAGCGCTACAAGACCATCACCAACGAGGTGAAGCTGTACCTGCAGGGCCGCTACGGCAAGGCCCCGGGCCAGATCAACGAGCAGCTGCGGCGCCAGGCCATCGGCAACGAGGAAGTCATCGACGTGCGCCCGGCCGACCTGATCAAGCCCGAGCTGGACAAGCTGCGCGGCGAGATCGGCGCGCTGGCCAAGTCCGAAGAGGACGTGCTGACCTTCGCCATGTTCCCGGACATCGGCCGCAAGTTCCTCGAGGAACGCGAGGCCGGCGCCCTGAAGCCCGAGGAACTGCTGCCGATCCCCAGCGGCAACGGCGTGGCCGCGGCCGGCGGCGAAGGCGTGCCGACCGAGTTCGTGGTCGACGTGCACGGCGAGAGCTACCGCGTGGACATCACCGGCGTCGGCGTGAAGACCGACGGCAAGCGCCACTTCTACCTGTCCATCGATGGCATGCCCGAAGAAGTGGTGTTCGAGCCGCTCAACGAGTTCATCGGCGGCGGCGGCAACAAGCGCAAGCACGCCAGCGCGCCGGGCGACGTCAGCACCACCATGCCGGGCAACATCGTCGACGTGCTGGTGAAGGAAGGCGACAGCGTGAAGGCCGGACAGGCCGTGCTGATCACCGAAGCCATGAAGATGGAAACCGAGGTGCAGGCGCCCATCGCCGGCACCGTCAAGGCGATCCACGTAGCCAAGGGTGACCGCGTCAACCCGGGCGAGGTGCTGATCGAGATTGAAGGCTGACCGACGGACAGACGGGTCTCAAGGTTCAGTCCCCGGGGGAGCACGATGCTCCCCCTTTTTTATGCCTTTGCGAAAGCCATCACCTTCCGGCGCGGCCGGCTCGCCGCTTCATTGACCTGCATCCAGGCCCTTCGCCACGCGCAAGCCTATAAACGGCAAGCCGCAGGCCGAGTTCCGGGGAGGAGGCGATGCGTTTCGCGATTGCTCTGCTGTTGACCGTCAGCTGTACCGCCTTGGGCGACGAGGCCGCCCAGGCGCGCTTCGACGCCATCATGGCCGACCCCGCCAAGCGCGAGCAGGCCTATGCCGCCGGCCACGAGCGCATCGTGCTGTGCCGCAACTGCCACGGCGACGACGGCAACAGCCGGCGCGACCACATCCCGAACCTGGCCGCGCAGGCCCCGGGCTACCTGTTCACCGCCTTCGAGCGCTACGCCAGCGGGCAGCGCACCGACTTCGTGATGAACCAGGCGGCCCGGATGCTGAGCCTCGACGAGCGGGTGAACATCGCCGTGTACTACAGCCAGCAGCAGGTGCGGCCGCGCGAGGGGGCGGTGGACGATGCGTTGCGTGCCAGGGGCGAGGCCCTGTTCGGGCAGGTCTGCGTGGCCTGTCATGGCCCGCAGGGATTGGGCCAGCAGGGTGTCCCGCGGATCGCCGGGCAGCCGGCGACCTACCTGCAGCGAACGCTGGAGGCCTACCGCGACAAGGACCCGCGCCGCGCCGGCTCGACCATGCTGGCGGTGGCGTCGCAGCTGCAGGCCGGGAATATCGAGGCGCTGGCGGCCTACCTGCAGCAATTGCACCCCTGAGGCGGGCAAATCCTTATATAATGCACGGTCTTTTCCCACTGTCAGTGATAGAGACCATGAGCCTGCCACCCTGCCCCAAATGCAATTCCGAATACACCTACGAGGACGGCGCGCTGCTGGTCTGCCCGGAATGCGCCCATGAATGGTCGGCCGATGCCGCCGCCGAAGGCGAGGGCGATGCCAAGGTGATCAAGGACGCCGTCGGCAACGTGCTGCAGGACGGCGACACCGTTAGCGTGATCAAGGACCTGAAGGTCAAGGGCTCGTCCCTGGTGGTCAAGGTCGGCACCAAGGTGAAGAACATCCGCCTGGTGGACGGCGACCACGACATCGACTGCAAGATCGACGGCATCGGCGCCATGAAGCTGAAGTCGGAGTTCGTGAAGAAGGTCTGAGCCGCTCGGGCTTCTCTTCTTCTTTTGTAGGAGCGGATTCATCCGCGATCGCCGTGCCTGGGCCCGGCCCATCGCGGACGGAGTCCGCTCCTACGTCATTTCCGGGCTCCCGTAGGATGGGTTGAGCGAAGCGATACCCATCACCGTGACCGCATGGGTTTCGCAAGCTCAACCCATCCTACGAAAAGCGCCTCGGCGCGCGCCTACTCCGCCGGCTGCAGGTCCTGGCGCAGCAGCTCCAGGGCTTCGCGCGGGCCGCCGGAGACGATCTGGGTGGGCACCGCCAGCATCAGGTTCAGCGGCAGGCCGAAGGCTTCCAGGACGTTGCCGTCGCGGTCGCGGCCGGGCTGCTGGCCGAGCCATTCCGGGTACTTGCGGCGCATGCGCTCGGCGTAGTTGCCGGCGTCCGGCAGGTAGCCGTACAGCGGCTTGCCCAGGGCCGCGGCGTAGCCGACCTCGAAGCAGGTGCCGCTGTCCGGCTCGCTGCCGCGGAACGACGCCAGGTTGGCCAGCACGCAGTCGGCCTCGGCGATCAGGTGCAGGTTGGCGCGATAGATCCAGATCGCCTGCTGGTGCGGCTCGGTGATTTCCGTCGGCACCTGGACGTCCAGCGGGAACAGCCCCTCGAAACCGTATTCCGTACACAGCGCCTTGAGCTGCGCGCCGTGCCCGGCGGCGTCGGGGCGGAACACGTCGGGGCCGGCGAGGTAGATCTTCAGCATGGTCACAACCCCATGAACGACAGCATCAGGAAGGTGGCGAAGAGCACGAAGTGAGTCATGCCCTCGATGGCGTTGGTCTTGCCGTCGTGCAGGTTGAAGCCGGCCACCACCAGGGTGATGAACATCATGCCGGTCTGCAGCGGCGTCATCGCCATCTGGATCGGCTGGCCCTTGAACAGCGCCAGGGCCTCGATCACCGGCACGGTGAGGATCACCGTGGACAGCGAGGCGCCCAGGGCGATGTTGACCACCGGCTGCATGCGGTTGGCCAGCGCGGCGCGCAGCGCGGTGAGGATCTCCGGGCTGGCGGAGATGGCCGCCACCAGCAGCGCCGGCACGATCGGCGGCACGCCGCTGCCTTCCAGGCTGACGTCCAGGGCCTTGGACATGACCTCGGCCAGCGCGCCGATCAGCACCACCCCGGCCACCAGCAGGGCCATGGACTGGCGCGTGCTGCCGTGGGCCTCGTGGCCGTGCTGCTGCTCGCCGTGCACCGCGTAGTTGTAGGCGAAGAAGTAGCTGTGCTGGCCGGTCTGCATGCGCAGGAACAGGCCGTAGAGCATGACCATGCAGCCGATGGTGAACAGCGAGTAGAGCTTCCACTGCGCCGCCGGGATCAGCTCCGGTACCACCATGGAGATGCCTACCGCGGTGAGGATCATGGTCACGTAGGTCTTGCCCGAGTCGTCGTTGTACGACTGCTCGCCATGCTTCAGGCCGCCGAGCAGCGCGGCCAGGCCGAGGATGCCGTTCATGTCCAGCATCACCGCGGCGTAGATGGTGTCGCGGGCCAGGGTGGGTGAGTGGTTGTGGCCCATCATGATGGCCAGGATGACCACCTCCACCAGCACCGCGGCGAGGGTCAGGATCATGGTGCCGTAGGGCTCGCCGACCTTCTCCGCAAGAATCTCGGCATGGTGCGCCACGCGCAGCGAGACGCTGATGATCGAGGCCAGCAGGACAGTGGCGACCACCCCGGCCAGGGTCTTGCCGCCTTCGAGCAGGCTGTGTTCCAGGGGGTAGACCAGCACCGCCAGGAGCAGGGCGAGGAGGAGGAATTTCTCGTCTTTGAGCAGGCGCAGCATCGTCGGGGGACATCCGTTCCATGGGATAGAGGCGCCCATCTTAGGCCTTGCCCGGGGCCTTGCCCACCGTCGCCGGGGCGCACCAGCAGGTGGCATGGGCGCACCAATGCAAGACGCGCATGGGACCGCCGCACAGGGCGCGGCCGCCTGGCGCGCGGCACCTGTCCACCTGGTCAGGTTATTGCATTGGGCGAAGCGCCCCGGAGGGCCATGCACCTTCCGGCCCCGACACTGCATCGACAGGAGCGTCCCCGCACCATGAAGAACAAGACCCTGAACACCCTGCTGCGTGGCCTGGCGTTGGCCATGGGCCTTGGCGCCAGCCTCGGCGCGGCGGCCGCCGAACCGCTGAAGGTCGGCTTCGTCTACGTCGGCCCTGTCGGCGACCACGGCTGGACCTACCAGCACGAGATGGGCCGCCGCGAGCTGGTGGAGCACTTCGGCGACAAGGTGCAGACCAGCTTCGTCGAGAACGTCGCCGAGGGCGCCGATGCCGAGCGGGTGATCCGCAACATGGCCAAGGACGGCTACGGCCTGATCTTCACCACCTCCTTCGGCTTCATGAACCCCACCGCCAAGGTGGCCAAGCAGTTCCCCAAGGTGACCTTCGAGCACGCCACCGGCTACAAGCGTGACAAGAACCTCGGCACCTACCTGTCGCGCTCCTACGAGGGCCGCTACGTCGGCGGCTACCTGG
>Ga0222426_100349_pt1 | contig 36037 bp, 28 predicted proteins | sample 2B50Ametagenome_FD_180087 | JGI IMG/M metagenome (GOLD analysis project Ga0222426, IMG submission 180087) | Enriched microbial communities from leaf-cutter ant dump, University of Wisconsin, Madison, United States - 2B50A (version 2) | ecosystem: Environmental > Terrestrial > Nest > Insects nest...
GCCATCGTCGCCATCATGCGCAAGATGCTCACCGCCATCTGGGCCATCATGAAGCAGCCGGCCGATTATGACTCCTCCAAGCTCTTCGCCAACATCGAAATGGCTTGACGGCGAACTAAGTGTCTACCGCGGGGCAACCGGCGTCGACCACACCCCATGAAAACCGCAACCTGTAGGAGCCCGCTCGCGGGCGATGCTCTTGCTCTCGCCACCCCCGAACCCGCCTCGACAAACGAACACCCGGCCATCCCTGCCTCAAAAGCATCGCCCGCGAGCGGGCTCCTACCGCGGGGCAACCGGCGTCGACCACGCCCCCATGAGAACCGAACCTGTAGGAGCCCGCTCGCGGGCGATGCTCTTGCTCTCGCCAACCCCGAACCCCGCCTCGACAAACGAACACCTGGTCAGCCCCGCCCCAAAAGCATCGCCCGCGAGCGGGCTCCTACCGCGGGGCAACCGGCGTCGACCACGCCCCCATGAGAACCGAACCTGTAGGAGCCCGCTCGCGGGCGATGCTCTTGCTCTCGCCAACGCCGAATCCCGCCTCGACAAACGAACAGCTGGTCAGCCCTGCCTCAAAAGCATCGCCCGCGAGCGGGCTCCTACCAATGCGCGGCGGGGAGGGGGCGACTGCGCGCAATGGCGGGGGCGTGTTGGGCGCAAGGCGGCGAGCGAGGGGCGATCGAATCGCCATCGCGGGGCGATCCATGCCAAAATCCCCGGCTCGCCCCCGTAGCTCAGCTGGATAGAGCGGCCCCCTCCTAAGGGGCAGGTCGGACGTTCGAATCGTCTCGGGGGCACCATTGATCAGCGAAGGCCGGCATTGCCGGCCTTCGTGTTTTCAGGAGCTGCACGAGAGCATCGAGCAGCCGGGTTTGTGGCGGGCCCAGTCGGGGCGTTTGCGGGCGAAGGCGTCGCGGCCGGGCTGGTCGTCGTACGGACGGCGCAGCACTTCCAGCAGTTCGTCGATGCCGCCGGTGTCACCCTGCTCGGCCCGCTCGATCGCCTGTTGCGCCAGGTAATTGCGCAGCACGTAGCGGGGATTGGCCTGGCGCATCTGCTCACGGCGCTGCGCCGGTGACAGCGGGTCCTCGGCCAGTCGGGCCGCATAGCGGTTCAACCAATCACGGAGCGCAGGTTCCACCGACAGGCGCTTCGCCTCGTCGTGGAACACGTCGCCGAAACCTTCCAGCGTAGGCGCCTGCGGGTCGAAGTCGATCAGACCGCGGAACCACAGCGTCATGTCGACCGCGCCCTGCTGCATCAGCCCGTGCAGGTCCTGCATCAGCGCGAGGTCGTCGTCACGGCACTCGGCCAGGCCCAGCTTGGCGGCGACATTCGCCCGATCGGCAGCCACCCAGGTCGCCACGTATTCATCCAGTCCGGCCTGCAATGGCGCGGCATCGCCGAACAGCGGCGACAACGCCGCCGCCAGCCGGCCCAGGTTCCACCAGGCCACGTCGGGTTGCTGGCCGAAACGGTAGCGGCGGCGTTGCGCATCGGTGGTGTTGGGCGTCCAGCCCGGGTCGTAGTCCTCGATCCAGCCGTAGGGGCCGTAGTCCAGGGTCAGGCCGAGGATCGACATGTTGTCGGTGTTCATCACGCCATGCACGAAACCCACCCGCATCCAGTGCGCAACCAGGGTGGCGGTGCGCCGGCAGACCTCGGCGAACCACGCCGCGTACAGTGCTTCGCCCTGCCCGGCCAGTTCGGGGAAGTGATGGCGGATGGTGAAATCCGCCAATTGCCGCAGCAAGGCCACGTCGTCGCGTGCGGCGGGCAGCTCGAAACTACCGAAGCGGATGAACGACGGCGCCGCCCGGCACACGATGGCGCCGGGTTCCTCGCGCGGATGGCCGTCGTAGAACATGTCGCGCAGCACCGGCTCGCCGGTGGCGACCAGGCTCAGCGCACGGGTGGTGGGAATGCCCAGATGATGCATCGCCTCGCTGCACAGGAACTCGCGCACCGACGAGCGCAACACCGCGCGGCCGTCCGCCCCACGCGAATACGGCGTGGGGCCGGCGCCTTTCAGCTGCAGCTCCCAGCGCCGACCCGACGCCGTCACCAGCTCGCCCAGCGAAATCGCCCGTCCATCCCCCAATTGCCCGGCCCAGTGGCCGAACTGGTGGCCGCCGTAGTTCGCCGCCCACGGCTGCATGCCGTCGAGCCGCACGTTGCCGGCAAACACCTCGGCAAACCCCGGCGCCGCCACCTCGGACGCATCAAAGCCCAGCTCGGCGGCCATTTCCGCCGAGTGCGCCAGCAGCCGCGGCGCACGCACCGGCTCGGGATCCACCGCCGAATGAAGCGCGCCGGCCACCTGGCGCGGCTGCACCAGCCGCTCCGGATCACCGGGCAGCTCGCGCACGAAAACATTGTCGAAACGAAGATCGGGCATCGGAATTCCCCGGGAAGTGCCATCCATATCCGGGCGCGGGCGCGCCGATGCAAGCCCGCAGGCGCTTCAGCGTGCCGCGGTGTGGCGTTCGGCGGCCGGATGCATCGCCTTCAACCGCTGGTACACCGCCAGCACCGTGCTGCCGTAGCTGCGGGCCCGGCTCGGCGTGCGGCTGTGGTAATAGCCCACGCCCATCACCGGATCGCGGGTGCGATGCATGGCATCGCGCAGGATCTTCGCCGCCAGGGTGATGTTGGTGCGCGGGTCGAGCAGGTCCAGCGGATCACGCACGGCAGCGCGGTGCACCGGGTAGTAGACCTGCATGATGCCCACGTCCTTCACCGCCGAGCCGAACTGGCTGGCCGCCGCCATCGCCAACTGCACGTCGTGGCGACTGCCGCGCACCACGTGGTCGTCCACGCGGAACAGCCACGGCGTGGGCGCGATCCGGCCGTCGGGATGCAGCGCCTTCGATTCGACCATGGCGATGGCGTACAGCAGCAGCGGATCGATCCCCGTGGCATGGCCGATCTCGTGCCACAGGCTGTCGCCCGAGGTGATGTCCAGATCCGGCTCGGCGATCGGCATGGCCAGATCCATCGGAGTGATGTCCGCCCACAGTCCAAGCGCATCCTCGGGGCCTTCGTCCATAGCGGTCGGCATCACGGGAGCCGCAACCACGACAACCGGCGTCATCATCTGCGCCACCGTCACCGCGGGCAGTCGCGGAGATGGCGCCCGAGATGCGGGCTCGGCCAGCGGGACCGCCGACAAGGCGTCACCGACGGGATTTGCCGATGACGGACTCAGGCACCAGGCCAACGCGAACACAGCCACACCACAGGCCGCGACGGCGTCGGCTGTTGACCGGCACTTTCGCACCATCGCGGCAGCGGACAACCGCAGTTGCTCCGACGAAGTCTGGCGAGTGGCCACCCGCGACATCGCTCCCGCGACCCGGCACGCCAGGTCGCGGATCGCAAGCAGGCAGCGATGCCGCAACGATTCCGTCCGCCCCGCCACCACGGCGGCAGGCGCTGACCTCCGGCGCGACCGCGCCCACTGCGCCGGTGCCGGCAACAACACCTTCGGCGCGACCGACCCGGCCCGGAGCCCAGCCTTCCAGTGCGCCGGAGCCATCAGGCGAACGCGTGGTGCCGGTCCGGCAGCAGCCCGGCGATGGCCGGCGCCCGTCACCGCATCGACCGGCGCCGGACAGCCGCCATCGAACACGACCTGGCCGTGGTCGTGCTGCAGGCAGTCGTCGGTTGTCGATGTCGAACCGTCCACGATCCATCCCGATGCCATCGCGGCGCACGGGCCAACCATCACCCTGCACCCTGCGCCAAGGCCCGCCATTAAATCAGGTTTGCTCCCGGCCGGCCCGTTCCAGCCGCTATAGTTCGGCCGCCCCTGCTTGCGAAAAGCCGATGAACACGCCGATCAGTTCCGACATCAACGCCGACGCCCTGCCCGAGGACGCCCCCTATCTCACCGACACCGTGCGCTGGCTGGAGAAAGCGGTGATCGGCTTGAACCTGTGCCCGTTCGCCCGCGCCCCGCACGTGCAGGGCCGGCTGCGCCTGCGGGTCAGCCACGCGCGCGACACCGACGCCCTGCTCGACGACCTGTGCGGCGAACTGCAGTCGCTCAACGCGCTGTCGCCGGAGGAATGCGAAACCGGCCTGCTGATCCACCCCTTCGTGCTCGGCGATTTCCTCGACTACAACGACTTCCTCGACGTCGCCGACGCCGCGGTGCAGACCCTCGGTCTGGAAGGCGAATGGCAAGTCGCCAGCTTCCACCCGCAGTACCAGTTCGCCGACACCGCGCCCGACGACGTGGAAAATTTCTCCAACCGCTCTCCCTGGCCGATCCTGCACCTGCTGCGCGAAAGCAGCATCGAACGCGCGACCGAAGTGATGAGCGACACCGACGCCATCTACCGCCGCAACATCGACACCCTGCGCCGGCTGGGCGTGGAGGGGTGGAACGCGCTCTGGACCAAAGGCGAGGAATGACCGAACACCCGTAGGAGCCCGCTCGCGGGCGATGCTTTTTGCTCTTGCGATTTCCCGCCACAAGAGCATCGCCCGCAAGCGGGCTCCTACAGCTGCGTGGTGTGGCTTCATCGATGTCGGGTGGAGGCCGGAGGTGAAAGGCGCACTGTGAGGAAAAGCCCCCCAGATCCCGAACGCCTGTAGGAGCCCGCTTGCGGGCGATGCTTTTTGCCCTTGCGATTCCCCGCCACAAAAGCATCGCCCGCAAGCGGGCTCCTACAACAGCGTGGTGTGGCTTCATCGATGTCGGGTGGAGGCCGCAGGTGAAAGGCGCACTGTGAGGAAAAGCCCCCCCAGATCCCGAACGCCTGTAGGAGCCCGCTCGCGGGCGATGCTTTTTGCTCTTGCGATTTCCCGCCACAAAAGCATCGCCCGCGAGCGGGCTCCTGCAGCTGCGATTTCGCGCCACAAGAGCATCGCCCGCAAGCGGGCTCCTGCAGCCGCGGGGGTGGTTTTACCGAGGTCAGGCGAAAACGAGGGCCACCTCGTCGGCGTCCAGCGCACGCCATTTGCCTTGCGGCAGATCTCCGAGGGTCAGGCTGCCCACCGCCACCCGCTGCAACGTCTCCACGTGATTGCCGGTGGCGGCGAACATGCGGCGTACCTGGTGATAGCGGCCTTCGGTGACGCTGAGCCGGGCATGGCGCGGTCCCAGCACGTCCAGACGTGCCGGCGCCAGCGGTTCCTTCTCCGACTCCAGCATCAGCGTGCCGCTGGCGAACAGCTCGCCCTCGTCGCCGCGCAGATCCTGCGCCAGGGTGGCCTCGTAGACCTTGGTCACCTGCGCCCGTGGCGAGATGATCCGGTGCAGCAGCGCGCCGTCATCGGTGAACAGCAGCAGGCCCGAGGTATCCCGGTCGAGCCGACCCACCGTGGACAGCGCGGGCGAGCGCACGCTGTAGCGCGGCGGCAGCAGGTCGTAGACCACCCGGCCCGGATCCTTGCGCGAACAGGTCACGCCCAGCGGCTTGTGCATCATCAGCACCAGGCCGGGTGGCGGATCCAGCGGCTCGTCGTCGATGCGGATGGTTTCGTGCGGCACCACGTCGTCGGCATACAGCACTTCGCCATCGGCATCGGTGATGCGGCCGGCGCGGAACATCTGGCTGACGTCCTTGCGACTGCCGTAACCCAGATTGGCGATCAGCTTGACCAGTTTCATCCGCGTACTCCCGTTGCCTCGATCACCTTGAAACCATCCTGCACGACCTGCGTGCGCACTTCGTTGAAACGCGAGGCCAGCACCGCCTCGTAGGGCAGGTGGCGGTTGGCCACCAGCAGCAACCGGCCCTGCGGCGTCAGCGCCTCGGCCGCGCTGACGATGAAGGCACGGCCCAGCTCGGGCAGATCGGCCCGTCCCTGGTGGAACGGCGGGTTGCTGACGATGGCGTCGTACCGCTGCCCCAGGCCGCGGGTGACGTCGTGCCAGTGCACCGCCACCGGCAGTTCGCGCTCCTGCCGGCGCAAGGCCTCGGCCAGATTGATCCGGGCCGGCTCCAGCGCGCGCGCCTCGGCCTCGTACAGATCCAGCGAGGTGATCCCGCGGCAACGCGCGACCAGCTCGGTGGACAGATAACCGTAGCCGGCACCGAGATCGGCCACCCGGCCCTCCAGATCCGCCGGCAGGTGCCGCGCCAGCAAGGCCGAGGCACGGTCGATGCGATCCCAGGCGAACAGGCCGGGACGGCTGACCAGGCCATCGCCAATCGGCCGCGGCGCATCCAGCGCCAGCCACTCGTCCAGCAGTGCCTGATCGATGTCACCGGCCGATGGCGTGGCCCAGAACACCCGGCATTTGTGCTTGGAAAGGTGCTGCACGGCACCGGCCAACCGGGCCAGATCGGCCTCGCCCGATTTCGCACCCTCGGTATTGGGCATCGCCGCCAGCACGCTGCCACCGGGTGCCAGATGGCGCACCGCGCGGGCGAACAGCGCACGGGCCTCGTCGCGCTGGCGCGGCGGCAGCACCAGCACCAGCGGCCAGCGTTCGCCCTCGCCCACCTCGCCCACGCGCAGGCCGTTGCGCGCCAGCTCGTCGGCGAACGGCAGGAAGCTCTGCTCGCACAACCAGCCGGGCTGCATCATCTCGCGCAGCCGCACGCCGGCGCGCGCACGCAGGAACAGCACGCGGCCATCCTGCGGCAGGCGCAGCTCACCGCTCTCGAAAGGCACGAACAGGGCGGCCAGCGCCGCATCCGGCGCGGCCGCGAAAACTCCGGAAACCGTCACGTCATTCCGTCGGCAGGCAAAAAGATGGCGGCATTGTACGTGCCGCCATCCGCTTACGCCGTGGCCGTGCGCTGGCCCAGCTTCGCCACCCAGCGGTACAGCAGCACGTTGACCACCACGAAGGCGATGCCGCCCAGCCAGATCGCCGCCGTGCCGAAGTCGTCACCGACCAGCGCCAGCGGCGCATCCTTGCCGGAGAACACCACGATCGCGGCGATGATCACGCCGATGATGCTCTCGCCGACGATCATGCCCGAGGCCAACAGCACGCCCAACTGCTTGGTCGCCTCCGGCTTCGCGCCGCGATCGGCACGGCGGTCGAAATACCAGCCGACCACCGCGCCGACCACGATCATCAAGGTGGTCGAGGTCGGCAGGTAGATGCCCAGGCCCACCGCCAACGGCGGCATCCGCGCGGTCTTGCAGGTACGGCCCATCACCGCGTCCAGCACGATCAGCGCCACGCCGATGCCGGCACCCAGCGCGATCAGGCCCCAGTCGATGTTGCCCTGGATCACGCCCTGCGCCAGCGCCGAAATCAGCCCGGCCTGCGGCGCGGCCAGCGCACGCGCCGGATCGGCACCGGGCATGCCGGCGAAACCGTAGGCCTCGTTGAGCAGGTCCAGCACCGGCGGGATCACCGCCGCGCCGACCAGCACGCCGGCCACCAGCGCAACCTGTTGCCGCCAGGGCGTGGCGTCGACCAGCTGGCCGGTCTTCAGGTCCTGCAGGTTGTTGTTGGCGATGGTCGCCACCGCGAACACCACCGAGGTGGCGAACAGCGCGAACGCCACCAGTCCCTTGCCGGCACCGGCACCCAGCGTCGATTTGACGCCGGCGGCCAGCAGCAACAGTGCGGCGATGATCACCACCAGGATGCCGACGCCCGACAGCGGGCTGTTCGACGAGCCGATCAGGCCGGCCATGTAGCCGCACACCGCCGACACCAGGAAACCCATCACCACCACGAACAGCAGGCCGCCGATCACCAGCAGCCACAGGTGGTCGCCCAATCCGGTGCTGAGGCTGAAGTCGCCCAGCAGCCAACCGATCGGCAGCAGGCACAGCAGGCTGACCAGGCCGACGATGCCGATCGGCATGTCCAGCTCGGTACGCGCCAGGCTGGCACCCTGCCCGCTCTTGCGTGCCTTCGACGAGGCCATCGCCGAGGCCAGCCCGCCGATCACCGGCTTGACCAGTTTGGCCAGCGTCCAGATCGCCGCCACGCCGATGGTGCCGGCGCCGATGAAACGCACCTTCTCGCTCCAGGCGGTCTGCGCCACGTCGGCAGCCATGTCGCCGGCAGCGGCCAGCAAGGTGTAATGGGGCACCGCCCAGCCCCAGGCGATCAGCGCGCCCAGCAGCATCGCCAGGCCCACCCACAGGCCGACCAGGTGGCCCACCGCCAGCAGCGCGAAGGACAGGTTGAAGTCGTAGCCGCTGGCACTGCCGCGGTCGCCGATGTGGAAATACTGCGAGACGCTGGCGGCAAACAGCTTGGTCGCCACCACCACCGCGAACACCGCCGAAACCACGGTGCCGGCGATCACCGCCAGCAGGCCACCCTTGTCGGCCTCGCCCGCCTCGTCGCCACCGCCGACCTTGAGCACCTCGGCGCAGGCCACGCCTTCCGGGTACGGCAGGTCCGAATCGGTCACCAGCGCCCGCCGCAGCGGAATCGTGTACATCACGCCCAGCACGCCACCGGTGGCGCAGATGCCGAAGGTGATCCAGAACGGAAAGCCGTTCCACCAGCCGATCATCACCAGGCCCGGCAACACGAAGATGATCGCCGACAACGTGCCCGCCGAGGAGGCGATGGTCTGCACGATGTTGTTTTCCTGGATGCTCGAGTTGCGGAACCCGCGCAGGATCGCCATCGAGATCACCGCGGCCGGGATCGAGGTGGCGAAGGTCAGGCCGGCCTTGAGGCCGAAGAACACGTTGGCGGCAGTGAACACCAGCGTGATCACGATGCCGATGACCAGGCCGCGCACGGTCAGCTCGGCGCGTGGTCCGCTGTTGGATCGGGCTTGCGTTGTCACGGATCGCTTCTCCCCGGTGCGAATGACCCGGGCGACGATAGCAGGAGTGGGCGACCGTAGGGCGGGCATGGCCCGCGGCTTTTCCCGGGGGCCGCGACGCAGTGCGGGAGCGAGGAGCGAGGAGTGAGTGCAGAGGAGTGAGGAGTGAGAGAAAAGCTGCGGCGCGCCGGAGCGTTACAGCGTCAGCGTGCTCTCGAAGCGGCGTGGCTCGCCGTTCAGCGGAGCGAGGAGCGAGGAGCGAGGAGTGAGTGCAGAGGAGTGAGGAGTGAGAGAAAAGCTGCGGCGCGCCGGAGCGTTACAGCGTCAGCGTGCTCTCGAAGCGGCGTGGCTCGCCGTTCAGCGGAGCGAGGAGCCAGGGGTGAGTGCAGAGGAGTGAGGAGTGAGAGAAAAGCTGCGGCGCGCCGGAGCGTTACAGCGTCAGCGTGCTCTCGAAGCGGCATGGTTCGCCGTTCAGCGGATCGATGAAGGCCAGGCCCTTGGCCAGCAGTTTCAGGGGGTGGCGGTGATCATCCGGCGCGGCCTCCGCCAGTTCGGGATACAGGGTATCGCCGCGGATCGGTGCGCCCAGCGCGGCCATGTGCACGCGCAACTGGTGCTTGCGGCCGGTGACCGGGAACAGCACGTAGCGCCAGTCGCCCTCGCCGCGTTCAAGCACCTCGATGCGGGTTTCGCTGTTCGCCTCGCCGTCCACCTCGCGCATGCGGAAGAACGGCTCGCCGGCCTCGATCCGGCTGCACCGCCACAGCGGAAACAGCTGCCGTGGCAAGGCCGGTGCCAGCGCTTCGTAGCGTTTGTCGATCCGCCGCTCGCGGAACAGTGACTGGTAGGCCGCACGGCTGTCCCGGCAGGCCGAGAACAGCACCAGCCCGGCGGTGGCGCGATCAATGCGGTGCAGCGGTACCAGATCGGGATTGCCCAGCCGTCGCACCAAGCGTCGCAGCAGGGTCTGCTCGACATACCCGCCGGCCGGCGTCACCGGAAGGAAGTGCGGCTTGTCCGCCACCACCAGATGCGCGTCCACGTGCAATACGCGCTCCTCGAACGGAATCACCGGCTCGTCCGTCACCTCGCGGAAGTAATGCACGCGCATCCCGCTCTGGTACGCCGTCGCCGACGAGATCGCCCGCCCCTCGCCGTCCAGCACCCGCCCCCGCGCCATGCGATCCAGCCAGACCATCCGCCCGATCGACGGAAACCGTGCACACAGCGCATCGAGCACGCTGCCCCAGGTGCCTTCCGGCAGGTGGACGGTGCTGGCATGCGGCGGGAGGTGGTGGGGGGCTTTCGTCATCGGGCAAGTGTAGGGAAGCGAGGAGTGAGTGGAGAGGAGTGAGGAGTGAGAGAAAGCCAAAGCCGCGCACGGCCCGGCTCTTTCTCACTCCTCTCCACTCACTCCTCTCCACTCACTCCGCTCCACTCCCCTTACAATGTCCGTTTGCCCAAGACCCACGAAAATGGCTCTCAACTCCACCATCTACAAAGTCGAACTGCAGATCAGCGACATGGACCGGCATTACTACGCCACCCATGCGCTGACCCTGGCTCGGCATCCGTCGGAAACCGAGGAGCGGCTGATGGCGCGGGTGCTGGCGTTCGCGCTGTACGCCGAGGATCGGCTGGAGTTCGGCAAGGGCCTCAGCGACGAGGACGAGCCGGCGCTGTGGCGCAAGGCCTACACCGACGAGATCGAACTGTGGATCGAGGTCGGCCAGCCGGACGAGGCACGCATCCGCAAGGCCTGCGGCCGCTCGCGCCAGGTGGTGGTGATCAACTACGGCGGCAACGCGGCGGAGATCTGGTGGGGCAAGAACGCCGCCACCCTGGCCCGCCATCGCAACCTCACCGTGCTGGACATTCCCGCCACCACCATCACCGCGCTGACCGGCCTGCTGCAACGTGGCATGCGCCTGCAGGTGCTGGTGCAGGATGGCCAGCTGCAACTGATGAATGAAACCGACGCGGTGGCCGTGGACCCGGTCAAGCGCATGGTCGCTGCCGACGCGGCGGCCTGACCCACCCTTCCCCTTGCCTGACGGAGTTACCCCATGCGCTGGATGCTTTCCCTGCTTGCCGTGTTCGCCCTTGCCGCCTGCAGCAACCCGCCGCCGGCCCACGCCGCCAACGGCACGGTCGACAAGCTGACCATCACCGACCTGAAAGTCGGCACCGGTCCCGAGGCCAAGCCCGGCATGGACGTGCTGGTGCACTACACCGGCTGGCTCTATGACGAGAATGCCCCGTTCAAGCACGGCGCCAAGTTCGACAGCTCGCGCGACCACGGCGCGCCGTTCAACTTCACCCTCGGTGCCGGCCGCGTGATCGACGGCTGGGACCAGGGCGTGGCCGGCATGCGCGTCGGCGGCAAGCGCACCCTGCTGATTCCGGCGGAACTGGGCTACGGCGCGCGCGGCGCCGGCAGCGACATCCCGCCGAACGCCTCGCTGGTGTTCGACGTGGAGTTGATTGATGCTGAAGAGCCGTGATTGGGGATTCGTGATTGGGGATTCGTGAAAGCGGCTTCCGGTTCGAAGGAGCAGGGAGCGTTTCGCTTTTGCCCCCCTCCCCCAGCCGCAGGCTGGGGGAGAGGGTTGGGTGAGGGGGACGCTTTTCGCGAGGGACAGCCGGTCTTTCAGGCTTCTTCGGCGGCGGCTTCGCGGCCGAGTTGGCGGATGATGGCTTCCTCGCGGGCGTCGATGATCGACTGCATCACGCTGTCGACGTCGGCGATGTGCTCGTCGAACTCGAAGTGGCCGGTGAGCTCGCTGTCGGGGCGCAGTTCGCCCTGCTCGTACAGCGCCCACATCTCCTCGGCATAGTGGGTGTCCAGCAGTTCCGGGGCGAAGCGCGACAGGCAGATGGTGAGGTTGCCCACGTCACGCCGCAGCATGAAACGCGCGGCGTTGTTGCCCGAGGCACTGACCACCTGCGGCAGGTCGATGATCACCGGGCCGTCCGGGCCGACCAGCACGTTGTATTCGGACAGGTCGCCATGGACCAGTCCCTGGCACAGCATCATCGCCACCTGCTGCATCAGGAAGCGGTGGTAGCGGCGCGCGGTGTCGGCTGACAGCTCCACCTCGCCCAGCCGCGGCGCGGAATCACCGTCGGCATCGACCACCATCTCCATCACCAGCACGCCGCTGAAATAACCGTAAGGCTGCGGCACGCGCACGCCGGCGCCATGCAGCTGGTACAACGCATCGACCTCGGCGCTTTTCCAGGCCGCCTCGGCCTCGCGGCGACCGAACTTGGTGGCCTTGCCCATCGCGCGGGCCTGCCGGCTGCCGCGCACCTTGCGCCCTTCCTGGTATTGCACGCGCGCCTGGAAGCTGCGCTGGGCCATGTCCTTGTAGACCTTGGCGCAGCGCAGCTCGTCGCCGCATCGCACCACGTAGACCGAGGCTTCCTTGCCGCTTTTCAGCGGCCGCAGCACCTGGTCGATCACGCCCTCCTCGACCAGTTCCTGCAATCCGGCCGGCGTCTTCATGGTCGCTGGCCCAGTCGCTGCATCGCCTCGGCAGCCAGCGCGAACGAATGGCAGCGCGCGGCATGCTCGAACACGTTGGCGGTGATCATCACCTCGTCCGGGCGATGGCGTTCGATGAAGGCGGCGATGCCCTCCTCCACCGCCGCCGGGCCACCGACCACGGCGCAGGCCAGCGAGCGTTCCACCATCATTTTCTCCGGCGCGGTCCAGTACGTCTCGATGTCGTCGATCGGCGGCGGGATCAGCCCCGGCTGGCCGCGACGCAGGTTGATGAAGCTCTGCTGCTGGGTGGTGAACAGGCGCCGCGCCTCGGCATCGCTGTCGGCGGCCACCACGTTCAGGCCGAGCATCGCGTACGGCTGCGCCAGTCGCGCGGACGGCTTGAAGTCGCGGCGATACAAGGCCAACGCCTCGTCCATCGCGTCCGGCGCGAAGTGCGAGGCGAACGCGAACGGCAGGCCCAGCCGCGCCGACAGGGTCGCGCTGAACAGGCTGGAGCCGAGCAACCACACCGGCACTTCGATGCCGGCACCGGGCACCGCGCGCACCAGTTGCCGCGGCACCGCCGGCTCGAAATAGGCCAGCAGCTCCATCACGTCCTGCGGGAAGGCGTCGGCGCTGTCGAAATAGCGGCGCAACGCCCGCGCGGTCGGCTGGTCGGTGCCCGGCGCGCGGCCCAGGCCCAGGTCGATCCGCCCCGGATACAACGAGGCCAGCGTGCCGAATGCCTCGGCCACCTGCAGCGGCGCGTGGTTGGGCAGCATGATGCCGCCGGAACCCACCCGGATCGTCGAGGTACCGCCGGCCACGTGGCCGATCAACACCGCGGTGGCGGCGCTGGCGATGCCGGGCATGTTGTGGTGCTCGGCCAGCCAGTAGCGCAGGTAGCCCAGCCGCTCGGCATGCCGGGCCAGGTCCAGGCTGTTGCGGAACGCCTGCGCCGGATCGCTGCCTTCGGTGACAGGGGCCAGATCGAGAAGGGAATACGGGATCATCGGTTGCACTCGCCGGGGGAACCGGCCTGATGTGGGGACGCCGGCGTCGATTGCCAGCCGCTCATTCCTTCTCCGGCTCACGCCGCAGCAAGCTCAGCCCGATCAGCCGCGACACCACCAGCGCGATGTACATCAGCCCGGTGAACATCTCCAGGCTGGCCACCGCCCGCGTATGCACGGTGGACGGCACCACGTCGCCGATGCCGGTGCTGGAGAGCAAGGCGAAGCTGAGGAACATCAGCTCGGTCCAACTGCGCTGGGTGGTGCCCGGCGTCAGCGAGAAGCAGCCCGGCTGCAAGACCTGGCACAGCACGAAGACGTAGGTGAACGCCCAGGCCAGCAAGGTGAAGGTGGCACCGGCGCAGAACAGCTCGTCGGTGGTGGCGCGACGGTCGGCCAGCATGTAGCGGATCAGGCAGCCGGCGGCATAGAAATAGAACGCCGCCTCGAAGATCGCCCACCAGGGCCGGAACTGCGGCAGCCCCCCGGCCAGGTCCAGGGCATTGAGGATCACCGCCGGCACCGCGATGCAGGCGCTGATCAGGCCGCGTCCGCGCGTGCGCTGCACCATCGTGATCGCCAGCCCCAGCACCAGGATGCCGAACGCGCCCAGCACCGCGCGGGCCGGTCGGGTGTGCTCGATGAACGGATACAGCAGCAGCCCCAGCAACTGCACCAGCAGCAATATCGCCGAAGGATGCCGGATGATCAGCGCGATCCGGCGCAATCGCGCCACGCGTGCACCAGGTTTCGCCGTGGCGGCATCAGGGTTCTCCATGCGTCGGGGCTCCGGGGCGATCTCGAAACGGCAGTCTAGAAGCCCCGCCCGCGGAAATCATGCCCGCGCAAAACCCGCCATCGCCGCGGCAGGTGCACGCGATGGCGGGCGGTGCCCGCTCTACGCCGGGTCGGGGTGACGTTGCCGCCATGCCGCCAGCGCTTCCTCGTAACGCTCCAGCGCCTCCTCGTGGACGTCGTAGATGCAGCGCACGCAACCGCTGCCGCAACAGTCGCCGGGGTCGGGCGGCTCCGGCCGCACCGGCGGCGGATCATCCACGGGCAAGGCGGCGGGATCGACAGGTTCCAAGGGACATTCCGGCAAACGAAAACCCGGCCATGGTGCGACCAATCCCCTGCCCGCCTCAAGCCGGCGCATTGGCAGATCGGACGGTGGCTGCGAAGATGGCCGGCCACGTTCCGCAAGGAAAGTCGCCACGATGCGCATCCGTTCCCTTCTCCGCGCCCTGACGCCCGCCCTGTTCGCCGCCTCGCTGGCCGGCTGTGCCGCGATGGCACCTGCGCCCTCGCATCCCGCCTGGCGCGTGATCGGCTATGACACCGTGCGCGACGACATCCGCCCGGCCGACATCGACCGCATCGACACGCTGATCTTCGCCTTTGCCCACGTGGTCGACGGCGAGGTGGTGCTCGACCCGGCCGAAACCGCGCGCCTGCGCCTGCGCACCGCGCTGAAGAGCGCCCATCCGCAGCTGAAGGTGGTGATCTCGGTCGGCGGCTGGGGCGCCGGTGGTTTCTCCGAGGCCGCCAGCACGCCGGAAGGTCGCCAGCGCTTCGCCGACAGCGCCGCGCGACTGGTATCAGCCAATGACGCCGACGGCCTCGATGTCGACTGGGAATACCCCGGCCACGACGAAGCCGGCATCGCCGCCAGCGGACAGGATCGCGCCAACTTCACCTTGCTGCTGCAGAGCGTGCGGGCCGCGCTGGACCGCGAGGGCGCCAGCCATGATCGCCACGGCGACAACCACTACACGCTGAGCATCGCCGCCGCCGACGGCCCGTTCGTGGACGGCGTCGACATTGCCGCGGTCGCGCCCAGCCTGGACTGGTTCAATCTGATGACCTACGACTTCTTCAACTCGATGACGCCGACCACCGGCCATCACACCGCGCTGCAGGCCCCGGCGCTGGCACCGGCTGACGCGCGCAGCGCCGACAAGGCGGTGAAGCAGTTCCTTGCCGCCGGCGTGCCGCCGCACAAGCTGGTGATCGGCGCGGCGTTCTACGGCCGCGAATTCGCCCAGGTACAGCCCGACCACGACGGGCTGTACCAGCCCTTCGGCCACTATCAGGGGGAGCATCCGTGGATCGAGCTCAAGCGCGATTTCATCGACCGCAACGGCTACGCTCGCCACTGGGACGGCGAGGCCAGGGCACCGTGGCTGTGGAATGCCACCACGCAGCGTTTCATCAGCTACGACGATCCCAGCTCGCTGGCGGCCAAGGCGGCGTACGTGAAGGAGCACCAGCTGGGCGGCATCATGTACTGGGAACAGAGCCAGGATCCCGAGGGCGAGCTGCTCGACGCCATCGTGCGCGGCCTGAGGTAGGTCGTGCACCGCCCGCCACCGGCAAAGCCGCGCGCCCGCACGTGATCTGCGCACCCGCACCTGACCTGCGCGCCGGCACCTGACCCGCGCACCCGCACCTGATCTGCACGCCTGCACCTGACCTGCGCACCCGCACCTGACCTGCGCGCCTGCACCTGGCCTGCGCACCCGCATCTGATCTGCGCGCCCGCACCTGACCCGCGCGCCTGCATCTGATCTGCGCGCCTGCACCTGACCTGCGCACCCGCACCTGACCTGCGCACCCGCACCTGACCCGCGCGCCCGCACCTGACCCGCGCGCCTGCATCTGATCTGCGCGCCTGCATCTGATCTGTAGGAGCCCGCTCGCGGGCGATGCTTTTGAAGCCTTCAAGCCAGAGCAAGATCAAGATCAAGAGCGTTTCGTCCTCCTTACGGAGGGCGAGTTACTTTCTCTTTGGGTGGCCAAAGAGAAAGTAACCAAAGAGAAAGGCCACCCCGCTTACGCGCCTTGCGGACATCCTGTCCGCAAGGTTCGCGGTCAGGCTACGGGGTTTTTCGACAGCCCATCCATGGGCTGGCGAAAAACTGGCTGACATCCATGTCAGCCACCCCTGCGGGGCTTTCCTTCGCCCGACCGCCGCTTCAGAGGGGCCCCGGAAGAGCAGCGGGCCGTCGTGGCCCGCACTTTTCGAACGAGCAACGGCAACAGCAACAGCCAGAGCAACGGCAACGGCAAAGGCAACGGCAACGGCAAAGGCAAAGGCAAAGGCAAAGGCAAAGGCAAAGGCAAAGGCAAAAACGCTCGCACGCGTGGGCTGTCATGCCGCGTGAAGCGGTTTCACGCCCATGACGGTAATAACCGCCATGCGGATTCGGCCGATGGGCTTGCTCGGGCTTTCTCAGCTGGCCGGTTTGCGGAAGCGGTAGATGAACTGGTCGGTGTGGCCGCGGATCGACTTGTCGAACACTTTGATGTCGCGTGGATCGGCCGGGTTGCGCAAGGCGTCGCTCTCGCCGTCGAAGACGAAACCGGCGGCCTCGACTTCCTGCTTCACCGTGGCCGGGTCGATGCGGTGCAGGGTGTCGGTGTCGGCCAGCCCGGAGCCGGCGGGGGCGGCATGGTCGATCACCACGAACACGCCACCGGGCTTGAGCGCGTCGAACACGCGGCGGTTGAACGCGGCGATGTCCAGCGAACCCATGAACGGGTCGTGCAGGTCGTGATAGTTCTGCGCGGTGAACACCAGGTCCACCGGCTGCGGCGAGGCCAGCTTCGCCGCCGGCTGCGCCAGCACGCTGACGTTGGCGTAGTGCGGCTTGGCCGCCAGCTTCTGCCAGTTGGCCATGCTTTCGGCGGAGAACTTCGCCATCTCGTCGGGCCAGACCGTGTAGACATGGCCCTGCGGCCCGACCAGCGCACTGAACACCCGCGTCCAGTAGCCGCTGCCCGGCGCCAGCTCCAGCACGCTCTGGCCCGGGGCGACGCCGGCGAAGCGCATCACCTCGGCGATCCGGCGCTGGGCATCGTCGGCCTTGTCCTCGGCACGGGCCGGATCATCCAGCGCCTTCGTCAACGCCGCATTGGCCATGTCCCCGCCCGGTGGCGGCACCTGGGCTGCGGACAGCGACGGCAAGGCAAGCACCAACAGGGTGGCAAGCAGGGTCTTTCGCATGATCGTTCTCCGTGGGGAAACCTGCCCGATTGTGCACCCTGACCGCTTCGCCTGCGCTGCTATACGGGCTGCCCCGGCTCTGGCAGAGTCGGCCGATCGACGGCCATTGCCAGGGGACAACTGATGCGTGCGACTTTCCGGCTTTCCACCATGGTCCTGCTGGGGCTCGGCCTGGCCACCGCGCATGCCGCCACCGAGCCGCGCAACCTGCCCGGCTTCGAGCGCGCCGCCAGCCAGGCGGTTGACCAGGGCTACACCGAGCAGATCCTGAAGTTCACCACCGATCCGGCGTTCAACACCGCGCTGACCAGCTACCTGCCCGCCTCGGACACCGTGCCCACGCCGCAGAAGGTGCTGGGCCACATCGCCGGCGCGCCGGACTACCTGCCCTACACCGCCGACGTGAACCGCTATTTCCGCGCACTGGCCGCAGCCAGCCCGCGGGTGCAGGTGGTCAGCATCGGCAAGAGCGAGGAAGGCCGCGAGATGATCGCGGTGGCGGTGGCCGACGAGGCGCTGCTGGCCGACCTGGACGCCAACCGCGAGCGCCTGGCCAAACTGGCCGACCCGCGCCGCATCGACATGGACGACGCCGTCGCCGGCGAGCTGGTGACGCAGTCCACGCCGGTCTACTACATCACCGGCTCGATCCATGCCACCGAAACCGGCGCGCCCACCGCGGTAATGGAGCTGGCCTACCGGCTGGCGGTGGATGAATCACCCTACATCCAGCACATCCGCTCGCACGTGATCACCCTGATCACGCCGATCGTCGAGGTGGACGGCCGTGACCGCATGGTCGACCTCTACAACTGGCACCTGGCCCATCCGAACGACAACTATCCGCCGCTGCTGTACTGGGGTCACTACGTCGCGCACGACAACAACCGCGACGCGATGGGCATGACCCTGGCGCTGACCCGCAACGTGGCCGACACCTATGTCGGCTGGCATGCGCAGGTGCTGCACGACCTGCACGAATCGGTGCCGTTCCTGTACGACAACACCGTGGGCGACGGCCCGTACAACGCCTGGGTCGATCCGATCCTCACCGGCGAATGGCAGCAGCTGGGCTGGGACAACGTGCAGCAGATGACCCGGCTGGGCCTGCCCGGCGTGTTCGCGCATGGCGACTTCGACACCTGGAGCCCCGGCTACCTGATGTTCATCGCGGCCATGCACAACGGCATCAGCCGCCTGTACGAGACCTTCGGCAACGGCGGCGCCGACACCCGCCAGCGCATCCTCGACCCGGAGGACTACCAGCGCACCTGGTACCGCTCCAACCCGCCGTGGCCCAGCGTGCTGTGGTCGCAGCGCAACAACAACAATTACCAGCAGGCCGGCCTGCTCACCGCGCTCGATTACTTCTCGCGCAACGGCAAGCAGTTCCTGCACAACTTCTACCTGAAGAGCAAACGCTCGATCGAGAAGCCGCTGCAGGAGGGCCCGGTGGCCTACGTGCTGCCTGCCGACGACAGCCGCCACGGCGCCCAGGCGCAGTTGCTCCAGGTGCTGCAGCGCCAGCACGTGGAGATCAGCCGCACCACCTCGGCGACCCGCGTGAACCTGCCGGCATCGACGGAAGCCGGCGGCAAGAAGACCGCCACCCGCGAGATTCCCGCCGGCAGCTGGGTGATCCGCATGGACCAGCCCTATTCGCGCATCGCCGATGCCCTGCTCGACCGCCAGTACTGGTCACCGAAAGACCCGCAGCAGCATCCCTATGACGACACCGCCTGGTCGATGGGCGACCTGTTCAACGTGCAGACGCTGCGGCTGACCGATGCCGCCTTCCTGAAAACGCCGATGAGCCGCCTCGACGGCGCGGTGACGGTGCCCAAGGGCCTGGCCGGCATCGACGTGACGCCGGGCAAACTGCCGCGGATCGCGCTGATGCACACCTGGCTCAGCACGCAGACCGAGGGCTGGTGGCGCATGGCGCTGGACCAGCTGGGCGTGCCGTTCGACTACATCAGCACCCAGGACGTGGCCGCCGCCGGTGACCTGCGCGCGAAGTACGACGTGATCCTGTTCGGGCCGGTCGGTGCCAGCACCCGCCAGATCATCGACGGCATGCCGATGTGGGGCAATCCGATGCCCTGGAAGACCTCCGCGCTGACCCCGAACCTGGGCCACATCGACGCCACCGATGACATCCGCCCCGGCCTCGGTGAACGCGGCGTGGCCAACCTCAAGGCCTTCGTGCAACACGGCGGGCTGCTGGTCACCGCCGCGGAAAGCGCGAAATTCGCGATCGATACCGGCATGGCGCCGGGCGTGTTCATCACTCCCACCGACAAACTCAACGTGGTCGGCAGCGTGCTGCAGGCGCAGTTCGTCGACCGTGACAGCCCGATCGCCCGCGGCTATGCCGACGACGCGCTGGCGCTGTACAGCGACGAAGGCCAGTCCTTCACCGTATCCAACCTGCTGCGCGGCGACCGCGGGCTGCCCCGCGCCGACAAGGTCGAGCGCCCCACCGGCCGCGGCGGCCCGCAGGACATCGACCTGCCGGAAGGCCGGGCCAGCGTTCCGCCACCGGCACTGCCGGAAGCCCGGCCATGGGAAGCCCTGCCGCTGAATGCCGAGCAGATGCGCAACAGTCCCTGGCTGATCCCGGAAAACCAGCGTCCCCGCGTGATCCTGCGATACGCCGACAGCAAGCACGTGCTGGTTTCCGGCCTGCTCGACGGTGCCGGCGAAATCGCCGAGCGCGCCGCCGTGGTCGACGCCCGCTACGGCCAGGGCCACGTACTGCTGTTCGCCAGCAACCCGATCTGGCGCGGCGAAACCATCGGCAGTTACCCGCTGGTGCTCAATGCGGTGCTGAATTTCGACCGATTGAGCAAGAGCGAGAAGTGAGTGGAGAGGAGTGAGGAGTGAGAGAAAAGCAGAGCCCCTCTCCCGCCGGGAGAGGGAGGCGCGAAGGCGCCGGGTGAGGGATCGGTCGAAGCGAGAAGCTCCCGCTCGCGAAAGAACGCCCTTCTCTCACTTCTCACTCCTCTGAACTCACTCCTGGCTTTTGAGCTTGCTCCTGATCGCCCGCAGCTTGGCCTTGATCTTCAGTTCGTTGTCGTGGCCCACGCGCAGCATCAGTTTCTGCCCGGCCGACAGCGATTCCAGCGCCGGGTTGGCGTAGAACACGTAGGTCTGCGAGCGTTCCAGCAACGGCGGCGCGACCGGCTCGGGCGCGGCCAGCATGTCATCGATGGCGACGATCAGGCGGTCGTTGAAGTAGCCATCCGGATAACCGAGCTGGCGGTACGCCTCCTGGAACAGCGGATAGGCGTGCACGTACCAGTCCACCAGCGCCTGCGGCTCCACCGCCGCGACGATCTGCATGTAAGGCGTGTAACGCGCGCTGTTCCCGGCGGCAACGACCGGACTGGCAGCGCTTTCGTCCAGCATGAAGCTGCCCTTCGGCGGGTGCACCGGCAAGGTCAGCGAGCCCAGGCCGCCGTGACGTGGCAACAGGTCGACCGTGGCGACGATGCGCTGGATCAGCTCCGGCTGCACCAGCAGGGCGGACAGGTCCTTGCCGCCGGCCAGCGTGGAGAATGCCGCAGCGATGGCGTCGTCGCTGCCATCCAGCGGCGCCGGCGCCACCGTGGCGCTGGATGCCGGCGTGGTCTGCGCCTGCTCGATCGGATGCTGCACCGGTGGCGCCGTGGCTGCCGGCGAGGCCACGCTGGCAGCGGGAGCCTCGGCCATCGGCGGCGTCTGTGGCTGTGTTGCCCTGCGCGCCAGATAGACGCCTGCCGCCACCACCGCCGCCACGATCACCACCGCCGCGATCCAACCACCTGCCGAGTTCTGCTTGCCCACGATGTCTCCCGTTCGAAGAGGTCAGTGCGGGCTTGGACTGGTGCATGCATGAATCGTTCACCCGCAAGCCAAGCATAGCCGCGCCCGCGCGAAGCCTCGACGTACCGGCATCCGGATTGCTAATGTCACGGGCCACACCCGGAACATGCATGAACTCGATCGAAGTAGCCCTGGCCATGCTTCTGGCCGTCGTCGGCAGCGGTTATCTGGTCCGCATCCTGCCGTTTTCCCTGCCGCTGCCGCTGGTGCAAATCGGGCTTGGCGCGGTGATCGCCGGCGTATTCAAGCAAGGCGTGACGCTGGACCCGGACGTGTTCTTCCTGCTGTTCCTGCCGCCGCTGCTGTTCCTCGACGGCTGGCGCATCCCCAAGGACGGCCTGATGCGCGACAAGGGCACGATCCTGGCGCTGGCACTGGGCCTGGTGGTGTTCACCGTGGTCGGCGCGGGCTTCCTGATCCACTGGCTGATTCCGGCCATGCCGCTGGCGGTGGCTTTCGCGCTGGCCGCGATCGTCTCGCCGACCGATCCGGTGGCGGTGTCCTCGATTGCCTCACGCGTGCCGATTCCGAAACGGTTGATGCATATCCTGGAAGGTGAGTCGCTGCTCAATGACGCCACCGGCCTGGTCTGCTTCCGCTTCGCGGTGGCGGCGGTGGCGACCGGCAGCTTCTCGCTGCTGTCGGCCTCACTGACCTTCCTGTGGGTGGCCCTGGGTGGCGTGGCCATCGGCGTGCTGTTCACCGTGGCGGTGAGCTTCGCGCAGCGCTGGCTTTCGCGCCACTTCGGCCAGGAGGCCGGCTCGCCGATCCTGGTCAGCCTGCTGATCCCGTTCGGGGCCTATCTGGTGGGCGAACACGTCGAGGCATCCGGCATCCTTGCCGCGGTGGCCGCCGGCGTCACCATGAGCTACGTCGAACTCAGCGGCCGCCTGTTGGCCACCACCCGGGTGCAGCGCACGGCGGTGTGGAACACCGTGCAGTTCGCACTGAACGGCATCATGTTCGTGCTGCTTGGTGAGCAGTTGCCTACCAGCCTGCATGGCGCCATGCAGTCGGTGATGGAAACCGGCCACCTCAACCCCTGGTGGTTGTTGATCTATGCACTGGCGATCAACGTGGGGCTGGCGCTGTTGCGTCTGCTGTGGGTGTGGGTTTCGCTGCGTCTGAACGTGCTCAAGGCACGCCATCGCGGCGATCAGGTGACCAAGCCGCACTGGCGCCTGCTGCTGGCCACCTCCCTGGCCGGCGTGCGCGGGGCGATCACCCTGGCCGGCGTGATGACCCTGCCCCTGCTGCTTTCCGATGGCACCCCGTTTCCCGCCCGCGACCTGGCGATTTTCCTCGCCACTGCCGTGATCCTGCTGTCACTGCTGGCCGCCAGCATCGGCCTGCCGCGCCTGCTGAAAGGCCTGGAACTGCCGCCCGAACCGGCCGCACGGGAAGAGGAAAACCGGATCCGGCGTACCACCGCGTCGGCCGCCATCGCCGCCGTCGAGAAAACCCAGCACGAGCTGGCCGAGCGCGCACCAGCCAGCGAAGTCGATCTGTACGCCCAGGCTGCCACGCGTGTGATCGCCTTGTACCAACACTGGCTGGATGAAGACGACAGCAACGAGGATGAGGCTCGTCAACTGCGCAAAGCGGATGTCGCCGAACGCGAACTGCGCCTGGCCGCGCTGCAGGCCCAGCGCGAAACCCTGTTCGAGATGGCCCGTCATCGCCGCATCTCCGACGAGGTGGCGCAGCGCATGGTGCGCGAGATCGACCTCCAGGAAGCACGCTACCGTTAGAACCGGGATTGGGGATTCGCAAAAGAAAGGCCGCGCCGCCAGACCTCGGCGACGCGGCCCCATTCCCTGCTCCCTGTTCTCTACTCCCGGCTTCTCACAGCGAGAAGTCGTAGGTGACGCCGAACTGGACGTAGCGCGGCACCCCGAACGACAGCGGACGACGATAGTCCTCGCTGGCCACCGGCAGGCCGGTATTGCTGTCGATCGAACCCTCGCCACCCTCGACCTGCGACAGCACCTTCTGGCTGTTGAACAGATTGAACACCGACATGGTGAACGCCAGATTCTGGTCCTTGCCGCCCCACATCGGCCGGTACTGGGCGTTCAGGTCCACCTTGTAGGTCCACGGCAGACGCCCCTTGGAACCACGCGGGCTGGGCTGGAAGTTGCACTCGAAGTACGAGGCACCGTACTGGATCGCGTCAACCGGATCGAAACCGATGCAGTTCTTCGGACGCCCCGAGGCGATCGCCAGATTGGCGCCGAACAGCCATTCCGGGGTCGCCTGGAAGAAGCCGTAGGTCTTCAGCGCATGGGTACGGTCGTTGGGCAGCGGGCCGTTGGCGAACTGCATGATCTCCGGCGCATCCCAGTCCTGGGTCACCGACGGATCAAGCTGACCGATGTCGGACTTCAGCTGGCCCTCGGAATTGCCGTAGCTGCGCGAGAAGGTGTACTCCATGCGGGCGAACCAGCGCGCGTCGAAATGGTGCTCCAGATACAGCTCCAACGAGTAGTACTTGCGCTTCAGCGGCGGGAACTGCACGCCCGCGGGCGTGGTGAAGTCATCCATGGTCAGCTTGAACGGCACCAGGTTGCCCTGCCCGTCGACGTCGACCAGGAAGGTGTTCGGCTCGCCCGGGTTGAACAGGTAGCAGCCGGGGATGCTGGCATTGCTGATGTCGATGCCGTTGCGCGCGGCATATTTTTCGAACGGACGCGAGTCGCAGAAGTCGTCGATCGAGCTGCGCAACTTGCGGGTGGTGGCCTTGGCGCCAAACGACCAGTCGTCGTTGATCGCCTTGTCGAAGCCCAGGATGTACTCGTCCTGGTAGTAGGCCTTGATGCCCTGCGCCGCCACGGTGCGCGGATTGAGGTCGGTACCGTCCTCGCCATTGAGGTAGATCAGGTTGCCCGCCGGGGTCAGCCCGGTCGGCTCGCCATTGGCGTCGACGCCGGTATAGGTGAAGTACTCGCTGGAGTACAACGACGCCGAAGCGCCGCGGATCGCCACGTTGGACGGAATCGCCAAATGGTAGCGACCGGCATTGGCATAGACCTTGAAAGTCGAGTCGCCGAACACGTCCCAGGTCACGCCCAGTCGCGGCGCCAGCTGGTGGCGCTGCTTCACGTAGACCTCGCCGGCGCCGTTGATGTTCTTGAACTGCTCGTTGCGCAGGCCGAGGTAGGCCATCCAGCGATCATTGATCTGCCAGTGGTCCTCGATGAACTGGGCTTCCTGCTCCACCTTCACGTCGGCACCGGTGATGAAGGTGCGCTTTTCGGCGTCGTACTGGGTGCCCGGCGGCAGTGCCGCACCGATGTCGGGGCGGCCGGTGACCGGGCCGGCATTGTGGTAGATCCAGCGATAACCGCCCTCGTACTGGTTGCCCGCAGACGATTCCAGCGTCTGGTTGTCCACGCCCGCGCGCAGGTCGTGCGAGCCAAGCTGGTATTCCACGTCCAGGCGCCAGCCATGGGTCTTGTCCTGGGCGCCGGGGCCCAGCACGGTGCCGTTGACCAGGCCGCAACCGACGATCGGGTTGGAGATCCCGGTGCGCGAGTCGGCGATCCACGGGCAGTTCGGGTTCCCCGCGTAGGTGAGGTCGCGACGATGCGTGGTCTTGCTGGTGCCGTACAGCGCGTTGATGGTCAGGTTGTCGGTGAGGTAACCGGTGTACTTGCCGATGTAGACGTCGCCACCGGGTTCCGAGCCGGCCAGCGAGGCGGCGTTCTTCAAGCGGTCATAGCCGATGAAATCACCGCGCGAACTGCTGCCGTAGTCGTAGACATAGACGTCGCGATCGGTGCTGGTCTTGTCCGACAGGCCGGTGAATTCGAGGATGTGGTTGTCGGTGATGTTCCAGTCGATCTTGGCCAGCCACTTGGTTGCCTTGGCCACTTCGTCGGTGGATTGCGGCGCGAGGATCGAACTGGTGGTCTCGCCGCTGGTACGGGTGAAATCGCCGGCGGCGTACAGGAACAACTTGTCCTTGATCAGCGGGCCGCTGAGGTAGCCGGTGTACTGGGTGACCGTGCTTTCGTTGCGGCTGCGGTCCTGGAACAGCACGCCGTTGCTGCGGTAGATGCTCCGTGACGAAGCACGCAGCGCGTCCGGGGTGAAGTGCACGCCCACACCAGCCTTCCAGGTGTTGCTGCCACGCTTGGTCACCACGTTGACCACGCCACCGGTGGAGCGGCCGTACTCCGCACCGTAGCCGCCGGTGAAGATCTGCTGCTGATCGATCGCGTCATACGGCAGGCTGGTGAAACCGATGCCGGTCAGCGCGTTGGTGACCGAATAGCCGTTGATGTAGTACTGGTTCTCCGAAGCCGAGGAGCCACCGAAGGAGGCCACGTTGCCGTAGCGGGAATCACCCTGCACGGCGCCCGGCGCCAGCAGCGCGGCCGAGGTGACGTCACGTGCCAACGGCAGTTTGTTCAGCTGTTCGGCGGTCAGCACGGTACGCGAGTCGACCGAGGACACGTCGATTGCCGGCAAGGCATTGCCGGTCACGGTCAGGCCTTCCAGCGTGGTGGCATCGGCGGTGCCGAAGGACACATCGGTGCCGCTGCCCAGACGTACCTGCACGTTCTCGCGGGTAGCCGTGGTCGCACCATTGCTCTGCAAGGTGACGGTATAGGTGCCGACCGGCAGCGAGGTCGCACGGTAGCGGCCGTTGGCATCGGCGGTGATGTCGCGGCTCTGCCCGGTGTCCACGTTCTCCAGATGGACGGTGGCACCGGCCTCGCCGGTGTTGCCGAAGATCACGCCCGAAGCGTTCGACTGGGCCATGGCGGTACCCGAGAAAACCATCCCCAATGCCACCGCCAGCAACGTGGGGTGCAACAACTTGTTGGTGCGTTCGTGTCGATCAGCAAACTTCATGACTTCTTCTCCCCGAATCTGTTGAAAACCGTGATGACCGCCCGGCCACCACGAACGAAAGCCCTGAAAGCACGCGAACCCTCCCGCGCCCCTTTTTCGTGATCCCTCACGCAGGCCCAACACCTGGCGAGCCAATCACTTCGCCAGGAAAGCTGAAAATCAACAATGAAATCAATGACGTGAAGATCATCCGACTCACCATCCCGGAATCAGGTGCCCCCAAGCACCGCGCCTCCGTCGAGCCAGACTTAACAAGATTCATACAAATGGACGTATACGCGGCGTGATGGAATCGTCATCGCACGCGTTTGGAAATGCGTCGTTTCGGCCTCGTTCAGCTGGAGGCACGCGGCGCCTCCGATCTGCGGCGCGTGCTGGTCACAGGCCCCCGGGCGCCGCCGGCCGATGCGCGGCCGCACGCCCGCATCCCGTCATTGCCCCGCGCATTCCATCCTCCGGGCAGGCACCCGGAGGGTTGCCCATGTCCCGGAGGCTCCGGAAAAACATCGGCTCAGCGCAGCTGGCTGTCCTTGCTGCCGCGACGGTTGTACAGGCTGGCGCTGCGTTGCTCCGCGTCCAGCGCCTCCTGGCAGGCGATGCACAGGCGCACGCCGGGAACCGCCTCACGCCGGGCCTGCGGAATCGGCGCGTCGCACTCCTCGCAATGGCTCAGCCCCGGCCCCTTGCGCAATTGCTGGCGCGCACGCTGCACCGCGTCACTGACGGTCGCGTCGATCTGGTCCTGCACGGCGCCGTCGCCGGCCCAACCGGTTGCCATGGTCGTCTCCGAAAAGGTCGATGCAATCAGGGAAAACGGATCACGCCGGAGTCACGGGCCTTCGCTCCCTGCCAGCGGATCCGTCGTGAACTGGGCGCATCGGGCCCGGCTTTCAAGCTTGCATGAAGCGCCCAGCCAGCACCAGCGCCCTTCCTGCCGCGCCGCCGGCTGGCATCGAGCGCATCGGCATCCACGCCGGAAGTGCCAGAATGATCCATTCCTCCCCGTCCGACACCGGAGTTTTCCCATGAGCATCCCCAGCGTCCGCGCCAGCAGCACCGCCACTCCTTACGCCGTCGAATTCACCGACGACCAGGGCAACACCTGGCGCGCCGACGAACCGGTCGAGGATGGCGGCGGCAACACCGGGCCGGCACCGCACCGCCTGCTGCTGTCCGCGCTGGGCGCCTGCACCGCGATCACCGTGCAGATGTACGCCGCACGCAAGCAGTGGCCGCTGGAACGCGTCGACGTCGAACTGCAGTTCAACCCCGCCGGCACGCCGGCCTCGGGCAACGACATCTCGCGCATGATCCGCCTGGAAGGCCCGTTGGATGACGAACAACGCGAGCGCCTGCTGCAGATCGCCAACAAGTGCCCGATCCACAAGGTGCTGACCGGCGACGTGCGGGTGGAGTCGATGCTGACGGCCTGAAGCCGGGCAAGGCATCACCGGGCGCCTTCGCGCCCTCCTCTCCGATGGGGAACGCCCCTCTTCACGAGCCCGCTCGCGGGTTCCTGCCGAGGGGCGTTGCGCACTGCACGACCGGCGTCAGCCCAGCGGCCAGCGTGCCAGCAGAATGTGCCGGGTCTGCCCCAGCAGGCTGTGTACCAGCACGAACTCGCGCGCGGTCCAGCGCAGCGGCGCCACCGGCTGGGCCGCCACCATGCGCGCGTCGTAGGCCAGCGTGACATGCGGCTCGAAACCGCCGCCGGCAAAACGCCTCAGGCCGACTTCGCGCAAGCGCGTGGCCAGCGTGGCATGGAACGCGTGCAACGGCGCGTTGCCATCACCCGAGCGCAGCACGAAGGGCAACTTGTCGCGCCGCCCGGCGAAGCTGCCCACCTCGTCGAAGCACAGCTCGAACGGCGCCGCCCGCAGCCCCCCGGCCGCCTTCGTCGCCGCCTCCACCACGTCGCCACGCAATCCGGCCGAATCGCCCAAGTGGAACAAGGTGACGTGGAAGCGATCGGTCAGCAACGGCCGCCCACGCAAACCCTGCGCCGCACATTGCACCGCCGCCAGCCCGGCCATCGCCTGCGCCGTGGCCGGGTCGGGAAACAGCGCCAAAAACAGGCGATCGGTCGGCCGGGCCGGCTCCAGGCCGGGAAACGAGGCTTGCTCGGACATGCTCTTCGGGTCGGATTCAACGGCGGCACATCATGCCCGATCCACGCGCCGAAGCGCACCGCGCCCGCCCTCAGGCGCCCCGCTGGGCCCCGATCACCATCCACGCATCCTGCCGCACGCGCAGCCCCAGCGTGGCCAGCCGTGCGCCGAGATAACCGAACACGAAAGCCGCCATCAACCAGGCCAGCCCGGCCGCACCCGCCGGCGCGGCAAGCATCACCGCCAGCGCCAGCGGCAGGAACACCATCAGATTGATCACCCCCGCGATGGCCAGATAACGCAGGTCGCCAGCGCCGATCAGCACGCCGTCCAGCACCCACACCACCGCGCCCAGCGGCACCGACAAACCCAGGATCAGCAGTGCCGGCGGCATCAAGGCAGCCACTTCCCGCGCCGTGGTGAACAGGCCACCCAACACGCCGCTGCCGGCCATCACCAGCAGCCCCAGCAACACGCCGGCCAGCACGCCCCATTCCAGGCAGCGCCGCAGCACCGCGCGCACGCTGGCGACATCGCCGGCGCCCAGCCCGCGGCCGACCAGCGCCTGCGCGGCAATCGCCAGCGAATCCAGCGCGAAAGCCAGCGTGGCAAACAAGGTCATCGCCACCTGGAACGCCGCCAGTGAAGCCGAGCCCAGTCGTGTCGCCACGTACACGGCCAGCAGCATCGCCGCACGCAAGGTCAGCGTGCGCAGGAACAGCCAGCCGCCGGACATCGCGCCCTGCAGCATCCCCTCGCGTCGCGGCCACAAGCCGCTGCCGGCGCGTCGCGCATGCCCGGCCACCACCGCCAGATACACCGCCACCATCGCCCATTGCGCCAGCACCGTGCCAATGGCCGATCCCGCCAGCCCGAATCCCAGCGTGTAGATGAAGACGTAATTGAGCGCGATGTTCACCGCAAAGCCGCCCCCGGCCACCCACAACGGCGTGCGCGTGTCCTGCAAGCCGCGCAGCAATCCGGTCGCGGCATACACCAGCAGCATCGCCGGAATTCCCGCCATCGACAGGCGCAGATAGACCTGCGCCGCCTCCGCCACCGCCGGATCGGCGCCGAACACCGCCACCAGCCACGGTGCCGCCAGCCAACCCGGCAACGCCAGCAGCACGCCCAGCCCCAGCGCGAACCACAAACCGTCGACACCCACCGCCACCGCCCGCCGCAGATCACCCGCCCCCAACCAGCGCGCCACCGCCGGCGTGGTGCTGTAGGCCAGAAACACCATCAACCCGATGATCGTCTGCAGGATCGCACTGGCCAGCCCCAACCCCGCCAACGGCCGCTCCCCCAGATGCCCGACCATCGCCGAATCCGCCAGCAGGAACAACGGCTCGGCCACCAGCGCACCGAAGGCGGGAATGGCGAGGCGGAGAATTTCACGATTGATCGACATCGGCGGAGAGCGAGGAGTGAGTGAAGAGGAGTGAGAAGTGAGTGAAACCCAAAGCCCCCCGGTAACTGCAGGAGCCCGCTCACGGGCGATGCTTTTGGTGCCGGGATTCGGGATTGGGGATTGGGGATTCGCAAAGGCAAAAGCATCGCCCGCGAGCGGGCTCCTACAGAGGAATGGGGCGGTGCGAGGCGATTTGGCACCTCTCCCCCCGGGAGAGGATGGCGCGAAGGCGCCGGGTGAGGGTTCGGCCGGAGCGAGCGACCGGATGCCCTACCCGACCCCCACCGCTCTTCTCTCACTCCTCACTCCTCTCCACTCACTCCTCGCCTTCGCCACTCACTCCTCGCTCCACATCCCCCGTGGCTCCGCTCAGCAAGCTGGCCGGCAGGAAGCCGTCGTCGCCGACGCTGATGACCTTGAAGCGGCCATCGGCCTCGACCAGGATCTCGGTGAGGCTGGCGTGGCGCACCGACATTTCCAGCCACGCCTCGGTATCGACGCCCAGCGCGCGGGTGACCAGGTATCGGATCACGTCACCGTGGCAGACGAACAGCTCGGCCTGCTCCGCGTCCCCGCTGGCCGGATGGAAGTAGCGATCGAACAACCGATCCAGTTGCGCCTTGCAGGCGGCCTGCTCGGCCACCGGCGTATCCGCGCTGACCTCCTTGCGACGGGTCGGCGGCAGGCATTCGGCCAGGTCGGCGTCGACCTTGAAGTGGCTGTCGGGCAAGGACGCGTGGATCGCCGCGGCGGTATCGCGCGCCCGCTGCATCGGGCTGACATGGAAGGCATCGAAGTGCAGCCCCAGCCCGGCCAGCCGCGCCCCGGCCACATGCGCCTGCGCCATGCCCAGCGCTGACAGCGGCGGCCCGATCTTCTCGTCCACCGCCGGGTCTTCCACGTAATGCCCATGCCGCACCAGCACGATCCGCCGCGCCGCCGCGAAAGCCGCCGTCGCCGGCACCACCACCGCCAGCAAGCCCGTCACCAGCAACACCATCAAACGCCGCATCGCCCAGCCCCTTTCGTGGAAATCATCGACGGGCATGATGCCATTGGAGCCGGGATTGGGGATTCGACATTCGGGATTCGGCAAAGCTGGCGGCATGGAGACTACGGGTGTTGCGAATCCCGAATCCCGATTCCCGAATCCCGGCCACCACGCTACGATGCCGCCTCCCCGCCCATCCAGCGAGATTCCACGTGACGCATCATGCCGGCCCCCTGCTTGTCCGTCCGGTTGGCGAGGCCTTGCTGGCGGCGCGTGATGGCGGGGCGTCGACGTGGCAGGGTTCGTTCGACCTGGGTCGCAGCCGCGACGAAGTGCGGCTGGAGGCGGATGCCTGGCATTGGCGCGGGCAGGCGCAGCCTTATCCCGGGCGGCTGAAGGACCGCACCATCTACTGGCGCGACGGCGATGATTTCGAACCGGTGTCGCGTTACGACGGTTCGCTGATCAAGCTGGTGCCCACCGACTGGGGCGCGCCGACGTTCGAGATCGACGGCATCAAGATGCTGCCGACCATGAAGGAGTCGCCGTTCGAGGACGCCCGTCGCAAGGTGGCCCTGATCGAACCACGCGGCAAGACCGTGCTGGACTGCTGCGGTGGCCTGGGCTATTTCGCCGCCTGCTGCCTGGACGCCGGCGTGGCGCGGATCCACTCGTTCGAGAAGAACGCCGACGTGCTGTGGCTGCGCACCCTCAATCCCTGGTCGCCCGACCCGGATTCGACCGACGCCGGCGGCCGCCTGCAGTTGCGGCATGCCGACGTCTCGCAGGCGATCAGCCAGCTGGCCGATGCCTCGATGGACGCGATCCTGCACGACCCGCCGCGCTTCGGCATCGCCGGCGAGCTCTATTCGCAGCAGTTCTACGACCAGCTGGCGCGGGTGCTGCGCCGTGGCGGCCGCCTGTTCCACTACACCGGCAGCCCGAACAAGCTCACCAGCGGCCGCGACGTGCCGCGCGAGGTGGCCAAGCGGCTGGAGAAAGCCGGCTTCCGCGCCGAGCTGGCACTGGACGGCGTGCTCGCGATCCGCCGCTGACCGCCGGAAGTCACACTGACTTCCCGCACGCGCCGCCAACCGGCCGTCGCGGCACGATGGGCGCATCGTCCGAAGAACCGATCGCCATGCGCCAGACCACTCTCGCCCTCGCCTGCCTGTTCGCGCTCGCCGTCGGCAACGCTCACGCCGGTGAATCGAAGGAACCCTCGCTGTCCTCGCACCAATGCGGCCTGTCCACGCCCTACGACCTGCAGGTCGATGATGCCGGCGTGCATCTCCAGCGCCGCGATGGCGAGCCGAGCGACATCCTTTTCCACGACGGCATGCTGCGCGTCGATCAGCAACCGCAGGCGATCAGCGAAGCCGACGCCGCGCGCCTGCGCGAGATGGAGCAGCAGACCCGCGCGATGATGCCGGAAGTCGCCGGCATCGCCCGCGAGGCGGTGGAGATCAGCTTCGATGCGTTGGCCGGCGTGACCGAGGCGATGACCGGCAGCAAGCGCAAGGCGCGCAAGATCGAGCGGTACCGCGAGCGCGCCCTGGCCCACGTCGACGACAGCCTCGGCCAGGGCCGCTGGAACCAGGACGCCTTCGGCGAACAGTTCGAGGCCGAAGTGGAGGAAGTGGCCGACCAGATGGCCGGCGACATCGGCCGCAGCGCGCTCTGGGCGGTATTCACCGGCCGTGCCCATCGCCTTGAGGAACGCGCCGACAAGCTGGACATCGACCAACGCATCGAAGCCCGCAGCAACGCCCTGGAAACCCGCGCCCAGGCCCTGTGCACCCGCCTCACCGCCATGCGCGAACTGCAGGACGCCCTCGACTACCGCTACCAGGGCACCCCGCTGCAGATGCTGGAACCGGAAACCGTCACCGCCGCGACCACCCCGCCCGAATCGTAAGGCGGACATCGCGCCCAACGCGCGGATCCAGCACCGGAAGTCGTGCATGCCGCGTCCGGACTCCCGACCAAAGTCGCAGTGCGGGCGCCTCGCCCGCACGCGACACTGCGCCCATCCGGGCGCGTATGTTGCTGCCTGGCAGCCAGACTGCCGCCCGGTCGACCCCGTCACTTCTGCTGGACACTTCCACCGATAGCCTTGCCGGCGCCATCCGGCCGCATCACAGGGAACCGTTGCCATGAACACTTCTGCCGTACCGCATCGCTCCGTCGTTGCGCTGGCCTTCCACGGCCTGCTCAATCCCATCCCCTACGGCTGCTTCGTCGCCGCGCTGATCAACGACATCGTCTACGCCCGCAGCGGCGAGGTGCTGTGGGAAAAAGCCGCCGCCTGGCTGCTGGTGATCGGCTTGCTGGCCGCGATCATTCCGCGGCTGATCAACCTGGCCCAGGTGTGGATCACCTCGCGCACGCTGGCCACGCGCACCGACCGCATCGATTTCTGGCTCAACCTGGTGGCCATCGTGCTGGCGATCTTCAACGCCTTCGTGCACAGCCGCGACGCCTATGCCATCGCGCCCACCAGCGTCTGGTTGTCCATCGGCACCGTCGCCCTGCTGGCCATCGGCCAGATCATGGTCGCGGTCCAGCGCCCTGCCACGGAGGCACGCCCGTAATGAACAAGACCATCCTCACCACCACCCTGGCCCTGGCCGTGACCGCCGCACTGGCCGGCTGCACCGGCAAGGCTTCCTACGACAGCGCCCAGCAGTCCGGCGACGCGCCGCCGCTGCCCAATGCGCAGAACTACCTGGTGCCGCCGATGCAGGTGCCGAACAAGGCCAACTGGAAGGACGGGCAGACCCCGCATCCGGCCGACGGCCTGGCCGTGCAGAAAATCGCCAGCGGCCTGCAGCACCCGCGCCAGCTCTACACCCTGCCCAACGGCGACATCCTGGTGGTGGAATCCAACGGCCCCGGCAGCGAGGCGGTGACCACGCCCAAGCAGATGATCGCCGGCATCGTCAAAGCACGCTCCGGCAAGGCCGGCAAGGGCGGCAACCGGATCACCCTGCTGCGTGACAACGGCAGCGGCGGCGAATGGGACAAGCACGTCTTCGTCGAGCACCTGAACTCGCCGTTCGGCGTGCAGTTGGTGGGCAACTGGCTGTATGTCGCCAACACCGACGGCATCGTGCGCTTCCCCTACGTGGAAGGCGAAACCAGCATCACCGCTCCGGCCGAGCCGTTCACCGACCTGCCCGGCACGGTCAACCACCACTGGACCAAGTCGCTGCTGGCCAGCCCCGACGGCAGCAAGCTGTACGTCGGCGTCGGCTCCAACAGCAACATCACCGAGAACGGGCTGGAGGTGGAGTACCGCCGCGCCAACGTGCTCGAGGTGGACGTGGCCAGCGCCTCCAGCCGCATCTACGCCTCGGGCCTGCGCAACCCCACCGGCCTGCAGTGGGAACCGCAGACCGGCAAGCTGTGGGCGATCGTCAACGAGCGTGACGAGATCGGCGCCGACCTGGTGCCGGACTACCTCACCTCGGTGCGCGAAGGCGCGTTCTACGGCTGGCCCTACAGCTACTACGGCCAGCACGTGGACACCCGCGTCATGCCGCAGCGTCCCGACCTGGTCAAGACGGCGGTCAAGCCGGACTTCGCGATCGGCTCGCACGTCGCCCCGCTCGGCCTGCTGATCACCACCGACAACGCGCTGCCGGCGAAGTATCACTACGGCGCCTTCATCAGCGAGCACGGCAGCTGGGACCGTTCGCCGCTGAACGGCTATCGGGTCAGCTTCGTGCCGTTCGACCAGGGCCATCCTGCCGGCCCGGCGCAGACCGTGATCGACGGTTTCCACTCCGACGATGAAAAGCAGCTGTGGGGTGCGCCGGTCGGCCTGGTGCTGGACAAGAACGGCGCGCTGCTGGTGGCCGATGATGTCGGCGACACCGTCTGGCGGGTCAGCGCCGCGCACTGATCCGCAGTCCCGCCACCGCCGCCCCCTCGCGGGACGGCGTGAACCGATGGGGGTTCGGGCCCGACGGCCCGAACCCCCTTCGACCGGAAAAACCGCCGCGACCACCGCGGCATCCACGGTTTTGCCACGCCGGTGCCACCGCCCTCCGGGCCGCCTAGAATGCTCCGTCACCCCCATGCCGGAGCCGACACCATGAGCGCACGCTGGTTGAGCCCACACTGGTTGCGCCAGGCCGCCTGCCTGGTCCTTTTCGGCCTGCTGCCGGCAGGCATCGCGCTGGCCGCTGAACCGGTCGCCATCGCACGCATCGCCTTCGACCGCCACGGCGTCACCTCGATCGAACTGCACGGCGATGCCGACAAGGCCGCCGGACGCAAGCTCACGGCGGACGATCCGGTGCGCATCGCCTCGATCTCCAAGCTGGTCACCGCCATCGGCGTGATGCGGCTGGTCGAGGCCGGCCAGCTCGATCTGGACGCCGACGTCTCCCCTCTGCTGGGCCGGCGCCTGCGCAACCCGGCCTTTCCCGACGTGCCGGTCACCCTGCGCCTGCTGATGTCGCACCGCTCCAGCCTCACCGACGCGGCCGGCTACTGGCAGACACCGCTGGGCGGCAGCATGGACGCGATCCTCGACGATCCCCGCGTGTGGGACAGCCAGCACGCGCCGGGCAGCTATTTCCGCTACACCAACCTCAACTTCCCGCTGGTGGCGCAGGTGATGGAAGCCGCCACCGGCGAACGCTTCGACCGGCTGATGCAACGCCTGGTGCTGCAGCCTCTGGGCATTGACGGCTGCTTCAACTGGGATACCTGCAGCGACGCCACCGCCGCGCGCGCAGTGGTGCTGTACGACGACACCGGCAAGCCGGTGAAGGACGACGACCACGGCCGCAAGCCGGACTGCCCCGTGATCCCCGCCGCCGACGGCAGCTGCGATCTCGCGCAATGGCAGGCCGGCCGCAACGGCGCGCTGTTCGCCCCGCAAGGCGGCCTGCGCATCTCCGCCAACGGCCTGGCCCGGCTCGGCCGCCTGCTGCTGGGCAACGGCAGCATCGACGGCAAACAGCTGCTGACGCCCGCCTCGATCCAGGCCCTCGCCACCCCGCTGTGGCAGTACGACGGCAGCAACGGCTTGACCCACGAGGAAGACATCGGCGGCGCCGGCAAACCGTTCTTCTGCCGCTACGGCATGGCCATGCAGACCCTCGCCACCCGCGGCCACGGCTGCGCCGACGACCCGTTCGGCGACGGCATCGAACGCATCGGCCACTCCGGCTCAGCCTACGGCCTGCAGGCCGGCCTGTGGATCGACCGCAACCACGGCACCGGCGTAGCCTGGTTCCTCACCGGCATGCCCGACCAACGCCTCGGCGGCCAATCCGCCTTCAGCGCCCAAGAAGAACAACTCGCCCACCCCCTGTAGGAGCCCGCTCGCGGGCGATGCCGTTTGAGCCGGGATTCGGGATTCGGGATTCGGGATTCGCAAAAGCCCCAATCTCCCCCCCCGCACCATCACCAACAGCAAACACCGCCCCCCCGTAGGAGATTCTATGTTGGAGGGTCAAGCCGTTTGGCTGATCCTCGGCTTGTAATCGGACTGGCTTTTGAGCAGTGCGAAGGCGACGCGGGCCAGTTTGCGTCCGAGCGCGACGAGGGCTTGGACGC
>Ga0222426_100350_pt1 | contig 36011 bp, 38 predicted proteins | sample 2B50Ametagenome_FD_180087 | JGI IMG/M metagenome (GOLD analysis project Ga0222426, IMG submission 180087) | Enriched microbial communities from leaf-cutter ant dump, University of Wisconsin, Madison, United States - 2B50A (version 2) | ecosystem: Environmental > Terrestrial > Nest > Insects nest...
CAGGTGTTCTTCTCGGTGGCGCTGGATCCGACCCAGCTGAACCGCCAGGGGCCGGACAGCGGCACGCAGTACCGCTCGGTGATCTTCACCACCGACGCCACCCAGCAACGGATCGCCAAGGCCTACATCGCCCAGCTCGACGCCGCCCACGCATTCTCCAGCCCCATCGTGACGCAGGTGCAGCCGCTGCCGGCGTTCTACCGTGCCGAGGATTGGCACCAGCAGTTCTACGACCGCAACCCCAACAGCCCGTACATCGTCTTCAACGACGCGCCCAAGGTGCGCCGGTTGCAGGCGCTGTTTCCCTCGCTCTACCGCGAGCCGCGGCACTTCGTCGAGGTGAGTCTGTACTGATGCCGGTCGCCGTTCCGGCTTGACCATCACCGCCCGTGCACCCCATCCTTTGCCGTCTTTTGGTCAAAGAAACACCCGCATGAGCAGTCGCTACGACGCCGCCGACATTGAAGTCCTTTCCGGCCTGGATCCGGTCAAACGCCGCCCCGGCATGTACACCGACACCGCCCGCCCCAACCATCTGGTGCAGGAGGTGGTGGACAACTCGGTGGACGAGGCGCTGGCCGGCCATGCGAAGTCGATCGAGGTGGTGCTGTACGCCGATGGTTCGGTGCAGGTCAGCGACGATGGCCGCGGCATGCCGGTGGACATCCACCCGGAAGAAGGCGTGTCCGGCGTCGAGCTGATCATGACCCGGCTGCATGCCGGCGGCAAATTCAGCGGCAAGAACTACAACTTCTCCGGCGGCCTGCACGGCGTCGGCGTGTCGGTGGTCAACGCCCTGTCCGACCGGGTCGAGGTGAGCATCCGCCGCGACGGTTCCGAGTACCGCATGGCCTTCGAGCACGGCGACAAGGTGGCAGAGCTCGAAGTGGTCGGCAGCGTGCCGAAGAAGCGCAGCGGCACCACCCTGCACTTCTGGCCGGAAGCGAAGTACTTCGACTCGCCGCGCGTCTCCGCCGGCAAGCTCAAGCACCTGCTGCGTGCCAAGGCGGTGCTGTGCGCGGGGCTGAACGTGAAGCTCACCGACGAGGCCACTGGCGAAGTCATCGAGTGGCATTACGAGGACGGCCTGCGCGCCTACCTGCGCAGCGAGCTGGACAACAACGAAGCGCTGCCCAACGAGCTGTTCGTGCACCAGATGGCGCGCGACGTCGAAGGCATGGAGGTCGCGCTGGCCTGGCTGCCGGAAGGCGAGCTGGTGCAGGAAAGCTACGTCAACCTGATTCCCACCGCCCAGGGCGGCACCCACGTCAACGGCCTGCGCACCGGCCTGACCACCGCGATCCGCGAGTTCTGCGACATCCGCAACCTGCTCCCGCGCGGCGTCAAGCTGGCGCCGGAAGACGTGTGGGAACGGCTGGCCTTCGTGCTCTCGGCACGGCTGCAGGATCCGCAGTTCGCCGGCCAGACCAAGGAACGGCTGTCCTCGCGCCACGCCGCCGGCCTGGTCGAGAACGTGATCCACGACGCCTTCAGCCTGTGGCTGAACCAGAACGTGGAGATCGGCGAACGCATCGCCCAGCTGGCCATCGAGCGCGCCAGCGCGCGGCTGAAGGCGGCCAAGCAGATCGTGCGCAAGAAGATCACCCAGGGCCCGCAGCTGCCGGGCAAGCTGGCCGATTGCACCGCCACCGACCTCAGCCGCACCGAGCTGTTCCTGGTCGAGGGCGACTCCGCCGGCGGCAGTGCCAAACAGGCGCGCGACAAGGAGTTCCAGGCGATCCTGCCGTTGCGCGGCAAGATCCTGAACACCTGGGAAGTCGAATCCACCTCGGTGCTCGGTTCCGAGGAAGTGCACAACCTGGCCGTGGCGATCGGCTGTGATCCGGGCAAGGACGATCTGTCCGGCCTGCGCTACGGCAAGATCATCATCCTGGCCGACGCCGACTCCGACGGCCTGCACATCGCCACCCTGCTGGCGGCACTGTTCCTGCGCCACTTCCCCAAGCTGGTCGAGGAAGGCCACGTGTTCGTGGCGATGCCACCGCTGTTCCGCGTCGACGTGGGCAAGCAGGTGTTCTATTGCCTGGACGAGGGCGAGAAGGAAGCCATGCTGCAGCGGATCGAGCGCGAGAAGATGAAGGGCGCGGTCAGCACCACCCGCTTCAAGGGCCTGGGCGAGATGAACCCGCCGCAGCTGCGCGAATCGACCATCCACCCCGACACCCGTCGCCTGGTCCAGCTCACCGTCGGCGATGGCGAAAGCACCGCGAAGCTGATGGACATGCTGCTGGCCAAGAAACGCGCCTCCGACCGCAAGGCCTGGCTGGAGGAAAAGGGCGACCTGGCGACGCTGGAGGTCTGAGAGGCCGGGAATGGGGAGCGGGGAACAGGGAATAGAAAGCAAAAGCATCGCCCGCATGCTGGCCGACGCGGCTCTTGATCTTGCTGTTCCTATTCCCTATTCCCCATTCCCTGCCCAAACACCGAGGAACCGCCATGGCTTTGCTGCCACCGCTTGACCTGCAACGCTGGATCGACGGGCACCGTCATCTGCTGAAGCCGCCGGTGGGCAACAAGTGCATCGTCGATGGCGATTTCATCATCATGATCGTGGGCGGGCCGAATGCGCGCACCGACTACCACCACGACGAAGGCCCGGAGTTCTTCTACCAGCTCGAGGGCGAGATGGTGCTGAAGGTGCAGGATGAGGGCCAGGCGCGCGACATCCCGATCCGCGCCGGCGAGATGTTCTACCTGCCGCCGCGGGTGCCACATTCGCCACAACGCATGCCCGAATCGATCGGCCTGGTGATCGAACGCCGCCGCGTGGCCGGCGAGCGCGACGGCCTGCTGTGGTTCTGCGAACGCTGCAACCACAAGCTGTACGAGGAGTACTTCGTGCTGCAGAACATCGAGCAGGATTTCCCGCCGGTGTTCGACCGCTTCTACGGCTCACCCGAAGCACGCACCTGCGACGCCTGCGGCCACCTCAACCCCGCACCAGCCAGATACACCTCGCCCACCGAAAACCCGTAGGGCGGGCATCGCCCGCGGTTTTCCCGCAACCGGCCATTCCGCGACGCGGACAACGCCCGCCTGCACGTGTTCAAGCCACTTGCAAGCCATCCGGCGCAGCGAGGGTCGAGCACACGGGATCCATGATTGATGACAAAGCTCCCGCCCCACTCCAACTCCCCCATGTAGGAGCCCGCTCGCGGGCGATGCTCCTGCTTCTGCTTTTGCGAATCCCGAATCTCGAATCCCGGCCCCAAAAAGCATCGCCCGCGAGCGGGCTCCTACGGGGGTGGCGGCATTTGATCGAGTCATTTGCGAGCCATGCGGCGCAGCGAGGGTCGAGCACACGGGATCCATGGTTGATGACAAAGCTCCCGCCCCACTCCAACTCCCCCATGTAGGAGCCCGCTCGCGGGCGATGCTCTTGCTTCTGCTTTTGCGAATCCCGAATCCCGAATCCCGGCTCTCAACAGCCGAATGGCTGGTCATCCCGGCCCCAAAAAGCATCGCCCGCGAGCGGGCTCCTACGGGGGTGGCGGCATTTGATCGAGCCATTTGCGGGCCATGCGGCGCAGCGAGGGGTCGAGGCTGTCGTCGGCGGCGACGTCGGTGACGTTGCGCCAGGCCAGCGCGCGGGATTCGTGATTGATGACGAAGCGCTCGTCCGCACCGGCGCGCACCACGTAGCGCACGTCGTAATGCCAGTGCTCCGGCTCGCTGCCACGGGCGGGAATGCGGTGGCGATCAAGATCGAAGATGCCGCCTTCCACGCGCAGGCCGGTCACGCCGGTCTCCTCTTCCGCCTCGCGCAAGGCCACCCGGGCAAGGTCGCTGTCGCCGTCGGCATGACCGCCGGGTTGCAGCCAGCGGTCCAGCTTGCGGTGATGCATCAGCAGCACGCGTTCGCCATCGGCACTGACCAGCCAGGCCGATCCGGTGAAGTGGCCGACCGTGTGCGAGCGCTCGAACACCATCGCATCCGACGCCAGGAAATCACGGAACAACGGCAGGGTTTCCGCTGCGTCATGGCAGGTCGGCGCATAGCCGTCAAGAGCGACAAAAATTCCAGAAAAATCAGCATGCATGACTTGTGGCACGGTAGCGGCGAAAGCCGGGCATCATAGCTGCAACGCAGCTTGTTCACCTGTCATCAACCCGTTATGGTTGCCCGTCACCCAGGCACGTCGCGCTATTCCTCGTGACGGTCATTCACGAGTGCGGCATCCGTATTTCAAGGGGAGAGTCACTGCATGCTGTTCAAGCGCGTCAAGCCACTCGATCAGATTCTGGCCACGGCCGAGAAGAAAGCCCTCAAGCGGCAATTGGGACCGATCCAGCTCACCCTGCTCGGCGTCGGCGCCATCATCGGTACCGGCATCTTCGTGCTCACCGCCGAAGCCGGCCAGAAGGCCGGCCCGGGCATGATGATCGCCTTCGTCATCGCCGCCGTGGTCTGCGCACTGGCCGCCCTGGCCTACGCCGAACTGGCCTCGATGGTGCCGGTGGCCGGCTCCGCCTACACCTATACCTATGGCGTGCTGGGCGAGGGCCTGGCATGGGTGGTCGGCTGGGCACTGGTGCTTGAATACGCCATCGCCGCCGGTACCGTCGCGGTCGGCTGGTCCGGCTACATGAATGGCCTGCTGCTGCACACCGACCTGTTCGGCCTGGTCACCCCGGGCGCGCTGGCACTGCCGGAGCCACTGCGCTCGGGCCCGTATGCCGGCGGTGCGTTCAACCTGCTGGCCTTCCTGATCTCGCTGGTGATCACCTTCCTGCTGGTGATGGGCACCTCCAAGTCGGCCAAGGTCAACGCCGTGCTGGTGGCGATCAAGATCACCGCGCTGACCGCTTTCATCGTGATCGCGCTGCCGGCAGTCCAGGACAGCAACTTCGAGCCGTTCCTGCCCAATGGTTGGGGCAGCCCGCTCGGCGGCGTCGGCGTGCTGGGCGCGGCGGCATCGATCTTCTTCGCCTATGTCGGCTTCGACGCGGTCTCCACCGCGGCGGAAGAAACCAAGAACCCGAATCGCAACATTCCGATCGGCCTGATCGGCTCGCTGGCCATCTGCACCATCTTCTACCTGCTGGTCGGCTACGGCGCGGTGGGCTCGGTCGGCTCGGCGCCGATGCTCGGCCCGGACGGGCTGGCACTGCATCCGGGTACGCCGGAAATGGCCGCCGCCTGCCAGGGCTCCGAGGCTCTGGTGTGCAGCAAGGAACCGCTGGCCCACGTGATGCGCCTGCTCGGCTTCAACAAGTCCGGCAACCTGATCGGCCTGGCCGCGGTGCTGGCACTGCCGTCGGTGATCCTGGTGATGATCTACGGCCAGACCCGCATCTTCTTCACCATGTCCCGCGACGGCCTGCTGCCGGCGCGCCTGTCGAAGCTGCATCCGCGCTTCCACACGCCGCACATCCTGACCATCATCACCGGCGTGGCGGTGTCCGTTTTCGCGGCCACCTTCCCGGTCGGCGTGCTGGCCGACATCACCAACTCGGGCACGCTGTTCGCCTTCATCATGGTGTCGGTGGGCGTGATGGTGCTGCGCGTCCGCCAGCCGGAGCGCCCGCGCCCGTTCCGCACGCCGTTCGTCTGGGTGATCTGCCCGCTGGCCGTGCTGGGCTGCCTGCTGCTGTTCACCAACCTCAGCATGTACACCCTGGCGCTGTTCTTCGGCTGGGCCGCGGTGGGCCTGGTGGTGTACTTCCTCTACGGCTACCGCAAGAGCCACCTGGCCAACGGCACCGAGCCGGACTGAGCCGGCCCTTGATCGCTCCACGCTCCGCGAATCAAGCCACGACGGCACGGTGAAAGCCGTGCCGTCGTCTCTCATGGAATGACCATGCTCAAGCAACTGCTCGCCCGCAAAACCGATTTCAGCCACGACGACGCGCTGCACGGCCCGCCGCTGCGCCGCACGCTCGGCCCCTGGGGCATCACCGCACTGGGCATCGGCGCGGTGATCGGCACCGGCATCTTCGTGGTCACCGGCACCGCGGCCGCCGAGCACGCCGGCCCGGCGGTGCTGATCTCGTTCATCCTGGCGGCGATCTGCAGCGGCTTCAGCGCCCTTTGCTATGCCGAGTTCGCCACCCTGGTGCCGGTCTCGGGCAGTTCCTATTCGTACGCCTACGCCTCGCTGGGCGAACTGGCAGCCTGGTTCATCGGCTGGAACATGGTGGCCGAATACGGCATCTCCGCCTCGGCGGTGGCTGCCAGTTGGACCGGCTACTTCACCAGCCTGCTCGACCACGTCGGCATCCACCTGCCGGCCTCGCTGACGGAGGCGCCACTGGCCTTCACCGACGGCCATCTGGTCGCCACCGGCCACCTGTTCAATCTGCCGGCGGTGGCGATCGTGCTGGCGCTGACCTGGCTGTGCTACATCGGCATCCGCGAATCGTCCGGCCTGAACGCACTGATGGTGCTGGTGAAGGTGGGCCTGATCGTGCTGGTGGTGCTGGTCGGTTATCGCTACGTGAACCCCGAGAACTGGCACCCGTTCATTCCCGAACCGCAGGGCGAAGGCAAGTACGGCTGGTCGGGCATCATGCGTGGCGCGGCGATGGTGTTCTTCGCCTACATCGGCTTCGAGGCCACTTCGACCGCCGCCCAGGAATGCAAGAACCCGCAACGCGACCTGCCCTTCGGCATCATGGTGTCGCTGGTGATCTGCACCGTGCTGTACCTTGCCATGGCCGCCGTGCTGACCGGCCTGGTGCCTTATCCGGTGCTGGACACCAGCGAGCCGGTGGTCACTGCCGTGGCAGCGCACCCGGACCTTGGCTGGCTGCGCCTGGTGGTCGAGGTCGGCGCGCTGATCGGCCTGTCCTCGGTGATCCTGGTGATGATCATCGCGCAGCCGCGCATCTTCATGATCATGGCCCGCGACGGCATGCTGCCCAAGGTGTTCGCCAAGGTGCACCCGAAGCACCGCACGCCGCACATCAACACCTTGATCACCGGCGGCATGATCGCCCTGTTGGCGGCGATCTTCCCGCTGGACCTGCTGGCCAACCTCACTTCGATGGGCACCCTGATCGCGTTTGCCGCGGTCTGCGCCGGCGTGCTGATCCTGCGCTACACCATGCCCGACCTGCCGCGCACCTTCCGCGTGCCCGGCGTGTGGTTCACCTGCGTGGCCGGCGTGGCCTGCTGCCTCGCGCTGCTGTGCAGCCTGGACTGGTTCAACTGGGCGATTTTCGCGATCTGGACCCTGCTCGGCTTCGCCATCTACTTCCTCTACAGCCGTCGCCACAGCGTGCTGCGGAAGTCACTGGACAATGCGGCCAAATAACACGAAATTCGCTTGAATCGACAAAAGTTCGCCCATTTTCGCCGAAAACGACAAAACTTCCCCAGGCATGCCTCCCGACGCCAAGAGCCGGAAGGTACGTGACGAACCGCTCAATTTTCAAAATCAAGCCACTGATTTTCAACGACTTAACGAGAACTTTTCGAGATAAATCGGGGGCCGGGACGCCCATTGGGCAGGTGCCGGGAGTATCATCCCGGGTCCGTGGGTTGATCACTTGGCAGTGGGCCCCGGATCGCGGCTCGGCAGGTCAGGTGGGTAGCTCCTCAGCCTGATGTGTCCGGGCCGCACTTTTGCCCGGTTGTCCCGCGGAGGCGGATTCCGGTTTCAGGGGTGCTCTGACCTACTCAGCGCATCACCAGGGGACGAACAAACAAAAAGGCCAGCGTGTGACGCTGGCCTTTTTGCTGGACATGGCCTGGAAAGCCGATCAGCCCGCCTTCGGCGTGTGCGAGACGCACCAGCCCTTGGCATTCACCGACTTGCCCGGGAACAGCTGGCACGGACCACGGCCAGTGGCGCCGCCGGTGTAGAACTGGCAATTGGCGCAATCGTCGCCAGCCTTGTACTTGGCGTTCTTGGTGGTGCTGGCATCTTCCACGTAGCCCAGCGCGCTGGCGGTCGGATCGGACTCGCTCACCGGCGGCAGGTCATCGGCGCGCGCGAAGCGCGGCAGGCCACCGACCAGCACCGCAGCTGCCGTGGTACCGGCAGCCATCTTCAGGAACCGCCGGCGCGATTCAATGTTTTTTTCGTTCGACATGGGCAAGCCTCCGTCGTCTGTGTCCGGCGCACCCTGCTCCGGATTCGCAGCGATCTTACCCATATTGCGACATATCAATCCTGACTTGCGCGAATGGCTCTCATTAACGCCCAGGGAAGTCCGGACCCACCCGGCGCCGCCCCGGGGCGTCACATGGCGCATGGTATGATCAACGCTCATTTGGACGTCCAAACCGCATGAGCCAGACCCTTCCAGAAACCATTCCCGCCAGCCTTTTCGAAGGTTGCGCCGACGCCATCGCCGAGGCCGCCGGCGAGCTTTCCGCGCTGGGCTGGACTCCCGCAACCAGCAGCAATTTCTCGATGCGCGTCGATGCGGAACATGCCGCGATCACCGTGTCCGGCAAGCACAAGGGCAAGCTCGGCCGCGACGACATCATGCTGGTCGACCTGCACGGCCAGCCGGTCGGCACCGACGCCCGCCCCAGCGCCGAAACCGCGCTGCACACCCAGGTCTACCGGCGCTGGCCGGAAATGCACGTGGTGCTGCACACCCACTCGCGCACGCAGAGCGTGGCCTCGCGGCTGTATGCCGACGATGGCGTGATCCGGCTGGAGGGCTGGGAGCTGCAGAAGGCGATCAGCGGCTACCACACGCATGAAAGCGTGCTGGAGATCCCGGTGTTCCCCAACACCCAGCACATGCCCGAGCTGGTGGCGCAGGTCGATGCCTGGCTCGATGCCGGCAAGCCGCTGCACGCCTACCTGATCGATGGCCACGGCATCTACACCTGGGGCCGTGACATGGCCGAGACCCGGCGTCATCTGGAAGCACTGGAATTCCTGCTCGCCTGCGAGCTGGACCTGAAGAAACTGAGGGCATCATGAGCCGACTGCGCATCTACGACGAAACCCGCCCGGCGGCGCCGCTGGCCACCTTCGACCAGCACGCCGCCATCGCCACCGAACTGGGCAAGGTCGGCGTGCGTTTCGAGCAGTGGGAGGCCAGCCAGCCGATCGCCCCCGGTGCCAGCCAGGACGAGGTGATCGCCGCCTACCGCAGCGACATCGATCGCCTGATGGGCGAGGAAGGCTACCAGTCGGTCGACGTGATCAGCCTGGCCCCCGATCACCCGGATCGTGCCACGCTGCGCCAGAAGTTCCTCGGCGAACACACCCACAGCGAGGACGAGGTGCGCTTCTTCGTCGCCGGTGCCGGCCAGTTCACCCTGCACATCGACGGCAAGGTCTACGACATCCTGTGCGAACAGGGCGACCTGATCGGCGTGCCCGACGGTACCCGTCACTGGTTCGACATGAGCGAATCGCCGTACTTCGTGGCGATCCGCCTGTTCACCAACAAGGAAGGCTGGGTCGCCAACTTCACCGGCGACGACATCGCCACCAACTTCCCCCGCATGCAGCCACTCCCCATGTAGGAGCCCGCTCGCGGGCGATGCTTTTGCGGCAGGCTTTTGCGAATCCCGGCTCTCGACAGACGAATGTCTGGTCACCCCGGTCTCAAAAGCATCGCCCGCCAGCGGGCTCCTGCGGGGAAACCGGCTACTTCACGAACGAGACTCCGTCATGAGCGAGATCCGAGCCATCGTCACCGACATCGAGGGCACCACCAGCTCGATCGACTTCGTCCGCGACGTGTTGTTTCCTTACGCGCGCCAGCGGCTGCCGGCCTTCGTCGAAACCCATGGCGACAAGCCCGAGGTGCAGCACTGGCTGCACGAAGCGGCCAGGGAAGCCGGCCTGGTCGAAGCCAGCCGCCAGGAAGTGATCGAACTGCTGCTGCAGTGGATCGACCAGGACCGCAAGGCCACGCCGCTGAAAGCGCTGCAGGGCATGATCTGGAAGGACGGCTACGAGAACGGCGACTACCGCGCCCATCTCTACCCGGAAGTGGCCGGCCGCCTGCGTGACTGGCGTGCCGAGGGCCTGCGGCTGTACGTCTATTCGTCCGGCTCGGTGCCGGCGCAGAAGCTGTTCTTCGGCTACAGCGAAGCCGGCGACCTGCTTCCCTTGTTCGCCGGGTATTTCGATACCGAGATCGGTGGCAAGCGCGAAACCGCCTCCTACCAGCGCATCGCCGAGGCAATCGGCGAGCAGCCGGCCCACCTGCTGTTCCTGTCGGACATCGTGGAAGAACTCGATGCTGCCGCCGAAGCGGGTTTCCAGACTGGCTGGCTGGTGCGCGAGCCGCTGCCGCCGCCGGCATCGCCGCGTCACCCGGTCCATCGCGACTTCAGCACGGTCCTGCGCTGAACCGCCGATGGCGATGCGCAACGGCCCGGCCCATGGCCTGATCATCCTGCTGGCAGGCGCCATCGGCGCCCTGCTCGCCACCTGGATGCCGCGGCTGATGTCGCCGCCCGTGCCACCACCCGCGGCCAGCAACAACAGCCCGCCGGCCGGCGCCTCAAGCGAAGCCGCGCCATACGACGACTTTCCCTGGCCCGCCGACACGCCCACGCCGGAACAGGTGCTGTACGCCCAGCCACGAATGATGCGCCGGGCGCTGTCCGGACTGGGGCCGCGTGTGCCGGGCCGCCCCAACATCTATCTGCTGGCTTTTGCCGGTGACGGCAGCGAGGACGTGTTCCGCAACGAGGCCGAGTACGCCGCCCGACTGTTCGCGCAACGCTTCGGCGCCAGCACCCACAGCCTGGTGCTGGAAAACAACCCGGCCTCGCTGGCAACGCATCCCTTGGCCAGCTGGAGCAACCTGGAAAGCGCACTCGACGGCATCCACGAAGCGATGGATCCCGCGCAGGACATCCTGCTGGTCTACCTGACCACCCACGGCAGCGAGGATCACGCCTTGCTGGTCGACATGGATCCGTTGCCGCTGGACCAGATCGATGCCGACGATCTGGCCGGCATCCTGTCGCTGCGCCCGTTCAAGTGGAAAGTGGTGGTGGTCAACGCCTGCTACTCCGGCGGCTTCGTGCCACCGCTGCGCGGACCCGGCACCCTGGTGCTGACCGCCGCTCGCGCCGATCGCAGCTCGTTCGGCTGCGGCAGCGACTCCGATGCCACCTACTTCGGCAAAGCCTGGCTGGTCGACGCATTGAACCGCACCGACAATTTCATTGCCGCCTTCCACCAGGCCCGCAACGAGATCGCCGAATGGGAGACACGGGACGACCTGACGCCCTCCGAACCGCAGATCGACGTCGGCCATGGCATCGAGGATCAATTGGCCGCCTGGCGCCGCGGACTGGCCGCCGGCCCTGCCGTGCCATTCAAGCCAGAAGTGAGCAGAAAGACGAGGAGTGAATGAAGAGAAAAGGCGCAAGCCGGCTTTCTCTCACTCCTCACTCCTCTCCACTCACTTCTCGCCCATCCCTCCTCGCTCCTGATGCCTTTCCGAAAGCACGTCCACCGCATCGGCCAGCGACCGGCCGCGTGCGCGCAGCGCCACGATCAGGTGGAACAGCAGATCGGCCGCCTCGCCCAACAGTTCGGCGTCGTCCTGCGCCACCGCCGCCAGCGCGGTTTCCACGCCCTCCTCGCCGACCTTCTGCGCGATGCGCCGGATGCCACCCTCGAACAGCCTGGTGGTGTAGCTGCCGGCCGGTCGCTCGGCATGTCGCCGTGCCACCAGCACATCGAGCTCGGCGAGAAAACCTGACGGCGGCCGCACGTCCTCACCGAAACAGCTGCGGGTGCCGTTGTGGCAGGTCGGGCCGAGCGGATCGGCCCGTACCAGCAAGGTGTCGCCATCGCAGTCGATGCGGATCGATTTCAACTGCAGTACATGCCCGGATTGCTCACCCTTGGTCCACAGTCGCTGCTTGCTGCGACTGTAAAAAGTCACCTGCCCGCTCTCCCGCGTCCGCGCCAACGCCTCGGCATTCATGTAACCAAGCATCAACACCTCGCCATTGAGCCAGTGCTGCACGATCACCGGCAACAACCCGCCGCCCTTGGCCCAGTCCAGGCGGGAAAAGTCCACCGAATCAGCGTCCATCATCGAAATACCTCCCATCACCGCAAAACCCACCATCGTCGTTGCCGTTGCTGTTGCCTTGGCTCGTTCAAAAAGTGCGGGCCACGAAGGCCCGCCGCTCTACCGGGGCCCCTCTGAAGCGGCGGGCGGGCGAAGGAAAGCCCGAACGGTGGCCGGCAGGGCGAGGACATGGATGTCCGAGTTGAGGCAATGCAGGAGCAGTTGCCCGATGTCCATCAGGCGCGAAAGCGGGGTGGCCTTCTCTTTGGCTACTTTCTCTTGGCCACGCAAGAGAAAGTAGCTCGCCCTCCGAAGGAGGACGAAACGCTCTTGATCTTGATCTTCAAGCCTTGGCTTTGGCTTTGACCTCAAAGCCTCAAAAGCATCGCCCGCGAGCGGGCTCCTACGGACCACATGCGGGCGGGCGGCTTCACCGATGTCGGGTGGTGCCCGACCTGCGGCATCGAAAGCATCGCCCGCGAGCGGCACTTTGGATGATCGAAGGCCTCCGCCGCCACCGCGATCACGAAACACGGACGGCCACCCCCTGTCCACGCAAGTAGCGCTTCAGTGCCGGAATCCGGATCGTCCCGGCATGGAACACGCTGGCCGCCAGCGCGGCATCCACGTCAGCCTCGACGAAGGCATCGCGAAAATGCTCCGGTGCACCCGCACCACCCGATGCCACCAACGGCACCTGGCAAATCGCACGAACCGCCGCGAGCTGCTCCAGGTCGTAACCGCTGCGCACGCCATCGCTGCCCATGCAATTGAGCACGATCTCGCCCGCCCCCCGCTGCTGCACCTCCCGCACCCAGTCCAGCGTGCGACGCGGCAAAGCCCGCGTGAGCGACGGGTCACCGCCGTACTGGCGCACCCGCCACTGGCCATCCGCATCGCGCAGCGAATCGATGCCCACCACCACGCATTGCACGCCGAAGGCCGCCGCCAGCTCATCGATCAACTGCGGTCGCTCCAGCGCCGGCGAGTTCACCGAGATCTTGTCGGCGCCGGCATGCAACACCGCCCGCGCCTGTTCCACCGAACGGATTCCGCCGGCCACGCAGAACGGGATGTCGATCACCCGGGCCACCCGCTCCACCCAGCCGCGATCCACCGCGCGCCCCTCGGGGCTGGCGGTGATGTCGTAGAACACCAGCTCGTCGGCCCCCTCGTCGCGATAGCGCAGCGCCAGTTCCTCGATGCCGCCGACCTCGACGTGATCGCGAAAGCGCACGCCCTTGACCACCTTGCCATCGCGCACGTCGAGGCAGGGAATGATGCGACGACTCAGCATGCCAGTGCCTCGGCCAGGGTGAAGCGCCCTTCCAGCAGGGCCCGCCCGAGGATCACCCCGGCGGCGCCGGCTTCCCGCGCGGCGCGGATGTCCTCCAGCGAGCGCACGCCACCGGAAGCCTGCACGGCCAGCGCCGGCACGCTGCCGGCAAGGTGGCGGTACAGCGCCAGGTTGAAGCCGGCCAGCATGCCGTCGCGCTCGATGTCGGTGCACAGCAGATGGCGCGCGCCGCAGTCGGCGTACCAGGGCGCCAGTTCGTCCAGCGTGCGCGCCTCGGTCTCGGTCCAGCCGGCACTGGGCAGGCTCCATCGTCCGTCGACGCGGCGCGTGTCCAGCGCCAGCACCAGCCGGTCCGCGCCATGGATCTCCAGCCAGCGTGCCACCTTGTCCGGGTCGCGGATCGCCACGCTGCCCAGCACCACGCGCTGCACGCCGGCGTCGAACAGGCGCCGCAGATCGTCCTCGTCGCGCACGCCGCCACCGGCCTGGATCGCCATGCCGTCGGCGGCGATCGCGCGGATCACCGCAAGATTGTCCAGCCGCCCCGAGCGGGCACCGTCCAGGTCGACCAGATGCAGCCAGCGCGCGCCCGCCGCGGCATAGCCGGCGGCCAGTTCGCGCGGATCGGAGGCATAGGTGGTCTGCTGCGCGTAGTCACCCTGTTTCAGGCGGACGACCTGGCCCTCGCGCAGGTCGATGGCGGGAATCACGCTGAAGTTCATAGCGACAGGAAGTTCCGCAGCAAGGTGGCGCCGACGGCGGCGGAGCGCTCGGGATGGCATTGCATGCCGAAGTAGTTGTCGCGGGCGACCACCGCGGAGAAGCGCCGGCCGTGCTCACTGCTGGCCACGGTCCAGTCGCCGCAGGGCACCGCATAGCTGTGCACGAAGTAGGCCTGGTCGTCCGCCTGCAACCCGGCCAGCAGCGGGTGCGGCCTGGCCACGTCCAGCCGGTTCCAGCCCATGTGCGGCACGCGCAGGCCGTCGGCCTCGGCAAATCGTCGTGCCGTGGCCGGAATCAGGCCCAGGCAGGGCGTGTCGCCCTCCTCCGAGTGCGTGCACAGCAGCTGCATGCCCAGGCAGACGCCCAGCACCGGCTGGCGCAAATCGCGGATCAGATCGACCAGCCCCAGTTCGCGCAGGCGTGTCATGCCGGGAGCGGCCGCGCCCACGCCGGGCAGGATCACCTTGTCGGCGGCACGGATCGCTGCCGCATCTGCCGTCAACATGGCATCCGCCCCCAATCGTTGCAGGGCATAGCGTACCGAGCCGATGTTGGTACCGCCGGCATCGACCAGCACGATGCTCACCGCGTCCGCCCCCGAAAAAGCCGCCGCCACCCGCTCACGCCGGGGTGCGCCGAACGGGTCGCGGCGGGGAGGGAAAACGAAAGCAGGCCGGGCATCACAAAGCTCCCTTGGTACTGGGCAGGTCGTCGCCTTCGCGACGGATCGCCTGGCGCAGCGCGCGCGCCACGACCTTGAAGCAGGCCTCGACCATGTGGTGCGCGTTGTCGCCGCGCACCGACAGGTGCAGGTTCGCGCCCAGCGTCTCGCACAGCGAACGGAAGAAATGCGGCACCAGCTCGGTCGGCACCTCGCCCACCCGCTCACGCGGGAACGCGCCGTCGAACACGAAGTACGGCCGCCCCGACAGGTCCAGCGCCACGCTGGCCAGCGACTCGTCCATCGGCAAGGTGAAGCCATAGCGACCGATGCCGCGCTTGTCGCCGAGCGCCTGCCTGAGCGCCGTACCCAGGGCCAGCGCGCAGTCCTCGATGGTGTGGTGCTCGTCGACCCGGATGTCGCCATCGCAGGCCAGGCTCAGGGCGAAGCCGCCGTGCTTGCCGATCTGCTCCAGCATGTGGTCGAAGAAACCCAGCCCGGTACTCACCCGGGGCGCTGCCACGCGGTCGAGATCAACGCTGACCCGGATGCGTGTTTCGCTGGTGTCGCGCACCACGCTGGCCACCCGCGGCAGATCCAGCAAGCGGTGTGCCAGTTCGTCCCAACCGATGCCGGATGCACCGATGCGGAAACCGCGCACGCCGAGATTGGCGGCGAACTGCAGGTCGGTCTCGCGATCACCGACCATCGCCGATCCGGCCCGGCTCCAGCCGTCGTCGGCGAGGTAATGGCGCAGCATGCCGATGCCCGGCTTGCGGGTATCCAGCCCTTCGTGCGGGAAGCTGCGATCGATCAGCACCTCGCGAAAAACGATGCCCTGCGAGGCAAGGATGCGCAGCAGCAATTCATGCGGCCCGCGGAAATCCGCCTCGGGAAAGCTGTCCGTACCCAGGCCGTCCTGGTTGCTGACCATCACCAGCTCGTAACCGGCGGCGACGAAGCGTTGCAGCGCGGCGATCACGCCCGGCAACAAGGCCAGCTTGGCGTAGCTGTCGATCTGCTGGTCGGCCGGCTCCTCGATCAGGCAGCCGTCACGATCGACGAAAAGCATCCGTTTCAATCCCATGTCGCCCCCAGCACGGAAAGCACCCGGCGGTTCTGCGCCGGCGTGCCGATGGTGATGCGCAACGCGTCGGCCAGGCCGGCGTGGCGACGGACATCGCGTACCACGATGCCGGCCGCCAGCAACGCGTCGAAAGCCGCCGCGGCATCGTCGAAGCGCACGGTCAGGAAATTCGCCTGCGAAGGCAGCACCTGGCGCACGCCGGGCACGCCGGCCAGTACTTCGCGCATCCATTCGCGCTGCTGCAGGACCTGCGCGATGCGCTGGCCCGCATTGGCCCGGCCCCAGCCGGACAGCGTCAGCAAAGCGGCATCGACGCACGGCGAAGGCAGCGGATACGGCGCCATGATCCGCCGCAGCAGCGCGATCACCGCGGCGTCGGCCAGCAGGCTGCCGATGCGCGCACCGGCCAGCGCCCAGGCCTTGGACAGGGTGCGCAGCACGGCCAGGTTCTCGTACCGGTCGATCAGACCCGCCACGCTGCCCTGCTGCGCGAATTCCACATAGGCTTCGTCCACCACCAGCAGCGCCCGGCCGGCCAATGCCTGCGCCAGGCACTCGATGGTTGCGCGCGGCACGCCCTGGCCGGCGGGGTTGTTCGGTGCGCAGACAAATACCAGTTTCACCGCCGGCGTCAGCGCGGCCAGCACGGCGTCGGCATCCACGCGGAAATCCGCGCCCAGCGGCACCTCGACGATGGCCGCATCCTGCACCCGCGCGCATACCGCATACATGCCGAAAGTCGGCGGCTGGATCAGGATCGCGTCACGCCCGGCACGGCAGAACGCGCGCACCAGCAGATCGATCGCCTCGTCGCTGCCGCGGCCGACCAGCAACTGTTCGGTCCTCACGCCGTACAGGTTCGCCAGCGCCTCGACCAGCGCCGCCGGTTGCGGCGACGGATAACGATGGCAGTCGCGGCCACCATCGGCCAGCGGTGCCCAGGGGGATTCGTTGGCATTGAGCAGCAATTCGCCGCCGCTGGCCTCCATCCGCGCCGAGGAATACGGCTGCATCGCGCGGATCTCCGGCCGCGCCAGGTCGAGCACGCTCATGCGGCGTTCTCCATCGCCGCCAGGCGCAAGGTGACCGCACGACGGTGCGCTTCCAACTGTTCGGCGGCGGCCAGCGTGGCCGCGCAGGGACCGATCTCGCGCAAGCCCTCGGCGCTGGCCTGCTGCACCGTGACCTGCTTCTGGTAGCTGGCCACCGACACGCCGCTGAAACTGCGCGCATGGCCGTAGGTGGGCAGCACGTGGTTGCTGCCACTGCAGTAGTCACCCAGCGATTCGGGCGTCCACGCGCCAAGGAAGACCGAGCCGGCGCTCTCCACGCCATCGAGCAGTGGCCGCGGCTCGGCCACCTGCAGGATCAGGTGCTCCGGCGCATAGCGGTTGCTGACCTCCAGCGCCTGCTGCAGCGAATCAACCGCGATCAGCCGGCTCTGCGCCAGCGCCTGGCGCGCGATGTCGGCGCGCGGCAAGCTGGCAAGCTGGCGCTCGACCTCGGCCGCGACGCGATCAAGCAGGCCGGCGTCGGGACTGAGCAGGATCACCTGCGAATCCGGCCCGTGCTCGGCCTGCGACAGCAGGTCGGCGGCCACGAAGACCGGATCGGCGTCGCCATCGGCGATCACCAGCACTTCGGAGGGTCCGGCCGGCATGTCGATCGCCACACCGGCCGGGTCGGACGAGACCTGCAGCTTGGCCTCGGTCACCCACGCATTGCCCGGGCCGAACAGCTTGTCGCAGGCCGGCACGCTGGACGTGCCATAGGCCATCGCGGCAATCGCCTGCGCACCACCCAGCGCGAACACCCGATGCACGCCGACCAGCCGCGCCGCATACAGCACCGCATCATCGCAACGCCCGTCGGGACGTGCCGGCGAGCACAGCACCACCTCGCGGCAACCGGCGATCCGCGCCGGCACGCCCAGCATCAGCGCGGTCGACGGCAACGGCGCGGTGCCGGCCGGCACATACAGGCCGACCCGCCCGATCGGGCGCGAGATGCGCTCCACCGTTACCCCGGGTGCGGTCTGCACGCTGACCGGCGGCATGACGCCGGCGCGGTGGAAGGATTCGATGCGGGACGCCGCCTCGCGCATCGCCGATTTCAGTGCCGGATCAAGGCGTGCCTCGGCCGCGTCGAACTCGCTGGCCTGCACTTCGATGGACGACCGCGAGCACTGGTCGTAGCGGGCGCTGAACTCATGCAGCGCTGCATCGCCACGCTCACGCACCGCCATGACGATGTGCTCGACGCCTTCGCGCAAAGCCGCCGCGCGTGCCTGCACCGGGCGCGCCAGCGCTTCGCGGCGGGCTTCTTCGTCCAGCACGTTCCAATCCAGTCGTTTCATCCGGCCCGTCCCGTCATGCCAGCATCTTCTCCACCGGCAACACGAACATCTCGCGTGCGCCGGCCTTCTTGATGTCTTCCAGTTGTCGCCAGCTCACTTCGCCGGCACACAGCGCCTGCAGCATCAACTGGTCGGGCTGGCCGGCCAGCGGCAGCACGGTCGGCTGCGGTCCGCCGGGCAGCAAGCGGGTGACCGCATCCAGCGCATGGCGCGGTGCCTGCAACAGCAGCAGGCGCGACTCGCGCACCTGGATCACCCCGTCCAGCCGCTTCAGCAGCAGCTCCAGCATGTCGCCGCGCTCATCGGCAGGCAGGCTGGCCGGAGCGGCCAACACCGCCTCGCTGTGCAGCAACACATCGGCCTCGCGCAACTGGTTGGCGACCAAAGTGGCGCCGCTCTGCACCAGGTCGCAGATCGCATCGGCGGTGCCCAGCTTCGGCGCGATCTCCACCGAGCCGGCCAGGGTCACCACGCCGGCATCAACGCCCTGCCCGCGCAGCCACTCACCCAGCAACCCTGGATACGAGGTGGCGATGCGCCGGCCCTGCAGCTGCTTCGGCTCGCGATAGTCCAGCTCCTGCGGCACCGCGATCGACAAGCGGCAACGACCGAATCCCAGCGGCCGCAATTCCTGCAGTGGTGCGACATCGCGCCCGGCGGTGAAGCGGAATTCGTCCAGCACGTTGCGCCCGACGATGCCCAGGTCGCACACGCCCTGGGCGATCAGGCCGGGAATATCGTCATCGCGCACCAGCAGCAGGTCCACCGGCTCGCCTTCGCCGAAACAGAACAGCTTGTCGCGGCTTTGCCGGAAAGTGAGCCCGCAACGCTTGAGCAGGTCCAGCGCCGGCTCGGTCAGCCGGCCGGATTTCTGCATCGCGATGCGCAGGCGGTCGCGCGGATTCATGCCTTCTTCCTCGCGGCCTGTGCCTGGCGTCGTGCGGCGCGCGCCGCCGCAGCCAGATAGCCGCCACTGCCCTGGTTGAGATAGCGCGCCACCCGGCCAATGGTGGTGATGCTGACCGCCGTGCGCTCGTGGATCTCGCGGTAGGACACCCCTTCCAGCAGGTAGGGCACCACCCGCCAGCGGTCCACCATCACCTCGATCTCCGCCGGCGTGCACAGGTCAGCCAGGAATGCGCCCATCTCCTCCACGCTCTTCAGCGACAGCAAGGCCTCGTACAGGCTTTGCTCGGCGGAGGCCACGGGGGTTTCGGGATCGATCGATCGACGCTTCATAATGTACTAATGCGTTAACACAATGGACCAGATCATACACGCTTCCGGCTGCGCCACAAGCCCTCCCCGGATGGCGATGCCCTTCCCCGGAAACGAAAAACCCCCGCCGAAGCGGGGGTTCTTTCAGACAGCGCGGGATGCGCCCGATCAGGCCGACTTCTTCTTCGCCGCAGCCTTGCGGGTTGCTGCCGTCTTCGTCACGGTCGACTTGCCACCAGCCACGGCCGGCGCCACGCCGTGCGCACGGGCATTGCCGTAGCTGCCACGATAGGTCTTGCCACGACGGGTCCTGCGATCGCCCTTGCCCATGGGGAACTCCTTGATTTGCGGGTTGAATGGCCGTGCATGATAACAGCGACGAGAGCCTGCGGCACGCTCAGGAATGACCGTGATCGACACAGCCCGGCTCCGGGTCCTGGCACTCGCCCGGATCGATCTGCACGGTCACGTGGCGGATCTCGAAACGCTCGCGCAAGACCTGCCGGATCGCCCGCAGCACCTGAGCGCCATCGGCGCCGTCATGCACGTCCGCATGCAGGGTCGCCATGCGCGAACCGGAGGCCAGCTGCCAGACATGCACATGATGGATGCCGCGGATTCCCGGGTCGGCAACGGCCAGGACCCGTTCCATTTCCTCGCAGTCCAGATCCTCCGGCACGCCTTCCAGCAGGATGTGCGCGGAACGCCGCAGCAGGCGCCAGGCACTGCCCAGGATCAGCAGCGACACCAGCAGCGACAGCAGCGGATCGGCCCACAGCCAACCGAACCAGCGGATCGCCATCGCGGCCAGCACGGCCGCCACCGATCCCAGCAGATCACCCAGCACATGCAGGCTGGCTCCAGCCAGGTTGACGTCGTCATGTGCATGCCCGTGCAAGGTCCGCAGCACCAGCGCATTCACCGCCAGGCCGATGATCGCCACCACCAGCATCGCCCCGGAAAGAATCTGCCCGGGATGCAGCAGCCGCACGATCGCCTCGTAGACGATCCAGCCCACCAGCACCAGCTGGCTCAAGGCATTGACGAAGCCGGCCAGCACTTCCATCCGGCCATAACCGTAGCTGCGCCGATGATCCGCCGGCCGTGCCGCCATCCAGGCACCAAGCACCGCCAGCAGCAGCGCCAGCGCATCGACCAGCATGTGGCCGGCGTCGGCCAGCAGCGCCAACGAGCCGGACCACAGGCCGCCGGTCACCTCGACCGCCATCATCACGGTGGTCAGCAGCAGCGCGAAAAGCAGCTTGCGCCGACGCCCGCCCGCAGGCCCGCCATGCCCGTGGTCCCCGGCATGCGAGTGGTGGTGATGGTGGTGGTGCGATGCGCTCATCCGCGCATGCTAGGAACGGCCTGCGCCGTTACACAATCACGGCGCCAGGAGCTCAGTGCGCGCACTGCGGGCCATGCACGTGGCCCGGACCGTCATGGCGGTCGCGCCGCAGGTTGACGAAGTGCGCCGCGGCCAGCAGCAGGCCGCCGCAGGTCACCAGCACGCTGTGCAGGACGATCGAGTAGTTCTCGGCAAAGGTCACGCCGAACAGCAGCAGCAGCAGGCCCGGCACCGCCAGCAACAGCGGCAACGGCTGCTGGTGACGACGAAAGCCACGGATCAATGCCACCGAGGCCAGCAGGCAGGCACAGGCCACGAAGACGCGCTCGAAACGGTGATCGGCCAGGAATTCCATGCCCAGCAACGGCAGCAAGGCCAGCACGAACGGCAGCAAGGCACAGTGGATCGCGCACAGGAACGAGGCCGCCGCACCCACGCGATCAGCCATCTGCCACCAACGATTCCTGCCTGCCTGTTCGGAGTCCATCGACCTGTTCCGCTGCCGCCGGGGATGGCGGCCTTAGCTCCAGTCCGAACAATGTTACTTTGTAACAATACTTCGCGCCAGTGCCTTCGCCGGATCAATCCTTGCGGCAGGACTTGCAGATGCCGTGCACTTCCAGCGTCTGCGCCTGCGGCCGGAAACCCATCGCCTCGGCCTGGGCCTCGATCAGCTGGGCCACGCGCTCGTCGCAGACCTCCTGCGCACTGGCGCAGCTGTCGCAGATCAGGAACGGCACCTGGTGCGCCTCGTCCGGGTGATGGCAGGAGACGAAGGCGTTGATCGATTCCAGCTTGTGGATGAAGCCGTTCTCCAGCAGGAAGTCCAGCGCGCGGTAGACCGTGGGCGGCGCCGCATTGCCATGGCGCTCGCGCAGGCGGTCGAGCAGGTCATAGGCCTTGACCGGCTTGTCGGCCACGGCGATCAGCTCCAGCACCTCCCGGCGCAACGGCGTCAGGCGCAGGCCACGTGCCTTGCTGGCATCCTCCACCGCACGCACGAAGCCCTTCGCATCATGGTGATGCGGATGGTTTCCGTGAGCATTGCAGTTGACCTCGTGCTTCAAAGCGATTTCACCTCTGGCGGAATCATACATGGCTCATCGACGCGGCAACGGCGGCGGCCGGGTGACGCCGCGACAGCGCCACAGCAGCACGATCCAGCCGATCGGCCCCAGCAACAGGGCCCAGCCGATGCCCTCGCCCAGCCGCCCGCGCCACCAGCCCAGCAGGGCGCCGACGGCGACGAACAGCAGGTTCCACCAGAACATGGCTGCCCACGGCAGCATGTTCAACAGGTTGAAGAAGACCCGCCAGAACGCGCCGGAGGCATCGACGTCGACGCCATCGACCGCCCGGGCCAGCCACTCCTCCATGCGCGATCAGGCCGCTGCCGGCATGGCCGGATCAGCCCTGCGCGATGGCCTTCGCCGCGTCGAGACGGCGCAGCGCCTCCTCGCGACCGGCCAGATAGATGGTGTGGTCGATCGACGGCGAGACCTGCGTGCCGGTCATCGCCACGCGCAGCGGCTGGGCGATCTTGCCCATGCCCAGTTCCAGTTGTGCCGCCACCTGCTCCACCACCTGATGGATCGCTTCCGGCTGCCACTCGCACTCGGCCAGCAGCTTCGCCGCCGCATCGAGCACGCGCGGCGCGCTGTCGTTCTTCAGGTGCTTGGCCACCGCCTTGTCGTCCCACTCGGTGATCGGGCCGTACCAGATCTTCGCGCGCTCGGCCATGTCCTTCAGCGTCTGCACGCGGTCGCGCAGTGCCACGATCACGTCGACCGGTGCCGGGCCGCCGGACGTGTCGATGCCGGCGTGCTGCAGGTGCCACTCGAACTCGGCCACCAGTGACTGCGGCTCGTCGGTCTTCAGGTAATGCTGGTTCAGCCAGGACAGCTTCTCGGTGTCGAAGCGCGACGCCGCCTTGTTGACGTCGGCGGTGTCGAACAGCGCGATCATCTCCTCGCGCGAGAAGATCTCCTGGTCACCATGAGACCAGCCCAGCCGCACCAGGTAGTTGAGGATCGCGTGCGGCAGGAAGCCGTCGGCGCGGTACTCCATCACGCTGACCGAGTTGGTGCGCTTGGACAGCTTCTTGCCTTCCTTGTCGAGGATCATCGGCAGGTGCGCGAACTCCGGCACCGGCGCGCCCAGCGCGTGGTAGATGTTGATCTGGCGCGGGGTGTTGTTGACATGGTCGTCGCCGCGGATCACCTCGGTGATGCCCATGTCGATGTCGTCCACCACCACGGCGAAGTTGTAGGTCGGCCAGCCGTCGGAGCGGAAGATCACCAGATCATCGAGCTCGCTGTTGGCGATCTCGATGCGGCCCTTCACCTTGTCCTCGAACACCACCGAACCCTCGCTCGGGTTCCTGAAGCGGATCACCCGGTTCGGATCCTCGCGGTACGGCTCGGCGCGGTCGCGGTAATAGCCGTTGTAGCGCGGCTTCTCGCCCTTGGCCATGGCGGCCTCGCGCATCGCCTCGATCTCTTCCTTGCTCTCGTAGGCGTAGTAAGCCTTGCCCGCGGCCACCAGCTCGTCGGCCACCTGCTTGTAACGCTCCAGTCGCTGCGTCTGGTAGAACGGGCCTTCGTCGGCGTCCAGCTGCAGCCAGTGCATGGCGTCGAGGATCGCCTGCACCGCCTCGTCGGTGGAGCGCTCGCGATCGGTGTCCTCGATGCGCAGCACGAATTCGCCGCCGCGACGGCGGGCCTCCAGCCAGCAATACAGCGCGGTGCGCGCACCGCCGATGTGCAGGAAACCGGTGGGACTGGGGGCGAAGCGGGTGCGTACGGTCATCGGGATGTCGCTGGCGGGGGAACGGAACCGGCGATTTTAACCGATCCGCCGCCCGCCACCGCGAAAAGCGGGCAACGATCATTCACGACCGCGCCCGCTGCGGGATCACTGCACGTGGACGGTGATCTTCTTCGACACCACCGCCGGCTCGAACGGCACGTGGTTCTGGTCGCCCAGTTCCAGTTGGAGGGTGTGCGTGCCCGGCGCCAGCTTCAGCGTGGTCTGGGTCTGGCCACCACCGAAATGCAGGTGGGTGGCATCGTTCGGAATCGGCTGGCCGGCCGCCGGCATCTCGGTCACGTCGACCAGCAGGTGGTGATGGCCGGTGTGCTCCTTGGCCACGCCGGCCGGCGCCACGCCCATGCCCTTGAGGCCGAACACCACGGTGAATTCCTGGCCCACGGTGGCGCCATCCGCCGGCGAAATGATCCAGGCCTCGGCACCGTCGGGAGCAGCGGTCACCGGCAGGGCCGGTGCGTCGGCGGCGATGGCGGAACCGGCCAGGCCGGCCAGGGCAAGTGCGAGCAGGATGCGTTTCATCGGGCTTCTCCCGTGGCATGAATGAGCCCCGAGTGTAAGCGCAGCGTCACCAACGGGCCATGTCGCTGCAAAGGCCGGCGGCGAGACTTGCGCAAAATGAAGCGGGGATTCGTCATGCGCATCGGCATCGTCAGCGAAACCTATCCACCGGAGGTCAACGGCGTCGCGCTGACCGTGCACCATCTGGCCGCCGGCCTTGCCGCCCGCGGCCACGCGATCGACCTGGTCCGCCCGCGCCAGACGCTGTCGCACAGCGACGAGCCGGGGATCGACGTGTACGAAGGCCAGGGCATGGCCCTGCCCCGCTATCCCGGCCTGCGCTTCGGCCTGCCCGCCGGGCGCGCGCTGCGCCAGCGCTGGTCGCAGCAACGACCGGACGCCATCTACATCGCCACCGAGGGTCCGCTGGGCTGGTCGGCCACGCGCACCGCGAAGCACATGGGCATTCCGCTGGTCAGCGGCTTCCACACCCGCTTCGACCACTACGCCGGCCACTACGGCGTCAGCCTGCTCACCCCGCTGGTGCGCGGCTACCTGCGCCGCTTCCACCAGCGCGCCGGTGCCACCCTGGTGCCCACCGATGCACTGGCGCAGGAGCTGCAGGCGATGGGCATCGACAAGGCACGCCTGCTGCGCCGCGCCGTGGACACGCAATTGTTCCACCCACGACGCCGCGACGACGCCCTGCGTGCATCCTGGGGCGTCGATGGCGACACGCCGGTGGTGCTTTACGTCGGCCGCATCGCCGCGGAAAAGAATCTGGCGCTGGCGGTCGAAGCGTTCCGCGCGGTGCAGCAGCAGGTGCCGCAGGCACGCCATGTCTGGGTCGGCGACGGCCCCGAGCGGGCCGACCTGCAGGCGGCCAACCCGGACTTCATCTTCGCCGGCGTGCAGCATGGCGAAGCACTGGCCCGGCATTTCGCCAGCGCCGACCTGTTCCCCTTCCCCAGCCTCAGCGAAACCTTCGGCAACGTCATCATCGAGTCGATGGCCGCCGGCGTGCCGGTGGTGGCCTATGCCCAGGGCGCGGCACTCGAGCATCTGGTCGACGGCCACAACGGCTGCAGCGTCGAATGCGGCAACGCGCCGGCCTTCATCCGCGCCACGGTCAAGCTGGCCGGCAATCCGGCCCTGATCCGCCACATGGGCCGCGCCGCCCACGCCAGCATGGCCAAGCTGTCGCCGGAAACCGTGATCGAGGATTTCGAAACCCTGCTGCGCGAAGTGTCCGGAGCATGCCCGCATGAACACGCTGCCGCCGCCTGAACTGTCGCCCGGCCCGCGCTTCGCGCTGGACCGGCGCGTCTGCATCGCTGCCAACCACTGGGGCGCGCGCCGGCTGGTGGGACGCTTCTTCGGCATCATCAGCCGGCTCGGCGATGGCGTGTTCTGGTACGCGCTGATGGCGGCGCTGGCCTTGTTCGATGGGCTGCGCGGACTGACCGCGGCCGCGCACATGGCCGTGACCGGGCTGGCCGCTTTGGCGCTGTATCGCCTGCTCAAGCGCTGGACCCGGCGCCCGCGCCCGTTCCGCGCCTGCCCCGGCGTGATCGCCCACGTACCACCGCTGGACGAGTTCAGCTTTCCCTCCGGCCATACCTTGCAAGCCGTCGGCTTCACCATCGTGGCGCTGGCCTGGTATCCGGCACTGGCACCGCTGCTGCTCGGGTTCACCGCGCTGGTCGCCGCCTCCCGCGTCGTGCTGGGGCTGCATTACCCCAGCGACGTGCTGGCCGCGATGATCATCGGCGGACTGCTTGGCGCGGTCTCGCTGTCATGCTTCCCGATGCTGCCCTGAAGCCACGACTGCGCAATTTTTGCGCAGCGCGTCAAAGCATCCTTTGCGGTCAGGCAGATAGATGGCTTTTCCACAGGCTTTCCCGTTCGTGCTCCACATGAGCTGTGGATTACTCGCCGCGCAAGCCGCGCCATTGCTCACTTTTTCGCCACTGCGTGGCAAGTGCCTGTCGGCAAAGGGCGGTATCGCGGTTGTCCACAGGCTTGTACAGAAGACGCGCACAAGCGCTGTGGAAAACCTGTCCCGCGATGACCGCGCAGACGATGTCACGGGCTGGTCAATTCCTGCGCAGCGCGTAGCAAGTGCTTGATCGACAAACCCTGAAAACGGCTTTTCCACAGGCTTTGCCGGAACGTCTCCACAGCGGCTGTGGAAAACCCGCAGGCCGGAAACGACGATGCCGCCCGAAGGCGGCATCGCTGGCATCAACCGATGCGGATGGCACTCAGGCCGCGCGCGGCGCCCTGGTCAGGATGCCGAGCAGGTCAGCCAGCTTGTCGCGCATTTCGCGGCGGTCGACGATCAGGTCCAGCGCACCGTGCTCGACCAGGAACTCCGAACGCTGGAAGCCTTCGGGCAGGGTCTCGCGCACGGTCTGCTCGATCACGCGCGGGCCGGCGAAACCGATCAGTGCCTTCGGCTCGCCGATGTTGATGTCCCCGAGCATCGCCAGGCTGGCCGACACGCCGCCGGTGGTCGGATGGGTCAGCACGCTGATGTAGGGCACGCCAGCCTCGCGCAGGCGCGCCAGCGCGGCCGAGGTCTTGGCCATCTGCATCAGCGAGAACAGCGCTTCCTGCATGCGCGCGCCACCGGTGGCGGAGAAGCACACCAGCGCACTGCGATCAGCCAGCGCACGCTCGGCGGCGCGGGCGAACTTCTCGCCGACCACCGAACCCATCGAGCCGCCCATGTAGGCGAACTCGAACGCCGTGGCCACCAGCGGCCGCCCCTTGAGCTTGCCGCTCATGGTGATCATCGCGTCCTTCTCGCCCAGCTTCTTCTGGGTGGCGACGATGCGGTCGCGGTACTTCTTCGTGTCGCGGAACTTCAGCGGATCGGTCGGCTCCAGGCCGGCCCACAGCTCCTTGGTCGAGCCTTCATCCAGCAGCGCGGCCAGCCGCGCCCGCGCACCGATGTAATGGTGATGCCCGCATTTCGGGCAGACCATCAGGTTGCGCTCCAGCTCGGGCTTGTACAGCACCGTGCCGCAGCCGCCGCACTTCTCCCACACGCCTTCGGGCACCGAGCCCTTGCCGCTGGTGGTGGTGGCTTGCGTGCGCGCACGCGGAGTCATGATTTTCTGCAACCAGTTCATAACGGCACCTCAAGTGAAGCGCGCATTCTAGCCGACTTCGCCCAGGCACTCCGGACGCTGGCGTGTGGTGCGCATCGCAGCCGCCGTCATCGATGGGCGTTGATCGCCCGGATGGAGCTCACACCGCGTCAAGCGCACTGCGGATCGGCGCAAGGAATGCCTTGGCCCGCGCGGCGATCTCGTCCGCCGAATCCGCGCCAGCCAGCCGCTCCACCAGCGCACTGCCGATCACCACCGCATCGGCGAAGCCGGCAATGGCCTTGGCGCTTTCCGCATCGCGCACGCCGAAACCCACCGCCACCGGGGCAGCGGCCTTCTCGCGCAGGCCAGCCACGCGCGTGGCGATGTCGCCGGTGCTGAGCCGGCCGGCGCCGGTGATGCCGGCGAACGACACGTAATAGAGGAAACCCTCGGCCGCCCGGCACAACCCGTCCAGGCGATCCGGCGCCGTGGTGGGCGCCGCCAGCAGGATCTGCCGCAGGCCGGCCTCGCGCAGCGGCGCCAGCACCGCGGACTCCTCCAGCGGGCAATCCACCAGCAGCACGCCGTCGACACCCGCAGCGACCGCTTCTTCGGCAAAGCGCGCGTAGCCATGGATTTCGACCGGATTGAGATAGCCCATCAGCACCACCGGCGTATCCACATCGCGCTGGCGGAACTGCGCCACCCAGCCGAGCACGTCGACCAGCCCCACGCCCTTGGCGATCGCCCGCTCGCTGGCGTGTTGGATCACCGGGCCATCAGCCATCGGATCGGAAAACGGCACGCCCAGCTCGATCAGGTCCGCCCCGGCCTCGACCAGCGCATGCATCAGCGCCACCGCATGCTCCGGCGCCGGGTCACCGGCGGTGACGAACGGAATCAGGCCGGAACGGCCATGGGCCTTGAGCTGGGCGAAACGCGCGTCGATTCGATTCATGGGAGGAAGCGAGAAGTGAGTGGAGAGGAGTGAGATGTGAGTGAAGAGCGGAAAAGTTCGCGTGAGCTTGGGAGTGCGGGGCTTTTCTCTCACTCCTCACTCCTCTTCACTCACTCCTAAACAACGACGCCTTCGCGCGCGGCAATCGTGTGCACGTCCTTGTCGCCGCGGCCGGAGAGGTTGCACAGCACGATGCCGTCCTTGGGCAGTTCGCGGGCCAGCTTGATCGCTTGGGCCACCGCGTGGCTGGATTCCAGCGCGGCCAGGATGCCCTCGGTGCGGGCCAGCAGATGGAAAGCCTCCATCGCCTCCTCGTCGCTGATGCCGACGTAGCTGGCGCGGCCGGCGTCCTTGAGGAAGGCGTGCTCGGGGCCGACGCCGGGATAGTCCAGGCCAGCCGAGATCGAATGGGTCTCGGTGATCTGGCCGTTGTCGTCGCACAGCACGTAGGTGCGGTTGCCGTGCAGCACGCCGGGGCGACCGGCGGCCAGCGAGGCGGCATGGCGACCGGTGGCGATGCCGTCACCGGCCGCTTCGGCACCGACGATGCGCACGTCGGCGTCGTTGAGGAAGGCGTGGAACAGGCCGATCGCATTGGAGCCGCCACCGACGCAGGCCGTCAGCACGTCAGGCAACCGACCGTACTGCTCCAGCATCTGCGCCCGCGCTTCGCGGCCGACGATGGCGTTGAAGTCGCGCACCATCAGCGGATACGGATGCGGGCCGGCCACCGTGCCGATGATGTAGAAGGTGTCGGCCACATTGGTGACCCAGTCGCGCATCGCCTCGTTCAGCGCATCCTTCAAGGTCTGCGAGCCGGAAGTCACCGGCACCACCTCGGCGCCGAGCAACTTCATGCGGTAGACGTTGATCTTCTGCCGCTCGATGTCGGTGGCGCCCATGTAGACCACGCACTTCAGGCCCAGCCGTGCGGCCACGGTGGCGCTGGCCACGCCGTGCTGGCCGGCCCCGGTCTCGGCGATGATGCGCGGCTTGCCCATGCGCCGGGCGACCAGCGCCTGGCCGATGGTGTTGTTGATCTTGTGTGCGCCGGTGTGGTTCAGGTCCTCGCGCTTGAACACGATGCGCGCGCCGCCGACGTGCTGCGACAGGCGCTCGGCGTGGTAGATCGGGCTGGGCCGGCCGACGTAATGCTTCAGGTCGCGATCGAGCTCGGCGATGAATTCCGGATCCTCGCGCAGGCGCAGGTAGGCTTCAGTCAGCTCGGCCAGCGGTGCCATCAGGGTTTCGGCGACGTAGCTGCCGCCGTAGTTGCCGAAGCGGCCCTGCGCGTCGGGATACAGGTTGAAGTCCACGATCTTGCTCATCCGGTCACTCGAAAGCCGCGTTCATGCGGGTATCGCGCGCAGAGGTTTCCGCGCAGTCAAGCGACCATCTTAACGACTGGGCGGCTGCACGTCATGGCGACGACAAATCCCCATCCGGCATCGCCAGATCGGCCTCGCGCACGGCACGGACGAAGGCCTTCAGCCGCGCGGGATCCTTGATCCCCGGCGACGCCTCCACGCCGCTGGCCACGTCGACCGCCCACGGGCGCACCCGGCGTATCGCCTCGCCCACATTGCCCGGATGCAGGCCACCGGCCAGCATCACCGGCTGAGCCAGAGCCTCCGGCAGCAGCGACCAGTCGAACGCGCGGCCGGTGCCGCCGGCCTCGCCACCGGCATGACCGTCGAGCAGCAGGGCACTGGCCTGCGGAAACTGCCGCAGGCGCGGCAAAGCCGAAGCCCCCTCGCCCATCGCGATCGCCTTCAGGAACGGATGGCCGAACTGCGCGCACCACGCATCGCTTTCGGCACCGTGGAACTGCAGCAGCCCCGGCTTCACCGTGGCCAGCACCTCGTGCACCAGCGCCGCGTCGTCATCCATGAACAAGGCCACCGTGCTCACCAGCGGCGGCAAGGCGGCAACGATGTCACGCGCCTGTGCCAGCGACACCTGGCGCCGGCTGCGCGCGGTGAACACCAGTCCGATCGCATCGGCGCCCAAGTCCGCCGCCAGGCAGGCGTCCTCGACCCGGGTCATGCCGCAGCACTTGATGCGGGTCATGCGCCCTCCTCCGCCATGCTGACCTCGGCGGGGAGGCCCCAGTACGACTCGTAGCGCGGGCCGATGAAGGTCAGCCCGGTCGGTGGCGCGGTCGGCCCGGCCACGGTCCGGTCCCGGCCGGCCAGCAGCTCGCCCATCCATTCGACCGGCGCCTCGTGGCGGCCGATCACTGACAGCGAACCGACGATGTTGCGCACCATGTGATGCAGGAAGGCATTGGCCTCGATGTCGACGAACACCTGTTCGCCCTCGCGATGCACGCGGACCGCCAGCACCGTGCGGCGCGGATGCGGCGCCTGGCAGGACAAAGCGCGGAACGCGCTGAAATCGTGTTCGCCCAGCAGCACCTGGGCCGCCTCGTGCATGCGATCCACATCCAGCGGCAGCCGCTCCCAGGTCACCCGTCGCGCGTCCAGTGCCGCACGCACAGGGCGATTGAGGATGTGGTAGCGGTAACGCCGGCTGCGCGCCGAGAAACGGGCATGGAAGCTGTCCGGCACCGGCTGCGCCCACAACACCGCCACGCTGGGCGGCAGGTTGGAGCAACCGCCGAGCACCCAGCCGCGCATGTCGCGCACCGCGTCGGTGTCGAAGTGCACCACCTGGCAACGGCCATGCACGCCGGCGTCAGTTCGCCCGGCGCAACTGATCTCCACCGGATGCGCAGCCACCTTCGACAACGCCTGTTCCACGCTGGCCTGCACGCTGTCGCCCTGCTTCAGCCGCTGCCAGCCAAAGAAGTCGGTGCCGTCGTATTCGATGCCCAGCGCGATCCGCATGAAGTGGTAAACCCGCAATCAGGAACCGCGCAGATTAGCAGCCATCCGCCGGCACCCCAACGTCATCGGGCCGGCATGAGCCGGCCCGATGGGTCTTGCATGGCACGCCGTGGCGATGCTCAGTGCAGGTTGGCCAGCAGCCCTCTGGCGACGTCCTGCTGCATCTGGCTGCCTTCCTTGATGACCTCGTCCAGCATGGCGCGCGCGCCATCGGCATCGCCCATGTCCAGATAGGCACGGGCCAGATCGAGCTTGGTGTCGACCGGGTCGTCGCTGAATCCAGCCGATTCCCCGCCTTCGGCCGCGACATCCGCCTCCGGCTCGTCGAACTGCCAGGTGGACAACGGCTCTTCAACGACAGGATTCTCGTCGACCAGAGACTCGTCGACAAATGCCCCATCTCCCGCCAGGACATCCGCGTCATGTGATGCCACCGGCGCGAACACCGTCACGTCCTCGTCGGCAGCCGGGGCCGACGACTCCTGTCGCGGCTCCGGATCGGGAGCACGGGTCAGGTCGAAATTGAAGTTGTACTCGCTGACCTTCTTCGGCCCGCTCTGCGGCTCATCCGTCACCGCGGCGGCTTCGCCGGCATAGTCATCGATATCGAAGCCGCTGCCTGCATCGACCACCTCTTCGCCAGGCAGATCAGCTGCCGACGAGAACAACGGATGACCTGGCGCGAGATCCTCGCCCATGTGCAGCACATCCTGCCACTCATCCTGCTGCGAATCGGTGACGTGCGCGTGCATGGCCTCGGCCGCCGCTTCGAAGTGATCCACGTCACGCCGCGAATAGTACAGGGTCACCAGTTCCAGATGCAGGCCGATGTCGTCGGGATGTTCGGCCAGTTGATCAAGCAGCTCGTCCTGGTCCGCATCTGCCGTGCCGGCTTCGCTGGCCAACGAAGGCTCGGCCCCGAAACGATCGGCCAACGAAGACCCGCCACCGGCCGCCACGACCTTCTTCGCCGGCTTGCTGCGTCGACCCAGCATGGCCAGCAAAAGCAGCAACACCACGACGCCGCCAGCTGCCGCCCAGGCCCAGGTCTGCATGTACCAAGGCGCCTCGGTTGCCGGAGCAGGCTTGGCAACGGGTTTGGCCGCCGGCTTGGTCGCTGGCTTGGCCACGGCAGGCTTGGTCGTGGCCGGCGTGGCGGCCGGCGCCACCGTCGCCACGGCATCAGCGCTGCCGACGGAGGTCGCCGGAGCAACGCTGGATGCGGCCGCCACCGGAGTCGACACGGCATTGGCGGCCGTGCCGGCCGTCGCGGTGGCGGTTTCCAGGTGACTGTTCGCCTTGCCGGCGGTGCCACCGTCAGCGGCCGTGTTGGCCGGCATGCCCGCCGCCTTGCGGGCCTCGGCCAGCTTGGCCTGCAACTCGGCAATCTCGTTGTCCTTCAACGAGAGCAGGCGCTCGTTCTTGCTGTTGATCTCTTCCAGGTCCTTCAGGCGCGCCTTCAGCTCGCTGCTCTGCTGCTGCAGGCTGGCCAGACCTTCCTGTGCCCGCAGCAGGTCCTGGCCGCTGCCAGCGGCGGCCGACCGCGAACCCGCTCCCTGCTGCCCGCCACTCTTCGCCGGCACCAGCGCCAGGCGATCACCTGCATCAGCCTGGCCAGCCGCATCGGCAGTCGTCGGTGTGCGCGTGGCGCCATCCGCCACCACTGCCGGCTGGCCGGGCGTTCCGGCGCGCCAGTCGCTGTTCTGGCGACGAACTTCGGCCACCGCGGCCGCCACGGTCATGGCCCGTGCCTCTTCCGCGGTCGGCACGCGCAGCACCACACCGCTCTTCAGCGCATTGATGTTGTCGCGGAAGAAGGCGTCCGGATTGACCTTCTGCAACGCCAGCATCATCTGCTGCATGTTCACGTCGGATGACGCGACGCTGCGGGCGATGCCGGAAAGAGTCTGACCACGTTCCACCGGGCCGTAGCTGCCGTCCTTGGCCGCAGCCGGTGCGGAAACCGGCGCTGCGGCCGGACGCGCGGCCGGCTTGGCCGGTTTGGCCGGCTGCCGCGCCGGCGCCGCAGCCGTCGGAGCTGCCGCCGGCACACCGGGCGGATCGAGCAATATCGTGAACTCACGCATGCTCGGTTCGTTGCCCGCACGAACTTCGAGCAGCAGATCGAGGAACGGATCGTTGACCGCCTCGGTACTGGTGACCCGGATGACCTTGCCGTCCGCGGCGTCGCCCAAAGTGAAACGCAACGGGATGTCGGTACGGCCGCCGGCGATGCCGGCACGGGCAAATTCCTCGCTGGAAGCCAGCCGCACCCGCAATTGCTGCAATTCGGCAGGGTTGTCCACGCGCAACGGAATTTCCGCCAACAGTGGCTGGCCCAGCGCCGAGCGAACCCGGATCTGGCCCAGGTCCATGGCGATGCCCTGACTGCACCCCAAAGCCAATGCCATCAGCACCGACCATCTCAACGAACGATTCATGCGTGTTCCCCCGAACGATCTCTTGCGCATCTCTGTCATGGTGCTGCCACCAGCGCGGCAAGCGGGTCCAAACGAGGTGCCACTTTAGTTACATGCACGGCAATCAACAATAGGCGCCGCGACGACTTGCAGCACATTGTTGTCACGTGTTCTCGATGACGGAGACCGCCTCATCGCGGTTGGTCCGTCGTGCCGGACTGCAGTGCCCGCAGCTGTTTCCGCAGTTCGGCGATCTCCTGATCCTGCTGTTCCAGCCTTTCGCTGGCCTGCCGGCTGTCCGATTCCTGACGATCGACATCCTGCTCCAGTTGCCGCACCTCGGCCTGGCTGCGAAGCAGTTTGCCCTGACCGTCAACCGGCGCCTGCGTCGTGTTTGCCGGCGTGGTCTGGCCGTTCACCGACACCGGAGCCAGCAGGAAAAACACCAACGGAACGGTGATTCGGGCAGGACGCATGATCAGAGATGATCCTCGATCAGCCGCTCCGCAATCTGCACCGCGTTCAGCGCCGCACCCTTGCGGATGTTGTCCGAGACCACCCACAGGTCCAGGCCGCGCTCGTGCGAGATGTCCTCGCGGATGCGGCCCACGAAAACCCCGTCATTGCCTGCCGCCTGGCCCACCGGCGTGGGATAGCCGCCCGGCTTGCGCTCATCCATCAGCACCACGCCCGGCGCCTGCGCCAGCAGTTCGCGTGCCTGCTCGGCGGTGATTTTCTCGCTGGTCTCGATGTGCACCGCCTCGGAGTGGCCATAGAACACCGGCACGCGCACGGCGGTCGGGTTCACCTGGATCGACTCATCCTCGAGGATCTTGCGGGTTTCCCACACCAGTTTCATTTCTTCCTTGGTGTAGCCATTGGGCTGGAAGTCGTCGATCTGCGGGATCACATTGAACGCGATCTGCACCGGAAATTTCTTGCCCGGTTCCACGCTTTGGAAATTCAGCAGAGCGGCGGTCTCGCGGCCCAGTTCCTCCATGCCGCTGCGGCCGGCACCGGAAACCGACTGGTAGGTCGCCACGTTGATCCGCTCGATCTGCGCCACGCGATGGATCGGCGCCAGCGCCACCAGCATCTGCATGGTCGAGCAGTTCGGGTTGGCGATGATGCCGCGCTGGACATACTGGGCGATCGCGTGCGGATTGACCTCGGCGATCACCAGCGGGATGTCGGCCTGGTAGCGGAACTCGGAAGTGTTGTCGATCACCACCGCACCGGCAGCGGCGGCGCGTGGCGCGTGCTCGCGACTGACCGCGCCGCCGGCAGAGAAGAACGCGATGTCGACGCCATCGAAATCATACGTATCGAGCAGTTGCACGGTGACGTCCTTGCCGCCGAAACGCAGCTTCTCGCCGGCCGATCGCTCGCTGGCCAACGGCACCAGTTCGCTGACCGGAAAGTCACGCTCGGCGAGGATCGCCAGCAAGGCCTCGCCGACCGCGCCGGTGGCACCGACCATGGCGACCTTGTAACTGCTCTTCTGACTCATCGGTTGTCCGCTCGAAAAGGATGGGGAGGGGTGTCGCGCCGGTCAACGATCCAGCACGCCGGGATTGAGAATGGTGGGAGGCCGCCCGGCATGGGGGCCATGGCCGAACACGGCCAGCACATTGTCCACCGCCAATGCGGTCATCGCGCGGCGGGTGCTGGTGCTGGCACTGGCGATGTGCGGGCTGAGCACGACGTTGTCCAGCTCCAGCAACCCGGGATGCAGGGCCGGCTCGCCCTCGAACACGTCCAGTGCAGCACCGGCCAATCGCCGCTCGCGCAGCGCCGCGGCCAATGCCTTGTCATCCACGATGCCGCCCCGGGCCACATTGACCAGCACCGCGGTGGGCTTCATCGCCGCCAGCTCGGACGCACCGATCGCATGTCGACTCTGCGGGGTCAGCGGCAGCACCAGCATCAGGAAATCGGCCTCTTTCAACAGGGTCGATTTGTCGACGTAACGGGCCTGGCAATCGCGTTCGGTAGCCTCGGGCAACGGCGAGCGGTTGTGGTAAAGCACGTTCATGTCGAAGCCGCGGGCTCGCCGGGCGATCGCCTGGCCGATTCGCCCCATGCCGAGAATGCCCAGGGTGGCTCCGCGCACGTCAGCGCCCAGCCACGCGGTAAAATCGGACGATTGCCACTTGCCCGCACGCAGCCAGCGCTCGGCGGCGCTCATCCTGCGCGCCGCGCCCAGCATCAACGCCCAGGCATAGTCGGCAACGCTCTCGTCGAGCACCCCGGGAGTATTGCTGGCGACGATGCCGGCCGCGCTGAGCGCATCGAGGTCCAGATTGTCGAAGCCGACACCCAGGTTGGCGACAACCCGAAGCCGTGGCGCGGCGGCAATCTCGGCGGCACCGACACGGTCCTTCAGGCCAACGATGGCGGCGTCCTGGCCAGCCAGTTTCCGCGCAAGCTCCTCCGGGTCGAACTTGCGCTCGCCGCTTTCCTCGGTGACCTCGAAGTGCTGCTCCAACCGGGCAATGATGCCGGGGAAGGTCGGGCGGGAAATCCATACACGTGGCTTGTCTGTCATTGCATTGTTCCGTCTGCGCGCAGGGTTACGGGATTCGCGGCACCACGGCACCCACGTCGCCACACTGGGCCCGGTGCCGCAGCGCCTGGTCGATCAGCACCAGCGCCATCATCGCCTCGGCGATCGGCGCGGCGCGGATGCC
>Ga0222426_100358_pt1 | contig 35073 bp, 35 predicted proteins | sample 2B50Ametagenome_FD_180087 | JGI IMG/M metagenome (GOLD analysis project Ga0222426, IMG submission 180087) | Enriched microbial communities from leaf-cutter ant dump, University of Wisconsin, Madison, United States - 2B50A (version 2) | ecosystem: Environmental > Terrestrial > Nest > Insects nest...
TTCCCCGGTTGGTCAAAACCGTGACGGTACGCGGCGAGGCCGCACCGGGGCAAGTGGTGCGGCCAGCACGCTCAGGCCGATGCGTTGATCACCGCCAGGAAGTCGCGGCCATAACGCTTGAGCTTGGCCTCGCCCACGCCGCTGACCGTGGCCAGCTCCTCCTCGTTGGCCGGCATCGCGCGCAGCATCGCCAGCAAGGTGGCGTCGTGGAACACCACGTACGGCGGCACGCCCTGCTGCTTGGCCAGCTGCGAGCGCAAGGCACGCAATGCCTCCCAGGTGGACTGCTCGTAGGCCTCGATGCCCAGGCTGCCGCCGCCGGTGACCAGTTGGCTGTCGCGACGACGCCGGCTGGCCTTTTCGGGACGGGCATCCTCACGCAGATACAGCTGGCGACCGCCGCTGAGCACGGCACGGCTGGCGGCGGTGAGCCGCAAGGTGCCGTAGCCTTCGGCATCGGCTTCGAGCAGGCCGGCGGCGAGCAACTGGCGGAAGATCGAGCGCCACTGCTTCTCGTCCATGTCGGCCCCGACGCCGAAGGTGCTCAGCCGGTCATGGCCCAGTTCCATCACCCGCTTGTTGTCGAGGCCGCGCAGCACCTCGATCACGTGGCCGGCGCCGAAGCGCTGGCCGGTGCGGTACACCGCCGACAAGGCCTTCTGCGCCGGCACCGTGGCGTCCCAGGTCTTCGGCGGCGCGATGCAGTTGTCGCAATGGCCGCAGGGCTGCGGGTAGCTTTCGCCGAAGGCGCCCAGCAGCAACTGGCGGCGGCAACCGGTGGCCTCGGCATAGGCCAGCAGGGACTCCAGCTTCTGCCGCTCGACCCGCTTGCGTTCGTCGGCCGACTCGGACTGGGCGATCATCTGGCTCATGGTGACCACGTCGGACAGCCCGTAGATCATCCACGCCTCGGCCGGCAGGCCGTCGCGGCCGGCACGACCGGTTTCCTGGTAGTAACCCTCGATGCTGCGCGGCAGGTCCAGATGCGCCACGAAACGCACGTCGGGCTTGTCGATGCCCATGCCGAAGGCCACCGTGGCCACCATCACCACGCCGTCCTCGCGCAGGAAGCGCTGCTGGTTGGCCGCGCGCGTCGCCGCATCCAGGCCGGCGTGATAAGGCAAGGCCTCCACTCCGATCTCCACCAGCCACGCTGCGGTGTCATCCACCTTGCGCCGGCTCAGGCAGTAGACGATGCCCGATTCGCCCTGATGGCCCTGCAGGAACTCGGCCAGCTGGCGCTTGGCGTTGTGGCGCAGGCCGACGCGGTAGCCGATGTTGGGCCGGTCGAAGCTGGAGACGAACTGCCGCGCCTGCTGCAGCGCCAGCCGCTCGACGATCTCCTCGCGGGTGCGCTGGTCCGCCGTGGCGGTCAGCGCGATCCGTGGCACATGCGCGAAACGCTGGTGCAGGATCGCCAGCTCGCGGTATTCCGGGCGGAAATCGTGGCCCCACTGCGACACGCAGTGCGCCTCGTCGATGGCGAACAAGGCCACCTCGGTGCGCTCCAGCAACTCCAGGAAGCGCGAGGTAAGCAGGCGTTCCGGCGCCACGTAGAGCAGGTTCAGCTCGCCGGCCAGCAGCTGGCGTTCGACTTCGCGCTGCGCCTCGCTGCCCAGGCTGGAGTTGAGATAGGCCGCCGCCACGCCGGCCTCGCGCAGCGCGTCGACCTGGTCCTGCATCAGTGCGATCAGCGGCGACACCACGATGCCGGTGCCCTGCCGCAGCAGCGCCGGAATCTGGTAGCACAACGACTTGCCGCCACCGGTCGGCATCAGCACCAGGGCGTCGCCGCCCTCGGCCAGATGCTCAACGATGGCCTGTTGCTGGCCGCGAAAACCGGGGTAACCGAAAACGTTCTGGAGGAGTTCAAGGGGAGAGGCATTCATCCCGCACATGCTAGCAAACCACCCTGCCCAAGCCGCCCGAAGATGGTCGCAAACACCGTCGTCCGGACCGGATTTCAGTCGTCCGGCATGCCCCACAGGGCGTGGTCCAGATCGCCATCCAGCCCGAAGCGCGACAGCGGCACGCGGCCGTTGCTCACTTCCACGCCCTCGGCCCGCAACCGGCGCGACTGCTCGAGGAAACCGCGGCTGCCCGCCGGCATCGCGATATGCCCACTGGCACGCAACACGCGATGCCAGGGCAGCTCCATCCCGTCCGGCACCTCGCCGAGCAACCGACCAACCAGCCGCGCCCTGCCCGGCACGCCGGCACGCGCCGCGATCGCTCCGTAGCTGGCCACCCGCCCCGCCGGGATCGCGGCAATGGCGGCGTAGATGCGCTGATGGATTTCGTTCACCCCGGAAAAACCACTTCTTGATGGATTTGGTGGCAGAGTAGCAGCGCCACCGCCGACGGAAGCCGAAGCATGCGCCACTTCGAAGCCGTACGCTCCCACGTCCACAGCCTGTACCGCTTGCGCCAGGACGACCTGTATCTGCTCAGCTTCGATCTGGAGCTGGCCCACAACCGCCACCAGGGCATCTACCTGGCCGAGCTGGAAGACGAGGCCCAGCGGCGCTACCTGCGCATTTCCACGCCGATCGGCCCGCTTTCCGGCGCCGACCCCGGCCGCTGCCTGCGCTTCAACTGGCAGCAACGCGTCGGCTTTCTCGCCGTGGCCGACCTCGACGGCTCGCCCTATCTGCATCTGTGCGAGAACCGCCCCTACGAAACCCTCGACGCCGATGAGCTGCAGCGCCTGATCCACGAACTGGGCCACCTCGGCGACCAGTTGGAACAGCTGGTCGTGAACGACGGCGACGTGTTCTGAGAGTCGGGATCTGGAATTCGGGATTCGGGATTCGGAACCACCTGCAGCCTCCCGGCACCGAAAGGCGGATCAGTCCACCAGGCGGAACAGCAGAACCATGCCGTAGGCCAGCAGTGCGGTGACCGGCAGGGTCAGCAGCCAGGCCCAGACCATGCGCTCGACCACCGACCAGCGGATCGAGTTGAAGCGCTTGGCCGCACCCACGCCCATGATCGAGGCCGACACGTTGTGGGTGGTCGACACCGGGATGCCGAAGGTCGAGGCGCTGAGGATCACCAGCGCCGAACTGGTCTCGGCAGCAAAGCCGTTGATCGGATGCAGCTTGACCATCTTGTGGCCCAGCGTCTTGATGATGCGCCAGCCGCCGCCGGCGGTACCCGCCGCCATGGTCAGCGCCGAGACCACCTTCACCCAGACCGGGATCTCGAAGCCGCCGTTCGGGTCACCCTGGATGCGCAGGAAGCCCAGCCAGTCAGGCAATTGGTCGAACTGGTGCGAGGCGGTGGCGCCGGCCAGTGCCAGCGCGATGATGCCCATGCTCTTCTGCGCATCGTTCATGCCGTGGGCCACGCCCATCGCACTGGCCGAGGCGATCTGCGCCTTGCCGAAGAAGGCGTTGACGAACGGCGTGCGTCCGAAGCGGCGCACCCAACCCTGCCGATTGGCGCACCAGGCCAGCAGCGCATACAACGCGCCCATCAGGAAGAAACTGATGATGAAACCGGCCAGCGGCGACAGCACCATCGGGATCACCACCTTGGGCAGCACGCCCTGGCCCCGGATCCAGCCATCGCTGACCCAGATCACCGAATGGAAGTTGTTGCCCGAGGCGGCCAGCGCCGCACCCACCAGCGAGCCGACCAGTGCGTGGCTGGAGCTGGAAGGCAGGCCCAGCCACCAGGTGATCAGGTTCCAGATGATCGCGCCCAGCAAGGCACAGATCAGCAGGTGCGAACTCATTTCCAGCACGCCGGCGTTGATCAGCCCGGAAGCGATCGTCACCGCCACCGCCGTGCCCATGAAGGCGCCGACCAGGTTGGTGCCAGCCGCCAGCAGCACCGCCTGGCCCGGCGTCAGCACCTTGGTCGCCACCACCGTGGCGATCGAGTTGGCGGTGTCGTGGAAGCCGTTGATGTAGGTAAAGGCCAGTGCGATCAGCACCACCGCGATGACCAGGCTCATGCGCGGCCTCCAACCAGACGGAAACGAAAAAACGGTGCCGCGCCCGGAGCGGGCGGCCGATGCGGGATGCGCAGGGTCACGGGCGTGGCCTCAGGAGTTCTTCAGGACGATCGAATAGACGATGTTGCCGACGTCGCGGCACTTGTCGATGGCCTTCTCGATCAGCTCGAACAGGTCCTTGGCCAGCACCGCGCGCATCACGTCGCCACCTTCGACGTACAGGGTGCGGTACGGCGCCAGCAGCATGCGATCGCCTTCCGACTCCAGCGCCTGCAGGCGATCCTGCAGCTTCTTCACCGGGTCGATGCGCAGGCCGCGGCGCAGTTCGCCGATCATCTCGGCAACCACCTCGCTGGAACGCTGCAGCACCATCGCACGCTGGGCGAAATCCACCCCGACCAGACGCGCGGAGACGATCTCGTAGCGCTCGGCGAATTTCTCGATGCTCTTGGGAATCTTGTACAGCGACGAATTCAGTGCCTCGATGTCCTCGCGGTCCAGCGCGGTGACGAAGGTGTTGACCAACTCCTCGCTGATCTGCGCCGCCAGCGCTTTCTCGCGTGCCCGGGAGGCAGTGAAAGCCGCCATCACCGCGCCCTGGTCCGGCTGGGTCAGCAGCTCATGCAGGGCCTTGGTGCTTTCGCATACCGTGGCGGCACTCTGTTCGAGCAAACCGTAGAATTTGTCGCCTTTGCCGAAGATCGTCTGCAATGAAAACATGCGGGCCGGTGCCTGAGGGTGCGGGATGACCGGAATATTACAGGACAGGCTTGTTGCCACGCATCATTCGTCATCGAAACCGATGATGATCCCGGAACCTTCCTGCGCTTACACTGTGCCCATGCAACCTCCCCCAACAGCCCCGCGATGCTGACCGAAATCGCGCTCGTCCTCGTGCTGGCCCTGTGCAACGGCTTTTTCGCCTTGTCGGAGATGGCCTTGGTGGCCTCACGCAAGAGCCGTCTCAAGCAGATGGCCCGCGACAGCCGCAAGGCCGCCACCGCGTCGCGCCACGCCGAGGCACCGGAACGTTTCCTCTCGACCGTGCAGGTCGGCATCACCCTGGTGATGCTGATCACCGGCTCCGTGGCCGGCGATGCACTGGGCGACCGCATCGCCGGAGCATTGCAGGGCGAAAAGCTCGCCTGGCTGCTGCCTTACGCCCACGGCCTCGGTATCGTGCTCGGCTTCGTGGCGATCTCGTTCATCCAGATCGTGATCGGTGAACTGGTGCCCAAGCGGCTGGCGCTGGCCGCGCCAGAGCGTGTCTCGACCTACGTGGCGATTCCGATGCTGGTGCTCTCGCGCCTCACGGCGCCGTTCGTGTGGCTGTTGAATGCCTCCAGCAACCTGCTGCTGCGCCTGCTGCGGATTCGCCAGCAGGGCGGCGTGGTCACCGAGGAGGAAATCCGCCTGCTGGTGGCCGAGAGTGCCGAGCAGGGCGTGCTCGACGCCGACGAGCACAACATGGTCAACCGCGTGCTGCGCCTGGGAGACCGCACCGTGGACAGCGTGATGACCCCGCGCATGCGCATCGCCTGGCTCGATCTGGAAGCGCCGCGCGAGAAGAACATCGAGGTGCTGCGGGCCACGCCGTACTCGCGCTACCCGGTGTATCGCGGCGACGAAAGCGAAGTACTCGGCGTGGTCGAGGTAAAGCGCCTGCTGCACAGCTTTGCGGAAGGCAAGCCGGAATTGTTCGAACATCTGTCCAAGCCCCTGTTCGTGCCGGCCACCGCGCGGGCACTGGACCTGCTGGAGGAGTTCCGCGACGCCGAGACGCCACTGGCGCTGGTGGTCGACGAATACGGCGACATCGAGGGCGTGGTTACCGTCAACGACCTGCTCGCCGCCGTGGTCGGCGCCAGCCAGATCGGCCACGGCGGAAGCAGCGACACCGCGCCGATCACCCCGCGCCCCGATGGCAGCTGGCTGGTCGACGGCAGTCTGTCCACCGACGATCTGCGCGAACTGCTGCAGATTGATGAGTTGCCCGGCGAAGACGAACACGAATTCCGCACCGCCGCCGGCATGGTGATGACCGCGCTGGGCCATGTGCCGCAAACCGGCGAGGTGTTCGCCTGGCGCGGCATCCGCTTCGAGGTGGTCGACCTCGACGGTGCCCGCATCGACAAGCTGCTGGTCACTCCCGCGCCGGAGCTCGAACCCTCCGAAGACGAGCAATGAAGAAGCGAGGAGTGAGTTCAGAGAAGTGAGGAGTGAGAGAGAGCCAAAGCGGGCAACCCGGCAGCTTTTCTCTCACTGCTCACTCCTCTTCACTCACTTCTCGCTTCTCGCCCGTGCCAGCCCGGCCATGCGCCGGGCGTCGGCGAGGATGCCGTGCAACACGCGCAATTCGCGTTGGTCCGGCTGGGCGCGCTGGAACAGCTTGCGCAGGCGCAGCATGATCGTGGTCGGCTCGCGGCCCTTGTGGAAATCGATCTCGTCCAGGGTCTGGCCCAGATGCAGATAGAACTGCTCCATCTGCTCGGCGTCGGCCGGCGGTTCGTCATGCTCGGGCGGAGCGGCCGGCAGCTCGTCGCCGAGCATCGCCATGCGCAGTTCGTAGGCCATCACCTGCACCGCCTGCGACAGATTGAGCGAGCTGAAATCGTCCACGCTGGGAATCCGCACCATCGCATGGCAGCGCGCCAGCTCCTCGTTCTCCAGGCCGGTGCGCTCGTTGCCGAACACCAGGGCCACCTCGCCACCGGCCGCCGCGGCGGCCAGCACCTGCCGCGCCGCCTCGCGCGGGCTCAGTTCGGGCAGGGTCACCCCGCGCCGGCGAGCCGACAGGCCCAATGCCAGCCGGGTGCCGGCCAGGCCATCGACCAGTTCCTTGTGGATGCCGGCACCGGACAGCACGTCGTCGGCGCCCGCGGCCAGCGCATTGGCCTCCGGATCGGGGAAGCGATACGGCGACACCAGCTCCATCCGCGAAAAGCCCATGGTGCGGATCGCCCGCGCCGCACTGCCGATGTTGCCAGGGTGCGAGGTGCGCACCAGCACGTAGCGGATGCGGGCGGCGAGCGACGAAAGGTCGGTCATGGGAAAGCGGTCCTGCTGAACGGAAACCGCCAAGGATAGTCGACCCGGGGCGGCCGGGCCCGCGCTCTGCTAGAATCGCCCGCCGCAACCCCCTGCTCTCTTTCCAAGTCGATACCCATGGCCAGACCCCACGTCACGATCGCGGCGCGCGCCGCGCGTTCCGCAGGCAATGTGATCCTGCGTTACATGAACCGCATCGATGGCCTCAACGTCGTCGAGAAGCAGCAGATGGACTTCGTCTCCGAGGTCGACAAGCTGGCCGAGGCGGAAATCATCAAGGAACTGCGCCGCGCCTATCCCGACCACGCCATCCTCGCCGAGGAAAGCGGCGCGATCGGCAAGGGCCCGCTGACCTGGGTGATCGACCCGCTCGACGGCACTCACAACTACCTGCGCGGCATCCCCCACTTCAGCGTCTCCATCGCGCTGCTGGAAAAGGGCGTGCCGGTGCACGCGGTGGTCTACGACCCGCTGCGCGACGAGCTGTTCACCGCCAGCAAGGGCGACGGCGCCTACCTCAACGACCGCCGCATGCGCGTCAGCAAGCGCGACAACCTGGGCGGCGCGATGATCGCCACCGGCTTCCCCTACCGCCAGCGCGAGCACCTCAACGCGCAGCTGGATATGACCCGCGCGATCCTCGGCCAGGCCGAGGACATCCGTCGCTCCGGCTCCGCCGCGCTGGACCTGGCCTACGTCGCCGCCGGCCGCTACGACGGTTATTTCGAGATCGGCCTGAAGCCATGGGACATGGCCGCCGGCGTACTGCTGGTGCACGAGGCCGGTGGCCGCTACGGCGACTTCGCCGGCCGCGACGGCATCCCCGCCAGCGGCAACCTGATCGCCGGTAACCTCAACGTGGCCAAAGCCCTCACTGACGCCATCGGCCAGCAGGCCACGCCGGCGCTGCTCAAGGCCTGAGCCATTGCGTCATTGGAAAGATGAAAAAGGCGCCCTTCGGCGCCTTTTTCATGTCCTGGCAGCTGCCTCCCCTCAAGCAGCGGGCGTACGGCTCTTCACGACCTTGGTCGGACGGCCGAATGCGTCGATGCACAAGTCCGTGCCGGATGTGCCACACGTCTTTGCCACCTTCCAGCTGAAGAGCGCCCCTGCCTCGGTGATAGCCCGCGAGACATTCACCACCCGGTTGAAGCTGGAAGGAAAGTAATCCGCAGTCCCTGAGATCGGTCCCACGTAGCTGCCCACCCGGGGAAGAAGTGAGTACTCGTAGTCAGTGGTTCGCAGAGGCGCGCCGCTGGATTGCCCTTCCTCCATTCGGAGCAGCAAATCGGCATTGACGAAATACCGGTTTCCATACGTGTACTTCCTGTATGCCCCGCTCGCCTCCGTATAAGTCACGATGCGGGTGGTTGGCGAAGACGACACGCACTCGCTCAGAAAGCAATCGTTGGCAGCCCCGTAACTTATCGTGAGCGTCGAGGTCTGCAGGCCCGGACCGGAAATCGTCCGTTGCGCCAGACTCGTCCTGATCAGAAACTTCGGATGCACCGACGCCGAGCCACCATCATCGGTCGGAACGCAGGCCTTCGGCACATAGGAGTAGCCGATTTTCGTCGGCTTGAACAAATAGGTCCCGGTCGCCCCCGAGGGAGAAACAATCGTCGCCGTCGTGGTGCTGTTCGTCGTCGAGGGACCTGCGCCCGGACACCCACCTTTCACCGAGAAAGTATCCTGAATGGTTCCCGCCACACTCGCTTGCCACTGCGACCCATCCGGATAAGTCACGGTATAGGGAGTCGACGTGTTGACGACCCACTGGCGGGCTCCATATTGGAAGGTCACGATATTTCCGGACACCGTCTTGGTCACCGTCCTGCCATCGCTGGCCGTCAAACCCGAAACGTAGTTGCCGAAGCGGTCTTCGATTTTCCCCGCATAGATCCGGATGTCGTACCTGTCGAGATCCAGATCCTTGCCGGAAGAGTCGAATTTGTTCAACAGCGGAAGCACCGTGCTGCGCATCGTGTCGAAGTGATATTTCAGGCCGTCCGGTGAGTATCCGAGAAAGCCCTCGCCCGTCCCCGTGGACAACGCAATACACGAAAAATACCAGTGGTCGTTGGCCGCCCAATGGAACGGCCCGCCACTCGTCGGCAAAGGGACGGGAGAGGTCGAACCCAGTTGACGGAGCGATGACCCTCCGCCTCCTGGCATCGACAGCTGGTACCCCGACCAGTACTCGTCCGGTTCGAACCAGCCGTTCCGACCGTTCGAGCTCTTGACTCGTGGCGGCTTCCCGCTCGCCGTGTTCGCCTGCGAACAGCGGGATGCACTGCCCGAATAGGTTACCCAGCCAAGCGCCTGGCTAAATGACCCTCCGATGTAGGGCTCGTCCTGCTCGAAATACCACTGGGTGTAACCGGCTACATTGCGGATACCGAGCCGGTAGGCCACCGATATATCCAGGCCATTGTTCCCGGGAATGTTCAACACGGGCACATAGAACACCCCCTCGCCAGTCGCCGGGTCTATTTTCGCACCAAAGGCCTCATCACCAGCCAAGGAGGCCAGATGTCTGGTCGAGCCCAGCCGCTCCTCGTAGCTCGAATAGACCTCCACCGCCATCACTCTGCAGCAGATCGTCAATGCAACCATTGCCAACAGCACTTTCATTCGCATGGCGGATACTCCCTGTGAATCGCGCACACACATAACCAGCAACCCTCGACATCTCATCTTGAAACACCGCATTGAAAGCGAAACCATTCATCGCTCAACGTATGCGCAAGCCGCCATCAACAAGGACGCCAACATCCAGGATGCCTCCGGAACGTCAAACACAATCTCATCCACAACCAATTAAATAAAATATCCACAACACCTTTTCTGTCAGGGAAAATTTTCATATAAAAATAATCAGGAAAATTTGCCTCCAACACTTTTTCCATTCTCACAGGCTCCTGCAATGCGCAGCTGGCCGCGCCCGTCACGGCTGTACAACTGGCAGTGCAACTGCCACTGATTGTCGGAACGGCCAGCGTCAGCGCATTGGCTGGCGGAACCGCCACCGCTCTACTGGCCTTGTACACACTGCAGCTACTCGTGCAATCGCCAGGCACCCCTCAAAAGCCCTTTAGAGATTACCCATCTCCTTCTGGCTCACATAACTCAGCAGCAGGAATGAAGCGGATGAGCTTCAGTACATCAGCATGCCAGATGTAATAGCTAATTCCCGCCCTCCCCTGTTTTTCGTCTGGAGCGCCAACCACGACCAACAGGCTACTGTTCCATCGATAATTCAGAGTCTCGACATTCACTGCCCCAGTATCGACCAGCAACGCCTCGACAGTCTTGAGTTCAGGAGGGAAATAGACATTTCCGTTTTCCGCATCTGCGATCGCCAAGCAAGTGGTAGCAGCCCCGCATCCAATACGAATAATCGTGTAATGCCCAGCAAAGTTCGGCCCCAAACTCGCCTCTTCTCTAATCACAGTGCGATACAGATGCGCCTTGCCAGACTCCACATTCGGTGAAGCAGGCTTGACCACCTTATGAATAACACGCACGGCGTGAGCTCGAAAGACATCATCAGAGAGCAACTTGGAAAATGGAGCATAGCATTTAGACATTGGCATTTGGGGGGCAGCTTCGACACCGACCACGGAAGCGAAATAAAATGCCAGAGCAAATATCGCAGACGACCACATCCAATTGATATTCTTGGTCATGGAACTAAATTCACCTCTGAAAGAGAACTGTAAGTTCCCTGCCAGTTCGCCATTGTGGGGACACTGCCATCACTATACCTCCTGTAAGTGCTTGTAGGATCGTAGTCACTCGGCCGCCCTGCCCACTGAACGACATCCATAGCACCCCTGACATTATGGTCTAGGCTCATATTGGCTCGCCCGCCACTCAACTGCATTGGATTGACTGCACCAACTTTGAAAGCAGGAGCTCCGGGAGCACTATATGTACCTAAATGTGTCTCCACAACACCTATGGCTGTCACCATTTGAGTAGTGGTCTCGCCAAACCCCCTTCCAATCGCTGCGTTTTGCATCGAATTGATGGAATTACTCATAGTTGATAATTGACTGCTGGAAAATTCCTTGCCAGACACATTCGAGACCACGGAAGACACCGACCATGATGCATTGCCACTTGAATCAGTAGCCTTCAAAAAATGCATGGATATTGCTATTGTCGAATCAACCACCGTCCCCCCGTCGTGTTGGTGAACGATATTTACTCTCTGTTCTAAATTCACACTACATGTCGCTCTGCTTGCGCAATCGGCTGCGACATCAACCATCCCTGTGGGATCAACCCGGCTGATCGGATTATCCCCCACATAATCGTAACGATTGAACATCTTCACTGGATTACTCAACGCCGTCACCGGATCAACCGACAAGAACCTCCCCGTCAGCGGATCGTAATACCGCTGCTGCATGTAAACGAGCCCGGTCGCCGCATCTTCCTGATGCCCGGTGAAGCCCGGCCCGCTGCGCGACGCCCGATCCGCCGTCCATCCGTAAGGCTCGTACGCCGTCCGCTCCACCACCGCCTTGCTTTCGTTGGTGATCGCCACCGGGCTGCCCAGGGCGTCGGTGTGCTGGTAGCGGATGGCCTGCGGGGTGGCTTCGCCCGTGTTGGGCAGGCTGCGTTCGGCGATCAGGCGGGTGCCCAGGTAGATGTATTCCTTGCGCTTGGCCTCGCCCGAGTCCTGCACGAACAGCAGCGTTCCATCCTGCGCGTAGATCGAGCGGCGCGTACCGCTGCCGTTGACCAGCCGGGTCGACAACACCCGTCGACCGTGGCCGTCGTACAGGTACTGCTTCTCCTGCCCCGCCACCTGACGCAGGCGGTTGCCGTAGTCGAAGGTGTAGGCCACGCCATTGCGACTGGCGAGGTTGCCCTGCGCGTCGTAGGCCAAGGTCATCACCGCGGTGCCAGTGCAGCTGCTGGTGCGGATGGTGGCCAAGTGCCAGTTGGCGTCGTAGCAGTGGTAGTAGTTGCGCGGCTGGTTGCCGCCCGAAACCTTGCTCCTTACCAGATCACCCAGCGTGTTGTAGGTGTAGTTGGCCGTGCCGAACATCCCCGGTGCCACCACCTGGGTCAGCCGGTCCAGCGCGTCGTAGGTCATGTCCCGGTCGCCGGCGTTGCCCGTGCGGCCATCGCTGATCGCCGCCACGTTGCCATTGGCGTCGTAGTCGTAGCCGTCGTTGAGCACCGCGGCGGTGCTGCAGCTGCTGGCGAAGTCGCAGCTGGTGTCCGGCAAGCCGCGCAGGTTCTGGGTCAGCGTGTGCTTGAGGCCGTTGCCGTAGGTGAACGATTTGATCGCGCCGTTGGGGAAGTACGTCACCGCACTCGCATAGGTGCCGGCTTTGGTCGGCTGGCCCAGCGCGTTGGGGGCGTAGTCCACGATCGAGCCGAGGTAATTGGCCGGATACGTCAGGCTGGACAGGTGGCCGTTGGCGTCGTACTGGCGGGTCACCGCGTAGGTGCCCCAGCTGGTCAGTTTCTGGGTTTCGCCCGACAGCAGCCGGCGGCGGTTGTATGCGTACTGGTTGGTGACGACGTGGGTGTCGCTGAGCATCGTGGTGACGATGCTGGCTGGCAAGCCGTCGGGGGTGTAGGTCCAGAGCTGGTTGCCGTCGCCATCCGGGAAGGTCAGGGTCTTGAGGCGGTTGCGGGCGTCATAGCCGCGAACCACCTTGCGCGCCAGGATCGCGGCGGTGGTGCCGCCGGCGTTGCAGGCCGTGGTGGCCGGGAGGCCGGCCGCCGTCCAGGCCAGGTTGCCGGCGCCGTCGTAGCCCATCAGGGTGGCGCCGGTTTCCGGTTCCACCTGGCGGCACAGTTCCTGGTTGGCGTTGTAGAGATAACTGCGGGTCAGGCTGGTCGTGCCGGCGCTGTTGTGCCGGGTGATCGCGGTCGGCTTGCCGTACGCGTCACGGACGATGTCGGTATAGACACCGGCCGGATGCGTGATGGCGATCGGCCAGTCCGTGCTCGGCTCGTCGTAGGCCATGTAACTGGTGGTGGTGGCGCTGCCGCGCGGATCGGTGACCTTGGTCTTGAACCCGATCTGGTACGCAGTCACGGTGGCCAGCACGCCGACCTCGCTGTCCTGTTCCACCCTCGTCGGGCGATCCAGTGCATCGTAGGAAGTCCTCGAGCCCGGAAGCGTGGTGGTGGCGTAGCTGCTCACGCTCGCCACCGGCCAGGACTGGAAGGCCAGCCGCCCGCCCGTGTCATAACGCCTGACCACCACACTGCGGGTCGCCGCAGCGCTGGCGTTGTCGTAGCGCTCCTCCACCAGCGGACGCCACAAGGCGTCGTAGTACGTCACCGAGCGGGCATTGCCGGTACTCTCGGTCATCTTCCAGTGACCGGCAGGAATGCCGTACTCGGCCGAAGCGACCTTGGCAAAGGTCCGGGTGGTCTTGGCCCAGGTGCTGGTATTGCAGGTATTGGTCGCCGCTTCCGAGGGCCAGGTGATGCCGGCAAGCCGCCCCATCGTGTCGAAGTCGTAGCAGGTCTTGTTGTTGTTCTCGTCGTTGACCGAGGTGATCCAGCCGGCGTCATTGACCACGGCCTTCATGGTGACGGCGGTCGGCTGGTCAGTGGTGGCGGGAAACGTGATGGTCTGCGGAATGCCGCGCTTCCAGCCGGCATAGGTCGTGACGTTGTTGTTGCCGTCCTTGAGGGTCTTGAGCGTGCCACGCTGGCCACTGGCTACCGTCGAGACGGTGTCATAGGCCAGGGTCTGCCGGATCTTGCCGAAGGCCTTGACCTGGGTCGGCAAGGCGTAAGTGCTGTCGTAGGCCGTCTGCGAAACCACGTCGCCATCGCAGGCGGTGCTTGCCGGCACAGATTCCGTGCAGGTGACCGAGGCCACCTGACCCAACACCCATTTGGCGGTGTTGTCGGAATAAGCGATGGTTTCAGTCCGGCTGTACGTTTGCGCCTGGACCTGTGCCATGGCCAACGACGCGAACAGGACTCCCCCGAATACCGCCCATGACAGCTTTTTCATTCGCCACTCCACGCTCCCTGGATGCAACGAAAACGGCGAGGAATCATGCCTCCCGCCGGACTTGAACTGCGTCGAATCAAACCGCCATTCCCAGCCTGCCGAACCAATCTTTCGAGCATGTGCCAGGAGGGCTCGGCGGGGTCTCCAGCTTCGTGCCACCCGATTGAAACGCTCCCCTGACACTCGATCAAACGCGCAATCCGGGCTCACCCCCTACCGGTGTTTTCGAGCTTTATCGCATGTCACGGAATTTCCGCAAGCGTCTTATTCCGCCGGCTTCTCCGCCTCGCGCAGAAAACCGCGCAGGAACGGCACGGTGATGCGTCGCTGGGCAGCCAGCGAGGCCACGTCCAGCCGATCAAGCAGGTCCAGCAAGGCGCCGAGGTCGCGGGCGTAGCGGGTGAACAGCCAGTCCAGCACGCTGTCGTCCAGTTCGATGCCGCGGGCGGCGGCACGGGCTTTCAGCACGGCGCGGCGCTCGTCGTCGTCGAGCGGTTTCAGCGCGAAGCGGGTGCAGGCGCCCAGGCGCGAGCGCAGGTCGGGCAGCTCGATGCCCAGCTCGGTCGGGATCGCGGCGGCGGCGAACAGCAGGCTGCCACCTTCGGCGCGGGTGCGGTTGTAGAGGTCGAACAGTGCATGTTCGGCCTCGCGCTCGCCGGCGATGGCGCCAAGATCATCCAGCGCCAGCAATTCGCTGCCGGCCACGCCGCGCAGCGCCGCGGCATGATCGGACAACGCTGCCAGCGGCAGGTACTGCACGCGCCGGCCGGCGGCGCTGGCGGCCTGGCAGGCGGCCATCAGCAAGTGGCTGCGACCACTGCCCGCCGGGCCATGCAGGTAGACCCAGGGCGCCTCGGATTCCAGCGCCAGCCGCTGCACCGCGGCCAGTGCGGCCGCATTGGCGCCGGGATGGAAATGCTCGAAGCGCTGGCGACGCGGCCAGCGCAGGGCCAGGGGAAGCTGGGGGATCATGCGGTCGGTGCGTCGTCCTGCGGCGGGAGTGCCTCGGTCACCACGACCTCGACGTCCTCTTCATGCGCCATTTCGGCCTCGGCCACCACCGGATCCTCCGGCCCCTCCTCGTTGTACAGCTCGCTCATCCGGTAGCGCTCCAGCAGATAGCGCAGCAGCACCATGATCACCGAGGCCGCCGGCAAGGCCAGCAGGATGCCGAGGAAGCCGAACAGATAGCCGCCGGCCAGCACCGCGAAGATCACCGCCACCGGGTGCAGGCCGATCTTGTCGCCCACCAGCTTGGGCACCAGCACGTAACCTTCCAGCAACTGGCCAAGCCCGAACACGCCGCAGACCAGCAGCACGTGGGTCCAGTCGCCGTATTGCACCAGCGCGGCCACGATCGCCGCCACGAAGCCGATGATGAAGCCCAGGTACGGCACGAAGCTGAGCAGGCCGGCGACCATGCCGATCAACGGCCCCACGCCCAGCCCGACCATGCCCAGGCCGGCGCCGTAGAACACGCCCAGCGCCAGCATCACCAGCAACTGGCCGCGCACGAAGGCGCCGAGGATCTTGTCCGATTCACGCGCCAGATGGGCGATGGTCGGCTGGATCGAGCGCGGCAGCATGCGGTCGATGGTGGCCACCAGCCGATCCCAGTCGCGCAACAGGTAGAACGCCACCACCGGCACCAGCACCGCATTGGTCAGCCACTCGACGATGCCCAGGCCCGAACGCGAGACCTTGCCCAGCACCGCCGAGGCGACGCCGCCGATCGAGCCGATGTGTTCCTTGATCGCGGCCAGCAGGCGATCGCTGTCGAAGGTGTGCGGATCCAGATGCAGGCGCGCCTGCAGCCACGGCCACACCGTGTTCTGCACCCAGTCGCCATAGCGCGGCAGGTTGTTGATCAGGTTCTCGACCTGGCGCGCGATCAGCGGGATCAGCAACACCAGCACGCCGATCACCGCCACCAGCAGCACCACGAACACGATGGTGGCCGACAGCGTGCGGTTCAGGCCCATCCGCTCCAGCCGGTCGGCCAGCGGGTCACCGAGGTAGGCCAGCATCGCGGCGATCGCGAACGGCATCAGCACCGGTGCCAGCAGCCAGATCAGGTACACGATGACCGCCACGATGGCGAGCATCTGCCAACGGCGCGAGGTGTCGTGCGTCAGGGGTGTGCTCATGGTGATCCCTTGGCGGAAAGCGTGGTCAATGCAGCCAGCGCAGGTTGACGTCGGCGCCATCGTGCGGCGTGTCCTGCAACAACACCCGTCCAGCGGCGGCGAGATTGGCGGCCAGCGCATCCATCGGCACGCCGGCCTTGACGTGCAGCAGCACGCCATCGTCGTGCGCTTCCAGCGCGTTGGCCTGCTGCACCGCGGGATCCTCGTCCAGCATCTCCATCAGGCCCGCGTAGTCGAGCGCGGAATCCAGACCGCTGACCCACAGCGTGCCCTCGCTCGGGCCGGCACCGATCACGTTGAGCTTGTGGCCGATGCGGTCAACCATGCTGTTGCCGGCTTCGTCGAGCAGAGTCTGGCGATCCGCGCCGCGCCCGTGCCATTGCTGCGGTTGGCCGCCGGACACCAGGGTCCAGTCGGCACCGTTTTCACGCAGTTGGCCCAGCAGCACCAAGCCGGTGTGATAGTCCTGGTTGATCGCAGCCAGCGCCGCCGGGTCGGCAGCGGCAAGATCCGCTGCCTCGGGCAGGTTACCGTCACGGGGATATGCCACGTCGGTACCACGAGCGGCCGCGGCAGTCGCCAGTTCGGACAGCGCCTCCCGGCCCAGCAACTGGCCATCGGCATCACGCACCAGCAACAGCACGGGCGGCTTGATCCCTGCGCTGGCCACACCCAGCCGGGAAACCAGTTGGCGCACCGAACCGGGCTCGAACTCGACGTTCAGCACCAGACCGGTATCAGCACGCTGGTACTGGAACTTCTGCACCATCGAGGCAGCCTTGCCCAACGCCTCGCCATAGCCGTCGTGGTCGCGCAGGTCCTGCCCGCCAGCGACCCGGGCCAGCACTTGGCCCAACCCGGTGGAAAACGCCTGATCGCGTTGCGCATCGCTGGTATCCGCCACCGGCACCACCACCGCGTACGGCGAGGCCGAGTCCTGGGCATGCAGGGGGGCCCGCGCGGCAATGATCAGCAGAAGGGTGACGGTCAACAGGCGAAACAGGCGCATGAGCGGGCATCTTCGAGGAAAGCTTGCGGGAAGTCTGCCCAATCCCGCCCCCAGCGTCCATCGACGCGACGTCGGCACCCCGTGAATCGCGGGCAGGCAGCAGTGCAACGCAAACTGTTAAACTTGCGCGCTTCACCCTCGCCGGTTTCCACCATGTCTGACGCTCTTACCTATCGCGCCGCCGGTGTCGATATCGATGCCGGCAATGCGCTGGTCGAACGCATCAAGCCGCTGGTCAAGCGCACCTTCCGCCCGGAAGTGATGGGCGGGCTGGGCGGTTTCGGCGGCCTGTTCGACCTGTCCGGCCGCTACAAGGAACCGGTGCTGGTCTCCGGCACCGACGGCGTCGGCACCAAGCTGAAGCTGGCGCAGATGCTGGGCCGCCACGACAGCATCGGCATCGACCTGGTCGGCATGTGCGTCAACGACGTGCTGGTGCAGGGCGCCGAGCCGCTGTTCTTCCTCGACTACTTCGCCACCGGCAAGCTTGACGTGGATACCGCCGCGGCGGTGGTCGGCGGCATCGCCAAGGGCTGCGAGCTGGCCGGCTGCGCCCTGATCGGCGGCGAAACCGCCGAGATGCCCGACATGTACCCGCCCGGCGAGTACGACCTGGCCGGCTTCACCGTGGCTGCGGTGGAGAAGTCGCGGATGCTCACCGGCGACGCCATCGTGGCCGGCGACGTGGTGCTCGGCGTGGCCTCCAGCGGCCCGCATTCCAACGGCTACTCGCTGATCCGCAAGATCCTCGAGCGCGCCGGCAATCCGCTGGAGCTGGAGCTGGACGGCGTGAAGCTGGCCGACGCGCTGATGGCGCCGACCACCATCTACGTCAAGCCGATGCTGGATTTGCTGGGCGACGCCTCGGTGGAAATCCACGGCATGGCCCACATCACCGGCGGCGGCCTGAAGGAAAACATCATCCGCGTGGTGCCGGACGGCCTGGGCCTGTCGCTGGACGCCTCGGCCATCGTGCTGCCGCCGGTGTTCGACTGGCTGATGCGCGAAGGCAACGTGGCGCGCGAGGAAATGTGGCGCACCTTCAACTGCGGCGTCGGCTTCACCGTGATCCTGCCGCGTGACGCGGTGGCCGCCGCTTCCGCCCTGCTCGCCGGCCACGGCCTGGCCAGCGCGGTGATCGGCGAAGTGGTGCCCGCGCAGGGCGACGAGCGCGTGCACATCGGCTGAGCCGGCACGCCATGAACCAGCCTCGCGTCGCCGTGCTCGCTTCCGGGCGCGGCAGCAATCTTGCCGCCCTGCTTGCCGCACGTGACCGCGGCGAGCTGCCGGTGGAGTTCGTGCTGGTCGGCAGCGACAAAGCCAAGGCCGGCGCACTGGCACTGGCCGCCGACGCCGGCATTCCCACCCTGGCGCTGGATCCGCGCAGCTACCCCGACCGGCGCAGCTTCGACCTCGACATGTTCGACCACATCGCCGCCAGCGGCGCCGACTGGCTGGTGCTGGCCGGCTACATGCGCATCCTCGACGGCGCCGCGATGGCACCGTGGGTGGGCCGGATGATCAACATCCACCCTTCGCTGCTGCCGAAATACCGCGGCCTGCATACCCATCGCCGCGCCATCGAAGCCGGCGACACCGAACACGGCGCCAGCGTGCATTTCGTCACCGCCGAGCTCGACGGCGGCCCGGTGATCGCGCAGGCCCGCCTGCCGATCGAAGCGGGTGATGACGAATCGACGCTGGCGCAACGACTGCTGCCGCTGGAACACCGGTTGCTGCCGGCGGTGCTGCACTTGCTGGCTGCAGGCCGGCTGCAGTGGCACGAAACCGCTCCCCGTCTCGACGGGAAGACACTGGCCGCGCCGCTGCACTTGCTCTACGACGGCCTGCACGCGGCGGAGTGACCCACGGTTCAGCCCCCTCCCGGCAGACTGCGCCGATGACTTCACGCCTCCTGCTGTTCTCCCTGGCCACCCTCGCCACCGCTTTCAGCGGTGCCGCACTGGCCGCCACTCCCCCCGCGTTCACCGCCACCTACAACGTGCTGCAGGGCGATCGGCCGATGGGCGAGGCCACGGTCACCCTGCGCCAGGACGACAACGGCGAATGGGTCTACAGCAAGGAGGTGAAGGGCACCGCCGGCCTGGCCGCCATGCTTGGCGCCAGCCTCTCGGAAAGCTCGCGCTTCCGCTGGAAAGGTGAACTGCCCGAGGCGATCAGTTACGACTACCGCCTGCAGACCGGCATCAAGAACAAGCAACGCCACATGGTGGTGGACTGGTCGCGCCAGCAGGTCAGCGTCGACGAGGGCAAGGGCCCGCAAAGCTATCCCAGCCAACCCGGCATCGTCGAACGCAATACCCTGGCCCTGGCATTGGGCGTGGCACTGGGCGATGGCGACAGGAAGGTCACCTTGCCGGTCGCGGTGCGCCAGGAAGTGCAGACCCAGAACTTCGAGGTCACCGGCAAGGAAACCGTCCAGGTTCCCGCCGGCAGCTTCCATGCCGAACGCGTCGACCGCATCGATGCCGAGCGCGGCTTCAGCGCCTGGTACGCCCCTGGCAAATACCCGTTGCCGGTCAAGCTGTCGCAAAAAGACGGCGGCGGCCTGACCATGGAACTGGTCAGCTACCGGGCCGACTGAGAGCCTTTCCCCACGAACTGAAGTGGCCGGTACCGCAAGGCACCGGCCACAGCTTGGCGGTGGCACATCAAGAGCATCGCCCGCGAGCGGGCTCCTGCAGGGACATCGTGTGCAGGGCGTCCGGTCAGCTGGGCAGACGCCGGATCCGCGCACCGAGCACGCCGAGCTTTTCCTCGATGTTCTCGTAGCCACGATCGATGTGGTAGACGCGATCGACGATGGTGTCACCGCTGGCCACCAGCCCCGCCAGCACCAGGCAGGCCGAGGCGCGCAGGTCGGTCGCCATGATCGGTGCGCCGCTCATCTGGCTCACGCCCTGCACCACCGCCGTGTTGCCTTCCAGCCGGATATCGGCGCCCAGCCGCTGCAACTCGTGCGCGTGCATGAAGCGGTTCTCGAACACCGTCTCGGTGACGATGCCGGTGCCTTCGGCCACGCAGTTGAGCGCGGTGAACTGCGCCTGCATGTCGGTGGGAAACGCCGGATACGGCGCAGTACTGATGTTGATCGCCTTCGGACGACGCCCCTGCATGTCCAGCTCGATCCAGTCGTCGCCGGTGGAGATGTGCGCGCCGGCCTCTTCCAGCTTGGCCAGCACCGCGTCCAGCGTGTTGGCCCGCGCGTTGCGCGCACGCACCTTGCCACCGGTCATCGCTGCGCCGACCAGGAAGGTGCCGGTCTCGATGCGGTCCGGCAGCACTTCATATTCCGCGCCATGCAGGCGCTCGACGCCGTGCACCACCAGGGTGGAACTGCCGATGCCCTCGATCTGCGCACCCATCGCCACCAGGCAGTGGGCCAGGTCGACCACCTCGGGCTCCTGCGCGGCGTTTTCGATCACCGTGGTGCCTTCGGCCAGCGTGGCCGCCATCAGGATGTTCTCGGTACCGGTGACGGTGACCATGTCCATCACGACGCGCGCGCCCTTCAGACGCCCAGCCCGTGCCTTGATGTAGCCGTTCTCGACACTGATGTCCGCGCCCAGCGCCTGCAAGCCGCGGATGTGCTGGTCGACCGGGCGCGAACCGATCGCGCAGCCACCGGGCAACGACACCTCGGCCTGGCCGAAACGGGCCACCAGCGGACCGAGCACCAGGATCGAGGCACGCATGGTGCGCACCAGGTCGTACGGCGCCACGCAGGTGCTGGTGGTGCGCGGGTCGACGTGCATCTTCATGCGGTCGTCCAGCACCAGCCGCACGCCCATCTGGCCGAGCAGCTCGATGAAGGTGGTCACGTCGTGCAGGTGCGGCACGTTGCCGATGCTGACCGGCTCGTCGGCCAGCAGGCAGGCGGCCAGGATCGGCAGCACGGCGTTCTTGGCGCCGGAGATGGCGACTTCGCCGTGGAGCGGCACACCGCCACTGATCAGGATTTTGGCCATGGATGTCAGGGAATCGGGAATAGGGAGTAGGGAATCGGAAAAGCCGGAGCAGAAGCGCGGAGCAGCGTGGCGCTCCCGGCGCTTTACTTGGCGGCTTCTTCCGGGGTCAGGGTTTTCAGGGCTAGGGCGTGGATGGCGCCGCCCATCAGGTCGCCGAGGGTGGCGTAGACCAGACGGTGGCGGGCCAACGGCAGCTTGCCGGCGAACTGGGTGGCGATCACGGTGGCCTCGAAATGCACGCCGTCCGGACCGCTCACGTCGGCACGGGCGCCGGGCAGGCCGCTTTCGATCATCGCCTGGATGCTGGCTGGGTCCATCGGGGAAATTCCATGAGTGTGGCCGGCTGCAAGATGAATCCGGCGATGGCCGGGACCCACTTGCGCAGCCCCATGACGTTAAAATGCGAATATGCCATGGTAATGGAATTCCGCTGACGCAGAAACGATGGCGGACACTGGTTGGCGCGGCCGGCACGGTCTGCCACGTCATCTCCCCCTCCCCATCGAGCTCCCATGAACGCACGCATCACCCCGCACACCTCGACCGAACTGGATGCCGATACCGTCGTGCGCACGGCAAAAACGGTGATCGCCACCGAAGCCGCCGCGGTACAGGCTCTGGAATCGCGTGTCGGCCCGGAGTTCGCCGACGCCTGCCGCCTGATCCTGGGCTGCAAGGGCCGGGTGGTGGTCAGCGGCATGGGCAAGTCCGGCCACATCGCGCGCAAGATCGCCGCCACCCTCGCCTCCACCGGCACGCCGGCCTTCTTCGTGCACCCGGGCGAGGCCAGCCACGGCGACCTGGGCATGATCCAGCCGCAGGACGTGGTGCTGGCGCTGTCCTATTCCGGCGAAACCGACGAGCTGCTGTTCATCCTGCCGGTGATCAAGCGCCAGGGCATCCCGCTGATCGCGATCACCGGCAAACCGGGCTCCTCGCTGGCCTCCCAGGCCGACGTGCACCTGGACGGCAGCATCTCCAGCGAAGCCTGCCCGCTGGGCCTGGCCCCGACCACCAGCACCACGGTCGCGCTGGTGCTGGGCGATGCGCTGGCGATCGCGTTGCTGGAAGCCCGCGGCTTCACTTCCGATGATTTCGCCCGCTCGCATCCTGCCGGCGCACTGGGCCGGCGCCTGCTGCTGCGGATCAGCGACGTGATGCACAGCGGCGACGACGTGCCGCGCGTGCCGCCGGATGCCAGCCTCACCGCCGCCCTGGTCGAAATGACCCGCAAGCATCTGGGCATGACCGCGGTGGTCGACGAAAACGACCGCCTGCTGGGCGTGTTCACCGACGGCGACCTGCGCCGTGCGCTCGATGACGAGGACGTGGACCTGCGCGGCGCCACCGTGGCCAGCCTGATGACCCGCGGCCCGAAGACGATCGGCCGTGACAAGCTCGCCGCCGAGGCTGCCCAGCTGATGGAGAAGTACCAGATCCATGCCCTGCTGGTGGTTGACGACGAGCAGCGCGTGGTCGGCGCCCTGAACATCCACGACCTGCTGCGCGCCCGCGTGGTCTGAACGCCCGCCCCTTCCAACGACATTGCCCATGCCCGCCTTCGCCGACCTGCCCAGCGACATCCTTGCCCGCGCCGCCAAGATCCGCCTGGCGGCGTTCGACGTGGACGGCACGCTGACCGACGGCCGGCTTCACTACAGCGAGGACGGTCGCGAGACCAAGGTGTTCCACGTGCATGACGGGCTGGGCCTGAAGCAATTGCAGCGGCATGGCGTGCAGGTAGCGATCATCACCGCCCGGATCAGCCATCCGGTGGCGCTGCGCGCCGAGGAACTGGACATCGCCCACGTCTACCAGGGCCAGCGTGACAAACGTGCCTGCCTGCTGGAACTGCTCGACGCGTTGAAGCTGGCACCCGAGCAGGCCGCCTTCATCGGCGACGACCTGCCCGACCTGCCGCCGATGCGCCTGGCCGGGCTGGCCGTGGCCGTGGCCAACGCGCACCCGTGGGTCGCCGAGGCGGCGCACTGGCAGACCTCCCGCGAAGGCGGCATGGGCGCGGCGCGTGAAGTGTGCGACCTGCTGCTGCACGCCCAGGGCAAGAGCGACATCGAGCGGGAGCGCTGGCAGTGAGCCTGCGCAGCTACCTGCGCGACCGGCGCCTGCCGGTCGCCATCATCGTGATCGCGCTGGCGGCCGGCCTGGGCCAGTTGCTGCTGTGGTGGATGGGGCCGCCACCGAAAGCCGACGATTTCGTCGGACCACCACGCTCGGGCTACACCCTGATCAACGCCAGCCTGACCGAGTACGACCCCGCAGGCCTGCCCAGCTTCCATCTGCAGACGCCGCACCTGGAGCGCCGCGAGGGCGACGAGTCGCTGTATCTGAACTCGCCCACGTTCCAGCTGCCCTCCAACCTTGCCGGCATCCCCGACTGGCGCGGCAAGTCACTGTACGGCTGGGTCGACAAGGGCGGCACCCAGCTCAAGCTGCAAGGCCCGGTCGACCTGCAGCGCGCCGCCTTCGACGCCACCCCGGCCACCCGCATCCAGACCGCCGACGTGACCGCCTGGCCGAAGGAAAACCGGCTGGAGACCGCTGCGCCATCGCGGATGGTGCAAGGCGGCACTAGAATCAACGGTATCGGCATGCGTGCCGACCTCAACGACAAACACCTGGAGCTGCTCGATGACGTCCACGCCACTTTCCCGCCGCGCCAGCACGGCCGCTAGGCTCGCGCTTGCCATCGCGGTGCCGGGCGCGCTCGCGTTCCAGCCGGTGGTGGCCAAGCAGAGCGACCGCCAGCAGGAAATGCAGGTCGCCGCCAAGCACTTCGAAGGCTTCCAGAAGCCCGACAGCATCAGCACGCTCAGTGGCAACGTGGTGATCACCCAGGGCACGCTGAAGGCCAGCGGCGACTCGGCCAAGGTGTATTTCGACGGCAACAGCGAGATCAGCCGCGTGGTGATCAGCGGCAACCCGGCGCACATCGAGCAGCTGGACGACGCCGACAACCTGATGCTGGGCGATGCGGCCACGCTCGACTACGACAACATCAAGGGCATCGCGGTGCTGCAGGGACACGCCTCGATCACCCAGAAGGGTCGTGGCGAAGCGCATGGCGACAAGCTCACCTACAACACGGTCAGCAGCCAGATGACCGGCGAAAGCGCCGGTGACGGCATGGTCCACATGACCTTCAAGCCCAAACAGGCAGCCGCCGCCCCGACCAGCGGAAACCCCTGACCGATGCTCTCTGCCGAAGGCCTGAAAAAGAGTTTCAAGTCGCGCCAGGTCGTGCGTGATTTCGGTTTCTCGATCCGCGAGGGCGAAGTGGTCGGCCTGCTCGGCCCCAACGGCGCCGGCAAGACCACCTGTTTCTACATGGTGGTCGGCCTGATCGAAGCCGATGCCGGCGCGATCCGGCTCGACCAGCAGGACATCACCGGCCAGCCGATGCACGCACGTGCCCGTCTGGGTATCGGCTACCTGCCGCAGGAGGCCTCGGTGTTCCGCCGGCTCAGCGTGACCGACAACATCATGGCCGTACTCGAACTGCGTGGGGACCTCAGCGCGCAGCAGCGCGAGGTCGAGCTGGAGAAACTGCTGGACGAGCTGAAGATCCAGCACATCACCACGCAGAAAGGCATCAGCCTGTCCGGCGGCGAACGACGCCGCGTCGAGATCGCCCGTGCACTGGCAGCCAATCCGCGCTACATGCTGCTGGACGAGCCGTTTGCCGGCGTGGATCCGATCTCGGTCGGCGAGATCCAGCGCATCGTGCGCCATCTGAAGGAGCGCGGCATCGGCGTGCTGATCACCGATCACAACGTGCGTGAAACCCTCGGCATCTGCGACCGTGCCTACATCCTCAATGACGGGGAGGTGCTGTCGCGCGGCACGCCGGCCCACATCCTTGCCGACGAGAAGGTGCGCGAGGTCTATCTGGGGCGCGAATTCCGGCTCTGAATCCGGCATCGGCCGGAGGCTGGAAACCGCCAACCGGCCTATGGTTCCACCCCCGGCCACGGGGTAGGATGGCTCCAGCATCCCCTGATCCGGTCGGCATGAAACCCGCACTACAGTTTCGCCTCCACCAGCAGCTGACACTGACGCCGCAACTGCAGCAGGCGATCCGACTGCTGCAGTTGTCGCAGTTGGAGCTGGAAGCCGAGCTGCGGCAGATCGCCGAGGCCAACCCGTTGCTGGAGTTCGCCGAGGAAGTCGAGAGCGATGAAGGCGACGAGGACAACAGGATCACCGAGGCCGAGGGTGAATACGCCACCTCCGAGGCCGGCTCCCTCGCCAACGACGACTCCACCGGCCAGGGCAATGACGAGCCGGTGGAATGGGCCGACAGCGGCACTGCCGAGACGCCGATCGACTTCTCCACCGGCAGCATCGGCAGCAGCAGTCGCGGCGACGACGATTTCGAACCGCAGAACGCGGCCCCGGAGAGTCTGCAGCAGCACCTGCAGTGGCAACTGAACCTGGTCGCGTTCACGCCGCGCCAGGAATTGATCGCCACCGTGCTGATCGACGCGCTCAACCCGGCCGGCTACCTGGCCGAAGGGCTGGAAACCATCCTCGCCGCCCTGCCCAGCGACCTCAATGTCAGCATCACGGAAATCGAGGACGTCCGCCGCCAGCTGCAGTGCTTCGATCCGCCTGGCGTGGCCAGCCTGGACCTGCGCGACTGCCTGCGTGTGCAACTGGAGCAGTTCCCCGCCGACACGCCCCATCGCGAACTGGCGCTGCACATCGTCGACAGCGAACTGGACCTGCTCGCCCGCAACGACATCGCCCGTCTCGCCCGCCGCCTGCGTGCCAGCGAGGAGCACGTGGCCGCCGCCGCACTGCTGATCCGCGGACTCGACCCGCGCCCCGGTGCCGCGCTCGACATCACGCCCGTCGAATACGTCGCCCCCGACGTCCATGCCGTGCGCGACGGCTCACGCTGGCGGGTCAGCCTGAATGCGGACGCACAGCCACGACTGGGACTCAACCAGCACTACTGCGGCCTGATCGCCAAGGCCCGCGGTGAAGACGCCAACTGGATGCGCGGCCAGTTGCAGGAGGCGCGCTGGCTGATCAAGAGCCTGGAATCACGCGCCGAGACCCTGCTCAAGGTGGCCGAAGCCATCGTGCGCCGGCAGAGCGCCTTCCTCGATTACGGCCCGGAAGCGATGCACCCGATGGTGCTGCGCGAGGTCGCCGAGGAAGTCGGCATGCACGAATCCACCATCTCGCGGGTCACCACCCGCAAATACCTGCACACCCCGCGCGGCACCTTCGAGCTGAAGTACTTTTTCTCCAGCGGGGTCTCCACCGAGGATGGCGGCAGTGCCTCGGCCACCGCGATCCAGGCGATGCTGCGCAAGCTGATCGAGGCCGAGGACGTGCGCAAGCCGCTGTCCGACCTCGCCCTGACCAGGGAGTTGAAGAACAAAGGTATCCAGGTGGCACGCCGCACCGTGGCCAAGTACCGCGAAGGCCTGCGCATCCCGTCCTCGAGCGAGCGCCAGCGTGCCGGTTGACGCTGGAGACGTCAGGGGAACTTGGTTGAAGGAAAAGCGCACCCATACCTGTTGAAGAATGATTGTCGATGCGTCCGGCCCCATCGGCCCGACGCGTCCATTCCGCCGCGAAAGCGGTCCTGCACCACCAGAGGAGGCGCCCCATGCAATTCCAACTCAGCGGCCAGCAGATCGAAGTCACCCCGGCCCTGCGCGACCACGCCACCGCGAAGCTCGAACGCCTCACCCGCCTCGACGACAAGCTGACCAGCCTGGCCATCGTGCTGTCGGTGGACAAGCTCCGCCAGCGCGCCGAAGGCACGCTGGGTGCCGTTGGCGTGACACTGCATGCCGAGGCCGACGAAGCCGACATGTACGCCTCCATCGACGTGCTGTTCGACAAGCTGGTCGCGCAGTTGCGCAAGCACCGCGAGAAGGTCAGCGACAAGCATCAGCGGGAGGCGCGCGAGGAGCGCCAGTACGGCTGACACCGCGTCGGCTCCCGAACCAGCGGCCCGCTCCGTCGAGCGGGCCGTTTTTCGTGATGGCAAACGCGTTTTCGCCACCAAACTGGCACAATGGGCTGCAGCCGCCCCTCGACATGCGGCGCAAGGAATCAGGGTTTGGACCGGATCAGCGCGCGACAACTCCACGATGGTGTCCACGAGCGCATGGCTCTGCGCTGGATCGCCGGCATGCGTGGCGAATCACGGGTGCTGGAACCGGGCGTGGCGCAGGCGCGCCGCCCCTCGCTGGTCGGCTATCTCAACATCATCTATCCGAACAAGGTGCAGATCATCGGTTCGGAGGAGCTCAACTTCCTCGACAGCCTCGATTCGCGCCAGCGCTGGGAGGTGATGCACAAGATCGCCGCCTACCAGCCGACCGCGCTGATCGTGACCAAGGACCAGCCGATACCGGCCGACCTGCGCGAAGTGGCCGAGGAAACCGACACGCCGCTGTGGGTCAGCGCCAAGCGCGGCCACGAGCTGCTGACCTACCTGCAATACCACCTGGCGCGGATGCTGGCGGCCAAGCTGACCCTGCACGGGGTGTTCCTGGAGGTGTTCTCGGTCGGCGTGCTGATCACCGGCGAGGCCGGCTCGGGCAAGAGCGAGCTGGCGCTGGAACTGATCAGCCGCGGCCACCGGCTGGTGGCCGATGACGCCACCGAATTCACCCTGATCGCGCCGGACGTGATCGACGGCACCTGTCCCGAGCTGCTGCAGGACCTGCTGGAAGTGCGTGGCCTGGGCGTGCTCAACATCCGCGAGATGTTCGGCCACATGTCGGTCAAGGCCTCCAAGTACCTGCGCCTGGTGATTCATCTGAAGCCGATGCGCGACGGTGATGAAACCGACGCGCTGACCCGGCTCACCGGCGACATCGGCCATCGCGAGATCTTCGACGTGCAGGTGCCGCAGATCACCATCCCGGTGGCGCCCGGCCGCAATCTTTCCGTCCTGGTCGAGGCCGCCGTGCGCAGCCACGCCCTGAAAAGCAAGGGCATCGACCCGGCACAGACCTTCATCGACCGGCAGGCCCACCAGCTGCGCCGGCTGCCCCCATGGTGAACCGCTTGAGCGACAACGACACGCCCCGCCCGCCCCTCGATCCGCGCGAAACCCATCTGGTCGTGCTGACCGGCATGTCCGGTGGCGGCAAAACGGTGGCCCTGCGCGCGCTGGAGGACCTGGAGTTCTATTGCGTCGACAACCTGCCTTCGGCCTTGCTGCCGCAACTGGTTGATGCGGTCGGCCATGGCCGCCGGCTGATCGCGGTAGGCGTGGACATCCGCAACCGCGGCGCCGATTTCGCGCAGATGCCCAACGTGCTGTCGCAGCTGGCCGCCGCCGGCGTGCAGGTGCACCTGGTTTTTCTGGATTGCCGTGACGAGGTGCTGATCAAGCGCTACTCGGAAACGCGCCGGCGCCATCCACTGGCCAGCCGCGGCGTCTCGCTGGCCGATGCGATCGTTGAGGAGCGCCGCCTGCTTCGCCCGTTGATGGCGATCGCGGAAAAGGTGATCGACTCCAGCGAGCTCAACGTGCACCAGCTGCGCCGGCTGGTCGCCACCGGTTATGCCCAGGCCACCGAAGGCCTGACCCTGATGTTCCAGTCGTTCGCGTTCAAGCGCGGCCTGCCGCTGGATGCCGACTTCGTGTTCGACGCGCGCTGCCTGCCCAATCCGCATTGGCAGCCGCACCTGCGCCCCCTGTCAGGCAAGGATGCCGGCGTGCGCGACTACCTCGACGGCGAGCCGCTGGTGGGCGAATACTTCAACGATACCGCTCGCTGGCTGGACGCCTGGCTGCCTCGCTTCGAGCAGGACGACCGCAGCTACGTGACCATCTCGATCGGTTGCACCGGCGGCCGTCATCGCTCGGTCTACCTGGTCGAGAAACTCGCCGCGTACTATCGCCAGCTGCGCGAAGGCGTGCTTACCTTCCACCGCGAGCTGGTCTGACCATGACTGCCTGCACGAAACCCGCGATGTACCTGCCATGAGCGTCGGCGTGCTGCTGATGACCCACGAGGCGGTCGGCCAGGCGCTGATCTCCGCCGCGCATCACGTGATGCCGAAACTGCCCTTGCGCGTGGAAGCGGTGGAAGTACCCGCCCACGCCGATCCCGATGCCATGCGCACGCTCACCGCGCAGCACGCGCGCGGACTCGACGACGGCAACGGCGTGCTGGTGCTGGCCGACCTGTACGGCGCCACGCCCTGCAACATCGGCCTGTCGCTGGCCTCGCTGGGGGTCCATCTGCGCTGCGTCTCCGGCCTCAACTTGCCGATGCTGCTGCGTGTACTCAACTATGCGGAAAAGCCGCTGGACGAACTGGCCGAAGTGGCCGCCAGCGGGGGCCGCGGAGGAATCTTCATCGACCATGCTTGAGAAAGACATCACCGTTTCCAACAAGCTCGGCCTGCACGCCCGTGCCTCGGCCAAGCTGGTACAACTGGTGCAGGGCTTCAAGTCCACCGTGTGGCTGGTCAGCCGTGGCCGCGAGGTCAACGCGCAAAGCATCATGGGCGTGATGATGCTGGCCGCCGGCCTCGGCAGCCCGCTCACCATCCGCGCCGAAGGCGAGGACGAACAAGCCGCCCTCGACGCCGTGGTCGACCTGTTCGAGCGCAAATTCGACGAGGGGGCGTGAATGGGAACGGGATTCGAGATTCGGGATTCGGGATTCGGCAAAGCGGCTCACGGTAACTCGCGGCCCGCGTTCTTTGCTTTTGCGAATCCCGAATCCCGAATCCCGAATCCCGCGCCTTGCCCCGATGGGGGCAAGGCGTGAGGCACCTCCTGCAAGGCACCGTGGCGGCCCATGGCATGGCGCTTGGCCGGGCCAGGCTGGTGCAACCGAGCCGGTACGCGGTGGACACCCGGCCGCTGGCCGATGACGAGATCGAGGGCGAGCTGGAGCGGCTGCATCAGGCACTGGACACCGCGCGGCAGGAACTGCGCGAATTGCGCGGCAAATTGCACGGTGCGCTGGCGCGCGAGGTCAACGAGTTCATCGACGCGCACAGCCTGTTGCTGGACGACGCCGAACTGCTGCGCGGGCTGGATGACCTGGTACGGATCGGCCACTACCGTCCCGGTGCGGCGCTGAAAAAGCAGCGTGACCGTTTGTCGGCGGTGTTCGAGGCGATGGACGATCCCTACCTGCGCAGCCGCAAGGAGGACATCGACCAGGTGATCAACCGGGTGATCTCCGCGCTGCAACGCCAGACCAGCAACGAGGAGCGCAAGCTGGCCGCCCGCGTCGGCGAGATCCTGATCGCCGACTCGATCGCCCCCGGCGACATGGCGCAACTGGCCGGCAACGGCCTGCTCGGCGTGGTCGCCAGCTCCGGCAGCGCGTATTCGCACAGCGCGATCCTGGCCCGCAGCCTGGGCCTGCCGATGCTGGTGGGCACACGTGATGCGCTGTCGAACATCCATGACGATGACCTGATCCTGCTCGACGCCGAAGGCGGCGAGGCCATCGTGCACCCGACCGCGCAGGACCTGGCCCGCTATCGCGCCTGGCAGCGCGAAGCCAACGCCGAAGGCCGTCGCCTGGCCAAACTGGCCAACGCCCCCACCCGTACCCGCGACGGCGCCGGGATCAGCCTGCTGGCCAATGCCGAAACCCCGGCCGACGTGGCCATGGCGCGCGCCCGCGGCGCCGACGGCGTGGGCCTGTACCGCACCGAATTCCTGTTTCTCAAGCACAAAGGCCTGCCTTCGGAGGACGAGCAGTTCATCGCCTACCGCGACCTGGTGCTGGGCATGGGCGGCCTGCCGGTGACCATCCGCACGCTGGACCTTGGCGCCGACAAGGCCGATGCCGCCGGGCTCAGCCTGCGTGGCGAGGACAACCCCGCGCTGGGCGTGCGAGGCGTGCGCCTGTCGCTGCGCTATCCGGCGGTGTTCACCACCCAGATCCGCGCCATCCTGCGTGCCGCCTGCTACGGCCCGGTGCGCGTGCTGGTGCCGATGGTGACCCAGCCGGACGAGCTGATCGCGGTGCGCACCCTGTTCAAGCTGGCCCGCCAGGACCTCAAGCGCGAGAACGTCGACCTGCCCGAGAAACTGCCGCTGGGCGCGATGATCGAGGTGCCGGCAGCCGCGCTCAACGTGCGCGCCCTGCTCGAACACGCCGACTTCCTTGCCATCGGCACCAACGACCTGGCCCAGTACGTGCTGGCCGCCGACCGTGGCAACGACGCGCTGGACAACATCTACAACCCGCTGCAGCCGGCCCTGCTGCGCCTGATCGCGCATGTGCTGGCGGCTGGCCGGCGGGCAAAGAAGCCGGTCAGCCTGTGCGGCGAGATCGCCGGCGACGCCGATTTCACCGCGCTGCTGCTGCTGCTCGGCCTGAACGAATTCAGCATGCACCCCGCGCAGATCCTGCAGGTGCGCGACCGCCTTGCCTCACTCGACCGCGCCCGCCTGCGCCAGCACGCCCCGCGCATCCTGCGTGCCCCCACCCACGAACAAGCCGCACAACTGCTCGCCGAACTGCTTGCATCGTAGGTCGGGCACCGCCCGACATCGCGGAACCGGGGACAGCCCCAAAGCCGCGGGTCTGCCTCACCGCCCGACACCGGCCAGAAACGCATCCAGCAACGCACCCCGGTACCTCTGCCGGTGCAGCAACAACGACAGCTTGCGCCGCAGATCCAGGAATGGCGTCTTCAACGCCTTCAGCCGCCCCGTCGCCAGCGCATCGGTAACCGCCACGGCCGGCAGGCAGGCGATGCCCAGGCCGGCTGCAACGGCCTGCTTGATCGCCTCGATCTGGTCCAGCTCCAACACGGTTTCCCCGGCAGGCAACTGCGCCAGCACGCGCTCGCTGCTGGCACGAGTCGCCGAGCCGGGCTCGCGCAGCACCCAACGCGCACCGGCGAAATCCTCCGGTTTCAGCCCGCGCCGGCGGGCCAGCGGATGCTCTGGTGGCGCGCACACCACCAGGCGGTCATCACGCCACGGCCGCACCTCCAGCAGCGGATGGGCGACCGGGCCCTCCACGCAGCCGATGTCCAGGGCGTGCTCGATCATCATCGCGGCGATCGTCTGCGTGTTCGCCACGCGCAGCCGGATCGCCACCTGCCGATGGCTGCGCACGAAGCCGCCAAGCAGCTCACCGACCAGGTAATTGCCCACCGTGTTGCTGGCGCCGATGCGCAACTCGCCCTGCAACGCACCGGCCTCCTCGCGGCCGCGCCGGCCGAACTCGGCATGGCGTTCCAGCAGCTCCTGCGCCAGCGGCAACAACTCGCGTCCCCGCGCATTCAGATGCAGCCTGCCCCGCTCCCGATCGAACAACGACGCATCAAGCTGCCGCTCCATCTCCGCCAGCGCCATGCTTGCCGCCGGCTGGGTCAGGTGCAGCCGCTCGGCCGCGGCACGCACGCTGCCCTGAAGGGCAACCTGCACGAAGATCTCCAGTTGTCGCGGGCTGATGTTGATCATCAGTCAGGCTTATACCAGCAATCACTTATTCAAAGTTCTGCTGATTGACCGGATCGCCGACAATGGCAGCTTCATCCAGGCCGCTGATCCCATGACCACCACCTCGCCTTCATTGCTTCGCCAACGCGCCCCCGGCCTGCTGCTGGCCGTCGTGATTGCCCTGCTGGCGTTGTGGCTGGGGCGGCTGGCTCCGGTGATCGGCGGTCCGGTGATCGGCATCGTGCTGGGCATCATCGTGCGCAACACGCTCTCACCCGACGCACGGTTCACGCCCGGCATCGCCTTCGCCGGCAAGAAAGTGCTGCAGTGGTCGATCATCGCGCTGGGCTTCGGGCTGAGCCTGGATCAGGTGGCGAAGACCGGGCTGGAGTCGCTGTCGGTGACCCTGATCACCATGACCATGGCGTTTCTCTCGGCCTGGGCGCTGGGCCGCTGGCTGGGCGTGCACGACAAGCTGAAGATCCTGATCGGCGTGGGCACCGCGATCTGCGGCGGCTCGGCGATCGCCGCGGTAACCCCGATCATCCGCCCGGACGATCACGACACCGCGTTCGCGATCTCCACCATCTTCCTGTTCAACGTGATCGCCGTGCTGCTGTTCCCCCTGCTCGGCCACCTGCTGCAGCTGAGCGACCTCGGCTTCGGCCTGTGGGCCGGCACCGCGATCAACGACACCTCGTCGGTGGTCGCCGCCGGCTACAGCTTCAGCAAGGCTGCCGGCGACTACGCCACCATCGTCAAGCTGACCCGCGCCACATTGATCATCCCGATCTGCCTGGTGCTGGCCTTCGTCGTCGCCGCCCGCGAAAAGCGCAAGCACGCCGAAGCGGGAACCGGCGGCAAGTTCAGCCTGGCCAGCATCTTCCCGTGGTTCATCCTGTGGTTCCTGGTGGCCTCGGCGCTGCGCACCGCCGGACTGGTGCCCGTGGCGATCCAGCCGGCGATCCACCTGCTGGCCGAGTGCCTGATCGTGGTGGCACTGACCGCGATCGGCCTGTCCGCCAACCTGCGCAAGATGGTGTCCAGCGGCCCCCGCCCGATCCTGCTGGGCCTGGGCGTGTGGGCCGCGGTGGCGATCAGCAGCCTGCTGGTGCAGCTGGCGATCGGCCAGCTCTGAAGCCGGCTACTTGTCCGCCGCCGGCTGGCGCTGCATCAGCCAGCCCTGGATGAAGGCGTGCACCTCGTCCTTCGACACCGAGCCACGCCCGGCACTGTCGATGGCGTCGAAGTTGCGCAGCACGAACGCGACATGCCCCGCCTCGGCCTCCTCCCGGCTGAGCCGTCCGTCGCGATCCCGATCCGCCGCATCGATGTTCCGGTCCAGCCGGCTCACGCTGTCGGCAATCCCGCCCAGGCCGTTCTGCGCCCCCGCCGTCCCCGCCGCCAGAATCCCGGCCGCCAGCACCAGCCACATCACCGTCGATCGCACCATGCCATGCCCTCCGTCAAATGGATCCCGAGCATAGCCGTGATCCCGGTCCAAGTCCGCACCACGGTCCGAAAGGCATCGCCCGCGAGCGGCCTCCTGCGGTTCATGTGCCGGCGCGCGGCTTTGCCGATGTCGGGCGGTGCCCGACCCGGGGCGTCAAAGTCTCAAAAGCATCGCACGTGCCGCCCCGCGTCCGGCTCAGGTGCGGCCCTGCTCCACCAGGGTCAGTGCCACCTTGTCGCGCAGGTACACCGGCAAGGCCAGCTCCGGCGCCCGCTGGTGGCCGGCACGGAACTCGCGTGCGGCCAGCTCCGCCACATGCGCCGCCTGCGGGAAACGTGCCCCATCCGCGGATGCCAGATGCCCGCCCAGGCGCGGCTCGATCACCGACGCATACGTGCCCCAGCCACTGCCCACCACCTGCCACGTTGCCGCCTCAGGCAACAACAAGGCATCGGCCGTGCAGACGCGCTCATCATCCAGCGCAACCAACGCACCATCCGCCTCGCGCCGGTAGCAGGCCGCATACACCTCGCCCATCCGCGCATCGATCACCGCAAGGATCGCGGCGCCCTCCTGTTCCGGCGCCTCCAGCGCCAAAGCCGCCAGCGACGACACCGTGATCACCGGCAGGTCCAGCGCCAGCGCCATGCCCTGTGCCAGTGACACGCCCAAGCGCACGCCGGTGAAAGCGCCAGGGCCGCGCCCCACCGCAATCGCGTCCAGTGCATGGCGGCCAATGCCGGCCTCGGCCAGCAGCTCGTCGGCCATCGGCAGCACCAGTTCGGTGTGCCGACGCGGCGCGATCTCGCTGCGGGCAATCAGCTGGTCGCCGTGGATCAGGGCGACGGAGCAGGCTTCGGTGGCGGTTTCAATCGCGAGGAGATTCATGATTTTTCCATGATAGCGGCACGATGGCGGGAACAACCGCCACATCAAAGCAGCCGCGGCAGACGGGGAACGGGCAACGCAGGACAAACCGTCGGCCTTCCCGTGGCGGGAAGCGGGCGCGGAGAGGCTCAGTGATGATCGGCACCGTGG